>Ga0209331_1000667_pt1 | contig 12115 bp, 11 predicted proteins | sample JacPinW_OM3H0_M3_FD_187971 | JGI IMG/M metagenome (GOLD analysis project Ga0209331, IMG submission 187971) | Forest soil microbial communities from Algoma, Ontario, Canada - Jack Pine, Ontario site 1_JW_OM3H0_M3 (SPAdes) (version 2) | ecosystem: Environmental > Terrestrial > Soil > Boreal... | reverse complement strand
TCCATTTTTGGCCGGCTGCTGAAATTGCCCGATGAAACCATGGTGTTCCCCGCCCATGACTACAAGGGCGATACCGTCTCGACCATCGGCGAGGAGAAGCGGTTCAATCCGCGGCTGCAGGTGCGCTCGGTGGACGAATATGTCGAGCTGATGGCCAATCTGAAGCTGCCCAACCCGAAGATGATGGACGTCGTGCTGCCGGCCAACATGCATGTCGGCCTGCATCAGGACGATCTCGCCAAGCAAGGGCTCGCGCTGAGCGCGCGCGAGGGAATCGAGAGCCTCGGCCGGCCGGATATTCTTCTGGTCGATCTCAGAGAAAACAGCGAACGCGCCAAGCACGGCGTGCTGCCGGGCGCGCTTCACGCGCCCTATCCCACGATCGGCGAAAGCCTGCAGCCGGGCGGCGTGTTGCGCGAGGTCGCCGCGGCGACCGGGCGTCGCATCGTGTTCTTCTGTGCCTTCGGCGAGCGCTCCGCCATGGCGGTCGCCGCCGCCAAAGACGCGGGCCTCGCGAGTACCGCGCATATCGCGGGCGGCATCGACGCCTGGAAGAAAGCCGGCGGGCCGGTGCTCACGGGGTGATTGGATGCTATGAGATCGTCGTCCCTGCGAAAGCAGGACCCATACTTCGTGACGTTCGTTGCGGAGAAGAAAGAATGATTAACAGCCCGCAAAATCTTTGACGTCGGTGGTTATGGGTCCCTGCTTTCGCAGGGACGACGCGATAGCGCGTTATATCGCTTCGCTCGTCCGGGCTACGGTGCGTTGCATTATTGCTCCACCCGCTGCAGTTCCGCCACCAGCGCGTCCAGCGCGTCCGCGAGCATCACGCCGCCGCACACGGTCAGCCGTTCCGGAATGACGATGCGCTTGGCCGGCGGATAGAAGCGATCGAGCGCGGGATGCAGCAGAAAGGCGCGGCCGTCGTCCTCCGCACGGTCGCCGGCCTCCGACACCAGAATGAAATCGGGCTTCAGGTTGACGATCGCCTCAAGCGAGGCGTATCCGCCCGTACCGACGCCGAGATCGCCGGCCGCGTTCAACAGCCCGGTCTCGGTCAACAGCGAGCTGACCAGGCTGTCGCTGCCGGCTACCCAGCCGCGCCGGGACAGCGGCAACACCCGATAGTGTTTGACCGCTACGGCTTGGCGTGCCCGCGCGATCGCGGCATCGAGCCGGGCGATTTCCGCTTCGGCGCGATCTGCATGCTGCACGATTTCGCCCATCTCACGGATCTGAGCTTTCGCTTCGTCAAGGTTCCGCGGCACCGCAAATTCGGCGAGGTGAAGCCCCTTCTCTTTTAAAAGCTCGCGCGTCGAGCGCTTGTCGAACAAGCTGGCCACGACGACATCGGGCCTCAGCACCAACATATCCTCGGCGCCACCCGACAGGATCGGGTAACGGCGCGCATCATCAGCCGCGAAGGACTGCCAGGCGTCACGCGAGAACCGGCTGAGGCCGAGGATTTGCCGGGGGTCGGCAAGCGGGATCAGCAGTTGATCGGTGCAGACATTCATCGACGCGATGCGCGGCAGGCCGGCCGCCAGCGCAGGCGCAAACAATGCGCCGCCGAACATCGCAAAAGCGGCGACGGCAAAAGATCGGGGTAAAGATCCGAGGCGCCTGCGCATGCTGCTCCCTAGATTTCCGCCCATGGCACGATCACGGCCTCGCGCTGATATTCCGCGCGGTAGGCGCTGATCCGGAACACATCCGCCATCACCTGTTCCGACAGCGCATCGGCCGCAGCGCCCCGCGACACCAGGCGGCCTTCCGACAGCACCAGGACCGTGTCCGCAAATCGCGCGGCAAGGCCGAGATCGTGCGTCACCACAATCACCAGCACGCCTTTGTCGGCGGCCGTGCGCAGGCTTTTCATGACATCGATCTGGTGACGCGGATCGAGCGAAGATGTCGGCTCGTCCGCCAAGATCACCGGTGCTTCCACGGCGAGGACGCGAGCCAGCGCGACGCGGCTGCGCTCGCCGCCGGATAGTTCAGTGACGCGGCGTTCGCTGAATTCCACGACATCGGTCGCCTGCATCGCCCGCAGCACTGCCTCGGTATCACCAGGCGTCAATCGCGCCGGGTCGGTCGCACCATGCGGATAACGGCCGAGCGCCACGATATCCCGCGCCGGCAGTGGCCAGTGCACGACATGGCCCTGCGGCAAATAAGCAAAACGCCGCGCGCGTTCGCGCAAAGTGAGCGACGTCAAGGCGTCACCGCCGACATGGATGGCGCCATGAGAGGGCACTAGTCCCGCCAAAGCGCGCAGCAGCGTGGTCTTGCCGGCGCCGTTCGGTCCTACCAGTGCGACCAGATGCCCTGATGAGAGCGAGAGCGAAATATCATTCAGCACCGCGCGGCCGGACAATTTCACGTTCAGACCCTGCGCGGTGAGGAAGACGGCTTCGGTCATGCGACGCCTCCGCCGAGCGCGCGCCGTTCGCGCATGATCAGATAAAGGAAGAACGGCACGCCGATGATCGAGGTCAGCACGCCAACCTTGATGTCGCTGGTCGAGGGAATGATGCGTACGGCGATATCGGCTGATAGCAGCAGCGCGCTACCCGTGAGCGCGCTCGGAAACAATAATCGCGTTGGATCATGACCGATCAGCGGCCGCATCAAATGCGGCGCAACCAGGCCGATGAAACCAATGGTGCCGGTCACGGCGACCGCGCCACCGACGCCGAGCGCGACGCCTATGATCACCAAGAGCCGCAGCCGGCCGACATCGACGCCAAGGCTTTGCGCAGTCTCCTCGCCGAGGCTGAGCGCGCGGAAGGCGTTGCGCTGGCTCAACAGGATGACCGCTCCCGCCACGATGAACGGCAGCGCCAGCATGACGTGACGAAAGCTGCGATCCTCAAGCGAGCCGAGCAGCCAGAACGCGATTTCAAGCACCACGAACGGATTGCTGGAAAGATTCATCACCAGCGCGGTCGCAGCGCCGGCAAGGCTCGAGATCGCAAGGCCCGCCAGAATGAGAATCAAGAGGCCGGCATTGCGGCCTGCGATCGTCAGCAGCACGAATACCGAGGCGAATGCCATGGCGATTGCCGCGACCGGAAGCGCGTAGGACCGCACATCGGCAAGACCCAGCGCGATCACCAGCACCGCGCCGAAGGCGGCCGATTGCGGTGCGCCGAACAGCGAAGGCGACGCCAAGGGATTGCGGAGCAACCCCTGCAATGCCGCGCCGGACAGTCCGAGGATAGCGCCGATTGCAAACCCCAGAATCGTGCGCGGCAGGCGGATTTCCTGCACGATGACCTGCTGCACGTCGCTGCCGCCGCCGAACAAGGCATCGATCACGGTCAGCGGCGACAGCCGCACCGGTCCGATCCCGAGTGAAGTCAGCGCCAGCAGCACGACGAGAACGACAAGCCCGGCCAGCACGCCCGAGCGCCGGCGCGTCGCTATGTCAGCCGTCACCATGACGTTCTGAATGCTCATCAATTATCCCTGGGCGGCAACGCCCGCGTCACTGCATTGCTCATACAAGGATTGAGGTCGGGCACAAGCGGGGCTTGCGAACAAAATGCGTATCCGAGGGCGAGCGAGGACCCGCGCCCGAACCAACCATGAGCATTGACTCCTTGCCCGGCAAAATTCTAGATATCCGCGACGGTTCCCTTGCTTGGGGATCAAAAGGGAATGCGGTGCGGGGAAACTTCCCCTATGCCGCGGCTGCCCCCGCAACTGTAAGCGGTGAATCTTTCGTCATATGCCACTGGGAGTCTCGGTCCTGGGAAGGCGACGCAAGGTCTCGACCCGCGAGCCAGGAGACCTGCCGTCAGCCGTGGTCACACGCGAAGATGTCGGTCGGGGAGTACAGACATTAGCCTCACCAGCGGTGCGTAAAGCACGATGGTGAGACTTGGTTCGCTGTGACGTGCCACTGACGTCATACCGAGGTCGAACCATGTCTTCCATCATCAAAGCCGCAGCGCGGCGTCGCACCTATTGGCTTGCTTCAAGTTTCCTCGTGCCTGTTCTCTCCTTAGGGTTTTCTGCGGCCAAGGCGCAGCAGACGCCTTCAGAGCAATTGCCGCCCATCGAGGTCAGCCCGCCCAGTGATGCGAATCGAACCCGGGCCAAACCTATAACCGATGAAGGATCGGGCTCGCGCCGCGTCGCACCGAACGTCTCGCAAACGAGCAGCCCGGGCGGCGCGCCAGCGAATAGCCCGAACGTCTCGTCCTCGAGCAACGTCACGACGAACCGGCAATTTGCCGGCATCGTCGGCGCATCCACCACCGTCATCACCGCCGATGACATCACGCACTCGCCGGCCCAATCCATCCAGGAAATCATTGCACAAACGCCCGGCGTACAACTGACGTCATTGTTCGGTGGCGTGAACGGCGTGGGGACCACGGTAGACCTTCGCGGATTTGGCGCGTTCGCCACTGCCAACAGCCTCGTGCTCATCAATGGCCGAAGGCTCAACGACATCGATATGGCCGGGGTCGATCTTTCGACCATTCCGCGCGATTCGATCGAGCGTATCGAAATTACGCGAGGCAACAGCGGTGCTGTGCTCTATGGCGACAACGCCGTGGGCGGCGTCATCAACATCGTCACCAAGACCGGCGTCAGCGGCCCGCCGGTCGCGATACGCGCCGAAGGGGGCGTCGGCTCCTTTAACCAGCGCCTGGCTTCGGTCTCGACCGCGGTGAACTCCGGGCCGTGGTCGGCATCCTTCTATGGCAACGGATTCAAGTCCGACGGATATCGGGTCAACAACGCCCTCGACCAGCGCAACGGGATCGGGAACATCAACTACAGCACGCCCGATCTCACGGCGTTCCTGACAGTATCCGGCGACGATCAAAAGCTTGGATTGCCCGGCGGCCGATTTGTCCAGCCGTCCATCGGCCTCAATGAACTGGCCACCGATCGCCGAGGCACCAGCACGCCTTTCGACTATGCCAATAAGCAAGGCGCCAACGCCACGGCCGGTTTCACCAAATCGCTTTGGAATGGCGCTGAACTCATCGTCGATGGCGGCGTGCGCGACAAGAAGCAGCAGTTAGGATTCTTCGGCACGGCGCCGGGCTCCAGTTTTGCTTCCACTTATGTCGATGCAGATTTGCTGACTTGGTCGATAACCCCGCGATTGAGCGTCAAAAACTCAATCTTCGGAATGCCCTCTTCCGTTCTAACGGGAATCGATTATTACGACGCGACTTTCCACCAGGATCGCGGCGCATTCAAAGGCTTTGCGCCGTGGCACATGTACGATCTGGCGCAACAGACGCTCGCCGGCTATTGGCAGCAAACGGTAGGCCTGTTGCCAACGACCGATTTCTCTTACGGAGCCCGGGTTCAAAACACCAACTTGCGGGCGCGGGATCGTTTTGACCCGACAGCGCCGTTCGCCTTCGATACCCAGGCCAATCCTCTCGACAGCAACGAGACGCAATACGCGCTGCATGTCGGTTTGGAGCACCGCTTCAACGACGTCTTCTCGGTATTCGGCCGCGCCGCCCGCGCGTTCCGCACGCCTGATGTCGACGAACGCGTAGCCTCCGGCCCCGCTTTCGATGCGTTCTTCAACCCGATTCCCGGAAACTTCACGCTGAAGACCCAGACGTCGCACGACATCGAAGGGGGTTTTCGTATCAAGGCCGGAACGTTCCAGATGCAATCGAGCATCTACAATATGGACCTCGTCAACGAGATCCATTTCGATCCCGTCAATTTCTTCAACTACAACCTCGATCCGACCCGCCGCTATGGCTCCGAGACTAGCGCATCGCTGCGTGCAAGCGATACCGTGCTGTTGCGCGGGGGCTTTGCCTATACCCGCGCGGTGTTTCGCGAAGGCCCGTTCACCGGCAATGACGTTCCCCTGGTGTCGCGCTACACCGCCAATGCCGGCGTGACCTGGAACATCTGGCAAAAATTTCTCGTCGCCGATGCGACCGTGCGTTTCTGGAGCAGCCGCCGCATGGATAACGATCAGGCCAACACCCAGCTACTCATTCCGGCCAACGCGACGGTGGATTTCAAGCTGAGCGGGGAATATGAGCGGTTCTTCTGGTCGCTGAGCGTCAACAATGTCCTCAATGCCCTGTATTACGACTATGCGATCGCGAGTTCATTTACGGACGGCCGGTTCAGCGCCTATCCGCTGCCGGGCCGGACTTACATGGTGAAGGCCGGCGCGACGTTCTGATCGGAAGGGTGATCGAAGCCTGCGCGACCGGCTTGCTCCGGCCGCGCAGGCTCAGCCACCCTTCACCACGATTGCTGATTCAGCCCGAAACGGCCGCTTTTCCCTCGCGACATGGCCTAAAGTTGCCTCCTCCTATGCAATGCATGGTAAGGTCGGGACGCAGGTCGCCGGACGACGATGCGCGCCGTGAATTTTGAGGCATTCGATGAATGACGAACCGAAAAGTGCTGCCGAACTGAGAGAGATCAGGGTCAACCGAAAGCTCGCCCAGGACGCCGAAGGCATCAAGGCCATGGCCGATATCGCGGCAGCCGACATCGCTATACGAAAGCGGACGGCAAACCTGCGCGCGATCCGATTGGCGAAGGAAGCCGCCGACCGCGACAAGCCGGCCGAACCCAAGGCCAAAGCCAAGTCCAAGAAAAAGAAGTCCACTTAAATGACAACAGAAGATCGCAACCGCGCCGACGCGCGTTTCAACAAGGCGAACCAGGCTAAAACCGGCCAGACCGATCGCGACGCGGCCGCGAAGGCCGTCCTCGACAACATGGCGAAGTTGAAGGCATTGCGGCTCGCGCGCGAAGCTGCCGAACCTCCGCGCCCCGCAACGGTCAAGAAAACGCGCGCCAAGGCGAAGAAATCAGGAGAAAAGGCCCCGGCACTGTCTGATTGGCTGGCGGGCCAACAAAGCGGCGGACGCAGGACGTAAGCCTTGAGCCCGCATTACACTGGCGCGGGCCATTCGATCATCGAACGCGTCTTGGTCGCGGCGTCGTAAACCTGGACCTGAAGCATCTGGAACTGATTCTTCAAGGCCATGCCCGCCTCTTCGGCGGCTTCCACCGTATCGTGGTGCGACTTGAAGTGACCGTCCACCACCAGCGAGTAGCCATTGGTCGGCGCCTTGTCGGCGCGAATGATTTTGCGCGGCTGCTGCTCTTCTGCCTCAATCTTCGGCTTTTTCATGCTTGGCTCCTTGTTGCGCCTCCCTTTACACTGAACGTGGGAAAAAGGCAGGAAAGATTGTCCGAGTACGGCTAATATGTCGGCAAAGGCGGTGAGATTGAGGTCAATACGCAGATGTGACTGCGTCGCCGAAGACGTCAATCCATCCTATCAAAGGGAATAATATGGGCGGAACCGGCAAAAAGAGCGAACTTCCCCACAAGGACGACGGCAAATCAAAGAAATCGCCGCCTGCACCGAGCGAGGACGACGATTACGAAGATGGCGACTTCGCCACGCCGAAGCGCGATCGCCACGGCGACGACGATCAGCCGTTATAAGGCTTGCTAGCGGAAATCTTCGCGCTCGATGCGCCGGATGCTTCCGAGATCGAGCAGATGCCCGCCCCAGCCACCTCTCGCCAGCGTAACCGCGAGCTTCGGGGCGAGCAGCAGAAATATCGCAATCATCGCCAGCGGCACGGCGCTGATCCAGTCGAGCCGCGCCGGCGTCAGCTCCTCGGCGCTATCGGCGTATGGTCCGCCGCCGGTCTTAAGGCGCCAGCACTCGCGGACAATATCGCGCCGCGTACCGCCCCGCGACGCGCATCCAAGCAGCGCCTGCATGGCGAGGTGGGTCCGGACGCCCTCACGGCTTTCGCCCGCCACCGCCGGCGTTTCTCCTTGCGACACCTGAAGCAACAACCCGACAAGATCGACACCGGCAAGATACGCGCTCATCGGTTCGACCAGTCGCGGATTGCAATCGATCAGGAGCGGCGTGGCATCATCATCGCGCAGAACATAATCGACCGACAATGCGCCATGCCAGGCGAGTTTTTCTCCAATGGTCGCAAGGAGCGTGCGCACGTTGAGCCGGCTAACGCTTTGCTTGATCGCCTCGCCACCCCCGGCGCCGGCGGCAATCTGCCGAAAGGCATGGAATCCAAGCAATTTTCCATGGCAAAACACGGCTTGCGCCTTCTCGGTCGTACCCGCGACCAATTCCTGCACCAGCACCTCATCGGCGAACGCGCCGTTAACGCTCAGATCTTGCGCGCTCAACTCTTGCAGGGCGGCTTCTAGATCGCCGTCGTTGCGCACGAACCAGATACCGCGGCTGGCGGTGCCCACGGAGGTTTTGACGATGGAAGGAAAGCTCATGGCGTCGCGCAGCTCGCCTGCGGATTTCACGATTCGCGTTGCCGGCTGCGGCAGGCCCAGTTGATCGAGCAGCCGGCTAAATCCGGCCTTGCTGTGCGCGGTGCGATAACTCTCGAAACTCGGCAGCGCCAGTCCGACGCGATCTTCGAGTCGTTGCCGCACGCGCGCAAACAGAAATCCCTGTTCGTGGGTCGGCAGCAGCACATCGAAGTACCCTGTGGCCAGCAGCTCCTCGATGAACCGCAGGAATCCGGACGGATCGTCCCGCATGGCGGGACAACGATGAAATTTTCGGACGAACCGCGAGAACCTCGCGAGGCAATAGGAACTGGGATCGCAGACCTCCACGAGGTGACCCGACAGCCCCAGGATCGTAATCGCCTCCCGCGAGGACGTGCTGTTTCCTTCGGAGAGGAGCACCCGGAGCGGCTTTCGAACCTGCACTGATACGGCCATATCAGATCATTCCCGCATCCCTTGCCTTTGTCTTCCGAATTTAAGCACGCATTGCCGTTCCGCCGCCGCTGGCGAGGGCTGCCATGCAGCGGTATTCATGGACAAATAACCGGCAGCCGGTAAATTTTGGCGGGCCTTGCCGGCCGTACATCTAAACGGGGTCTGAATCAAACATGGCCGACGTTCTGGCCGCACCGCAACAAGCGAAGACGGACGCAGCGCTGCGCACGCTGGCCGCGATTTCGACGGCCCATTGGGTCAGTCATTTCCATTTGCTGGTGCTGCCGATGCTGTTCCCTTTTCTGAAGGAGCAGCTCGGCGTCGGCTACATCGAGCTTGGCTTTGCGCTGACCATCTTCGCCGTCGTTTCCGGCCTGACGCAAGCGCCGATGGGCTATCTGGCCGATCATATCGGCGCCCGCAAGATCCTGCTGATGGGCCTTACGCTCGGCGGCGTGGCGCTGATCATGCTCGGCCTGCATCTGAGCTACCCCTGGCTGATCGCCAGCGCCGTGCTGCTGGGGCTCGCCAACAGCGCCTATCATCCGGCCGACTATGCGATCCTCTCGGCCCATATGGATGAGGCGCGGATGGGCCGCGCGTTTTCGATCCACACCTTCGCCGGCTTCCTCGGCGGCGCGGTCGCGCCCGCCATCGTGGCCGCGCTGGTTGCCATGACCGGAGGCCACGGCGCCCTGATCGCGGCAGGCTCAGTGGGTCCGCTGGTGGCGCTGCTGCTCGTCGTCGTCGGCATTCCCGATGCCAGCGCCGCCGATCGCCAAGTCGATGGCGTGCGGGCACCGCAGCAGAGCGTCATTACACCCGCGATCATCGTGCTGACGATCTTCTTCATGCTGCTTAGCCTGTCCAACGCCGGCATCGGCAATTTCGGCGTGGTGGCGCTGATGAGCGGTTACGACGCGTCATTCGCATCAGCCAATATTGCGCTGACGGCGTTTCTCGGCTTTAGCGCTGTCGGCGTGCTGGCGGGTGGCTTTCTCGCCGACCGCACCCGGCGCCACGGACAAGTCGCCGCCGCCTGCTTTGCGATCAACGCCGCTATCGTGTTCGTCATCGCGACGGTTACGTTGCCGTCGCCGCTGCTGACGGCGGCAATGGGGACGGCGGGATTCCTCGGCGGCGTCATCGCCCCCTCGCGCGATATGCTGGTCCGCAACGCGGCGCCTGCGGGCGCTGCGGGGCGGGCATTCGGCATCGTCTCCACCGGCTTCAATCTCGGCGGCATTGTCAGCCCGCTGCTGTTTGGCTGGATCATGGACCAGAATTTGCCGCACTGGGTGTTCGGCGCTTCCGTCGTGTTCATGGTCCTGACGGTCTTGCTCGCGCTGGTCACCGAACGCGGTCCGCAGGCCAATTCCGAAGGGCCTGACGTAAGGCTCATGCAGCCCTGAGCCTCATCCCGGCCGGTTGACAGCAACGCGTGACAACCCATGATGCGACAACAAAAATTCACCGGGATGAAACGCCATGGCCAATAACCCAGACCTCGTGATCCGTGGCGGCAGCATCGCCGACGGCCTTGGCGGCGAACTGTTCGAAGCGGATGTCGCGATATCGGACGGCCGCATCGTGGAGGTTGGCCGCGTCTTGAGCAAAGGCACCGAAGAAATCGATGCCCGTGGCAAACTGGTCGCGCCGGGCTTTGTCGACGTCCACACCCATTATGACGGTCAGGTCACCTGGAGCCAGGACATCACGCCCTCGTCGCAGAATGGCGTCACCACCGCGATCATGGGCAATTGCGGGGTCGGTTTCGCGCCCTGCCGTCCAGCCGATCATGTCAGGCTGATTCAACTGATGGAAGGCGTCGAGGATATCCCCGAGCCGGTGCTGAGCGCCGGATTGCCCTGGGCCTGGGAAAGCTTCCCGGATTACATGGACTGGCTGTCGCAACGCAGTTTCGACATGGACATCGGCGCGCAGTTGCCGCACGCGGCGCTGCGCGTCTACGTCATGGGCGAACGCGGCGCGCGCCGCGATCCGGCCACGTCGGAGGATAACAGCGCCATGGCGGCGCTCGCGGGAGATGCGGTGCGGGCGGGCGCGCTGGGCTTCTCGACCTCGCGCACCCTCAACCACCGCACTTCTACCGGCGACTTCACGCCGACGCTGAAGGCCGGCGAGGATGAATTGACGGCGATCGCGGGCGCGATGCACCGGGTCGGCCGCAGCGTGCTGCAATTCGTGCTCGATCAGGGCAGCATCCACGAAGACCTGCCGATGATGCTGCGGGTGGCGGAGAAAACGCAGTGCCCGATTTCGTTTTCCGTCACCCAGGCCGACAAGGCGCCGCGACGCTGGCGCCAGACGCTGGACAGCATCAATGAGGCTTCCGCCCGCGGTCTTTCCATCACCGCACAGATCGCCGCGCGCCCGGTTGGGCTGTTGCTCGGACTGGAATTGTCGCGCAATCCGTTCCAGACTCATCCGAGCTACAGAGCTATCGCCAAACTGCCGCTGGCTCAACGGTTGCTGCGGCTGCGTCAACCCGATGTGCGCGCGGCCATCCTGAGCGAGACGCCGACCTCGACCGACGATCCGCTGTTCTTCCGGCCGAACTACGACAAGATGTACTTGCTCGGCGATCCCCCGGATTACGAGCAGCCGCCGGAGAATGCCCTGGGCGCGCGGGCCCGCCGCCAGGGACGGCAGCCGGAAGAACTGGCCTATGACGCGATGCTCTCCGATGACGGCCGCGGCATGCTTTATGTGCCGTTCCTGAACTACGCCGACGGCAATCTCGATGCCGTGCACGAGATGCTGCGCGATCCGCATTCGGTGCCGGGATTAAGCGACGGCGGCGCCCATTGCGGCATTATTTGCGATGCCAGCTTCCCGACCTATCTGCTGACGCACTGGACCCGCGACCGCAAGCGCGGCGAAAAGCTGTCGATCCCCTTCGTGGTGGCGGCGCAGTCGCGCAAAACCGCGCTTTCGGTCGGCCTCTACGATCGCGGCGTCATCGCGCCCGGCTACAAGGCCGATGTCAATGTCATCGACTACGACAGGCTGCATCTGCATCCGCCGAAAGTGCATTACGACCTTCCGGTCGGCGGCCGCCGTTTGCTGCAACAAGTCGACGGCTATGACGCCACTATCGTCTCGGGCGTGGTGACACAACGCAACGGGATGGCCACCGGCGCGCGGCCGGGCCGGCTGGTGCGCGGCGCGCAGGGTAGTTTGAATTAGGCAACACGCACGGCGTCGTCCCCGCGGAAAGCGGGGACCCATAACCACCAGCGTTAGTTACCTATAGAAGGCGTCTACTCCATCACCGAACCGATAGGGCACGGCGTATGGGTCACGGCTCGCGCTTCGCTTGGCCGGAGATCGGAAG
>Ga0209331_1000665_pt1 | contig 12134 bp, 15 predicted proteins | sample JacPinW_OM3H0_M3_FD_187971 | JGI IMG/M metagenome (GOLD analysis project Ga0209331, IMG submission 187971) | Forest soil microbial communities from Algoma, Ontario, Canada - Jack Pine, Ontario site 1_JW_OM3H0_M3 (SPAdes) (version 2) | ecosystem: Environmental > Terrestrial > Soil > Boreal... | reverse complement strand
TGTCACACACTTTGAAATTTATACCAACGACCCCGAAACGGTGCAGCCGTTTTACCGGGACGTCTTCGGCTGGAAGTTCAGCAAATTCGAAGGCGGCCCGATCGAATATTGGCTGGTGACGACCGGTGACGACAAGGAGCCGGGAATTAACGGCGGAATGACTCGTCCACGCGAAGGTCAAAGTCCCGGCACGATCAACACCGTCGCCGTGAAATCGCTCGATCAAACAATCAAGAAGATCGAGGAGCGCGGTGGAAAGATTTGTGTGCCGAAGATGGCGATCCCGAAAGTCGGCTGGCTCGCTTATGCGGAAGATCCCGCCGGCAACATTTTCGGAATCATCGAGCCGGACACAAACGCTAAATAAATCATGAGCACAATAACCACACCTTTCTCAGGCGGATGCGCTTGCGGCGCGATTCGCTACGAATCCACAGCCGAACCGGTGATGATGTTTCACTGTCATTGTCGTGACTGCCAGCGATCGAGCGGAGGACCGTTTACGTCTTTCGTCATTGTGCCGGCGGAAGCTTTCAAGCTCTTGCAAGGCACGCCCCGCTTCCACGACTCGCCCAGTGATCGCGGTGGCAAGACCCATCGGGGCTTTTGCCCAGACTGCGGCTCGCCGATTTTGGCCAAGACCGACTCCAACTCTCACGTCGTCGCGATTCGGACTGCGAGCCTGGACGATCCGAGTTGGTTCAACCAGCAATTGGACGCGTGGACATCAGACGCCCACCCGTGGGATCAAATGAATTCCGCGTTGCCAAAATTTGAAACGTATCCTCGATAGAACAGGAGAACCTCATGCCCAAAATTCCGCCAGAAACCAAAGAGCAAAGAATGAGCAAAGCCGATTTAGCAGAAGCGATTGTGATCGAGCGTACCTTCAAAGCGCCGATCGCGAAAGTGTGGAAAGCCCTAACGGATGTCGATCAAATGCGAGAGTGGTATTTCGATCTGAAGGAATTCAAGCCGCAAGTCGGCTTTGAGTTTGAATTCGTGGTCGAGCACGAAGGCAACCGGTATCATCATCTTTGCAAAGTCACGGAAGTGATTCCGCAAAAGAAAATCGCCTATACCTGGCGTTACAAAGGCGAACCGGGCGATTCGTTGGTCACGATTGAATTGTTTCTTGAAAGTAACATGACGCGGTTACGGTTGACGCACGAAGGTCTGGAAACTTTCCCGAAGACCCCGGCTTATGCGCGAAAGAATTTCGAGGCTGGCTGGACCGCGATTATTGGCACCGAGCTGAAGGAATTTGTGGAAAGGAAGCCCGATGACGAAAAAGACTGAACCCGCATCAACGAGCACGATCCGGCTCCACCGCGTTCTGCGCGCGACGCCGGAAAGAGTTTATCGCGCGTTCCTGGATCCAGATGCGATGGCAAAATGGCTTCCGCCGAACGGATTCACCTGCAAGGTCCATCACATGGACGCGAAAGTGGGCGGCACTTACAAGATGTCGTTCACAAATTTCACCACCGGGAAGAGCCATTCCTTCGGTGGGACGTATCTCGAGCTCAAGCCGAACGAGCGCATTCGTTACAGCGACAAATTCGACGATCCAAACCTGCCTGGTGAAATGCTGACGACGATCACGTTGAAGAAAGTTTCGTGCGGGACCGAAGTGAGCATCGTACAAGAAGGTGTGCCCGGGGTCATTCCGGCGGAGGCCTGTTATCTCGGCTGGCAGGAATCGCTCGTTCTATTGGCGAAACTTGTCGAAGCTGAAATTCCAGATTGATGATGCAGAACAAAATGAAAACAGGACAAAACCTCAGCCTGGAAATTAAACGTGTGATCAACGCGCCGCGCGATCGCGTTTATGCAGCGTGGACCGATCCCGCGCAATTGAAACAATGGTTCGGGCCGGAGAATGTTCGGACTCGCAACCTCATCGCAGACGCGCGTGTTGGCGGAGAATTTCGCTGGGACGTTACGAATTCAGAGGGCGAAGAGATAACGATGCGCGGCGAATTTCGCGAATTGCAGCCCGGGAAGAAGATCGTGTTTTCCTGGCAATGGTTGGACGATGAGGATTGGGAAAATCACATCAGCGTCGTGACAGTGGAACTGTCCGATCGCGACGGCGGCACGGAGCTGCGTTTAATTCATGAGCAACTTCCTAACGAACAGTCGCGCGACGGCCACAATGGCGGCTGGAACAGCGCGCTCGATAAATTGGAGAAATTCTTTAGCCGGTGATTGTCGATCTTAACTAAGGAGAAAAAATGAACACGGAAGAAGTGGCAAAGAAAGTGGTGGAGTTGGTTCGCAAACAAGCGTGGCACGAAGCGCTCGACACGCTTTATGACAAGAACATTGTGAGCGTGGAAGCGCGCACGCAAGACGGCAGTTCGCCGGAGAAACGCGGGATCGACCAGGTGCGCGGTAAAGCGGATTGGTGGTTGGAGAACATGCAGGTCCACAGCTTTGAAGCGAGCGGACCATTCGTCGCGCACGATCGTTTTGTCGTACGCTACGATGCCGATGTGACCGACAAAAATTCGAAGAAACGATTCCAACTGTCGGAAGTCGGCGTCTACACGGTTAAAGACGGCAAAATTTCTCGTGAAGAATTCCTGCCTCTTGTTGGAAGCTGATTCACATTCGGGTTACGCCTTTTTCTTTGCTGGGAACAATCTGTTTACGAGGGCGTTCGTCGCCTTTTCCAAAACAATTCCCCAGGCGCTAAGCACGGCCAGCGTTAGGACGACGATCAACATAAACATCCAGATCGATTGTTCGCGGATGCGAAGGCCGAGCCAGATAACGTAAGGTTGGTGGATCAGATACAGGCCGTAAGAAAATGCGCCGACCAGGCCGAACACTTTGGCCAAGCTGGTGAACCGTGAAATGATTCCAGCGACACCGACCACTTCGAGAAAGCAACACGCGCTCGTCGCGAAGTCGACGAAGACGTACGTGACGCCGTTGTGATAAAGCCATAGCGCTGCCGGATAGAGAACCAATCCGGTGACAAAGCCGGCGCCGCGAAGAAGGAACCATTCCACGCGACCGGTCGATCGGCTGTGCCACATTCCCAGGGCCATGCCCAAGGCGAATTCCGGCAGCCGGCAAATGGCAAAGCCGCCCAGTATCCACAATCCATCTTGTGGATAGACGACGAGCATCAGATAGCGCGTGTAAAATCCGATTGCGCAGGCGACGAGCAAGAAGATCCACGGCCCAAGCCGCTGCGCGGCCCAGAAGAGCAGGGGAAAGATCAAATAGAATTGGATCAGCATGGAAAAGTACCACCAGGCCGCGTTGAGGTACATGAAGTTCATCGTGATGTTGATGAACCGGAGGCCGAGCAGACTCAGGATAATGCGGCCGTCCACGGGCTCGAGGCGCGCGACGAACGGTGAAACGAGATAAACCAGATGCGCGACCCAGTACATCGGATAGAGGCGGAGGAACCGCGCGCGATACCACGCACCCCACGCCACCGAACCCGACGCTGCCCGGCTCGCCGTCGATTGCATGAGCGCCCAGCCACTTAAAATGATGAAAACACCGACGGCGTGAAAACCGAGTCCGGAGATTGTTAGCCAAACGCTTCGTAAAATAGAAACGACGCTGACAATCAGTCCGTTCCAGTCGGGCGGCGGAAGTGAACCGTGCTCGAAATAGGTCCGGAAAAAGTGAAAATAAACGACCCAGAGGATCGCCAGCCCCTTTGAAATGTCGAGCCAGAGGAGCCGCTTCATTGAGTTAAAGAAGCTTGCGCGTGCCGCCGACAAAATAAAAGATGAGACGCGACGTTGATTATGAGGATAAGGGGATGAAATCGTGAAGGGCAGAGCAATCAGATTCTTTGCCGCATTGTCGATCTTCGCGTTCCTGATGCTGAGCGACGCGGTTGAGGCCCGTTCGTTTGGCGATTTTCTCAAGGCACTCGGGAACTCAATCGCGCATCCGCAAAACCATCCGCAGAAACGCAGTAATGAGCGCAAAACCTCTAGTAAGTCGACAAAGCAAAGTGCTTCGCCATCGCCTTCTCCAACGGCCGGCGGCGCGAGCGCAACGCCAACTCCGCTGGCCGTGCGGACGGCATCAGCCGCTCCGCCGACTCATGGAAAAAGGCGTGATGCTCCTTACGGAATTCCAGTTCCGGGGAAGCCAGGCTTTGTTACCAGTCCGTTTGCTCCGGACGGAGGATTTGTTGATGTGCGCGGCTTTCCACCCGGAACGGAAGTAAAAGATCCGTATACTGGAAAAATTTTTCTGACGCCGTGATGCTCACGAATCAACAGCCAATGCGTGTCTCGAGCATCCTCCGGCATGACCTCGGGATTGACCCAGGATACAAGCACGCGCCGAAGCGCGTCACGCCCGGTGAACCGCTCCAGACTTCGGGGGCGGCGCTGAAGTGGTACGCCATTTATCCGGAAGATCGACATGTCCCCGATGAGATCACGCGACTGGCGCGCGCATATTTGACCTCGAATCCGCTCGAAGCGCGCGGGCTTGGCTTTCTCTTGCTGCATCGCTGCGGAAAAGATTTCTATTTTCTGATTGTCAACAGCTGGCGCAATAATAACGAACTTTGGGAAACCGTTTTCTACAAAGATGGCGAGGCGATGAAAGATTTCGCATCCTGGCCGCGTGAAGGTCCGCACAAGCCAACGTTCTGTGTTTGGGAAATGGCGCCGGTATTCCACGAACAAAAAACCTGGGAACAGTTTCTAAAATCAGCGCGTGACGAGGCAGCGGCACAGGTGTGGTTGAACGATCGTTATTCCGGGGAAGCGTGAACTTATGAAAAAGGGAATTAGGAAATGTTTAAGTTGCCTTATCTGTCTAAGCGCCATTCTGGCCTTGGCCGGTTGTGAGAAAAAGAGTGAGACAGCGGTGATTCTCTTGAAAGAGCACATTCCCGTGAGAGAGAGCGGCTATACGCCCCCGAAGAAGAAATCGGTCAGTCCCGGCAGATCAGGCGCCAACGAAGAAGAGAAAACAACCGAGCAAGAGCCCGGGACCATCACAGTGGACGGATATATTATGAGGCCGGAGGTGCAAGGCACCGGCCGGGATCCCCGAGCTCTCAACCGCGAACAATGGATCGTTGTCGTTCGATTAACGAACAGCGGCCGGGCGATCCACATCCAAACCAACCGCTCCCAGTTTGAAAAGGTGAACCCGCCCGACCTGATCCAGGTCGTTTATCGCGTCGGCAAATACACGGGGACGGTCTGGGGCGCGGAGATAGTGGAGCAAAAGTAAACGCCGAGTCGCGTGGGATTTGTGCTCGATGATACGCGAACAATCGAAGAGCGGAATTGGCCGAAAGGGAGCGCGGCCTTACCAGCCGAGCTTCTCTTCGAACTTGTACGGAATGTAATCGTTCTCGATGGGAAGGCGGAAGACGTCCGGATCGGCGTGATTGTAAGCGCGGGTGGGGCTGCTAATGAGCAACGCATCGGTGGTGCCGATGTTCTGATGGGCGTGAAAGACGAAGGCAGGAATGACCATGAGCGACCGGTGCAGTTGGGTGCGGTAGATTTCGTTGATCATGCGGTAGGTCGGCGATTCCGGCCGGTCATCATAGAGGATAACCTTGATCTCGCCCTGACTGATGAAAATCCGATCGTCATGTCGATGATGCGCATGCCAGCCTTTGATTTTTCCCGGTCGAATGGTGAATTGATAAACGTAGGTGAGCGGAGCGGGATGAACATCCCACGCTGGATTGAGGATTTCACAGAGGGTCCCGCGATCGTCGACGAGGGTTACCGCCGGCCGAATGATCACCCCGTGAATCAAGGGTTGAATCGAAACGCCTTCCGGCGTGACCGTTTGAACATCCTTCCTCGGCCGGGTCGTTTTTGATTTGGAACGATTCGGCGGCGCATCGAAATTTTTTCCGTTACCTCTTGTTGGATATCGTTGAGCCATTCCGTTTGAGCGTAGAGAATACCAGCGAAGGTCGCAAGCGACGAAAGAATTTGAGATTTTGCATTTTGATATTTGAAGCATTGGAACAATGACTGCACCGACCGTGAGCGTCATCACGGCGACTTACAATCGCCGCGCGATGTTGCGTTACGCCTTACAAAGTCTTTTGGCTCAGGATTTCCCTGATTTCGAAGCGTGGATCGTCGGCGACGGCTGCACGGATGGAAGCGAAGAGGAAGTTGCCAACTTTGGCGACGCGCGTTTGCATTGGCTCAACCTGGCTGTAAACGGCGGCAACCAGTGGCGACCAAACAACGAAGGCCTTCAGCACGCTCACGGACGTTATATTGCCTTTCTCGGTCACGACGACCTTTGGCTGCCGTGGCATTTGTCCAGGCTTGTGGCGCATGCGGAAAGATCCGACGCGGACTTTTTTCATGATCTCCTGGTCAACGTGGGACCGGACGGTGTCCTCGATGTGAACGGCCCGCCTCCGCGAGGGACGACCTACGAGCGTTATTTTTTTCCGCCTTCTTCCTGGCTGCACCGCCGCGAGGTCGTGGCAAAGGTGGGACTTTGGAGAGATCCCGCGGAATTGACTTGGAGTACCGACTACGATTACGGCCGGCGAGTTCACCTGGCCGGGTTGCAAATCGAATTCGTGCCTTCATTCGGTGTCGTGAAATTTCCAGCCATGCGCTGGCGTACTTACGGTGTAACGAGTTCGCATCCGCGAGCGGAGTATTTAGAAGCGATGCTGCAGGATCCCACCACGTTCAGCGTGCGTATCCTCACGGAAAGTGCGGTGTCCTTCTCGCGTTTCACCTTCCAGGGGGCGCGACAACCATTGCAACAAGCGCTGCGCGAAGCCGCGGGCGCGAGCTCGCACGCGCTAAAAGTTTTCGTGCGTGCCGCGATCGATTCCTATGGGCGCCAACGATGGCCGTTGCGCCAGTTGCTGCACCGAAGAATGCGGCGCATTCTTGCTCGCAATCGAGTCTTGCGCGGTCTTCCGCCAGTCTGAGATTATCGTTCGGCTACTGGCTCGAAACCGGCGAACATATCGTTCGCCTCGGCCAATGTCTTGAGCGGAACGCACTCGCACAGCGCAAAAAATTTGTCCCACATCGCGAGCACATTCGGGTTCTTGTGCGCCACGTCGATCGCCTCGCGCGATTTCCATTCGGAAACTTCAACGAGGGTGCCGTCTTTCGCGCGCATGATTGTCGGGACGCGGTCGGTCACCAATCCTTCCTTGCGCAAGTTCGGCACCCGCGCCCGCACGAGTTCCAGAAGTTCCTTCTCCTTGCCCGGCTTGGGCCGGTATGCCACTACCACGATCACGCCGTTCATGATAAGATCGACATACACAAGTGAACGGTTGAACACGACTCTATTTTTCGGCGTATGTCAGGCGCTTGACTGCCTGAGCTAAGCGCCGCAACATCTTCGCAAATTTCCATGGCCAGCCGACCGCGCCCACTGCAAACGGCGAGAATTCTCCCTCTTCGCCAGAGTTCCGAACGGAAACTCCTTCAAGCCAAGGAAGCGCTCGAGCGCAAAACAGAGGAGCTCGCTCTTTCGCTTTCGATGATGCAGGCCACGCTCGATTCCACGACAGACGCCATCGTGGTCACGGACCTCGGCGGCAACGTGCGGGATTTCAATGAGAAGTACGCGGAGATGATGGGAGTGACCCGCGAACAGTTAAATACCGTGGACGTCGGAGAACTGCGGAAGAAATTCAGTCAGCGATTCAAGGATCCCGCGCAATTCATGGCCCGGGTGAAGGAGATCTACGCGACGGCGCCGGCGGAAAGCTTCGAGGTTCTGGAATTGAAGGACGGAAGTATTTTGGAGCGATACTCAAAAATCCAATCCATCGATGAGCGGCCCGTGGGCCGGGTCTGGAGTTTTCGCGATATCACTGCGCGCAAGCGTGCCGAAGAGAAACTGGAAGCAGCGAAGATTGCCGCGGAAAAAGCGAGCCAGGCCAAGGACGATTTTCTCGCGCGGTTGAGCCATGAGCTACGCACACCGCTCACCCCGGCCCTGGTCGCGGCCAGTTATCTTGCCGAACACGAAGGCTTGCTGCCGGAATTCCGGGAGGAAGTCACGGCCATTTGGCGCAACGTGCAATTGGAAGCGCATTTGATCGACGACCTGTTGGACGTGACCCGAATCACGCGCGGTAAGATCGAGATGGACTATGAAGCGGTCGATGTGCATCGCTTGTTGCGCAACGCGGTCAAGATCGCGCAGAAGGACTTGCTCGAGAAACAGATTGAGTTTGCGATCGAGCTTCACGCCACCAACCACCACATTTGGGCCGACCCGGTTCGAATCCAGCAAGTCTTTTGGAACCTGCTCACTAACGCGGTGAAGTTTACGCCGAGCGCAGGGCGGATCACGATCCGGTCATTTAATGAAGCGAAGCAGTTTGTGGTTGAAGTCAATGACACTGGAATCGGTATCGAGCCCGAGCGGCAGAGCCAGATCTTTGAGGCGTTCGAACAGGGCGAACGTTCCATCACTCGACAATTCGGCGGCCTGGGCCTGGGTCTGACGATTTCAAAAACGTTACTCGATTTACATGGCGGCAAAATCAGCGTGCAAAGCGAGGGCAAAAACCGCGGCACGACGTTTCGAGTTTTCCTTGAGGTCTTGCGCGAACCCTCAGTGGTCTCCGCCGCTGCGGCTGATGGAGACACTGGTGTTACGAAAAAGTTGCGTCTTCTTCTCGTCGACGACCACGCGGACACGCGGCATGTGTTGACACGACTTCTGACCAAGTGCGGACACGAAGTCGCTTCCTCAGATTCGGCGCAGGGCGCGCTGGAACTTCTGGAGAACGGCCGATTCGACGCGCTGATTAGCGACATTGGCCTTCCCGATGGCAGCGGCTACGAGTTGGTGCGCGAGGCAAAACGGAATAAACCGATTAAGGGAGTTGCGCTCAGTGGGTTTGGAACAGAGGAAGATATCCGCCGAAGTAGCGACGCCGGATTCGATTATCATTTAACCAAGCCGATCGATTTTCCCGATCTGCAGCTGCTCTTGAGAAAAATCTCAGCCACGCTTGGGGCTGACTAGAATTCGACGCCCGAATTTCGTGGTGGCAAGATTGTGACGATTGGCGACCATCAATTGATGGAACGCGATTACGTTCTTGGCACGCACGAGGAAGAGTTGGCGCGGCTCGGCCTGCAACATCGCGTCTGGCGACCGTCGGTTTTGGATTGCTGGCAGAGAGCTGGTATCACCGTTGGCAAACGTGTGCTCGATGTCGGCGCTGGCCCGGGCTATGCCACTGTCGATCTTGCCGAGATTGTCGGGCCGACCGGCGAAGTCGTTGCGCTCGAACGCTCCGCCAACTTCGTAAGTGCAATGAAGGAAGCGTGTCGCGTTCGCGGCCTGACAAATGTGAAGATTCACGAGCTGGACCTCATGACTGACGATTTGCCGCAAGGCGATTACGATTTTTCCTGGTGTCGCTGGGTGCTCTCGTTTGTTTCCGACCCGGCGTTACTGATTCATAAACTCGGCCGTGTTCTAAAAAAGGGCGCTATGTCGATCTTTCATGAATACGGCCATTACGAAACGTGGCGTTTCTTTCCGCGGATTCCGAGCCAGGAAAAATTCCGGGAGTATGTCATCGCCACCTGGCGCGAATCGGGCGGCGAACCGGATGCCGCTCCGGTCTTGCCGGCGCTCCTGGCGCAAAACCATTTTGTGATTCGCTCGGCTACGCCGCATATCTTCTGCATCCGGCCTAACGATTACATGTGGCAATGGCCGGCGACGTTTATTGAGATCTACCTGCCGCGTCTCCGGGAGATGGGACGGATCGATCGAAACTTCGCCGACCAGGTCCGCGCCGATCTGGCCGGCGCGGAGAAAAATCCAAACGCTTTGATGATCACGCCGCTTGTCTTGGAGATCGTGGCCGAAAAGATTTCCTGAGCGACGAACGCAACTTCACTTTCCCTCGGACGTCCGCCCGCCTTCCACCGACACGCCCGGTGTCAGGTTAAGGTGCAGATGTTTGCTCAGAAACTCGTCGATCGGGATCCATTTCCCGTTTAATTCGATGCGCTTTGTCCATGCGCACACTTTTAGCAGCCCTTTCTGCAATCGCTGGATCTCTGCCGCGGCTTCCGCCAGTTGTTGGTCGCTTTGTTTGCGTCGCGTGATGTCCTGTATTTGTGAGATAAAGAAAAGCGGCGCACCCGATTTGTTGTGCACCAGCGACACGCTCAGCAGCACCCAGACGATGGAGCCGTCTTTGTGGAAATAACGTTTCTCCATCTGATAGGTCTTGATTTCGCCTGCCAGCATCTTGCGCATATTCGCAAGGTCCAGATCAAGGTCGTCCGGATGGGTGATGTCCTGAAACGTACGCTCCAGTAATTCCGCTTCGCTGTATCCTGTAATTTCGCAAATCGCGCGGTTTACGCGTAGCCATTTGCCCTCGGGCGAGACAAGGGCCATACCGATGGCGGCTAACTCGAACGCGTTCTGAAAAAGAGAATCAGCCGTCAAGGCATCAGGAGAAGGAATGTCCGGCAAAGAATCCATCAATCAAAAGTTGCCGGAAAAAATATCCATTTCGCACGGACGCGTCTAGCTGTATTCCTGGCTATGGCTCAACTTGCGGTGCCCACCAGACCGAGCCGTTCCGCATCGGCTTTCAGAGCCGTGATCACTTCCGTGATGACCTCGTCGATAGGCATCCCAAGCTCTTCGGCGCCACGCACGATGTCGTCGCGATTGACGGCGCGGGCGAAGCCTTTGTCCTTCATTTTCTTTTTTACGGCCGCGACATCGACCTCGTGGATGCTTTTGGACGGCCGCACACGCGCGACCGCGATGACGAAGCCGCTTAGTTCATCGACCGCGTAAAGCGTCTTCTCGAGCGGCGTTTCTCGCGAAACATTGGCGTAGCTCGCGTGTGAAAGGATCGCGCGACAAACTTCTTCGCTCCAACCGTTCTCGCGCAGCCACTTCACTCCGACGAATGGGTGGCCGTCGGTCGGACTTTGTTCCTGGTTCGGATGACGCTCGTAATCCATGTCGTGCAACAGACCGACCGCTTCCCAAAGATCGGTATCTTCACCGCGCAGTACCGCAAAATGTTTCATCGAGTCCGCGACCGCGTAACAGTGTTTGCGCAAGCTCTCCGATTGGACCCATTCGTGGAGAATGGTTAGGGCGCGAGCGGCCAGCATAGTCACTTGGGCAACCAGCCGCCGACGGCCTGGATGGGGATTGGATCGCCCGGGTCAGTAATCCAGGCGGCAAGCGCTCCGATCTTGTCCCGGCCTGAATTGTCGATCTTGAATTTCGCTTCGGTTGCATTCTCGGGCAGCGACGATTTCTGCAATGAGAGGACAACAAAATCATGCGAAAGTTTTCGTCCCTTGTTTTCGCCGGCCGCAACATCGGCCGCAAGGGCAAAGGCAAGGGCCGCCAGGTAAACTTCGCGCGTGTGCGCTTCATTCTGCGCGGGCTTGAAGCTCACCTGCGCGTCATCTCCATTTGTTTTCAAGAGAAGTTTTCCAGCCATTTCTTTTGAACCGCGTGGCAATTGCGCTTGAGATTCATGGCCATCGAGGACGAACCCGGGAGTATAAACACTGCCCGCGCGCCAGCGTGCCGCGTAAGTTTGTTGTCGCGACGTCCATTCCTTCGTCGCCAACCGATCACGCCAGCCAAGATGGTCCCAATAATCGACATGAAAGGCGACCGGCACAAACTCACGCCATAACCCGTTGTCCGATTTCAGTTGCGTGAACCATGCTTCGGCCGGCGGGCAACTGCTGCATCCTTCCGACGTGAAAAGCTCGAGCAGATGAACTTTGCCCGGACCACTCTCGAAAATCGTTTCGCCCGCGCCACCTCTTCCCGAAAAGCAAAGTGACGCAATCGTCACGAGAACGAGTAGTCGGGGCGTTGCCATTCGCCTATTTTCGCATGAATTAAGCGGGCGTCCGCTCAATTCATTGTTAAATTGCGAAAACAGAATGCCCAAATATCTCGTCGTTAGCACAAGCGGTAATCCCGACAGTAACAGCCGCAGGATGGGTCGCGTCGCCTTTGCTGCTTTGCAGAAGGCGAAGGTGGATTGCGCCTGGATCGACATCAGCGAAATGGACCTGCCGCTGTGCGATGCCGATGCCTGTTATTCGATGCCGGGCGCGAAAAAGTTGAGCGCAGCGATTGAAGCC
>Ga0209331_1000664_pt1 | contig 12135 bp, 13 predicted proteins | sample JacPinW_OM3H0_M3_FD_187971 | JGI IMG/M metagenome (GOLD analysis project Ga0209331, IMG submission 187971) | Forest soil microbial communities from Algoma, Ontario, Canada - Jack Pine, Ontario site 1_JW_OM3H0_M3 (SPAdes) (version 2) | ecosystem: Environmental > Terrestrial > Soil > Boreal... | reverse complement strand
GTTATGGTTAATGTCACTCAAATTACCCCTCCTGGCTGATTATCCCCCGTTGATTTTTGAAGTACCAGTTTTTGATCATTTTCGTCTATGTAGGTTGATATAGGGTCAACCTATTTGATTCTGTTACAGGTATTCTCTTGACATTTTTCAAAAGCTAAGACTTTACACTGGCACTTTGGGTTTATCGTCAGCACCGACAATTTTCTCCTATTTCGCTCCTAAACGTTCCTATTGGCTCCTAGGAAACCTAGAAAAGTATTACGTGCGGCCGATCTATTTTTCTCCTAGAAATCTCCTATCAGCGCCCTAGAGACTAACTATCGGCGCCCTAGAGACGTCCTATATAGAAGTGCGCTAGGAACGTTCTAGAACGACAGCAAACTAGGAAACAAATAATCTTTTTGACACAAATTTGTGATAATACTATCGTTCAATTCAAATATAACTACTCTTTACTCCGCCCACATCTCCAAATCCTAGGCTACGGATACCTTGGTTACTTTTATTCTAGACATTAACAATATCCTCGTGGTGGAGTACCTTCATCTTCTGCAACAAAGATTGGTTTGAGTAATACCTTACTGACCATGGAGCCAGAGAGAAACCGCAGAACGTCCTCTGTGACATTCGTGAGTCGGTCACTTTTGAGTGTCATGATGTGTATTGCATGCCATTCCTGAGTACTTGAATCCAGCAACTTGAATTGTTTCTGTGTCCAGTTTCCTTCAACGCTGTAGCAAGAAAAACCCCAGCGGACCTACTGGTGAGTAATTGAATTTGGAGACGAACCAATGTAGATGCCCAGGCCACCACTCCAGCTGGAATACCCTCATTCCAGGGCGTCTCATCATTATATGATCTCCACCCCATCCCATTAGGACTGAAGAAAAGTTTCGCCAAAGCCTGAATCAGAGCCGGATGTCGATATACACCCCTCCGAGTCCCTGTCGCTGGGTTCTAGATATTAGCGACAATTAAATCAGACAACCTTCAAATTGGGATCCTCAAAGATGTAGTTTGACCGATATACCAGGTCACCTACAAGGGTCCAGCGCTCATGGCCAACGACTTTGTCAAGGCCATAATGTGACATGGCTGTGTTGGAAAGATATCTCTTCATTTCCCCGCCAAACAGCGAAATGCGTTGCTTAGCCTGTTACATTAACGTCATAAAACTTGAGGATCTACCGCTTCAATTTGAGGGCCACTGGGCCTATCAAGGTCCAAGTAGTGGAGGTCGAGTTCGTGTTTCCTCCACAGCCTAATCACTGCATCGTCAATATCAGCACCGTGTAATGCATGACCATGGGAGTCAGGATTGCCACGAAAAAATTCGAAACACAAATCACGGTAAAGCTTCTTCCAAAGGGAAAAGGTTTCCGGTGGCTCCTGGCTGGGGCAAAAACGTGGAACAGGAGCCTTGCTCTGTCTACCATACCCCGTTGGTGTGACCTCATTCACCACTTGATGGATACTTTTTGGATGGTTCAATGGGCTCTCATCGTCTATGTCTGCATCCGAATCGTCATCCTGGCTGACAGGGTGATACTTCTATGCACCATTAGCGAGTTTGAGAGAAGAATATACCCGTTTAAGCGGCCGGCCGTGTGTCAGTGGTGTTACGGCCAAGTTGGGATCTAGTTGACGAAATACTGGGCGGCTCTAGACATAAGCCTTCATTGAACCGGAATGGGCTCTTACACTCTGACCTACATCGCTCAATGTGCCATTGGACGTGGTGCTGTGGGATCCTGGTGTACCATGATTCTCGAGGGGATCAATTGGCTGTTCCGTTGACGAACTCTTCTCATGGCCTGCCGTTGACGAACTGTTCTCGGAGGATGCTGATTTGTTAGCAGCAGCTTTCCGTGCGGCTGCCGCTTTTGCCGATTGTGCCTTCTGAGCCATATTTGAAAAGAATGTGTGTCGTTGTCAAAGAATGTGTGTCGTTGTCAAAGAATGTGTGTCGAAGAATGTGGGCGGTCGGTGAAGAATCATAACAATGACCAAGAAATATAATAGGGTATTGTTGCGAACCCTTAAATGTCAGTAAAATGGCCATGTCACCCGTAGAATGGACATGTGTGGTGGACATGGACATGTGCTCAGGGACATGTGTGGTGGACATGGACATGTGCTCAGGCACATGTCCATGTGCGCTGGTCATGTCCATGTGCGCTGGTCATGTCCATGTGCGCTGGTCATGTCCATGTGTGCTGGGCATGGCCATGTATCTCAACGCATGTCCATGTTACTTGTCAACCGTAGAATGGACATGTGTGGCGCACATGGACATGTGCCTGAGTACATGTCCATGTTCACCACACATGTCCATGTGCGCTGGACATGGAAATGTGCGCTGGTCATGTCCATGTGCGCTGGGCATGGCCATGTATCTCAGCGCATGCCCATGTTACTTGTCAACCGTAGAATGGACATGTGTGGTGGACATGGACATGTGCCTGAGTACATGTCCATGTCCACCACACATGTCCATGTGCGCTGGGCATGTCCATGTCCACGCATGGCCATGTGTCTCAGTGCATGTCCATGTTACAGATTGCATCGCCTGGACGTTGCTCACGTTGTGGGAAATTGGATGATCCCTTAGTCGGTCTGTGCGTTATGACTAACAACGCGTTCGCGTCTCCCGCACGACCACACCTAGAAATATTCCAGCCTATTGCGCCGCATCTGAACGTATATCTCCTCTACGCCTTCTTACTGTAGACTCAATGCGAAAAGGTAGATCGCTCCTCCTTGCTGTTCAATGGCATCCATATATGCATCGCGAACGCCTCACGGTCGACCTAACCAATGACGATCCCTCCGATGTTGTCGACTTATCGACGCCACCGCGGTCTCCTATTGCCTCTAAGAGAGGTACGGTCGATGAGCAATCATTCAGCCGACCAACAGAGGAGGAACATGTACTATTTTTTCTTTAAACTGCTGACTCGAAGCAGGCAACAACCTTAGATAATTCTTCAAACATGAGCAACGGAAATATGGTGTCACGAGTCGAATCCTGGAACACGGACGGCATATTCAATGGTTCTATTACCGCAATGGCTAGCGAGGAGGATGAACCAGTCACTCGAGGTCAATTCCTATATTCGGGTTCTGTCACTGAGGACGAGGACGATGACGCCCTTGCAATTGCGAACAATCAGCGTTTCCCAACTAGCGAGGAGGAATCAGTCACTCGAGATCAATTCCTATATTCGGGTTCTGTCACTGAGGACGAGGACGATGACGCCCTTGCAATTGCGAACAATCATCGTTTACCAACTAGCGAGGAGGATAAACCAGTCACTCCATTCCTATATTCGGGTTCTGTCACTGAGGACGAGGACGAGGACGATGACACCCTTGCAATCGCGAACAATCAGCGTTTACCAACTACAGAAGACTCGGACGTCGAGTCAGTGATATATTTATACACAATGTACAACTCAGACAAGAGATAATGTAGTCACAAGGCGTCAATAGTAATAATACTCCATTAAATACCCAAATCTAACTTGAAAGCATGATTTCCTACCATCGATCTTCTTGGACTCAATCGTCTATGAATTCCTCTACTCGGCGGCGCTTCGACTGTTTCCTTTTCCGCTCTCTCTGCTCTACAATTTTGGGATCAAGCTTTTCCATAGCCTGCGCTGCTGTAAGTCTCTCAGTCCGCATCATCATGGCGGTTTCGTCCCACACATCCCCTTGGACCCAGAGGGTATAAAACCTGAGGTCTAAGTTCTTTTGTCCCAGTCGACAACATCGTCCTGCGACAGGTTAGCGATGTAATAGTATGCATATACCAAGCGCCTGTGTCTCATCCGTTGCCATCGCCATTGGGTTGAGCGCGACAATCCAATTGCACCCTTGCATATTGCACCCATATTTGGCAACATTCTGGGAACAAACAACGACATCTAACTGGCCGGTGCCTGCCTTGGTGATGGTTTCGTCACGTTGGCGGTCAGTGATGCGTGATCCAAACATCCGCAGAGACTTTTCTCCAATGACACCGTAGTTGCGGTCCAGAAGCTCTGCAATCTGTCAAGTCAGAACAACCATACAGAAACAAGTTTGTACCTTGCATGCCAACTCTAACAGGAATACTCGATGCACGAAAATCACAACTTTATGTCCTCCTTGTTTCGCCTCGGCCAAAATTTGTATCAAGCGCCTTGGACGGATCAACTCTGCCGCCTCCTCCAGTGTAAAATCATCCCACCATTGCTTAGTCCCCCCCTTCGATACCCAACGCTGATATCGCTTGGCATATGACAAGCACCGCATCTTCTCGTTGAAATGCATTGACAAAGTCCCCGGGTGCCTCCATGTCGACTCATATATCCCTCTCAATTCTGCCGCCTCATTGGAGTCCTCAGGATGTTGGAGAGGCTCTTCGATACGTCTACAATCTTTGAGGAAGTCGTACATTGCGCGGGTCCCGCGGATCATCGAGTTTTCATCCCGACGGAGAGTATACAGAGCCAACTTTTGTGCAATTCCTGTGGCTATCTCGTTGTTCTTTAAGATGAGAGCTGAATCGGCCTTGCGCATGCCTTTGTGTTGCCATGGACGGAGCAGCTCGCGCATGCCCTCGTCGGTGTACTCTGGTCCCCACTCCGCACGCATGCTCTCAGGAGCGATTGCTTGCAGAACACGTTCGACATCGAATTTGACGTCCGTTGTATAAGGGGTTCCAGTGAGTAGGAAGACTGAATTGGTCTGCTGTTGGAGGAGATACCAGTTTTGGAGTGTCAGCGAGTAGGAGGGTCCCTTAGTTCCCCGAAGAAAGTCGTGGGCTTCGTCTGCGACAACGGTGTGCCATTTGTACTTGCACATCCACGGTGTATTCTGTTTGCCGAAGGCGTGGGCGCTGACTATTACGACGTCGTGCGACATTATGGTAGCTGTTGCGGGTTCACTCGCTCCCTTTGAGAGATTGAGGACTTTCATCTGCTTGCCATTCTTCCAATGATGATCGGAGGGAGAGAGACCCTCATCCTTCAGTGTTTGCAACCATCCCACGCAAAGGGTCGAATTGGCTAGAACAAGCAAGCAGAGTCTACGAGAGCTGCTCTTTTTCTTGGAGACCATGTCCTTCAGCCAGAGTAGGAAGTTAACTGTTTGATATGTCTACATTAGAAAGACTGAACGGGAACTGACTTTGCCACATCCTACTCTGTCAGCCACCAAGGCACCACCATGTCCATGGCGCTCACATAAGAAATGGAAGCCGATGACTTGCGCCGGCAACAATGGCTTCTTCAAGTCGACATGCCACGGATTGGCATCGTCAAGCCGTGGGTCATATTCGAGCTTTTCGAATTCGTTACCAATCAACAGCCGGTTATCCTCAACGTCATCCTCCACTTGCATTTCTTTGTCGGCCACATCAAAACCATCATCACTCTCATCATCGGTCGCTGAATCGATTTCAATGACATTAGAAAGTTTTCGCTTCGAAGGGGAGGTCTCCAAATTCGGTAGTCCCGAATCATCAACCGCAGGGATCAATATGACCAATTTGGGATCAACTGGATCGGGGTCCTCGCCCGTCCATTGCTGACCATGCTGTGCCGTCTTGACTGGAGGTTTAATCTATGATCAGACATGTCTGCAACCAGCAGGTACCGCAGAATCTTTCTCACTATCGGCCAGTGAAGACGTGCACTGGGGACATACGAGCTGACTGGCACATACAACACACTTTTTGCTACGGTTCCGCGGATTAAGCTGCGCGATCCGTAGATTTGTGTAATGTCTATTGAACCAGAACTCCAACAAGTGTCGCAACCAGATCTTTTCCTGCATCTTGGGCGCTGGCTCGGTTTCCTGACACTGCTCGAGTCGTGAACGAAGGGCTTGATTGCTTGCGAAGATCGCAGGAATGGAGTTATTAATAAACTCTTTTAAAATCTCGGGTGGCAGTTGATACCACTCGATTTGATCCAGGCCGGGAGTCTGGCTGATTTCCTGGGATATCGAGCTTTTGATCTACCATTAGACATTACCCAAGGGATTTGTACATCTTCAGAGATCGACACCCATTGTGTCTGGTCACAGCGCAATTCTTGGAGGATGTCATTGATCTTGAAATCATTCCAATGGACTTTATCGGTGGCTTGCCAGGATTTGGGAGCCGGATTTGCATTAGGCTCTGAGCGAGTTCTGTGGGGAGAAGCTTGTTTGGCAGAAGGCTTCCTGGGCGATGGCATGGTGATCAAGATTGAATCGTGGTAAAGAAGGAGTGGGTTGATCTAGTTCAGAAGAATATTCTCAGGGGCATTTGGCGTTTCATCGCACGGTCATAGACGTCATAACACGCGCCGGTCTCATGACCGTGGGCCTGAGCGTGCATAATTTTGGAGCGTCACTCCACATGACCATGTCATTACCACATGGACATGTCCTTACCGCATGGACATGTCCGGAGGACATGGCCATGTCCTCCACATGGACATGTCCTTACCACATGGACATGTCCTTACCACATGGACATGTCCTTACCACATGGACATGTCCTTACCACATGGCCATGTTCGAGCGTTAATGGACCATTCTTGCCAAACATGGCCATGTCCTCGGGTACATAATTGTCAGGGTAAGGGTTGGCAGCATCTCCACACGGTGACTCATGAGAAGAGACATAGGATGGACTTTACGAGAGAATGGGGATGAGGTTAGGATGTTTTCTTCGGTGGGCTGACGGCCAAAAATCCCTCGATCTCAGAAATCCCAGCCCACCAAAATATGAAAGGGCAAAACAGGTGGACATCCGTTGCCACTTATTCGTTACGCTCAGAAAGGCCAATCAACCCCCCATCGACTACATTCCCTCGAGTGAGAACCCTTTCTACATCCTCACAAAGTTATCGAGCCTCAGAAGTGTCAGCGCTACCTCGACCTCTTGAATCTGCACCTGTGAATCCTTTTCAATCTTGACCGGGCCTCTCGCTTGGTCGCTCTTTGCTTAGTCGCTCTTTGCTTAGCCGCTCGATTATGTTGTCCGCTTATGTCGTTCGCACGAAAAGGTTTTCCCCTTCATGTTTTCGGGATCACGATCATGCCATTCTTCCTCAGCGGCCTGAAAATTCTCCTAATTCGCGCTCTCAGCGGCCTCAGCGGTATCCCGCATGAAATGAGGTCTAGGAAGGTTCCTCGAACAAAGAAAGCAAAGGAAAGAGCGCCGGGAATATTGGAATAAAAGTATCTGCGAGAATTGTTGATGAGTTTCATGTATATCCCTCGGCAATCATTCTGATGCAAGGTAGCCTGGAATGCATCGCATGAATCGGATCAAAGAAGCGCTTTTATAATAATTCGAATGAGCTAGATATCCTTCATGCTCCTCCTACAATAGAATCTAACACAACTTTGCTGATCTTCATTGTCTGACATCAGCTCATAGCTGAGGGAATCCTCCTCACCATTCTCTTCTTCATCAGCACATCTGTCCACGGATTGGAGTTGTAATCGGCAATGCGGACCTCCATCTGCGCTGCCATCTTCTTTCGTGCGTCCCACGAAGTCATTATCAGAGGCGAGAGTGTAGTTCTGAGATGCTTGTCGGTTGCCGTGCCCACAATATTTGCAGTCATCTCCTTCACCCCCAAACAAAATATTCATTGATCTCGTCCAATGCCTCCAAGTGCCTTGTGTTTCCAGTGAGACTTTGTGCGCATCTATGATCTGTGGTCCCAGTGGACTCTGGAGCATTCGAGAGTAAAGTCCAAGAGCTTCTCTTCCACACCAGAATGAGCACAGCGTATATCCCATGGAGAATGCTATTCTCGACTTCACAGTGCATGCTTTGGAAACCTCTGACGGTTATGGCCATATTCGGGTTTACATGGTACATGGCCATGTTCGGGTTTACATGGCCATGTACAGGGATACATGGCCATGTTCGGGGATACATGGCCATGTTCGGGGATACATGGCCATGTTCGGGGATACATGGCCATGTTCGGGGATACATGGGCCATGTTCGGGATACATGGCCATTGCGAGTTCCCGTAGTCTAGTTTGAAATTTTCTTTGGTGCATGATGTTCTCTGCACCATTTGACGAAATCCAACCACACGTTAAAATTCCAAAGAAGCGCTAGACGCGTGTAGGACGTGCTAGACGCCCTTGGTACTATTCAGAAACAATGTCTTTGAAACAACGCGCTCTCCCTCCGAATTGTGGATATTGTTCGCTTTGTGAAAAGCCAATCGAATATTCGAAGGCTCATAAGCATTGGTCGGCCTCGAAAGGTCATAAAACTCCTGAGCGACCAGATCTCCCTTCCGAGCTCCGGCGCCCAGTAACTGGTTCTCGTGTTGGACTTACAGCGCTCGACGTAGACGATGATGAGGTTGCGCCAACCATGGAACCGCGGCACGAAGAGAGTCTGGAAACTGAAATGGACATGGAAGTCAACACCGCAGCGGGCATTGAAATGGACATGGAACTGGGAATGGAAGTGGACACAAGGATAGACTCCGGGAGGTCAGATATTGCAGAGGATGAAGAGAATGAGAATATCCTCACATTTCCCAATGCCGGTAAACTCATACAATATGTTGCTGATTATTACGTAGGCTTACCTAGTGAATCAGGCCAACGTATTCCCCATCCCAAGGTCGAGGCACGAGAGGCTATGAGGCAAGATAGACAGAAGAACCTGTGGCATCCATATGTCAGTCTTGAGCAGTATCAACTTGTGCGAGATCATGCTCGGCCAAAGATTCAGCCTGAAAAGCAAATCCAATCTGTGTGTGTGAACTCCAAACACACGTACCTCAAAGACTCTGATGCTCCCTTCGCCTCAGTCAAACAATTTATGTCATGCCTGGATAAGATTTCGGATTGTCAGAGTAACTGGCAAGAGGTGCAGATCAACAGAGAAGAGCAGACCGCAAACATGTCATGGGATTCCACAATTCGATATTGGAAGAGAGATACTGTTGCGGTGTTGCAAGAGATATTTGAAAATCCATTGCTAGATGGGAAATGTGTTTGGGGTCCTATCAAAGATCACAACTCTGTGGCCGACCGAGTGTACACGGATTTACATACGGGGGACTGGTGGTGGAAGCAGCAGGTTGCACCATTTAACTGATTGCTTATTGCCAGGCAATCATATCGGGACATCGAGAGGATGGGCCTAGTCGCACTGTCATCCCGCTTATTCTCACGTCCGACAAGACACAGCTTGGTACTCAAGTTGGAGATGCCACGGCATGGCCACTCTATATGACTGTCGGAAACATAGTTGGAAAGGAGCGATTCAAGCGGGAAAATTCAGCAATGCGGTTGATTGGCTTGCTACCATCTCCTACAGGTTCGTAAAGTTGCCTGTATTAGGCTGACATGATTGAAGGGACTCGACTGGAGGATCGCAAGACTGAAGAATATCAAGCTTGGAAGCGAGGTGTTTTTCACGATGTTATCGACCATATTCTGGATCCGTTGAAGAAGGTAATGGAAGATGGCATCAATATACTTTGCCCTGATGGCCAACGGCGTCATTGTTTCCCCGTGGTGGCGCAGTACATTGCAGACTACGAAGAACAGAGAGTTCTTGCATCAATTCTGTCTGGATATTGTCCAAAGTGCACTATTCCTGCGTTCAAATCCACTGAGGGGATACACGGTGTCGAACAAGCTGGGCATGAACCTCGGGAAGAATTCGAAGCCACACGATTGCGCAACCTGTACAAACATCCACGCGACTGGGCCACCCTAAAGCATTGGGGTTATCATGCTACACTCCCATTCACCCTTGCCTATCCCCACGCAGATATTCATAGTGCCGTTGCACCTGATCTGCTCCATCAAGCCTGCAAATGTTTCTTCGACTATATCCACGTGTGGGTACTCCAAGTAATTGACCTAAGCTACGGAAAGACCAAGGCCAAGGGAGAGCTAGATGCACGTTTCAGTCGCCTTCCACCATACAGCGCTCTGAAGCCCTTTCGCAGAGGAATCAGCGCCATGTCCAGATGGACTGGCAAGGAGTATAAAGCAATGGCAAGGAGTTACCTGGGCGTGATTAAGGGATTGGTCCCGGATGAATGCCTCCTGATGGTCAAGAAATATCTCGATGTAGTTCGGTTATCACACTACACCAGTCATGATGACGGGACTCTCAAGTTTCTGAACGATGCTGTTGATGGCTTTTGGGACCAACTCGTTGGCCTCGAAAGCATATTTGTCGTCAATGACATTGTTCAAATCGGATGGTATTGTATGAAACTGCACTATCTCCGGCATTACTCGAATGAAATTCGTCAGAAAGGCTCTCTCATCCATTGCAGCACCGATAGAACTGAGCCGTGGCATACCCCAGTCAAGGACAGCTACTCATCAAGCAACAAGGGTCCGCAACGCGACAAATATATTGTTCGAGATGAATGGCGTGATCATAGCTTGAAAGTATGGGAAGAACAACTCCCTCTCGAGCTTCGGAATCAACTCTATTCGACTCAGAAAAACCTCTGTCCTCCCTCACCGCCGTCCTCTCCTCCATCTACCTCTGTACCAAGGATTACGACTATCGTCAAAACAGTGGCATTTGTCAAATCCGCAACCCGATTCTCAAAGCCCAGTCAGAGAAAGCTGTCGATCCTGGAAGCCGATCTACATCTTCCCGGCCTAACGAATGAGACCCAGAGGTTTATCAAACGAGTCTCAAGGAGATGTGCAGGAAACTACCCACGGAAACGCACAGCGGATGAAATGGAGACTGACCCTGATGTAACTGTCTTCAATACCATCACTCTCAAGTATCCCACAGTTCATGATCCCTCAACGTCATTGAATGAACGTGTGAACTGTACACCAGAGTACCGATACCACGGCGATGAGAACTGGATCAAACCTCGATACGACACGGTGTTGTTACGTTACGCACCCGAGCGAGAGGATCAACCGAGCACCATGTCCAACAGGCGTGTTGCTCGAGTTCTATGCATGTTCCAACTTGTTGAACCCTCTGGATCAGGGGTAGAAAGAAATGTCGCCTTTGTTCAATTGTTTCGGACTAACCCGCAGCCCGACAAATGCACAGGGATGTTTCGAGTGAGGAAATTGGAAGAGTTTTCGGTTGTGGAAATCGTCACAATGGAGAGAGGCGTGCATCTCATCCCGGATTATGGTAGAACAATGGCAACAGAGGTGGCTACCGTCAGGAGCCCCATGGCATTGGATGTCTACACAGACTTTTGGTTGAATAATCACATCGATCCTCATATGTACAATTCGATATTTTAAGTATAGGAACAATTATAGTATCTGGAATCATGCTGCGCCATTTGAAGTGTGTTTAGTCGTTACCAAGGCAAATTTTAGGTGAATACCCATGCACCGTTGATGCACATGTACTACGGACTCACACATCCCTACCGAGTGTGTTCACATGGCCATGCCTTGAATACATGGCCATGTCTTACGTGTTCATGACATGGCCATGTACTTGAACGCATGGCCATGCCTTGAATACATGGCCATGTCTTATGTGTTCCGGGCATGGCCATGTACTTGAACACATGGCCATGCGTTGAACGCATGGCCATGCCCGGAAGACATGGCCATGTCTTGAACACATGGCCATGTCTTGAGCACATGGCCATGTCTTGAACACATGGCCATGTCTTACGTGTTCAACACATGGTCAAGTCTTCAACGCATGGACCTACGCTGCGATGGACTGTTACCACCATTCTCTATGGAATCGGCGATTGCAGGGATTGTCAGTTCGATCACCATTTGTCGAATCGGGAATTGAAATGGTCTGTGCCGCCAGGAACAGCGATTCCAATCGATCCCATTAACGTCTCTTACCGATTCCTGATCGCGACCGAGGGACACGGGAGTCGGTGGAAACTGAGAATGAGTCTCTCCATGCACGTTTCCATGCCCCTCTGCTCATCTACACATGTGCTCCCCACGTGCAGTTACAAGCGTCCTGTTCGTCTGCGGCACAAGAGGAGCGATGAAATATCTGTGGAACGTAATTGGCCCGTGGAATATACCCGGTGTTGGTTACGCTTAAAGCCGTAGAATTTTAATAGGAACCGATTTCTCCTAGCTAGGAATCGCGTTCCCTAGGTAGGGGATTTCCGTTGGTGCTGACGA
>Ga0209331_1000663_pt1 | contig 12137 bp, 10 predicted proteins | sample JacPinW_OM3H0_M3_FD_187971 | JGI IMG/M metagenome (GOLD analysis project Ga0209331, IMG submission 187971) | Forest soil microbial communities from Algoma, Ontario, Canada - Jack Pine, Ontario site 1_JW_OM3H0_M3 (SPAdes) (version 2) | ecosystem: Environmental > Terrestrial > Soil > Boreal... | reverse complement strand
CCCCACTTATAGATCGTTCGGAGTTGTTGGAGTCTGTATGTAAAGGGCATATCAACTCCGAACTGGTCGTCGACATATTCGGAGTTAGATAACTCCGAACTAATTTGAATTCACGCAGGATGCTCGGGCTCACACAGGGATCAGACGTCCGACCCCCGAGCGCCTTTCGTCTTCGGCTCTTCCTTGGCAGCGCCGTGCTCGCACGCAAGGGACGCAAACGCTCTTCGCCCTTGCGTGCTGCGCGCGCCGATGCCAGCGGTCGCCTGCGACGGCGGCTCCGGGGATCAGACTACGATGCCGGTGGTGCGACTTCAGGAAGTCAGGGCCAGAGGAGGCCGACCGTGCGCTGCTCGTCGGCAAACGGCCGCGCGAGGGCGTCGCGAACGGTCTCCGGACGCCCAACGATGACGACGCTGCGACGTGCGCGCGTGATGGCGGTGTACAGCCACGACGGGTCCAGCAGGCGGCTTTCCGGCAGCGCCACGATGACGTGGTCGGCCTCCGAGCCTTGGGCGCGATGGCAGGTCATCGCGTAGCCGAGGGCAAGATTGACGAGGTCCTCGGGACCGAAGACGTGCTCTTCCCCGTCGAACACGGCGATGAGGCTGCGCTCCGCACGGTCGATCCGTCGCACGGTGCCGAGAGAGCCGTTGAACAGTGCCCTCTTGTAGTCGTTGGTCAGGTGCATGACCGGTTCGCCTGGCGAAAACAGGTCGCCCAGCGGTCCGCGGAGCTCCTGCAGGGTGCGGGACGCCAGGTACCGGTCGTGCAGACGGCGGTTCAGGCCGGCGACCCCGCACGCCGTGCCGTTGACTGGTGTGACGACTATGACGTCGGCCCCGCCGAACGTCTCCCGGACCGAGACCACGTGATCGGCGATGGCCTCGCGGCCGGCGGCGGGCAGCAGGGTCACGCCTTCGGCGCCGGCGCCGTGCAACGGCAGGTCAGGCATCTGTCGCCGGCGGACGAGGGCCGCGATCGCCGGAATGGACGACCCTGCTGCCTGGCGGTGCACCGTGGTCAGAGTTGCGGTGACGGCCGGGTCCCGGACGAAACGGTGAAACAGCAGACCAAATCCCACTGGAGGCAGCTGGCGCTCGTCGCCGACGAGCAGAAGCGAGGCCCCGTCGGGCATGCGGCGGAGCAGACCGAAAATCGACGGCAGGTCGACCATCGATGCCTCGTCGAGGATGACCAGCGTATCCGGCGTGATGCCGGCGAGGGCCGCCAGCCTGGTCTCCGCCTCGCGCGCTTCGGCCGCATCGAGACCGCCGGCGGCGAGACGGTCCTCGATCGTCCGACGCTCGTCGAGCTCACGCAGCGTCCGGAAGATGGTTCGCGCCAGCCGTCCGGTAGAGCGGCTCAGACGGAGGGCCGCCTTGCCGGCGAGGGCGGCGAGCAGGATATGGCCGCCGGCGGCTTCCCACCCGTCGCAGACCGAGCGGGTCACGTGAGTCTTGCCCACGCCGGCGCCGCCGTTCAGGCAGCCGAAGCGGGCGGAGAGCGCCCTGTGAATGGCCTCAGCCTGATCGTGGCTCAGTCGGTCGTCTCGAGCGGCCGGAGCTACCTGAAGGGCCCGCAGGCCGACGAGAGGAGATTCGGCTGCCATGCGGCGCAAGCGGCCGACGATGGCATCCTCCATGACGGCGCAGCCGGGCGCCCGAAGCAGTCCGCCGGTTGAACACAGGGCCGCATGCTGCTCCGTGGCCAGGGCCGTTGCCTGGTCAAGGGCGGCCGCGTCCCGAGGCAGGCCGAGCTTCCCGGCGAGGCTGATGCGGAAGTGGTCGGGTGCGATCGCGGTAGACCCGGTGCCGATCAGATCCTTCATCACGCAGTCCGCGGCGCCGGTCAGACGATGCGGATGGCTCGACGGATCGGCGTAGCCAGCCTCGGCGAGCAGGCGGAGGCCGAGGGCGTCGACGCGCTTCCAGTCGAGCAGAGGGACCAGGCAGTAGGGATTGGTCTGGAGGACCCGCACGGCGTCGGCGCCCAGGAGCCTGTGCAGGCGGCGGGTCAAACCGAGGTCCGTGATGCCGACGGCTGCCAGCCATTCGACGAGCCGAGCTTCGCTTGCCATCGTCTTCCAGGCCGCGACCAGGGAGCCTGCGAGCCGCGGACCCAGGACCGGACGCTCCGGGTCCATCGCCTCGGCGATGGCGGCCACGTCGCCGACATCCAATACCTCGGGCAGGAGATTTTCGAACCTGTCCCACAGGCGGCGGGCGCGCGCGGGCCCGATGCCGGCAACGCAGCCGGAGAGGTAGTCGATCATCAGGCGGCCGTTGGGAAGGGCGCGGACCGCGCGCGTCGCCGATATCTGCGGCCCGAAGCGCGTGTGGCACAGGTCGCCGTCGACCGACCAGAGCTCGCCGACGGAAGGCACACCCAGCATGGCAGCACCCGCAGCCTTGACGCGGACCGGCGAGCCATCGCCGAGGCGGCCGGCGAAGATGGTGCCGAAGTCGCGGGACGAGACGATGCTGTCGACGACGACGTCGGTCATGCCGGCGTCCGGAACACCAGACCGGTCTCCTCGACCAGCGACATGCGGGCCTTGAGGCGGGCGTTCTCATCGCGCAGCGCAACGATCAGGCTCTCGCGTTCGGCGAGGGCGCGGCGCAGGTCGGAGATGGTCTCGGAATCGCGGCCCAGGCGGCGGCGCACGCCGGCATCGGCCACGTCGTCCAGCATGCGCGATCCGATCGGCTTGACGCCCTGGATGCGCGCAAGGGCGTTCACGGGGCCTGCGAGTTCGGGTTTGCGGTAGAAGTGCTGCTCCAGGGTCTCCCGAAGACCGAGATCGCGGACCAGTTGGCGCACGTTGACCTTGCCGTCCCCGGTGACCGGCAGCGTTGCCTGCCGGTCACTGTCGGGCTGCGCCAACCAGGCGGCCTCCAGCTTCTCGAGGTGAGGATCGAGCACGCGCAGGATGTCCGGGGCGACGAGGGCGGGACTCATTTGCGCCTCGTCGGCAGGTCGACGACGGTCCTGCCGGCGAGCTCCTTGAGGAGGTCGGCGATCCGCGCTTCGAGTTCTTCGATCGTCTTCGACTTGTCGCGCAGTTCGGTCTGGGCGTCACTGAGCTCGAGTTCGGTCTCGGAGTAGACCTGCCGGACGAGATCGAGTTCGGCTTGCGCAGCGCGGGCACGGTCGGCGACGTTCCGATGGACGGAGTGGATGTCGCTGGGTACGCTCGAAGTCATGCGACCGACGAAGTCCTTCACCTCCTGCTTCAGGGGAATCAGATCCGGCTGGTCCTTCGTCTTGTTGAGGTAGGAGGGTCGCTTGCCGGCCCGGCTCAGGACCTCCCCAAGAGTGATCTTCCTGCCTTTGAGGTAGACACCGCCGTTCTTCTCGACGTCGTCCGCGATCGCCTTCATGGCGTCCCGAATGGATTTCCGGCTCGCCTCGAATTTGAGGCGGGCAGCCTTTGCACCCTCGCCGGCGATCCGATCTGTGTATTCTCTCTGCTGCGTTTTCGGCCGCTTCATTTCGAGGATGCCTCCCAAACAGGTCGAATTTCAGGATGTGCCGCCAGGACGGTGTCGCGGACCTCGTCCCACCGCTTCAGTTCAGCAACGATCTGACCGTCCAGATTGGCGACCAGCATTTCCAGGCCGTCGGCGACGGCGCCCGTCCGTTCCCGGATCAGGGCGGCGAGGGCCTCCTCGCACTGGCTCTTGGACATCGCGAGTTCGAGGCGGTGCCCGCACGACGTACGGCAGGCACCGGGATCCGGAACGCCGCGGCGTTTGGTGCACGGACCGTACTGGAGAGGTCCTTTCGTGCAGATCACGCCTTCCCGCACCAGAGACCAGTAGGCGCCGTCGAAGGTCAGGACCTCCGCGGTCTCCCGGAGCGACTTGGTGTCGTAGGCGTCTTCGCTGCGGCGCATGGCCATCGGGAGATTGTCGCGCAACGACGACGCCGCCGGGCCGGAGGTGCTTTCCTCCATCGTTTCGACGACCGCGTTCTCCACCATCGCGAATGTCATTTCCTTTGCCACCCGCATCGCCTCGTCGGCGATGTCCGGTGCCGACAGCATGTAGTGCAGGGTCATGTCGACGTCCTTGTGACCGAAGAGGTCGAACAGGACCTTCGGCGCGCCCACGACCGACAAGGCGACGAGACGCGCCACCGTGTGCCGCCAACGATGCATGTGCGCAGAACCTTCGCCGAGCAGATGCGACAGGCCGAGATACTCCACGGTCCGGATGAATACCGAGGTCGCATGGGCGAGGCGGCTCCCGCTTTCGCCCGCCAGGGTCACCCAAAGCTGCTTCTCGCTTTTCGGGCGATAAAGCTCGGACACCATCCGTTGCTTGTCGATGGCGCGCTCGGCGCAGGGATGCAGCGGCCAATCGCGCGGCTGACCGCCGAATTCCTCGACCAGCTTGAATGTCACCGACTGATAGCGCCCGGATCTCGGTCCGAACGGCTCGTCGTCGGCCGCGAGGATCTCGCTCGACCGGGCGCCGGTGCAGAGGTTGACGATCCCCAGGTTGCATCCCTGCAGGATGGTCATCATGAGGGACAGCGTCTTGAGATCCCTGGGCGGCCACTCGGTCGACGGGGCGGCCCTGTTGTCATCCGTGATCTGGCTGATCGGATATTTCAGCCGCGTCAGCGGCGCGCCTGCGGCATCGAGCCAGGGACCGGCCGCAAGCTCTTCGCGACGGGTGTGCCCTACCACCGGTTTGCGCACACCGATGCCTTGCTCCAGGTAATCCTCGCGGACCTTCATGTCCCGCTTCACGTGATCGATCAGGCTATCCGCCAGATTTTCCTGGATCCACAGCGCCCGCTTGATGAATTCCGTCACGAAGTCGTCCGGGAACGGCTCGACCCTCGATGCCGAAGCAGCCTCCGCCGGCTCCAGTACGGTTGCGTCCCTCCGGACCGGTTCGAGACCAGCTTCCTCCGCCGGACCGCGGCCCGCAGCGAAAAACCGCGGATAGTCCGAGATCACCCCACGCTCGCCAGCGTCCACAAGCGCGTTCAGCATCGCCGTGTAGGCGGGCCTCGACTTCTCCGTCTTCGCCTTCGCCGGGTAGAAGCCGGTGACGATGTCGGCCAGCGTCAGATCGCCGAAGACGGAGCCGTCCCTGGAGGGGCGGTTCTCGAACTGCCACGCCGCGAGACGCAGAAAGGCGCCAGCCCGCGACCTGAACGTGGACGGCTTGTTCGCCTTGATGCCGGTGCGCCCGTTGCCGGGCAGGTACAACGCATAAAGCGCGCGGCGCACACACTCGTCACGATGCGCGGCCAATTCCGGATCGGCGGGAATGCCGGCGTCGGCCGGCGAAAAAATGCGATTGCTCGGATTCCTGAGGGTCCCCGCCGCCATCCAGATTTCCGGAATCACGAATTTTTCGGCGTCCAGGCGGCTGCCTGGAAATAGTTCGATGGCGCGCACCTCCGCCCACGGAGCCCTGGACAACTCGCTGTAGTTCTCGACGACCACGAGATGCATGTCGCGCCAGTCGTCCCAGGAGGGCAGGGGCGCCGACGCAGCTTCGGCCTTAATAGCTCGGATAGGTGCCATGGACCGCGATCTCCCCTTCTTCCAATTTTTTCATCCAGCCCGCGACTTCCGCCTCGACGAGGCCGGCGTCGAAGTACGCCAGCGTCTGGCCGACGGAATCCTGTTCGTCGGCCAGCGACGAGCCGTCCCATGCGGCCATCGGCATGGCGCGCCTGAGATGCATTAACTCGGCCAGCCGCCGGGCGAGCGGCGACACGCTGTCGGGAAACACGATGCCGTGCGGGCATCCCGTGCAACGCTGGACGCGGCACAGCGCGCCGTCCCGGTGGTCCGGAGCAACCTGCTTCGGAGGTGCGACAGGATCCAGGCAGCCCATGCCCACACTGGTGCGCTGCCGATGATCCGCGAGGCGTCTCTCCTGGTCTGGCGTGATGCTGCCGTTCTCGACGAGCAGACGCAGCCTGGTCGGATCGACGACGCGCCCGCTTCCGATCTCCGCGAACAGCGCATCCTGCAACTTGCGGATCTGATCCTCGCTGTAGGCCCGGTAACGCATCGACCGGATGTAGTGGCGGGTCGTCCGGAGACTGCCGTGGTTGCCCGCGAGCTTCGTCAAAAGTTGATGATAGCCTGAATGGACGTAGGCATGCCCGATCCACGCGAGACGCGCGTCCTTTGCCACGACGCCGCCGAGCCGCCACTCGGCAGTGTCCAGTCCGTTCTGCGTCACCACCGCCCTCGCGGTATCGAGGAGGAAGGAGTCGTTGTTGCCCACGAAGCCCGAAATGGTTCCCATGTTGCGGGTGGCGAACAGCCATGGAGTACGCGAAAGCCGTTCGAGATCGGCGATCTCACGCTCCATGTCGAGCCCGGGGTCGGCCGCGGCTCGACGACGGGCCGCCGCAAGCGTTTGAAGCACCTGCCGACGCAGGATCTCCGTCCGCCCAATGATGAATTCAAGGATGCGGTACGGATGCCACTCCGGCTGCACCATGGAAATGGTGAACTGGTGCCGGTCCGCCCGAGCCTTCCAGGCATGAATGACCGCGAACAGATCGCTCTGCGGATGGGGCCGAGACCATCCGTCCGGATCCAGGACATCAACGCCGCAGGCCGTCGACGGATTCCAGCCGGTGCCCAGCATGAAGAGCCAAAAGAACACCGCGGTCTCGGCGCGGCCGGGGACGAACCAGCGGACCGCGCCGGACATTCCGTTGGCGAAACGTTCGTCCATCGTCGGCGCCAGGTATCCGGGGCAGGCACCGCCCTTCAGCAGTCTCGACGAACCTTCACGATCGAGCCGCGCACGGTCCGGAACCCCGCTCTCCAGAAGCGACCGGACCAGGAAGGCGCGGTTCTGCGCCAGATCCCAGCCGCCGTTCTCGCGCGGATCCGAGCCGGCCGAAGCCAGGCGCTCGCCCTCGGCAAACATTGCCTTGATCTGACGGCCTTCGTGCTTCAGCGCGTGGTATAGCCGCCGCATTCCCTCCTGGCTGGGCGGCTCGCGGAAGCTTTCAGTGTCGGGGCGGCGGTTGGGCCAGAAAAGCGGCCGAAGGCCCCGATTCGACCGCATCGCGTTCAATGCGGTCTTGATGTTCCTGTAGGCTCCCTTGTTGGACCCCAACCATTGTCGCAATTCGATGCCCATGGCATCGGTGACCTCGGCACAGCTTTCAGCACGCGGACCGCGCGAGCGACGCTCCTTCCAATCGAGATACCGGAAAAAGGCCCTCAGGCCGGTCTTCATCTGGGCGTAGCTGTTCTCCGTCGGAGCATGCTCTTCCAGCATTTCCGCGATCTCGCGGGCGAACGCGGGGCGACCGGAAAAGTCGCCACCCCACGAACCCCTGACGATCGCATCACCGGACCCTCCGGCCGAAAACTCTGACAGGTCGACGCTGTATTTCGCCCCGCCGCCGCGCGGCCTGACCGTGGCTTTGATCTGTGTCATTCGTCGCCCCCGTTGAGGTCTCGATGCCACCCGGCCGACAGCTCTGCGAGGGTGGTCGCGTAGACCAACCAGCGCAGATATTCCTCGGTCGTGGCCGTCGAGACATGGCCGAACTGACGCTGCAGCGCTTTCAGCCAGAAGTCGCCGCGGTTGCTGACCCAGTCCGCCGACTTGTTTTTGAGCCCGCCGGCGCGGTCGGCCTCGACCGACAGCGCGTTGAGGACCCAGAAGCATGCGAACGTGTGACGGCCCTTGTGCGGCGACCAGTGCGACGGGCCAGGGGTCACCTCGGAGAAGCACCGGTAGATCGTCTGGGCGGAGATCGGCCTGCCGTGCGCTTTAGGATGATCGCTGAGAAGAAGCGCGCCGGCGGTCTTTTTTTCCTTGAGAAAGTAGCGGTGGGCGTAGGTCTTCCGCTTTCCGTCGATCCATGCACGGACCTCTTCTGCCAGTCCGATCGGAACACGGATCGTCCGCGGCCGACCACCCTTCGTGATGGTGAGGCGCATCGGCACCGAGAACAGGCGGCGGCGAACGGCGAGGGCGATCGCCGCCGCGGTCGGCCACTGATCCTTGCCCAGGGCCTCGACTTCATGGCGCCGGGCACCCGTGTTCATGACAATCTTGCAGGCGAGGTACTTCGAATAACCGCGCTGCGCGCGGACGGCCTCAAGCCACTTACGGACCTCCTGAGGCTCCGGCAGGATGAAGCCTGCCTGCTCCGGAGAGATCACGTCCTCCTTGGCACGGCCGATGCGGACCAGGGCGGGTCCGATCCCGAGCTCCCGCGACCCCCGTTTCGGGAACATCTTGACGTCAAAAGGCCCCCGAAGCTTCCGCTCGGCGGCCCACCGCACGAAGCTCGTCGCCTCATCCGCGCGTTCGTTCGCGGTGGACGGCAGCAACTTCCGGCCAAGGTCCGACCATCTGCCGTCGATCTGCTCCGTCTGATATTCGAGGACGCGGGCGTAGGAGATAGTGCGCCAATCGGCCGCGCGTGCTTCGCACCACATCACGAAATTCTTCAACCTATCGGCGATGTTCGAGAGGGTGCGGGCACGCAGGATGTCGGCACCGGAGCCCGGATGCCATTCCAGCCGGGCCCGCTCGCGCAGATAGCGGTTATGTTGCCGCAGATACCGGCCGCCGGAATCGAAGAGGACGGGAACGTGAGCGACGGCCGCATAGCCCTTCGCAGCCAAGCGCTCCCGATCCGGAAAGAATACCTTGGCCATGCTTCGACGGCCGACGACGGGACGTCCGCCGGCGGCGGCAGCCCCAAGCCCGATGCGCCTGCGGTCGCGGCGGTTCGCCGCGCAGGATGCACGGACGCCCACCGTCTCGCAACGAAATGCCCCGGTCTTCGCCGGATTGCCCCCACTGATGAACTCTGTACGCAACATCACACCCACAACTAAACCGGAAGTTAGCAACCGCGGCGGACGTCGCCGCGCGGTAAACGAATCCTTGAAAACCAGATCTGCTAGAATCTTGGCGGCGGGTGAAATTCCCCTGCCTCGAGGGCTTCGTGGAGGCGGCCGAACGAATGGACATGGTGCTCGTCGAACGGCTCCGGCCAGCGCTCCTGGACCAGTCTGGCCATGGTCGAGTTGAGTTCGAGCGAGGTCTCCCTGGCACCGACCGACATCTCGCCGAGGTCGATGGCCATGTAGCGGAGGATGCACCAGGCGCGGGGGTCCTGCAGCGAGACGGGCGCGGCCCGGCCTTGGCGGTCGATGAAGATGGTTCGGATAGACGGCTGCTCCAGCGCCCAGCGCGCCGCTTCGCCGCCGCCGTAATTGTCATCGGCGTAGCGCTCCGCGGAGCGGTCGAGCATCGACGGGGTCAGGAGGCGGATGTGCAGGCCTTCTTCGGTCCGTAGTTCGGCCTCGCCGCGCCGGCGGACGCCCACGCGCCCGCGGCGTAGCACCGAGACGACCTCGTCGATCACGTCATCCGGATCCAGGCCAGCGACGAGCAGGTCCATGCCGTCGGCGGGAAGAAGTTCACGTTGCAGCAGCACTGAGAGCTCGCATTCATAGCCGTAGACCGCGGCCTCGCCGACAATGCTGACGTGATCGATCAGGTCCGACAACCCGATCGCGCGTGCCACGTCGGCAATCTCGGAAGGGGTGCGGGACAGCCGCAGCGCCTTGGCCATCCGGGTCTGTTCGGTGACGGCCGGCTTGATCTCCTCGACCTCGCGGTCGAGGTCGGCGCGGCCCGCGATGAAGCGCTTGTAGAGGGCCTCGGTCTCCGGCGAGCGGCGGCCGAGCGAGGTCGACTTCTGCTCGCCCGTGACGGGAACGCGGCGGTAGCGCGTCAGGTACTCGTTGCCCTTCACCGTGAGCCACTGCATGCCGCCGATGAACTCGTCCCGCGAGCGGGCGAGCGCGGCGAATTCGGTCGTGGTGGCGCGCATGGCCTCCACCAACCGTCGCTGCTCCCTCGTCATCGCGGCAAACATGCGTTTCTAGCTCCTGGACTGCTTCCCATTTGGTGCTATAAACTGCATATTCCAAGGGTCGGAGTCGAGTGTTTTTTCAACATGGTTAATTCGGAACCGGACGACGGCCGGACGCGCGACACAGCGACCCGCGCTTCGGATTTGCCGAGGTGGCGCTTATGGAAAGGCCAGACAGGAAGCCCGAATGACCAGGTTCGACATCACCCTAAAGAGCATCATTCGGTCCGTGCGGACGCGGTTTCTGCAGTCTTTGGCGATCGAGGGGGAATACAGCGAGGTGTCGCCAAACTTCCCGGACACGCGGGAGCGGCGCGTAGATTTCGTCGCGCGCGTCAAGGCGGGCCGGAAGAGAGCATACTTGGCCCACGTCGAGCTCCAGGCAGCCCCCGACAGGAACATCGCGACCCGGATGCTCAATTACAGGGTCGATATCCGCACATGGCAGCGGGCACCGGAGAACCGCGAATTCCTTGGCCTCGACGTTAGACAGACGTTGGTCTATCTGGGGCCCGGTAGCTGGAAGCCGAAGACCGAGATCGACGAGCAAAATCTCAGGTTTAGCTACAACTTCGTCGACGCCAAGAGCATCGACCCGGGGCCTCTTCTCGAAAGCGAGAATCTCGGCGACGTGACGCTGGCGGTGTTGTGTCGTGACGGAAAACGGCCAGATGTGATAAGACGGGTGGTGACGCGGATCGCCGCAGCGCCGGCCTCGGAACAGCCCGATGCGCTGACCAAATTGAGCGTGTTGTCGGATCTGCGCGGAATAGGTCCTCGCGTCCAATCGGAGGTTGAGAAGATGGGACTGCCTGTGAACCTTGAAGAGAGCACCCTGCTGAGGGGGACCTTCGATCGGGTCCGCGCGGAGACCTCGATCGACGACATTCTGGAGGTGCTGGAGGCTCGGCTTCCCGGCGCACTGCCGGCCGACCTCAAGCAACGCCTGGCCGATCTCGGACGCGACGAACTCAAGGACGTTCTCCGCCGGAGCGCAACCGCAGCCTCCGTCGAAGAGGCTCTTGCGAAGCCGGCCGGCACTACGCACGGACGCTGATCAGATCGGCTTCCAGTGTGGAGACACCATGAAGGTCGCGGAGCTGATCGAACTCCTCCAGAGCCATCCGCCGGATCGCCGCGTGGTGTTGCGCGGCTACGAAAACGGCTACGCCGACGTCCACGGGATTAAGGACCGACCGATCAAGCTGGAGGCCAATCCCGAATGGTGGAACGGCCCTCATGAAGCGTCCGAACAAGGCCCAGACGAGACGGCCGTCGAGATCGTGCGGATCGATCGGGACCCAGATTAGCCGTCGCATGGGCGGGCGCCCGGTACAGCTCAGTCGGCATCGTCGAGTGTCTGCAACAACACGATGCCCTTCGCGTGGCCGCTATCCCGGTTGACGTAGATGCCGACGTCGGCGCCGAGCGCGCTTAGCAGCCTGATCAGCCGCCAGACTTCGTAGTCGTCGTGGCGGTAATTCATCATCCGCTCGGCGTCCTGCTCGGCTTCGCCGGCAAGACGGCCGATCTCGGCGGCGGTCAGGCCGCGTTGTTCGGCGATGCTCGCGATCTCGTGGCACAGGTGGCTCTTGACCCGGAATTCGTCCGGGTCGGCGATGCCCTGGTCCGCCAGGAAGTCGCCGCCGCCGCGGATCGTGAGATCCTCGTCCTGCTCTTCGTCGCTCGCGAAAAGGAAGACCCCGCCGGTGCCGGCGGGGTCTCTGTCTTCGATGGTGTTCGCCGCAAGTCCGAACGGTTTTGAGGGCCCGATGCACTCTGCTCGAACAACCTAGAATCGAATAACTCCGAACTACTAACTACAACCCGATGTCCCACCACACGTATCGCACTTCATGCAGGTCCCGTTGCGCACCAGCGAGAAGTGCCCGCATTCGCCGCACATCTCGCCTTCATAGCCCTTTGCTTTGGCCTCGGCGCGGCGTTCGGCCTTGGACGGGGCGGCCTGGGCCGCGGCGCCGGTCTTGCTCCACTGCAGTGCTTCCAGTTTTTCGGTCGGCGACAAATCGTGCTGGGCTTCCTGCTTCAGCGCCACCGCGCCTTCGACGGTGTCGGCGTTGCGGGCGGTCGGGCCGTGCTGTGACATCGAGGTGACGTTGCCGGAAGCGCGGGCTTCGGTCGCGGGCTCGGCGGGGCTGCGCATGACGACGAGGTTGTCGGTGCGCGAGCGGGTCGGGCCCTTCGACAGATACTTGTTGCTGGGCTGCTCCGGCGCG
>Ga0209331_1000662_pt1 | contig 12137 bp, 10 predicted proteins | sample JacPinW_OM3H0_M3_FD_187971 | JGI IMG/M metagenome (GOLD analysis project Ga0209331, IMG submission 187971) | Forest soil microbial communities from Algoma, Ontario, Canada - Jack Pine, Ontario site 1_JW_OM3H0_M3 (SPAdes) (version 2) | ecosystem: Environmental > Terrestrial > Soil > Boreal... | reverse complement strand
CCTTTCAGCGTCTTTCAAGTTTTGTGGAGAGAATTCCCGTTCGGCATTTGAATCTCGGTCGCGACTTCGAGAAAATTCCGGAGCGAATCTCCGCCTCTCTTTCGGAGATTTGAGATGTTGAGCGTGATCATCCCTGTTTTTAACGGCGCTAAATTTCTGGGCGAAGCCATCGCGAGCATTCGACGGTCGCAAATGCCAATCGAAATTATAATTGTCGATGATGGATCGACCGACAAAACCGAATTGGTCGCGAAAAATCTTGGCGAGGCCGTGACTTATCTCAGGCAGGAAAATCGAGGTCCGGCCGCGGCGCGAAATCGCGGTCTCGAAATCGCGCAGGGCGAGTTTGTCGGCTTTCTCGACGCCGACGATTTATGGACGGGAAGTCATCCACACGTTGCGCTCGATTATCTGCAAAGCCACGATGTCGATCTTGTCTTCGGGCAAACCCAATGTTTCATCACTGCACCGGCCGGCCCGGCCTTTCATACCTATCAACTTGGCAGCGCGGTCTGTCGCCGCCGATTGATCGACAGGATCGGCGGATTTAATTCCCAGATGCGCCACGGCGAAGATGTCGATTGGTTTTTGCGCGCGCGCGATTCCGGCGCAGCCATCGCCCGTTTGCCGGACGTTAGTCTGTACTTTCGCATGCATCCTGGAAATCGACCGAACGTTTATCAAACGTCGCGGGGCGGATTGCTGAGCGCGCTCCATCAGTCGTTGCAACGCAGAAGGAGCGCGAACTAATGGAACGGCCATTGATCAGCGTCGTGATTCCCGTCTACAACAGCGACCGATTCATCGCCGCTGCGATCGAAAGCGTGCTCGCACAGGGTTATCAACCACTCGAGCTCGTCGTGGTCGACGACGGTTCGACCGACCAGTCACGGGAGGTCGTGAACAAGTTTCCGCGGGCGCGACTTCTTTCACAATCGCATCAAGGCGCGGGCGCGGCGCGCAACGCCGGCGTGCGCGAATCAAAAGGCGAATTTATTGCCTTTCTCGATGCGGATGATCTTTGGACGGACACAAAACTGTCCCGGCAAATGGACGCATTCGTGAAGAATGCAGAGCTGGAAGCCGTTTTCGCCCACGTCGTTGAGTTTTTCGATGTCGAGCTAAAGCGCGGCGAAGAATCGCGCGCGATTCCCGGACCAATTCCCGGAACGATGCTGATCAAACGCGCGGCCTTTGAGCGAATCGGCTTTTTTGATTCGGCCGCGGACGCGCTGGAAGGCGCGGATTGGTATTTGCGCGCCCTGGAAAAATCTTTGCGCGCGGAAATGCTCTCGGAGGTGCTGTATCGCCGGCGCATTCATGAAAACAATCTTGCGCTCGCCCACCGCGATCTCAATGGCTATGTCCGCGCGATCAAGGCCTCGCTCGATCGCCGTCGGGCGCGCGGAAATCTTCATGCTGACACCAAGCGAACGTGAACTGATTTTGCTTTGCGCGCGGCAAAATGTTCCAGCGGACCTGGCCGAGCGCGCGACAGCGATTCTCGATTGGCATTTGAATTGGGATGAACTGATCGCAACAGCGTGGCGACACGGTGTTGGCTCGTTGCTCTTTCGCAACCTTCAATCGTTAGATCGACACGGAAAAATTCCGCCTCGCGCGTTGCACTTGCTCCGGCAAAGTTACGTGCGCACATCGGTCCGCAATCAAGCGCACTTCGCCGCCATCGCGGAACTGCTCGATCGATTTGCTGCCGATAAGATCGACATCATGCCTTTGAAAGGCGCGGCTCTGGCCCCAACGATCTATCGCGATCCCGCCTTGCGCCCCTTTGCCGATATCGATCTTCTCGCGCGCGAAGACAAAATCGACCAGGCGAAGGAAATTCTGCTCGCCGCCGGTTACGAAATTGCCCCCGAGCTTCTCTCGGAAAAATTCAATCGCAAATATCACGTCAACTTGCCGTTCGTGCGGCGCGGTCCGACCCCGGTGCACATCGAGTTGCATTGGAAGTTGGCCGATCCATTCAGCGAAATCGTTTTCGATCACGATGCGCTCTTTGCGCGCGCGAATGGAATTAGAATCGCGGATCGTCCCGCGCTCGTTCTCTCGACAGAAGATGAAATCGTTTATCTCGCTTCGCATCTCGACAATCACGGCTATCTGAATCACACGATCGCGGCGCGTGGCCGCGTGGCTGAGTTTGTGTTTGATGAACTAAGCGGCAATCGATTGATCTGGTTCACCGATCTGCAGGAGATTGTTTCTGCCGGCGGATTCAGTTGGGAAATTGTGCTCGAGCGGACACGCGCGGCCAATGCACCAGGTGCTCTGGCGGTGACATTGCAGCTTCTTCGCGAACTTTTCGGGATGACTTTGCCGTTTCCCGACGAATTGCCGCCACCGAAAATCAGTTGGCCGGAACGAATGTTAAGCGACTACGTGCTTTCACTTGTCGATCTTGGCGAGAAGCGGCGGCGTTCCCGCGAATTTTTTCTGCGCAGGTTTTTGACGACGCGCAAGGGTTTCGAATTGCGTCTGGTTCGGCTGGTCGACGTCTGGAAATATATTTTCCCGGACCGCGCCCGAATTGGCAGATCGTATCCGACGCACGTTTGCGGCGCACTGCGCCATTGTCTGACGATGCTGATGGAACTCGAACTCCGGCGCGCATTTCGCTTTCTGCGGACGCGCGCGAGCTGAAATGAAGACGAAGCATTGCGTCCTCGGCATCGCCTTTGTCGCGGTCGTTGTTTATTTCAATTCGCTCGCGAACGGTTTTGTCACCGACGACTGGGAGCTGATTTTCAAACATCCGTTCACAAAGCAGATCGCCGATTGGCCGTCGATCTTCACTTCCGGTCATTATGCCGGCGCCGGTGGGTATCGGCCGTTGCTGACACTTTCTTTTGCTCTCAATTATCTGATCGGCCGCGAAAACCCGATCGGTTATCACGCCGTCAACATTTTGCTTCATGCATTCAATAGCGCGCTCGTTTTTCTTTTTCTTAAACGACTGTTGCGTTCGTTTCCGATTGCCCTCGTCGCCGCGCTCGTCTTCGCGGTTCATCCGATCCACACCGAAGCCGTCGCCTGGGTGAGTGGCCGCGCGGAACTGATGGCATTGGCGTTTTTTCTTGGCGGCTGGCTGCTCTATTTAAGAAGCACCGAGACGATGTCGATCTTGCCGGCAACGTTCGCGGTATCGTTGCTCTTATTTTTTGCGGCGGTCCTTTCGAAGGAAAACGCGCTCATTTTTCCGGCCGCGATTATTCTCGGCGATCTCTTCCGCGCGCGCGGCGCTTCGGTTCCACAAAATCTCTGGCCCAAGCGATTGTCGATCTTGTATCCGTGGGTTTTCGGCGTGGCCGCGTTCTACTTTGTTTTTCGCTGGATGTTGTATTGGCGGCCGCTTTTGCGCGTTCCCGAGAAAATTCAATACGTCGATAATCCGCTCGCGCCCGCGTCGCTGCCTTTGCGTCTTCTGACCGCGATCAAAGTGCAGGGCGATTATCTTTGGCTGTTGATTTGGCCGAAAAAACTTTGCGGCGATTACTCATTCAACAGCATTCCGCTGGTAAACAATCCGCTCGCGCCCGCAGTTCTCATTTCGCTCGGGATAATCATCGCCTTGCTCGTGATCGCCGCCGTCTCGTTCATTCGCCGCGGCCGCATCTGGTTCGGAATCGTGTTTTATTTCCTGGCGATCTTTCCGGTTTCGAACTTTGTCGCGATCATCGGCACGATCAAAGCCGAGCGACTGTTGTATCTGCCATCGCTCGGATTTTGCGCAGTCGCCGGCGTGGTCTGGACCGCCTTGTTCACGCAATCGCGCAAGCGCATTCAGGAAACAATGACCGCGCGGCAGACAGTTGCGCTTGCTCTGCTCGTCATCGTGATTGTGCTGGGCGGTTGGCGGACGTGGCGGCGAAATCCGGCTTGGGGAAATGAAAATCGTTTCTGGATGGAAACCGCCGTGGCCGCGCCGGACAACTTAAAAGCCTGGCTCAATCTCGGCTATCCGGCGCTGAAGAGCGGTCGCGACGAACTGGCGATTAGTGCATTCCGCGAAGCGCTTCGGATCAATCCGGATTCGCCCGATGCGCTGATGAATCTCGGCGTTGTCTTGATGCGCACGGGTAAGAACGACGAAGCGATCAGCGTTTACGAAGAAGCGGTCAATCGCCATCCGGAGCGCGCGGCGTTCCATGTCGATCTTGGCCTGGCCTCCGCGGCGATTGGAAAAATGGCGACGGCCGTGCGCGAATTTCGTCGCGCGGTTGAACTCGAGCCGAAGAACGCGGTGATCCATTTCAATCTCGGTCTGGCCTTGTCGAGCAGCAATGATTTGGAAAGCGCGCTGATTGAATATCGCGCAGTGGTCGAGTTGGATCCGAATTACGCCGAAGGTTGGAACGCGCTCGGCGCCGTTTTCATCAAGCTGCATCGGCCCGATGATGCGCGCGCCGCGTTGAAAAAAGCGCTGGAGCTTAAACCCAATTACACGGATGCGATTTACAACCTGACCTTGATCGACGCGCCTCGCTAAGATCGACAATTGAATCTGCTTGACCATCGCGTCGCCACGACTCGATAATGCGCGCGGTGATTTCCATGGGCGAATCGGGAAAAATCTTCCTTCTTTCATTGGCTTCTTTCGTCATGACCGCCGGGTTGGCGGACGGGCAGGTATTTTCAAATGGTGGTTTCGAATCCAGCGCGTTTCCGCCCTGGAGCACGATCGGGGTCACGAATGTTCAAGGCACGTTCAATGGACAAGCGCCGGTGGAAGGAAGTTTCCAGGCAGTAATCAGTACGCCACATCTCGGAACGGCTTCGCAATCGAGTTTGGAAACATTCCTCGGGCTAACCTCGGGAGCGCTCAACAGTTTGAATCAAGGAACAGGACTCCACGGTGGTTCCGCCATTGAGCAGACGTTCACCGTTCCAAACGGCGCCATCATCAGTTTCCAGTGGGATTTTATGCCTAACGGAGGCAACAGCAGCGGCCAAGACGATGCGGCCTTCTTTACGCTTCACGATTCCAGCACGGCTTCGAGCTCGTTTACGGTTTTGAGTAAGACATCTACCTCTGGCGGTGTCGCCACTGGCTATCAACTTTTCACTACCGGCCCCCTTTTGGCCGGCACTTACATTCTCGGATTCTCCGCCTACGATAATTCTAGCTTCACTGATGCTCAGGATCCGGATTTGTTGATCGACAACGTCCAAGTGATTCCCGAGCCGTCCACGTGGTCGCTCCTGGCGGTTGGCGGTTTAGCTTTTTTCTTTCTGCGGCGCCGGCGGATCGCTTGATCTTTGCTGCGCGATCGAGCGGCGCGCGATTTCCAGCAATTCGCGTCGCCCCGTTTTCGCGCGATCTCTTCCGTAAGTAACACTGCGCGCGTGCAAACGTTTTCGCACGAGCGCGTCCGGTAACATCAAGATCGACAATCCCATTCGTTGCGCGCGCGCGTACCATTCCGTGTCGTCGGCTTGTGCGAACGTCTCGTCGAAGAAACCCGCGCGTTCGAAAGCGGATCGACGCGCCACCAAGGTTTCAATCACCCAACCGGGCACATCTTTTCCAATTAAATCCTTCGGAAAAGACTGCGGCGGCACAGTCTCATTTGGATCGACGAAGCAACGCACATGGCTGAGGCACACATCGAGCCCGGCATCGCGCACGAAACATTCGCATTGCCGGCTCAATTTCTCCGGCAACCAAATGTCGTCGTGCGAGGTGAAGGCGAGGAGCTCGCCTTTCGCCAGTTGGATTCCGTGATTGCGTGAACCGGCGATGCCGAGCTGCGGATCATTGCAGATGTAACGGATTTTCGCTGAATCGACATTTTCCACGATCGCGCGCGTCTCGTCGATCGATTGATCGTCCAGAACAATAATTTCAAGCGGCGTATGACTTTGTCGCAGGACGCTCTCGAGCGATTCGCGCAGAAATTTCGCGCCGTTCTTTACGGCGAGAATCACGCTGACAAACGGTAGTTCTCGATTCGCCATCACCGGTGATTGTATCGCACCGCAAGATCGACAATAGCAAGATCGACAATTGACAGCGCGATGGAAACGCGGTTGAGAGTAAACGCGTGAGCCGAATTCTCATCGCGGATGATCAGCCGGATGTGCTGGAGGCGCTGCGCATTCTGCTTAAAGGCGAAGGGCACCAAACCGAGGCGGTTAAATCAATCGCCGGCATTTTCGATGCGCTGGCGAAGCGCGACTACGCCCTGCTGATGATGGACTTGAATTACGCGCGCGACACGACCTCGGGTCAGGAAGGTCTGGAAGTCATCCCGAAAATTCAGGAAATCGATAACACGCTGCCGATCGTGGTCATGACGGCGTGGGCGACGATCGATCTTGCGGTCGAGGCCATGAAGCGAGGCGCGCGCGATTTTGTGCCGAAGCCTTGGGACAACGAGCGGCTGCTCACGATTGTGCGGACGCAGATCGAGCTGGCTGGCGCATTGCGCAAGGGCCGCAAATTGGAAGCGGCCAACGAGCTATTGCGCGGCGGCGTCCCCAATCTCATCGCCGAAGCGCCGTCGATGCGTCCGGTGATTGAAATGATTTCACGCGTCGCGCCCTCGGACGCGAACATTCTGATCACAGGCGAAAACGGCACGGGCAAAGGCGTGGTCGCGCAAGCCCTGCATGCGCTGTCGCCACGGAAATCGCACAGCATGATCACGGTCAACATGGGCGGTCTTTCCGAGACACTTTTCGAAAGCGAGCTGTTCGGTCACGTCAAAGGCGCGTTCACCGACGCAAAGACGGATCGGGCCGGGCGGTTCGAGCTGGCTGATGAAAGCACTCTTTTCCTGGATGAGATTGCGAACATTCCGCTCAATCAGCAGACGAAATTATTGCGTGTGATCGAGGCGGGCGAGTTCGAACGGGTTGGCTCATCAAAGACGCTGCGCGCAAATGTGCGAATCGTTTCGGCCACGAATGCTAACTTAAAGGACGAAGTCGCAGCGGGTCGTTTCCGGCAGGATCTGCTTTTCCGGCTGAACACGATCGAGATCGCACTGCCACCGCTGCGGGATCGTCGCGAAGACATCATGCCGCTGGCGAATAATTTTTTGCGGCAGCATGCACAGCGCTATCGGAAAGAGTTCGGTGGTTTCGACGAAACGGCGCGCGAACGCTTGATGCAGCACGCGTTCCCAGGAAACGTGCGCGAGCTCGATCATGTCATCGAGCGTGCCGTGCTCATGTCGCAGGGGCCGCAGATCAAGGCGCGCGACCTCGGCCTAACGACCGGTGGAGGCGAATCGCGTAGTCTGGAAGAGATGAGCCTGGAGGAGGTAGAAGCTTTTCTGATCAAGAAGGCGCTGGCCCGAAATGATGGTAACGCGCGCAAGGCAGCCGAGGCGCTTGGCTTGAGTCGAAGCGCGTTCTACCGGCGGCTGCAACAATATGGACTGTGAAGGTTGGGGAGCGCACGCGCCTCGCGTGCTGTTCGCGGCGCCTCGCCGCGAATCTCCTTTCCATAAAAAGCAGATCGATCGGCGAGGGCGCCGATCGCGACACGCGAGGGCGCGTGTGCTCCCCGGAAGAGAGCTGTGCAGATGAAAGGCAAACCCAAGAGTCGACATCGTTTTTCGCACGAAGGAAAACTGACCTGGCTCACGCTCGGCGCTGCCGCCCCAGCCATTATCATTGCCTTGTCGATCTTATGGTTCGACGATTTCAGCGCCAAAGTGCAATGGACGCTGACGATTTTCATTGTTGCTTGCATGCTCGGTTTTCTCACCAGCGCGCGGGAGCACATTGTGCATCCGCTTCAGACGATGACGAATCTGCTCGCGGCTTTGCGCGAGGGCGATTACTCGATTCGCGCGCGCGGCGCTCGTCAGGACGATGCGCTTGGTGAAGCGCTCCTCGAGATCAATTCGCTCGGTGAAACTTTGCGCGTGCAGCGTCTGGGCGCATTTGAAGCGACCGCGCTCTTGCGCACGATCATGGCCGAGATCGACGTGGCGGTTTTCACTTTCGATCCGGAACGCCGCTTGCGGCTGGTCAATCGGGCCGGTGAAAATTTACTCGGCCAGCCGATTGATAAGTTGCTGGGCAGAAAAGCGAGCGATCTCGGTCTGTCCGAATGTCTCGATTCGCACGAAGACGCTCCGCTGACTCTGACATTTCCCGGCGGCTCCGGCCGATGGGGCGTGCGTCGCAGCACTTTTCGCGAGCACGGCATGCCGCATGAGCTGCTCGTGCTGACCGATCTAAGCCGCACGCTGCGCGAAGAAGAGCGCCGCGCCTGGCAACGGCTTGTGCGCGTGCTTGGACACGAAATGAATAACTCGCTCGCCCCGATTAAATCGATCGCCGCAAGTTTAGAGTCGCTGCTCAAGCGTGAACCGCGTCCCACTGATTGGCAGGATGACGCCCGCAGCGGATTAAAATCGATCGCGGCGCGGGCGGATTCCCTCAGCCGATTCATGGAAGCGTACGCGCGCCTCGCGCGCTTGCCCCCTCCGCAAAAGGACCATGTCGATCTTGGCGACTTGATTCGGCGCGTGATCACTTTGGAAACGCGACTTGGGGTAGACATTTTGCCGGGACCGGAAATAAAAATCGTGGCGGACGCGACCCAGCTCGAACAATTGTTAATCAATCTCGTGCACAACGCGGTCGACGCCTCACTCGAGACCGGCGGAAAGGTTGCGATCGGTTGGCGCGAAGCCGCCGACTGTGTCGAAGTTTTTGTGCGTGATGAAGGACCCGGAATCATGAATCCAACTAATTTGTTCGTGCCATTTTTCACCACCAAACCGGGCGGTTCAGGCATCGGCCTCGCGCTCAGCCGTCAAATCGCCGAAGCGCACGGTGGTACGCTCTCCTTGGCAAACCGGCGCGATCGCACCGGTGCGGAAGCGCTGCTGCGACTTCCTCGTTAGGCAATGTTCTAGCGGTGTTTGCGACAATAAGTTTCTGTTTCGCGATACCCTTTTGAAATTGGTGAACGCATAGAAGTCGCCATGCGAAAACTCGCAGTCTCGGCCTAACAAAGGGAGAATTCTCCCGTTCTGACCTTTTCGATTATCTCCCTGAGCCTAGCAACGCGCGACGAAAGCCGATCCCATAACTGGCTTTCCCGCCAAAACGCTTGGTTGTCGCGCAGCGGATTAAGCATGAGTCGATTAGTGGTAGGAGCCGGACTCTTGAACCACGCGACCGCGATACTCCCTAACGAGGTACTCAGAACTTCCTCACATTGTTCCGTCCAACGATCAATCTGCAACACTATATCGTGAGGGACTTGCAAGAGTGTTACCCGACCCAACATCTGATTACCGTCTTCGGCTAATTGGCCAAGCTTACGACAAATTGAATCACGAATTTCCTTTTCCGCAGCCGCTTGAGACCTGGCGTGTGTTTGATTGGTCGGCGATGCGAGTATTGGTTGTTTGACTGGAAGAACTGGGATCTTTTCTAATGCTTTCGCAATCTGGAAACGGATTGCAGCCACAAATTGCAAAATTGAATGGGCAGTATTTAAAATATCCTGAGTCTTTCGTTCGGATTGAGCGTTGGCGTGGTCTTTGATCTGATTGTTGAGCTCTTCGCCCCGCAGGGCAAGACGATGGAATTCTCCCGACGGCAAAACGCCGTCGAACTCGGCACATCGCGCCAACAACTCGGACTCAATAGATGGAATGCTTGCCCCCTGCTTTGTGACGGACACGATTTCCTTAGTTCGCTGTTCTAGAGTGTTTAACAGCCGGTTAAGCTCTTGCTGGTCTGCCTCTGTCAAGGCCCTTTGCGCTTCTGGTCGCTCATTCGGGGGATAAAATTTTGGACGTGGAGAAAACATTGCCGGCCTCTTCTTGACCGTGACCAGCGCGACAATCACGAGGAAGATTCCCGATAGCGCGACCAACGTGAAGAACGTCCATGGAATTGGTTGGGCTCGAAACGCTTTCCAAATCACCGCGCCGATCGCCCAGACAATAACAAGAAGCCCTGTCATGATCAGGTTGACCGCCCAATTGCGGACGTCGTCGCCGATCTTTCTCAGCCAATTGGGCAGTTGCATCGTTTCTAGCCTAAAAGCAATGCTCCGCCGCGCCGACAAAAAGCTGACCTTTCAAGATGTTCACTTTCGGTTCCGAGATATGCTTTTGAAATTGGTAAACACTGGGAAGTTGCAATGTGAAAAACCCACTAAGGCGGCGTGATTGGACGTTCGGGAATCAAGATAGCTACATATTCAGAAGTATATGTTGCATCGGTGCCTAACTCGGCGGGATACCCTGCCTTATTGAATAGATCCACCAACATTCGCGTGAGCTCATCATGTTTGTTCTCAACGCCGATCTTGTTGCCGTCAACGCTTCCGCTGGAATTATAGACAGAAATACCTATCAATTTTCCAACGCCTTGAAGACTGCGAAACAATTTTTTCGCGTCTACGTCTTGCCCCCACTGAATCATAAACGTTTTGATGCCACCACGATGCGGCGCGAGTACCACCGCCCATTCTTTGATTTGCTGTTCCGTTAAGGCCGGCCATTCGTGTTTTTGGTCTTCCGTCGCACGATCTTGGAACCCTTTTACCGCGGCTTGTAGTCGCTTGATTTCGTCGGTCTGAGCACTTGGGGAAAGAGCAGCTAATTCTTTGCGCGCTTTTTCAATATCTGCTTCGGCTCTCACCCGGGCACCGTGTTCTGATTGATAACCTCGTTCAGCTGCCTCAACTAAGCTTTTCGGCGTAAGGACGAATAGATGAAGCGCGAAAACCAAAAGGAATATTCCGGCATATGCGAGCGCGAGGATGCCAACTTCCTTAAGGCGAGCCTTGAAATCATCGTGCTTCTTGCGAAGCAATAAGATTACTAAAGGCGTTGCAAGTATCGCGAGACCCACCGCCGCATTCCACGCTGGCTGGTTAAAAACCAAGTCCCAAGTATCCGAAAAGGCCTTATCGAGAAGTGGCTTAAAATAATCCACGTTGAGGAAGATCATTCACGGCAGCGCTTGCATCAAAGGATAATCTCCCTCTACGACTTGTCCCAAAAGCGGGACGGCATCGTCCCGTAAACGCATCAGTTCACGGTGAGCGAAGATAAGATCGACAATTGCAAGTCGCTAGTGATTAGCGACTTATCATTTTCCGATTTTGCGTGGCACGCGCATTGCAATAGGTGCCGCCAACCAGAAAAACTTTTGAATCCAGCGAGCAGGTTGAACGCATCTCAAAGGAAAGAAGAAAAGAAGATTTTATGAAACCAACAATTGAGACATCTCACAGCAATAAGCGATTTCCAGTTACAGATTATCACTATCACTCCATCGCACTCGACGGATTTAACGGCAGCTGCGCGAAAGTTTCCGCGCCGTCATTTCGGAGCATTAGCCGCGATTATTTTGAGACTGAGGAACCAAAGAGCTTTCTCGGAGAGGCCGCGATCTTCGGCACGATGTTGGTGACGGCGGTGGTGCCGTTGGTGAGCGGAATTTTCGCAATCATCCAACTCTGCCGCGTTTTGGGCACGCTGTAATTCAAACTCATGACTCCACAACCCCAAGAACAAGATACAACCATCGTGCGACCAGCTGGATTTACGCCTAGCCTCTCTTCCATGGATGTCCCGCGTGAAGGCGTGGCCGCGAAAAAGAAAAAGCGCCGCATCATGATCATCGCCGCAACTGCGGTCGGTGTTTTGCTGGCGACGTTCGCTTTGTCGCGCCTCAAGCCGGCGGTGCCGAGCGTCGATCGCTCGACGGTGTGGATCGATACGGTGAAACGCGGGCCGATGGTGCGACAAGTGCGCGGACTGGGCACGCTCGTGCCGGAAGAGATCCGTTGGATCGCCACAAGCACCGAATGCCGCGTGGAAAAAATTGTCGTCTGGCCCGGAACGCACGTGGAGCCGGACACGGTTATTTTGGAATTGAGCAGTCCTGACTTCGAGCAGTCGGCCCATGATGCCGAATCGAAGGCGAGCGCCGCTGAAGCTGAGCTCACCACCTTGCGCGCGACCTTGCAACGGGAGCTTCTCGATCAGGAATCGATCACAGCCAAGGTTCACTCCGAGTTCGAGCAGGCCAAGATGGAACGGCAGACGAACGATCAATTATCCAAGAACGGGCTTGTTGCGGATCTCGTTTACAAAACATCGAAAGTGAAAGAAGCGGAACTCGCC
>Ga0209331_1000661_pt1 | contig 12158 bp, 9 predicted proteins | sample JacPinW_OM3H0_M3_FD_187971 | JGI IMG/M metagenome (GOLD analysis project Ga0209331, IMG submission 187971) | Forest soil microbial communities from Algoma, Ontario, Canada - Jack Pine, Ontario site 1_JW_OM3H0_M3 (SPAdes) (version 2) | ecosystem: Environmental > Terrestrial > Soil > Boreal... | reverse complement strand
GCGATGATGAATGTAACGAGCCGCGGATTTTTCGCCGCGCGAGTAAGGCCATAAACCGCGAGCAGGACTGGCAGCACGGCCAACGAATCAGGTAGCAGCAACACCGAGTTCCAGGCGAATTGCGGCGAGAAGGCGGCCAGCATGCCGGCAATGAATGCCGCGCTTTTGGGCAATAACTCGGCCGCGATCAGAAAGATGATTACGGCCGCGAAAGCATCACAGAATATCTGCACGAATTGGACAGCGGTGTGCGACTCTCCAAAGACTGAAAAGATCAGCGCCAACAAAATTGAATAACCCGGCGGATGACCCAGAGTGTTGAGATCGCTTAGCGGCGAAGATGAACTTAAAAACCCAGCGATGCCGCCTTGTCTGATAAGTTGAGCGACTCGCTGATAGTCGCCGGTGACGACGGTCTGTACTTTTCCAACTTCAAGCCGTGTATCATGCCAGGACAAGAGCCGTACGCCGAAAGCAGTGAGAAAGATGAGTAAACAGAGAGCGAAGCGAGTGCGACGTGAGGGCGAATTCTGGAGAAAGCGGTCGGGGTCGTTTACAGCCGTGGTGTTATCGCTTTTCATTTGACGCTAATCTTCCTGCGTGACGAAGTCAGTAGCGCCTGCGTAAGCGGGCGGGTCCATCTCGCTCCTCGAACTACCCGCTGACGCGGGTGGTACTGACTTCATACCGGCTCGACTTGTCCGAAGCGCGCGCTATTATAAGTCATAAGACTGATCGAGTAACGAATCACAAAATACATGTGTGGGATTGCCGGACTGATTAGCCAGGATCCTGAAGCGCGCATTGGCGCGATGCTGAAAGCCATCGAGCATCGCGGGCGTGACGATGAAGGAGTGTGGACGTCGTCCGCAATCAACGACGACGGCCAACGCGTTACCTTTGGCCACCGGCGTCTGTCCATCATCGACACCAGCGCGGCCGGGCACCAGCCGATGCTTTCTCACGATGGACGCCTGGTCGTAATACTCAACGGAGAGATTTACAACTATCGCGAGCTGCGCGAACAACTCACCAACAAAGGCCACAGTTTTCGCACGCACACAGACACTGAAGTGCTCCTGGCCGCCTGGGCAGAGTGGGGCGAGGATTGTCTCCCGCGTCTAAACGGCATGTTTGCCTTTGCGATCTACGATCGCGCGCGCCGCCGCCTGTTCATGGCGCGCGACCGCTTCGGCGAGAAGCCGCTCTTTGTCTACCGGCAACCGGGACGGATCGCCTTTGCGAGCGAGCTCTCCGCGCTGCTGCGTCATTCCGGCATCGCGGCTGAGATCGATCCGCGGGCGCTGCAGAAATTCTTCGCATGGGGGTTCGTCCCTTCCCCGCATGCGCTCTACCGGCACTGCAGGCAGGTCCCTGCCGGAAGTTCGCTCCTCTACGCGCTCGATGATGATTCCCTTTCCGAGTCCCGCTACTGGAAGTTTCGCCTCGACCCCGATCGCTCTCTCACCGACAAGGACGTGCCGCGGCTCGCCGAGGAGCTGCGCGCACTGTTCGCGCAATCGGTCGAGCGCAGACTGATGAGCGATGTCCCGCTGGGGCTGTTCCTCTCGGGCGGGATCGATTCAGGGGCCGTGCTTGCTGCCACCACGCGCGTGCTCCCGGCCGGGCAAGTGCATGCTTTCACGATTGGCTTCACGGAGCCGAGCTTTGATGAATCGCAGCACGCGCAGCGCCTCGCCGCGCACTTCGGGGTGCGCCATCACCTGGAGATGTTGGAACTCGAGGACGCTCGCGAACTTTTGCCGGAGGTGCTCGGCCGGCTCGATCAGCCCCTTGGCGACCCTTCGATCCTGCCGACCTACCTGCTCAGCCGCTTCACGCGCCGCCATGTCACCGTCGCGCTCTCGGGCGATGGTGGGGATGAGCTCTTTGCCGGCTACGATACCTTTGATGCACTTACGCCGGCGAAGATCTACGCCTCGCTCATGCCGCGCGGGCTCCACCGCGGCCTGCGGCGGCTCGTGGACCTGCTGCCCATCTCCACCCGGAATATGAGCGTCGATTTCAAGCTGCGCCGGGCGCTCACGGGCCTGTCGTGGCCGCAGGCCTATTGGAACCCGGTCTGGCTCTCGCCGGCGGATCCGCAGACGATCTGGGAGATATTCGATGAGCCCCTGAGCGCGGATGACCTCTACGCGGAGGCGCTCGATCTTTGGGCGGAGGGAAGAGGAGACCTCCTCGACAGGACGCTCGAGTTTTACACGAATTTCTACCTCACAGACGACATCCTAACCAAGGTGGACCGCGCGGCCATGATGGTGTCGCTGGAATCACGTGCCGTGTTTCTCGACAACGACCTAGTCGAATTCTGCCGCCGGTTGCCCGGCCGCTTTAAGCTGCACAAGGGCCGTCGCAAATGGCTCCTGAAGAAGGCGCTGGAACCCTGGCTGCCGGCGCAGACGCTCGAGCGGCGCAAGAAGGGGTTCGGTATTCCGCTCACGAAATGGCTGCGGCACTGGCCCGTGCGGGCCGTCAACGGCTCGCTAAATGGCACGCGGCTCAAGCCACAGGCGATCAATGAGCGCTGGAGACGGCATGCTCGCGGCAAGTCCGATGAGCGCCTCCTCCTCTTCGCCTGGCTCGCCGTGCTGCATCACGGGCAGAATGGTAACCACATGGGCAACGTCGCCGTTCACAGCGTTCAGGCAAACATACCCTCTTGCGCGGCGCCGTGCCCACCATGAGTGCGTGCCGGGCGCGCGGTATTCGAGACTAAGACGTTATCAAGCACTGGCTCAATCCCGATACATCGCGAGGCCGCGAAAAACTTTCAGAGTAATCAAGTGACAAATCTAATATCGCATGTATCATTTGGCCTTGGAATCTGACATTGAGGCTCGCAAAAATGGGACTCGGTCCGCCAATTCTTGCGCTCTACCGGCAACTTAAAGCGCCCGGAACATTCGAGGGGATTGACAGCGTCGTCGAGCTCGGGTCGCAGGGGGTATGGTGTCCTGACCGGCGCTTACTTACCGATCTTTTCGAAGCATTTGGACGCCCGCTGCCGCCGCACTCGGAGCTTGACCTATATATCAACAACACGGGGACCGGATTGGCTCCGTCGCTTCATCTGCATGAATGCCTCGGGTTCAAATATGACTGTGTAGATATTGATGGCAATTTCGGTTCGTTGACGCTGGATCTCAACTTCGACTCTGTGCCCGCCGATCGATTGCGCTGCTTCGGCTTGATACCGACTGGTACAACTCCACAAAGCATGAGATCGAGCATCTCTATCTCCGGCTCTCACGTGAGGGGGTGCTCGCAGTCGATGATTTCGGTCACTACAGAGGCTCGCGTCGGGCAATCGAGGAATTCTTCAACCATGCGCAGCGCAAACCGTTGCTGCATCGGACGGACTATTCGTGTCGTTTTGCGGTCAAACCTTAGTAAGCCGCTTTGCGCAGCAGAAATTTGCTGAAAGAGTTGACTGTTGCTCCGGACGTTCCATAAGCTGCAGGACACCGCTCCGGGTTACAGCCTCACCCAGCTCCTGGGCGGGCCAACGATCAGGCGCTACCAGGCATTTGTTCGCGCCTACGTGCCGCGAGATCCTGCACGGCGCGTGCTTGAGATCGGGTGCGGCGTGGGGTCAGCGCGGCCGTGGTTCGGCGGGAACTACACCGGCATCGATATCAACCCCGAATACGTCGCCAGAGCGCGAAAGAGCTTCAGCGGCGATTTTCGCGTCATGGACGCGGGGCAGATGACGTTCTCGCCGGGGCAGTTCGACGATGCGGTGAGCATCGCAACCGCGCATCACCTCACCAATGATCAGGTGGGGGCCATGGTGAGAAGTGCCATCGTTGCGGCGGCCACGCTCCACGTTATCGACGCCATCCTGCCGATCTCGCCCACAAGGTTGTTCAAGACAGCGTTGTTCCGCATGGACCGTGGCCGGCACGTGCGCACTTTCGAGCAGTTGCGCAGCCTTGTCGATCGACATGCCCGGGTTGAATTCTCCGAAGCGGTGGAAGGGCCGCTGCACGATGTGTGCTATATTCGGGCATCGCGGAACTCGTAGCCCGCGTGGCGGCAACCAGCGCGCGAACCGCGGCCGATGACAGACTCCGCGAAACGCGAGGGAGCGATTGGTTCCCAGTTTTCGCTGCTGCTCAACTGGCGGGCACCGTGGCCGCGGCATGGCAACTTCCACAGTACTCTGATATACGGGTTCAAGCAGGGTAGGCAGGCAGGTGGGGATGGCCGAACAATTTATCGTTTCGCTGGTGCGCCCGCCGATCATGAGCACCACGCGCGCCTTCAACAACGAGGCGACGCCCGCCATCGGCTTTGCCTATATCAGCGGCTACCTGCGCGCCAAGGGCTACACCGTCGAGATCGTGGATGGGATCGCCGAGGCGCTCAATAGCTATTGGGATGTGCCGCAGTTTCCCGGCTACCACTGCCAGGGACTCACGGTCGAAGAGATCATTGCGCGGATCGACCCGCGCACCCGCATCATCGGCTTTGCCGCCATGTTCTCCGGCGAGTGGCCGATCACCCGCACCATCATCAAGGCCGCGCGCAAGAAATTCCCCGACGCGCTCTTCGTCGCCGGCGGCGAGCACATCACGGCGCTCACGGAATACAGCCTGCGCGAATGCCCCGAGCTCAACGTGTGCGTGCGCGGGGAAGGCGAGCGCGTCATGTACGAAATCTGCGAGGCCTGGCAGAGGGGCGGGGACTTCTCCGCCGTCGGCGGGGCAGCCTACATCGACGCGGGCGGGAGCTTCGTCGAAGTGCCGCCCAACCGCGTGCGCGAGATCGACGACATCCCCTGGCCGCATTGGCCGGACGGCTACATGGAGAAGTTCTGGGAGGCGGGAAAATCCTATGGCGTGCAGTCGGCGCGCGACATGCCCATCATCGCCTCGCGCGGCTGCCCCTATCGCTGCACGTTCTGCTCGAGCCCGCAGATGTGGACCACGCGCTACATCCTGCGCAGCGTCGATGACCTCGTCAGTGAGATCAAGCACTACGTGGTGAAATACAATGTGACCGCGCTGCAGTTCTATGATCTGACCGCAATTACCAAGAAGCGCTGGACGCTTGAGTTCTGCCGCCGGCTGATCAGCGAGAAGCTCGACTATCTCAAATGGTCGCTGCCCTCAGGCACGCGCAGCGAAGCGCTCGATCACGAGACGCTCGGCATGCTCAAGCGCACCAACTGCAATTATCTCGTTTATGCGCCGGAAAGCGGCTCACCGGACACGCTCGAAAAGATCAAGAAACGGATCGATCTTGACAGGCTCACGCAATCGGTGCTGGAGGCCAAGCGCCAGGGCATCATCGTGCGCACCAACCTCATCATCGGCTTCCCGCACGAGACGCGCAGGCACGTGTTCGAGACCATCCGCTACGGGCTCTACCTCGCCTGGAAGGGCGCCGACGAGGTGACCATCAACATCTTCTCGCCCTATCCCGGCACCGAAATCTTCGAGGACCTGGTTGCACGCGGGCGCATCACGCTATCCGATGCCTATTTCCTCTCGCTCACCTCGCTCAACAGCGACTACACCTCGCTCAACCCACTGACCATGAACGACACCATGGGTCCGCGTGAGCTAGCGCTCTACCGCATCGGCTTCATGCTCACGAACTATATCGTCGGCTACCTGCGCTATCCTTCGCGCATCTGGCGCACGATCCGCAACATCGTTGTCACCGATGGCATTGCCGCGACCGTGCTTGAGCACCGGATCAAGGATTCGCTCAAAAGAATGGGAGCCCGCGGATAGCCATGCGCGTGGCTGCCGGGTTGCGCCTACCTTCGGTCGAGGGGGCCGCCGTCTGGGCGTTCTCGACGCTGGCGATCATTGTCGCGCTCGCGATCTTCCTCGTCGGCTATGACGCACTCGCCGCCAATCTGGCAAAGCTCAGCCTGGCGACGTTCGCGCTGTGCCTGGTGCTGATGGTCTGGCAGCTCGGCGCCCGTTTCCTGCGCTGGCTCTGGTACGCCCGTTGCCTTGGCCTGCGGCTTTCTCCCTACGAGGGTGCGCTGTTCTATGCCGCCGGGCTCGGGATGACCATGACGCCGGGCCGGCTGGGAGAAGTGCTGCGGCTCTGGTTCCTGGAGAAACGCTTCGCCGTGCCCTACCGCCGCATCGCCGGGCTCTACGTGATGGACCGGATCTCCGACGCCAGCGCCTATTTCATCCTGTTCGCGATCGGCTCCCTCACCTACGGATACGTCTCCCCTGTGGCGTGGAGCGGCATGGCCGTCGTGCTGCTCCTGATCCTCCTGCTGATGAAGCCGGGACCGGTCTTCGCCCTCCTCAATGCGACTTACGCCCTCCTGGGCAGGGGCCGAAAGCTCGTCCTCTGGTTGCTGCGCGCCGTCCGAAACACGTCAACCTTGTCGCAGCCCAGGGTGTTTCTGCCCGGCCTTGCGGTCGGCGCGGTCGGATGGCTTGCAGCGCCAGCCGTGCTGACCTTGGCGCTGGCGCAGATGGGGGTTGGCCTGTCCTTCCTCCACGCGACCGCCATCTACGCCGCCGGCGCCCTCGTGGGCGGCGCCACGATGCTGCCTGGCGGGGGAGGCGGCACCGAGGCCGTGCTGATCAGCCTCCTTGGCCTTTCCGACGTGCCGATCGACGCGGCCGTTGCGGCCGTGATCGTCACCCGGGTGACCTTCCTGTGGGTCCCGGTTGGGCTCGGGATCATCGCTCTTCCCATGGCCATCAAGGCGGTCAGCCGGTGACGCAGACTGGCCTTGGCGGTGCCGACCAGGCGCTTGCTGCCGGCTCTCCGGATCGTTTCGGCTACGAGTGGCACAATTATTCCGAGCTGTGGCCGCAATACGAGGAGCAGTTTCGCCGCTGGACCGTGCATCTCAAGCCCGCCGACTGGCGGGGGTTAACGTTTCTCGACGTTGGATGTGGAATGGGGCGGAACTCCTATTGGCCGATGACCTATGGCGCCGCAGGAGGGCTTGCGATCGACGTCGATGACCGCTCGCTCGCGGCCGCGCGCCACACACTTGCGCGGTTCCCGAGCGTGCGGATCGAGAAGCGCAGCGGCTACGAGATCGGGTGCAAAGATGAATTCGACATCGTCTATTCGATTGGCGTTATCCATCATTTGCAGCATCCGCAAAAGGCGCTTGCCAGCATGGTGAAGGCGGCAAAGCCGAACGGGCGGGTCCTGATCTGGGTGTATGGCCGTGAGAACAACGAGTGGATCGTCTCCTTCGCCGATCCGCTGCGCAAGGCGCTGTTTTCAAGGCTTCCGGTTGGCCTGGTGCATCACCTCGCCGTCTATCCGACGGCGCTGTTGTGGCTGCTCCTGCGGCTGGGGTTTGGCCGGATTGCTTACTTCGCGCTGCTGCGTGAGTTTGGCTTTCGGCATCTTCGATCCATCGTGTTTGACCAGATGCTGCCGAAAATCGCTCACTACTGGCCGCGCGCAACCGTCGAGCTCATGATGATGGAACAGGGCCTTCAAGATGTGCGCCTGGCGTGGGTGAACGAAATGTCCTGGTGCGCCATCGGCACCAAGCCGGCGCATCGAGCGTAATGATAGCGACAGCGACGCGGGCGAAGCTCGGGGCCCTCAATCCCGTCGAACCATTTCTGGATATTCTGCGATGTCCCCGGTCCGGCGCGGACCTCAAGCTCCAGAGCAATACGCTCGTGACTTCCGACGGCCGCCATCGCTACCGAATGAGCGAGGCCGGCATTCCGCTATTCGCGGAGGAGTTTCTGTCTTCGCAGGCCGAGGTGCAGCGGCACCACTACAACAAGATCGCAGCCGCCTACACGGCCAATCTGAACTACCCGCACACGCAGGAATATCTCGCCTATCTGGACCGGGTCGTGCTCGACGCGATTGGTCCGGGCGATCTTGGGACCGTTGCTGAGCTCTGCTGCGGGCGCGGGGAAGCCCCCATGCTGCTCAAGGGCCGCATCTCTCGGTACATCGGCATCGATGTTTCCGAAAACATGCTGCAAGCGGCGCGCCAACTGCACAAGGATGCAAGCTCGCTCTTTTTGCAAGGAGACGCGACCCGCGTGCCTCTGGCACCGGAAAGCATCGATACTATTGTCATGCTGGGCGGGGTTCACCATGTCCCCGATCGCGCACGTTTATTCGATGAGATCGCGCACGTGCTCAAGCCTGGAGGTCGTTTCCTTTATCGCGAGCCGGTGAGCGATTTCATTCTCTGGCGAGCCTTGCGCGCGGCGATTTATCGTCTTTCCCCCATGCTTGATCCGTCAACGGAGCGCCCTCTCCTGTACGAGGAGACGGTGCCGGTCCTCGAGCGGGCAGGATTGGCGTCGCTTCATTACCGCACGCATGGGTTCCTGGGCTTTTGCCTGTTCATGAACAGCGACGTGCTCTTCTTCAACCGGCTGTTTCAGTTCGTGCCGGGCATTCGCGCGCTTACGCGCGGCGCGGCCCGGTTCGACGAGGCCGTCCTTAATCTGCCCGGGTTTGCCCGCGCCGGCCTCCAGGTGGTCGGGCTTGCCGAAAAACCTGTTTCCGCTCAGGGCAAAGCCGGCCTTCCGGCAAGCGCAACATTGAGCTCTGGATAACCGATCAGCGGAGCTTTTTCTTGCTTGGCGCGCGTTGCTCGCCGCTGCCGCCAGCCCTCAAACGGTGCATCGATCCAGTGAACATACCCCACCGATAACAGGATCGTGGCTCCCACCATTCCAATGACAAGCCAATTGCGATTTCCAATCGGCCCGATTGCTGCGGTGGCAACGGCTTGGCCAACGGTCAGGACTGCCACATGCGCGAGATAGATCGGGTAGGACAGTTCGCCTAACCAATTGTCCAGCCGGCTTCCACGAGACACGTAGAACAGAGCTGGCAATGCCATCACGACCAGCAAGAAAAACTTGTGGTTATCGAGACTCTCGATGAATTGCTGAAAGAGGACCGCGCCGATGAACAAGGCGGTTATCGCCAACGAAAGGGGAAAACTCGCCATACCGCGCGAATCCAAGTAGGCATAGGCGCGATGACTCAGGACACCGGCCAGAAAGAGCCCGATTTCGAATGGAAAAAAGCGGTACGCGAACCCGGACCCGTTGAATCCGTACGCCAAAGCTGTCGAACGTAACAAGTAAGTGCCTATAATGATCGCCAGCAACAAGAGCCAATGCCGCCGCACCAGAAACGGTGCGATTGCATAAAACATCAGTTCAAGCGACACGCTCCACGCCTGCGGAATCACCTGAAAGGTGCCAAGGTGGGGGGCATATGAGTCAGAATTCCACACCGGGATGATCGCGCCGCCCTGATAAACGAGCCACATCGACCATTCCTGTGTCAGAATCAGAAAGTTGGAAAAGATGAGATAGATGCGTGTCGTCAATGTCATCTCAGGCCAATACTGCATAAATGCAGCATTCACGCCCAAACGGATGCCGAAAGCCAAGGAGATGACTGCGTACCCAGCCAGAATTATCAGACAGAACGACCAGTAAGGCACAAAAATCCGCAACGCCCGGTTTGTGTAGAACAGCCAGCGGCCATCAGCGGTGTTTGGGTCGTATTTTTGCGATAGGACGAGCGAAATCAGAAATCCTGAAACCATGTAAAAACACTGCACGGCCATTCGGCCGTTCATCATGTAATAGCCAGCGATGGTCCCAAAATGACTGAGGACAACCGACAACGCCAGCAAAAAGCGAAATGTGCCCAATATCCCATGCCCCCGTAGGGCAAGTTATGTCGAATTCGATGGCGACATCATGGCACTCAGAAATCCTTGCGGCGCGGAGGGTGGAGATGGCGCAGCGCATCTCTGCGCCGTCTGTTGTGCGGCCTGAACTGGCCACAGGCGCGGCGTGATCATGGGGGCGTAGTGGGTCGGGATCAGCGGGAATGCCGCGTGATGCCCCACGACGCCGTCGGTTTGGTTGGCTCGACAACGTCTGGGCTGTTATTGTAGAGCGACGTCTCGAGTTGTCCCCAGGCTCAATTGCGAGCACAAACGCAATGCAACAGAATGCTCGGTTGATCATCCCGCTGTGGGGAAAAGTCTACGCTGACAAGCTCACATCGATGACGCTGCCAGCGCTGCTGGCGCCGGGCAATCTGCCGGCGCTGTGCGCGATGTTCAACGTCGAGGTGGTCATCGTCACAGAGACCAGGCTGTTCGATCTGATTCACGGCTCACGCTCCTTTCAACGTGTTGCCACGTTCTGCCCGATCACCCTCACCCCTATCGACGATCTGATGTCCAGCCTGCCCGGCGACTACGGGGTGGTGCTGACCAAGGCGCTCTATCGAGGCTTCCTCGACCTCGGTCCCAAGGTTACCGAGACGTTCCTGCTGTTTCTCAACGCCGATTTCATTATTGCCGACGGATCCTACCGCCATCTCGGCGAGCTCATGCTCGCGGGCCATCGCGTGATCCATTCCCCGAGCTTCCGGGTCGTGCTCGAAGAGGTCTGGCCCAAGCTCGAGGCTCGGGTCGATGCGCAGGATGCCGTCCTTGCAGTGCCGCCGCGCGAGCTGGTGAAGCTCGCGCTCGACCACAAGCACCTGACCGTGAAAGCGCGCACGGTTAATCAGCAGCTCTATCATCAATGGTGCATGGATCAGTTCTACTGGTATGTCGATGAGGACACCTTCATCGGATATCAATGGCCGCTAGCCCTCGTCGCCATCAAACCGGAATGCGTCGTGAAGGAGCCAAGCCTGGTCTGGGATTTTGGCTATATTCCGGACGCCGCTCCCACGTTGCACCGATATTTCATCCAGGACTCCGATGATTTTTTTATGCTCGAGCCGCAAAGCAAACTGACTGGCGAGGAGCTGATACGCCCCGGCTGGATCCCATTCGACGAGGTTGTCAAGTTTCTCAACGATTACACAACCAGGGAGCAACGCGAGTGCGGTCAACAGCTTCTCGTCTTGCATGCCGACGATCTGCCGCCCGACCTCGATAAGGCGATCGAGGAATCTCGGCGATACATGCGCGAGATCACGCGGCGGCTCTCGTCCACGCCGCAATCCCATCTCAATCACCGCATGCTCGGAGCCTGGTTCGCACACGCAAGCAAGCGAATCAGTGAAACGCAAACAAGAGCGCCGGCATTGATACAGACAGACAAAATTGAGGAAGCCGATCTCGATACGCCGGATGGGGCCGATGGGGCGCTCCGCCGGAAGCCGGAGAAGGGCATCATCCCGAAGCTTTCGTATCTCGCGAGTGTGTTGCAGGAAAAAATGTTCGGCACTGTTCCTCTCGTGGGACGCACGCATCCGCTTTGGGTCGACACCGCCGAGGTTGCGGCGAGGCTCGCGGTTTGGCGCGGCTCCGGGCGCGACCGCATTCTCTGGCTCAGTTCCAAAGATTCGTTCTTCCGCAGTGTGATGGCTGGGCGCGCTCAGTCGCCGCAACTCCTCCTGAAAGGATCGCAGGGTCCAGTCCAGGACGAGGCGCCATACAATGCGTGTTTGTGCGAACTCAGTCTGAGTGAGCTCTCGAGCCTGCCTGCGCTTTACGCCAAGATTAGTGAAGTCGTCGAAGACCGAGCGGAAATTCTCATTTATTTACACACGCTCGGCCGAAATCCGCTGCGGGCCAATCCGTTTGCGGCCTATGCGGAGCCGAGGCACGCCAACCCATTCGCGGCCTATGAAGAACTTTTCCCGGCAGTTGACGCGTCCACGGTGCGTTTTCACGGAAACGCTACGACCGCTCTGATCCGAAAAATATTCTTGAATGGTACCAGGCATAGGCATTTTGCACACAGGCCCCGCGTTCGCGCCGTCATGGCTGCCATCACGCTCCTTGCGCTGGCGCCGTTTGCATGGCTCGCTAATTCCCAAGCCGCCCGTCGGGACGCGAGCAGATTTGCCCCAAGGTGGACGAGCGCTGTTCTGCACTTTGTCGTAAAAAAGAAGCGAAAGAGCTTGCCGGCCGTAGGGATCGGGCAGATTGGATCAAGGCATCAGGGGAGGCCACGAAACGACTGCCTTTCGACCGCGAGGTAGTGTCTCAGTTTGATTGTGGCGATGGCATCGGAATGAGCGCGTCGGCACCCTCTTGGATTAGAAATGCGGACGTATGATCACACGCATGGTGGTCGCCTTCGAAGCCGGCCGCGACGGCTTCTGGTTGGCGCGCTGGCTGCGGGCCCGAGGCATCGAAGCTTACGTCATCCACCCGACGA
>Ga0209331_1000660_pt1 | contig 12161 bp, 9 predicted proteins | sample JacPinW_OM3H0_M3_FD_187971 | JGI IMG/M metagenome (GOLD analysis project Ga0209331, IMG submission 187971) | Forest soil microbial communities from Algoma, Ontario, Canada - Jack Pine, Ontario site 1_JW_OM3H0_M3 (SPAdes) (version 2) | ecosystem: Environmental > Terrestrial > Soil > Boreal... | reverse complement strand
TGAGGCTCGTGGTCAGGTTCACAGCAAAAAAATGCAAAAATTCGTCCTGCGCTCGACATTACGACCAAATCAGATTTCGTTTTCGCACAGCCAAGACCCGCAGCCGTCATAAGCCACGGCGAAATGTCGCAGAGCACCTAGCTGTTTGCTGACCCGCCGCGTGTAAAATGAACCTGACGTGAGTGCAGGACGGATGGATGCCTTTCCATAGAGTGCATCGGCGCGAGGCCATTGCGCTGCTGGGCGGTGCGGCGGCTTGGCCTTTCGTGGCGCGTGCGCAGCAGCCCGAAGGTGTGCGGCGCATCGGGGTCCTGATGAACTCGGTCGCGAACGAGGATCAGCAGGCGGGCGCCGCTGCGTTCGTACAAACACTGGAGCAATTAGGCTGGACTGTGGGCCGCAACCTTCGGCCAGACATCCGCTGGGGCGGAGGTGATCCCGATAAGATACGCAGAGAGGCAGAAAATCTAGTCGGCCTCGCGCCGGACGTGATCGTTACTACTGGCAATGCGGGCGTGCCGCCCTTGTTGCGGGCGACGCATACCATACCGATCGTATTCAATAATGTCGCCGATCCAATCGGCGCTGGCTTCATCGACACTATGGCGCGGCCGGGCGGTAACGCGACTGGCTTTATTCAGTTCGAATATACGATAGGCGGGAAATGGTTAGAATTGCTCAAGGAAGTCGCGCCGGCTGTGAGCCGGGTGGCGGTCCTTCGCGATCCTGCCATTGCCGCAGGAGTTGGCCAATTCGCCGCCATCCAATCGGCGGTACCTTCGATTGGGATGGAGCTAAGTGCAATCAGCTTACGGGATGCCCGCGAGATCGAGCGCGGTGTCACGAGATTTGCGAGTCGTCCGAATGGCGGTCTGATTGTGACATCGGGCGCTTTGCCGGTGGTACATAGCAACCTAATCATCGCGCTTGCTGCCCGACACCAACTACCCACGATCTACTACCGTCGTTACTACGTCACTAACGGCGGCTTATCGTCATACGGATATGATTTCATCGACCAGTTCCGTCTTGCAGCCGGCTACGTCGATCGTATCCTCAAGGGCGAGAAGCCAGCCGACCTGCCGGTGCAAGCGCCGACCAAGTACGAATTGGTCATCAACCTCAAGACCGCCCGTGCCCTCGGCCTCGCCATCCCGCCGACGCTGCTCAGCCGCGCCGACGAGGTGATCGAGTAAAGGGCTTTTTTTGCTGCATCTGCTCACGACCGGAATTGGCACATCGCGTCATTCCATTGCTCCGCAGCAAGTAGGTCGCTTTCGAGGCGAAGCGGACATTGAGCCACGCTCGCAGGGCCGTATTTATGAGTACACGCCCGTGCTAGGCGCGGCAGGCGCGAGCTTACGCCCGCAACGCCGCCAGCATTTCCTCGATGTACTCGTCGCCGCCTGCAATGACGAGCATCGAGGCATACGGCCGCAGCGCCGCGAGCGTCCTGGACAGCTCTTCGTCCGAGCGCTGCTCGCTTCCAATGATGAGAGCCATGGTCATGACCTTGCGCGCGGCACAGGCTTCGCCAATGACCGCGGCGGCTTGGGCGCCGATGCCCGCGCTCGACACCATGACGACGAGGTCGGCGGCGGCGACTTCCTCGACCAGCGCCTTGGTGCGCCCGGCAAGATCGCTCAGCCAGGCCTGCATGGACCAGCCCTCGCCACGGGGCGTATCCTCGAATTTGAGAGCGGTGAAGAAATTCGCCCGCTGCCAGGGCGAAGCGGCGACCCGCTTGACCGCGCGCTCGCTCACTTCGTCGAGGGCGACGACCTTGACGACCCGCGCCTCGGAATTGGGATAATCGATGCGGAACCGGGCCTCGGCGGCCGAGCTCATGCGCGCGCTTTCGCTTTCCATTTTATCGTCCTCTTCGCCGGCGGATTACGCTACGCTCATCCGGTCGAAAAGGGAAAGGCTATGAAGATTCTCTGCAGCAACGGCGTCAAATCGGTCATGCTCGAAATCCTGCCGGCTTGCGAGCGCAAGAGCGGAACCAAGATCGACACGGTCTGGGGCTCGACCATGGGGCTCCAGCAAGATATTGCGGCCGGAGCCGATGGCGACCTCGCCGTTCTCACGGCGCAAGTGATCGATGATCTCATCAGAGCAGGCAAGGCCGCGGCCGGCAGCCGCGTCGACCTCGCGCGCTCGGGGATCGGCGTCGCCGTGCGCAAGGGCGCCGCCAAGCCCGACATTGCCTCGCCGGAAGCGCTCAAGCGCGCGCTGCTCGCCGCGCGATCGGTCTCGCATTCAAAAACCGGCCAGAGCGGCATCTATTTTCCGACCGTGCTCGCAAAGCTCGGCATCAGCGACGCCATGCAATCGAAGCTCGTCGTTCCGCAAGGCGGCACTCCCATCGGCGAGGTCGTTGCCCGCGGCGAGGCCGAGATCGGCATTCAGCAGATCAGCGAGCTGTTACCGGTCCCCGGCATCGAGATCGTAGGACCGCTGCCCGATCCATTGCAGAAGATCACGGTCTTTTCGGCCGGGGTGCTCGCGAGCGCGCAAGACGCGGCCGGTGCGAAGGATCTGCTGGCGTTTATCGCGCAGGCTTCCCGGCCATTGTTGCGGGCCAAAGGATTGGAGGCTCCGTAGCCTCTTCGTAGCCCGCATTGAGCGCAGCGAAATGCGGGAATCGCCGGATGTCGCTACGCTCCATCCGGGCTACAAACTACAAACGATTTACAGCACGATCCGCCTTCCTTCTTCCGCCGACCAATATCCGGCGTAGTTGATCTTCGTTGTTTCATAAGCCAGAGCGAGATCGGCGCGCGGCTGCCGACCGATCGCGACGCATTCCATGAAATCCTGGATCTCCTGCAAATAGCCGCGCGTCCATTCCTCCTCCAGGCAGATGAACTGCCAGCCGGTCTTGCGATCGACCTTCTCCGTGATGTAGACGCCCGCGAGCTTTTCCTCCTCGGTCAGATAGCTCATCATGTGATTGTTGGGCGTGATGTTTGCGAACAGCGAGCCGCCGCTCGTGTAAGTCTCGATGAGATTGCGCACGCCCCCCATGATCATGTCGCCGGAGAATACGGTCGCCTTGGTGCCGTCGGAGAAGGTGAGCGTCAGCACGCCCCAATCCTCAACATCGACGGGATTGGCCTTGATATAGCTGCGCTCCTGCGGCGACAGCGAAGCCGCGACATTGCCGACGTCCGCGCTCACCGCCGTTACCCTGATCTCTTCGCCGCGCGCCTTCGCTTCCACCTGCTTGAGGTAGAGCACGCTCGAGAGCGGATGGCATCCCATGCGGATGAGGGAACCGCCGCCGGTCATCGCCCACTGCGCGGCGTGCGGCGCATGCGAGCCGCTGTGGCTCTCCTCCGCCTTCATGAACAGGATCTTGTCCTTCGTCGCATTGAGTATCTCGACGGTTTTCGCCAGCGCCGGAGCGTAGACCCAATCTTCCGCATACATGAAGAGCCGCCCGCTCGCCTTGATAGCACCGCAGGTCTTTTCCATTTCCTCCATGACGCGCTCGTACATGAGCGCCTTCGGTACATGCCTGCCGATCGGGACCTTGTCGCCGGCGTGCCCGAAATATCCCGTAAACGGCTTCTCACAGATCACGTGCTTTCCCGCCTGCACGGCATCGATCATCATGGTCGCGTGCAAGGCCGGCGGCGTGCAGATATCGATGATCTCCACCGCTTTGTCGCGCAGCAGGTCGCGGAAATTCCGGTAGGTCGCAGGAATCTGATGCTTGCTGGCAAAATCGCGGACATGATCGCCGCGCGCCGCAACCGCCGCCACTTCCACTTCGACCCCATAGACCCGCTTGTAGGCGTACATGTGCAGCTCGGCGACAAAGCCGCACCCAACCAGGCCTACTTTGACTTTCTTCACGACCGTGCTCCTTCTGTACGCATCGTAGGTTGGGTCGAGTTCTTCACGAGACCCAACAACTAATTGTGCTGGGTCTCGCAAAAAAAGCTCGACCCAGCCTACGTTCCGAGCCTGTACCCGGTGAAGAACGTCGCTACCGGATCTTCATCGGCAGCGCGTTGAGGCGAAGCTCTCCGACCGCGCCGCCGTAACTCGGGACGAAACCGGGATCGGCAAGCCTCGCCTGCGGGAAACGCGCGAGCATCCGGCGGATCGCAATGGTGATGGTGGTACGACCGAGAATATTACCGATGCAATGATGCGGGCCGGCGCCGAACGCCATGATCCGCTGCGGCCGGCGATGGATGTCGAAGCGCATGGGATCGGGAAAAACCTCGGGATCGTAGTTGGCGGCCTGCGGTGAAGGCCGCACCACCATGCTCTTGAGAATCTTCGTCCCGCCCACTTCGGTATCCCGGGTCGCCACGCGCGGAAAGGTGAAATAGCCGTTGCTGGCAATGCGCAGGCATTCCTCCACCGCCGCGGGGACAAGGCTCGGATCGGCGATGAGCTCGGCAACCGCATCGGGGTGGGAATAAAGCGTATAGAGCGCACCGCCGGCAGCGCGGCTGGTCGCCGAGAGCGCCGCCCCGCAGATCGTGAAAATCTGATCGAACAGCTCCCGGTCGGTGAGCTTGTCGCCCGCATCGCGCGCCGTGATCAGATCGTTGATGAAATCGGGCCGCGCCTTGACGCGGCGCTGGGCGATGATCGCGTGCACCAATTGCGCCGCGCGCTCGAAAGCCTCGACGCATTCCGGCGCAAACTTCTCCCCCGGCCTGGTATAGGTCGTGAGCGGCAGCACCTCGTGAAAGGCGAGGAAGATCTCCTTCTGCCGTTCGTCGTCGCAGACCACCTGGGGCGGCCCGGATGAGAGCACATAGAACGGCGGCCGCCGCGCCCATTCTGCGAGGATGCTGCGCGCGTTCTGCTTGAACTCGCTGCCGCCGAGGTCCACCTCGACAACCTTGTTCAAGTCCAGATCGGCAAGCATGTTCATTTCCTGCAAGCACCGCGCGTCGCAATTGTTGCATTCGCGCCGCCTGGATGAAAGAGCTCGATTGTCCGCGGGATGAACTTGGGTCAAGATAGGGTAAGCGGCAATGCGCGGTCAAAAGACCGGGCGCGCTGCGCTCATTTCACCACGCCAAGGTCGACGGAGCGCTATCGTGATTAGTCCGGCGGAGCTTGTCGCAATCGATGTTCACACCCATGCCGAAATATCCGCGCGCGAACCGATCGACGAGCTTTACGCGGAGCGAAGCAAGGCGATGGCGCAGTATTTCAAGGGCGCGACCCATCGCCCGACGGTTCCCCAAGTCGCCGCCTACTACCGGGCGAGAAAAATCGCCTGCGTGATCTTTCCCGTCGACAGCGAGCGCGCCAGCGGCGAGAAAAGAGTATCGAACGAAGAAGTCGCGGAGCTCGCGGCGCAAAACAGCGATATCATGATTCCCTTCGCCAGCATCGATCCCGCGAAGGGACGCATGGGGGCGCGCGAGGCGCGCCGCCTCATTCGCGACTTTGCAGTGAAGGGTTTCAAGTTCCATCCCTCCATGCAGGGATTTTTTCCGAACGACCGCAGCGCCTATGTTCTCTACGAGGCGATTGCGGAGGCGGGCCTTCCGGCCCTGTTTCACACCGGGCAGACCGGGGTCGGCGCCAATATGCGGGGCGGAGGCGGCATCCGTCTCAAATATTCCCATCCCATGTATCTCGACGATGTCGCGGTCGATTTTCCCGACATGCCCATCATCATGGCGCATCCGTCCTTCCCATGGCAGGAGGAGGCGCTCTCGGTCGCGACCCACAAGCCGCAGGTCTACATCGACCTCTCCGGCTGGTCGCCGAAGTATTTTCCGCCGATCCTCGTGCAATATGCCAATTCGCTCCTCAAGCATAAGATGCTGTTCGGGTCCGACTACCCCCTGATCACTCCGGACCGCTGGCTCGCCGATTTCGAGAACATCCCGATCAAGCCCGAGGTGCGGCCGCTGATCCTCAAGGAGAATGCGGCGAAGCTGCTTAAGCTCGACGGCAAGGCCGCTTGATCATGACGCAAGAGACTGCGCTGCCGCCGTCGCTGCAAGTGGAATGGCGCGACGAGATCGCAATCCTGCGCCTCGCGCGGCCGGAAAAACGAAACGCGCTCAATGATCCCACGGTGCTGGGGATCGGCACGTTCTTCTCGCAGCTGCCCGCGCATGTGAAAGTCATCGTCCTGGACGCGGCCGGCGAGAATTTTTCAGCCGGGCTCGATCTCTCGGAGCTCTCCGAATGCAACACCATGGAAGGGGTGATGCATTCCATGATGTGGCATCGCGTGTTCGCGCAGGTGGAGCTCGGAGCCGTGCCCGTCGTGGCCGTGCTCAAGGGCGCAGTGGTGGGAGGCGGCCTCGAGCTTGCGGTCAGCGCTCACATCCGCATCGCCGAGCGCTCGGCCTATTACGCGCTGCCGGAGGGCCAGCGCGGAATCTTCGTGGGCGGCGGCGCCTCCGTGCGCGTGCCGCGTCTCATTGGGGTGGCGCGCATGGCCGACATGATGCTCACCGGCCGAAGGTACAATGCGGAAGAGGGCCAGGCGCTCGGAATCTCGCAATATCTCGTCGAGAGCGGCGCGGGTCTCGCCAAAGCACTCGATCTTGCGGCCCGGATCGCCGCCAATTCCCCGGTCACGAATTTCGCCGTCATCCAGGCGCTGCCGCGCATTGCCGAGACCAATCCGCGCGAAGGTTTCCTGATGGAGGCGCTGATGGCAGCCATCGCCCAGGGCAGCGATGAAGCCAAAAGCCGCATGCGCGCCTTTCTGGAAAAGCGCGGGAAAAAGGTGACGGAGTTTTAGGTGATGGTGAAGACCCCGGCCACGGGCTCCAAATTGAAGATGTCTTCTCGCCGCAGGTGATTCGGAGGCGCCTGAGCCTGACACGAGAGCAGTTTGCGGCAGCGCTGCGTATTCCCGTCGAGATGTTTCGCAATTGGGAACAGGGCCGCAAAGCGCTGGATCCAGCTGCTCGTTCTTTGCTGATGATCGTGGCGCGCAATCCCCAAGCTGCATTGGCGGCATTGGCCAGCAGCGCGGCCGGAGTAGTGGAGTGATTCCTTGAAAGTCATCCTATGCCGTCATTCCGGGGCGCCGCGTGGATCCTCGTTCCTACTGCGACCACCGCGGAGCCGAATAGCCACGCGCAGTTCGGTCAGCGCTGCCGATAGGTCGTATTCGGCGGCGAAAGATGGCGGACATCGTAACCACGCGGTTTGCCTATTGCTATTTGGCCAAACAGGGGCACAAAATCACGTTCGGTAATTGGTGTTGGTTCGGATCGCATTGGCTCAGCCAAGATCGATTCCATGGAGGAAACCGATGGTGCGCAGCTTTTTTCTCGCCGCGGTCGTGGCCGCATTCAGCGTATCGGCGACGGATGCGGCGATTGCCCAAGATACCGTCAAGATCGGCATCATTCTGCCGATGACCGGGCAGCAGCAATCGACAGGCAAGCAAGAATTGGCGGCCATCAAGCTTTACATGGCGCAGCACGGCGACACGGTGGCTGGCAAGAAGGTCGAACTCGTCATTAGGGACGACGCTGCTGTCCCCGACAATACCAAGCGCATCGCACACGAGCTGATCCTAAACGACAAGGTGACATTCCTTGCCGGCTTCGGCGTCACGCCGGCCGCGCTCGCGGTCGCTCCGCTCGCGACCGAATCCAAGCTACCTCAAATTGTCACCGCCGCCGGCACCTCGATCATCACCGAAAAGTCACCGTATATCGCACGGACCAGCTTCACGCTGGCGCAGTCGACCGTGCCGATGGCCGCCTGGGCGGCGCAGGACGGGATCAAGAAAGTGGTGAGCATGAACTCCGATTACGGGCCGGGAATTGATGCCGAGAAATCCTTCAAAAGCGAATTCACGAGCAAGGGCGGCGAGGTGATCGAGTCCATCCGCTTGCCGCTCGCTAATCCCGATTTCGCGCCTTTCCTGCAACGTGCAGCAGACCTGAAGCCGGAAGCCATTTTCGTATTCGTTCCCGCCGGGCAGGGTGGCATCTTCGTCAGGCAATTCGTCGAGCGTGGCCTCGACAAGGCCGGCATCAAGATCATCGGTCCCGGCGACATCATGGATGACGATCTGCTCAACGGCATGGGCGACGCGGTGATCGGCACCGTCACGGCGCACATGTATTCCGCGGATCACGACTCGGCGCTCAACAAGGCTTTCGTCGCCGCGTTCAGGAAAGCAAACGGCGGCCTGCGGCCGAACTTCATGGCGGTTGGGGGATATGACGGCATGCACTTGATCTACGAGGCGCTCAAGAAAACCGGTGGCAGGACCGACGGCGACTCGCTTATCGAGGCCATAAAGGGCATGAGCTGGGAGAGCCCGCGCGGCCCGATCTCGATCGATCCGCAGACGCGCGACATCGTGCAAAACATCTATATCCGCAAAGTCGAGAAGAAGAACGGCGAGCTTTACAACGTTGAGTTCGCCACCTTCGAAGCGGTCAAGGACCCTGGCAAGGCCTCCGAGCAGAAGTAAGGGGTAACTGCTGAACGGCTCCGCGCGATGCTCGTCATTCCGGGCGGCGGCGTACGCCCGTTGCCTCGCTCGTGCCAACCGCCCGCGCAGGATGCAGAGGGCCTTGCGATGCTCACGCTGACCTCCCGACCGAGTTGGCCCGAATGAATATCAGCATTGGCACCAAGCTTGCCATCACGGTTGGCATCGGCGTCGTGCTTGTGGCCGGCATGATTGTCAATCAGCAGCTCAGCAATACCTCGGTCGCGCGGCAAACCGAGCTGGCGCGCGACGAACAGTTCTCCATCGCTTATCTCCTGAGCGCCAGCGTCGCTTTGCAGCGGATGCAGGTCGGCACACGTGAAATACGCCTGGCAATTTCAGAGCGGGAAGCCGATCAGGCGCTCGCCGGATTGCGCGGGAGCATGGACGATGCTGTCGGTTATATCCAGGCCGCGATACAATTGTGCGCCGAAAATTGCGACCGGCTCGAGAGCCTCGTCGACTTGGCGAAAGGCTACGCCGCCGCCGCGGCCGAGATGACGGCGCTAAAAAAAGACTACGGCGAAATCGCTAAGCCGCTTGATCAGATCAACAAGATTGGAATCGAGATCAACGGCTTGATCGGGAGGGTAACATCCGATGCCAGGGCGCTGGCCTCTCAACGCATGATCGCGGCGTCGGAGCGGATGACACAGGCCGGGCAAATCAGCATCGGGGCCGGATTATTTGTCGTCGTCATTCTGATGGGTGCGGCAATTTTCGGCGTTCTTTCGATCGGCAAGCCGATCAGACGCATCGCCGGGGTTTTGCTGCAACTGGCGGACGGTTCGAGAGGGTTGGATATTCCCTATACCGGCCGCGGCGACGAGGTAGGCGATGCGGCGCGGGCGGCGCGCACCTTTCGCGACAACCTCGTGCGCTTGGAAAAACTCGAAGCCGAGCAGAAGGAGGCAGCCGCGCGCACCGTCGCCGAGCTTGCCAAATCGGTCAGCGAATTGCGAGCGCTTGGCGAGGTCACTCGGGCGGTGACCTCCACGCTTGATCTTGAAACGGTTCTCACCACGATTGTCGCCAAGGCGGCCCAGCTTTCCGGCACGGAGGCCGGCGCGATCTACGTATTCGAAGAGGCGAAACGCGAATTCCAACTGCGTGCGACCTACGGCATGAGCGAGGAATTGATCGCGGCGATCAAGGACCATCACGATGCCCTCTCCAATGCGGTCAGCGAGGCTGCCGAGCAAGGTGAGCCCGTGCAGGTCGCCGATCTGCAAAACGAGCCGCCATCCATGGCCAACGACATCATCATGAAGGCGGGTTATCGCGCACGCCTGCTCGTTCCGCTGGTTCGCTCCGGCAAAACCGTCGGCGCGTTGGTGGTGCGCCGCATGGACCCTGGCGAATTTCCGATAAGCACGATTGAGCTTGTGAAGAACTTCGCTGCGCAATCGGTGCTGGCGATGCAAAATGCACACCTGTTCCACGAAATGGAGGAACGAACGACCGAACTGCGACGTCGAGGCGCAGAGCTGCGGGTCACGTTCGACAACATCGTACACGGCGTCGGCATGTTCGACAGCAATTTCAAGTTAGCCGCATGGAATCGCCGGTTTACCGAATTGGTGGATCTGCCGGAGGATTTCGTGGCCTCTGCGCCGACTCACGCCGAGTTCGTCCGCTTCCTCGCTGAAAGAGGGGAATACGGCTCCGTTGACGTCGAAAATCAGATTCAGCAGCGAATACAATCCACGGAGCAACGCCGAGTGTTTGAGCGCACGCGGCCGAACGGCAGCGTGGTTGAGGTTCGGCACAGCCCACTGCCCGAGGGTGGACTCGTCCTCATCTACACGGACATCACGGAGCGCAAGCGGCACGAGGAGATGCTGAGAGCCGCGCGCGACGCTGCCGACGAGGCCAATCGGAGCAAATCGAGTTTTCTCGCAACGATGAGCCACGAAATCCGCACCCCGATGAATGCCGTTATCGGAATGAGCGGCCTTTTACTCGATACCGAGCTCACTGCGGAGCAGCGCGACTATGCCAGCACTATCCGCGATTCCAGCGAAGCACTGCTCACGATTATCAACGACATTCTCGACTTTTCCAAAATCGAAGCGGGGCGCATGGACATCGAAGCACAGCCGTTCGATCTGCGCGACTGTGTGGAGTCGGCGCTCGACCTCATCGGCAATCGCGCTGCCGAGAAGCACTTGGACGTCGCGTATTTGTTCGCGGATGAAGTGCCCGCGGCTATCCAGGGTGACGTCACCCGCCTGCGGCAGATCCTCCTGAACCTATTAAGCAATGCGGTGAAGTTCACCGACAAGGGCGAAGTGGTGCTGACCGTCGCGAGCAAGGGCGATCAGTTGGAGTTCGCCGTGCGCGACACGGGCATCGGGCTGGATGAAGAAGCCAAGAGCCGCCTCTTTCAGTCGTTCTCGCAGGCCGACTCCAGCACCGCGCGCAAGTACGGCGGCACCGGGCTGGGCTTGGCGATCAGTAAGAAGCTCGCGGAACTCATGGGAGGCACAATGTGGGTGGAAAGCGCCGGGCCGGGGCATGGCAGCACTTTCCATTTCACAATCCGAGGCGATCGTGCCGATCTACCGCAGGGTTCGAGGCGCGACTTCGTCGGCGCGCAGCCGGTGCTGCAGGGCAGGCGCATCCTGGTCGTTGATGACAATGCCACCAACCGTAGGATCCTGGCGCTGCAGACGGCCAAGTGGGGCATGGCGGTCAAGGACACCGAAGCCCCCGAGCGAGCGCTGCAAATTCTCATGCGCGAGTCCTTCGATGTGGCCATCCTCGACATGCACATGCCGGGTATGGATGGCGCCACACTGGCTGCACGCATCCGCGAAGCTCGCCACGACCTGCCGCTCGTGCTCTTCAGCTCCGTTGGCCACCAGGAGATTAGCGAGGGCCTTTTCGCCGCTAGGCTGGGCAAGCCGCTGCGGCAGAGCCAGCTCTTCGACACGTTGATGACGCTGCTAGCGCAAGACACGGCGCCCAGACACGCTGCCCCGCCGCCCAAGCCCCGCATCGATGCCGAGATGGCCTCCCGCCACGCGCTTCGCATCCTTCTGGCCGAGGACAACGTGGTGAACCAAAAGCTCGCGCTTCGTCTGCTGCAACAGATGGGCTACCGCGCCGACCTCGCCAGCAACGGACTTGAGGCGATCGAGTGCGTCGCTCGCCAAACCTATGATGTGGTGCTGATGGACGTGCAGATGCCGGAGATGGATGGCTTTGAGGCTTCGCGCCAGATCACCACGAGGTGGCCCGCCGGCCAGCGCCCGCGCATCATAGCGATGACCGCCAATGCCATGCAGGGCGACCGCGAACTGTGCCTGGCCGCGGGCATGGACGATTACGTGAGCAAACCGATCCGGGTGGATGAGCTGGTTGCGGCCCTGATGTCTGTGCCGGCACGTCCAGAGTGAGGACAACATGGACGAGTCAGTCATTGACCGGGCTGTTTATGCTGAGCTGCGGGACACAACCGGTGCTGAATTCGTGGCTGAACTTGTTGACACGTTCATCGAAGAGGGGCCTGGCATGCTTGCGGAATTGCGCGCTGCCCGCGCTGAGGGTAATGCCGAACGCTTCCGGCGCGCAGCGCACTCGCTCAAATCAAATGGGAGAACCTTCGGCGCAGTGAAATTGACGGCGTTGGCACGCGACTTCGAGCTCAAAGGACTGGATGCTGATCCAACCCGCGACGCGGCTAGTTTGGCGG
>Ga0209331_1000659_pt1 | contig 12173 bp, 6 predicted proteins | sample JacPinW_OM3H0_M3_FD_187971 | JGI IMG/M metagenome (GOLD analysis project Ga0209331, IMG submission 187971) | Forest soil microbial communities from Algoma, Ontario, Canada - Jack Pine, Ontario site 1_JW_OM3H0_M3 (SPAdes) (version 2) | ecosystem: Environmental > Terrestrial > Soil > Boreal... | reverse complement strand
ATGTCCGTGCAAAATGCGGGCACGCGGTTTGACGACGATTCCAGCCATGGGCTAATGATGTCGCACTTATGCAGACCTCTCCACAAGCGTTTATCGATCTTCCCGGGATTAAAAAACTACGTAGCGGAAAGGTCCGCGAAGTTTTCGATCTCGGCGAGACCCTCCTCTTCGTCGTGACCGATCGTCTGTCGGCCTTCGACGTGATTTTGCCCGACCCGATCCCGCAGAAGGGCGCGGTATTAAATCAACTCTCCGCCTTTTGGTTCAAACGTTTCGACAAGATCGACAATCACTTCGTCACGGCCGACTTCGAGAAGTTTCCAAAAGAACTGCAAGGATTTCGCGATCAGCTCGCGGGACGTTCGATGATTGTGAAGAAAACAAAACCGCTCGCGGTCGAGTGCGTCGTGCGCGGTTATCTCGCCGGTTCCGGTTGGAAGGAATATCAAGAGTCGCAAAGCGTTTGCGGCATCAAGCTCCCGGCCGGTTTGCAGCTCGCTTCACAGTTACCGGAACCGATCTTCACGCCGGCGACGAAGGCCGACGAAGGCCACGACGAAAACATCGACATGAAGAGGTGCGCGCAGATTCTCGGCGATGAAATCGCAAACCGAGTGAAAGAGCTCAGTCTCGAAATTTATTCGCGCGGGCGGGATCACGCCGCGCAGCGCGGAATCATTGTTGCCGACACCAAGTTCGAATTTGGCACCGTCGACGGAAAACTGCTGCTGATCGATGAGTGTCTCACTCCGGATTCGTCGCGCTTCTGGCCGAAGGACCAATACGTCATCGGTAAAAGCCCGCCCAGTTTCGACAAACAATTCGTGCGCGACTACCTCGAGACGCTCGATTGGGACAAAACTCCACCCGCGCCGAAGTTGCCGCGCGAGATCATCGAGAAGACCTCGGCAAAATTCGTCGAAGCTTTCGAGAAAATCACCGGCGAGAAACTTCAGCGATAGAATTTGCAGAGTTGTCTCGCTTCCCGCAGATTTTTGCTCTAAACCACGTGCGAATGAAGCGAGGAACTTCGATCATTGCCTTCCTCATTTGTCTTGTCGCAAATGCAGCGCAAGCCACAACCTACTTGTCCAATCTGGGTGAACCCAGTGGTAACGCTGAAGGTTTGGGTTTTAACCATCAGATCGCGCAATCTTTCATCACTGGCAATGCCGCGATCAACCTTGATTCCGTCAGCATCATCGCCGGCACAGGCGGGAACTTTGGAACCCCGAGTGGCGACTTTGTTTTCTCACTCTTCAGCGACAACAATGGCATGCCCAGCAGCAGTCTCGGTCAGCTCAATGGTCCAAATCCGTCTAACGGTGGCCCTCCGCCAGGTGGCCCTATTAATATTTTCAACTACACCGCCTCCGGCATCACGCTATCACCTTTCACGACGTATTGGTTGGTGGCGAGTTCCACATCGTTCGCGGGCGGTAATGCCTTCTATGTTTGGGCGTATCCGTCCACAACCAATTACACGTCGACCGACGGCTGGAGCATCAACCCCGCCGCATCTATCGGTCTCTCGACCGATGGCGGTGCGACCTGGAGCATTGCTGGCGGGCGAAACTATTATTTCGAGGTGAACGCTTCGGTGCCCGAGCCAGCGACAATCATGCTTAGCGGACTGGGTTTGGTGGCTATCGTCCTGAGCGCACGGCGGGTTCGGGCGCGGCACTAGCTCGGCAGCAATTCGCCGACGAGCGCGCGTTCTTCTTTCAATTCCGCGACCGACTTGTCGATCTTGTCGCGGCTGAAATCGTTGATCGGGAGTTTCTGCACGATCTCCCATTTGCCTCCGCGCACGCGGACAGGAAACGAGCAGATCAATCCTTCATCGACGTTGTAACTTCCATCCGAACAAACCGCGACGCTGTGCCAATCGTTGCCGGGCGTGTCGCTCGTGAGCGAATGAACTGAGTCGATAATTGCATTGGCGGCCGAGCCGGCCGACGAAAGGCCGCGCGCTTTGATGATGGCCGCGCCACGTTGCTGCACGGCCGCGATGAATTCTTCTTTCAGCCACTTCTCGTCGCCGATCACTTCATTGCCCGGTCGATTGTCGATCTTCGCGTTGTAAAAATCGGGATACTGCGTGGCGGAGTGGTTTCCCCAGATCGTCATGTTGGTCACGCGCGTGACTTCCACGCCGGCTTTGTGCGCGAGCTGCGCCTTGGCGCGGTTCTCATCCAGCCGGGTCATGGCAAACCAGCGATCGCGCGGAATCTTCTTCGCATTGTTCATCGCGATCAGGCAATTGGTGTTGCACGGGTTGCCGATGACGAGGACGCGCACGTCGGCCGCGGCGTTTTTTTCAATGGCCTGACCCTGACCGATGAAAATCTTGCCGTTGATCCCAAGCAGATCTTTCCGTTCCATGCCGGCTTTGCGCGGAACGCTGCCCACGAGCAACGCCCAGTTTATATCGCGAAATCCTTCGTCGAGATCAGCCGTTGGCACAATCGATTGCAGCAGCGGAAACGCGCAATCGTGCAACTCCATGACCACGCCTTCGAGCGCACCGAGGGCATTTGGAATTTCGATTAAATGCAGCGCGATCGGCTGGTCGCAGCCAAACATTTCGCCGGAAGCGATCCGAAAAATGAGTGAGTAACCAATTTGGCCGGCCGCGCCGGTGACAGCGACTTTAATCGGAGAAGCCATGATTCAATTAGCCACAGATGAAACACGGATGAAACACGGATTTTTTTTTCAAAAACAAAAACGTTTGTCATCCCGAGCGGCAGCGAGGGACCTCGCAATACATCGAGAATCACGCAAGCGTTCGCCGCATGTGAGCCGAGGTCTGCACGCGCAGATGTTTGTAAGCGCAATCGCTTTTGTGAGGTCCTTCGCTCCGCTCAGGATGACAGCGTCATGTCCGGCCGCTCTTTTCCAGCAGCTCACGAATTCCGCTCATCCGTTTCTGCGTCGAATGGCTCGTGCGCAGTTGCGCGATCGTGCGCGACATTCGCCGGGTCCAGTTGGTGTAGGCCGCCGTGCCCGGCACATTAAAGCGATATTTTCTCGCCAACAGATCGGTGATCATGACGGCGGCGATCCAGGCTTCGCTTTGGAAAAGCGCTTTCATAATGGCGGGATAAAAATCTTTATCGAAATCGATCTTCTCGGCGCTCGGATCGAACCCGGCGAAACGTGCGATCTTTAGCAGATCGAAGCGCGCCTGGTCCGATGTCGATGTTGGCTGCTCGAAAACTTCTTCCCACAGCGCCCGCAGCGGTTTGTGATCGTGCGTGCAGTAAGTCGCGACCGAGAGACGCTCGTATTCGTTGCCCGCAACAACTCGCTCGTGACGAACTTCCCATTGCGGAATCTTAAATCCGGCGATGCCAAGCTCGCGCAAGCTCGGCCGCATGTAATCGGGCACGGTTCCAAGATCCTCGCCGATCACGCACGTTTCTCCCGATTCCTCCAGCACGACACGTAAATACTCTTCGCCTTCGCGCCGGTTGGCGTCGCAGTTTTCCGGCGTCGAATCGTCGCGCGGCGCAAATTGTGGGGCACGGCCGCGCGTGCGCTCCAGCATTTGGTTCCATTCCAGCGGCAGAAATTCTTTGTTTCGCTTCGGTCGCCAGGGAAAGGCGTAGATGCGATAAAAACCGAGCACATGATCGATGCGGAAGAGATGAAAAACTCGTTTCACATTGCGCACGCGTTGCCGCCACCAGGCGAGATTGTTCGTGCGCATCGCGCTCCAGTTATAAAGCGGAATGCCCCAGTTTTGTCCCCATTTCATGGTGAACTGGTCGTCTTTGAAGTAGGGCTCGGGGGGCGCGCCGCCCGACCACTCGAGCGCGAATTCATTCGGGCGCGAGAAAACGTCGGCGCTGTAATAGCTGATGCCAAAGGGAATGTCGCCCATGAGCGCGACCCCGCGCTGGCTCGCATAAGTTTTGACTTCGCGCCATTGCTCGGACGCGATCCATTGCACGTAACGAAAGAAATCCTGACGGCGCGCGAAGATTGCTTGTCGATCTTGCGATAGGTTTTGGAACCAGGCGCGGGCGGCTTCGAGCGTACGATGTTCCGGTTTCCACTTGTCCCATCTTTCGGTCTTGCCGTTCTCTTCCATCAATGCACGGAAAATTACGTAGTCATCCAGCCAGGCCGCTTCTTGGCCGCAGAATGTTTTGAAATGCGATTGTCGATCTTCGCTAGCGTTCGTTGAAAAACTGGCAAAGGCTTTTTCGAGCAACCGGCGCTTCAATTTCTTGATCGGACCATATTTCACTGAAGCGCGCCGCAATCGGCCAAGATCGACATCGGCCATGGCCGCCTCGAAATCGTCGCCAGTCAAATCTTCCGGCGAGCCCGGCGCGAGATGCAGGGTGGTCGGTTCGAGTGCCATCGCGCTGATCGCGTTGTAGGGACTGTGATCGCCGCCGGTTTCATTGATCGGCAGAAGTTGGACGAGCTTGAAGCCGGCTTCCGCAATCCAATCAATGAACTCACGCAGCGCGGCGATATCGCCGATCCCCAAGTCATCATCCCTGCGCAAGGCGAAGAGCGGCGCCAGTACGCCCGCGATCTTTTTTTCCGGAGAGAGATTCATGAAAAGAATGTCGAATGTCGAATGTCGAAGCCCGAAGGAATGACAAAACCCAAACAGCTATTCGTCATTCGAGCGTTCTGGCTTCCTTCGTCATTCGTCATTCGTGCTTCGTCATTTTCTCGTCACCTGCCAGTCTTCGACGAGTTCGTTTGGGATTTCTTTCAGGAATCGTGACGGCCGCTGGAAGATGTCGCCGTAGCCGGCGTTCAAACGCATGTGCGGATAAGTAAGATAAAGTTCGTCGCGCGCGCGCGTGATCGCGACGTAAAACAACCGACGTTCTTCTTCGAGTGCATCGCGGCGGTCGAGCGAACGGCTGCTTGGAAACATTCCGTCCGTCAGCCAGATAATGAAGACAGTGTGAAACTCGAGACCCTTGGCCTGGTGAACGGAGGACAGATTCACCGCCTCCTTGTCCGCGGTTTGGTTCGGCGCGGCTTCGGCGTCGACGTTGCTGATGAGTGCGAGCTGCGCGAGAAATTCGTTCAGATCTTTGAATTGGCGCGCGAAAGCGGCGAGCTGGTTCAGATCTTCGCGGCGCAGCTCATAGTTGGTGAAGTTCATCTTGGCGTAATCGTCGTAGATCGCTTCGACCACCGACGTGATCATCTCCGACGGCGGATTTGGCTGACCGCCCGGCGCGATTTCATCGAGCGTGTGCGCGAGTTGCTCCCACATTTTCTTCGATCGGGCGGGCGCATTCAGCGCCAGCAAGCGCTCGCGCCACGATGTAATTTTGCCGCGTTCGTTCAGAGATTTGTCCCACACGTTCCAAAGATTGTCGGCCGTGCGATTGCCGATGCCGGGCAGCAATTTGACCATGCGTTTGAACGCGACTTCGTCGCGCGGGTTGGCCACGAGGCGCAGAAACGATGTCACATCCTTGATATGCGCTTGCTCGAAAAAACGGACGCCGCTGGTGATTTGGTAGGGAATACCGCGGCGCGACAGCTCCAGTTGCAGTTCGATCGCATGATAGTGCGCGCGGTAAAGCACTGCGATATCGCTTAGATCGACATCTTCATCGCGCAGTTCGAGAATTCGTTGCGCGACGAATTGCGCCTGTTCGCTTCCATCGTTCAACGCCACGACCGCGGGCTTGACCGCGCTTGATTCGCGCGTCGGCGCCAGATTTTTGCGGAATTGCTCGACGTTGGCGGCGATGGCCGAATTCGCGACCTCAAGAATTTCCGGCACGCTGCGGTAGTTCATCTCGATCTTGAAGACCTGCGCGTCCGGATAACGCTTCGGAAATTCGAGAATGTTTTTGAAATTGGCGCCGCGCCAGGAGTAGATCGATTGCGCGTCGTCACCCACCACCATGACGTTGCGATGGTCGCGCGCCAAAGTGTCGATCAAATCCGCCTGGATTTTGTTCGTGTCCTGATATTCATCGACCAGGAGAAATTGGAACTTCCGGCGATAAATCTCCGCGATGTGCTCGTGTTGTTGCAGCATCGACAATGTCTTCTCGAGTAGGTCATCGAAGTCCATTGAGTTGGTTTTCTTCTTCTTTTTCTCGTAGCGCGCGTGCACGTCTTTGATCTTGTCGAGCAATGGGAGAAAATACGGAAACTTCTCCGCGAGCAACTCCTCCATCGGTGTTTCCGTGTTGACGACGAAGCTAAAAATCTCCGCCAGGACATCGCCTTTCGGGAACCGGATTTCCTTCGGATCGATCCCCGCGTTCGCGACCACGGTGTTGATCAAATCCTTTTGATCTTCGCGGTCCATGATCGTGAATCCGCTGTTGTAACCGAGCGCGCTGCCGTGCCGGCGCAGCATGCGATTGCCAATCGAGTGAAACGTCCCACCCCAAATCCCGCTAGCATCGACCGGCAGCAAATTGGCCACGCGATCGAGCATCTGCCGCGCAGCCTTGTTCGTGAATGTGAGCAGCAAAATATTTCGCGGATCGATTCCGTTCTCGAGCAGGTACGCCACCCGATAAGTGAGCGTGCGCGTCTTTCCCGAGCCCGCGCCGGCAATGACGAGCAGCGGTCCCGGCGGCGCCGTCACCGCGGCGAGCTGTTGCTCGTTCAGCTCGGCCGCGTAGTCGATATGGATCGACGTGGATGCAGGCGTTCGTTGCAGTGTGTATTGACGGGACATGAATGGCTACGCTGCTGTCGCGGCGAGCACTGTTCAATCGGAAATTAATTCAGCGCACCGTCACCAGGCACGAACCGGAGCGGCCGTGATCATCGAGCGCGGTCAATTCGTACTGACCGGGAGAAGATTTCCAGGAAAGTGAATCTTTCGCGTCGCATCTTCCGATGAATGTTTTGTCCGCGAACCAGTAAATTTCGCGGACGTCGCCGTCGGTCTTTGCCCTTAGCGGCATCGTAGCAGAAGAAGCAAAAACGATTTCGCGTCCGCTGGCCACGATGTGCGGGGCCTGGCCGTTACGCGCGAGCAAGTCTGTGCCGGTGCCGGGGAGAAATGGGGGCGGCGATTTCCGCGGCACGCCGGCGCGCTCAAACAAAGCGAGCAGATCGCTTGGCCAAAATTCGTAAACTTCGTGTCGCAACTCTCGCGTTCCATCGTCGACCGGAACGCGCAGACCGCTCGCAAGATCGACAAGGACCTCACGATGGATGTCGCAGGTCTTGATCGGAGAGACACCGGGAATAAACCAGCCCTCGATCCGGTGCGGACACCATGGCTCCGGCAAATCGCCGGAGACCGCGCACAATTCCACGCGCTTCAAGTTCGCGCCCGGCAGCGGGAGATGCGGTTCGTTTGGTTCGGGCCAATTCGCGCGCAAGCTATCGATGATTTGAAACAGAAGCGGCGCGGCCGCGGTGCGTCCGACAAATGCGGGATTGCCGCGCCCGTCGAAATCGCCGATCCAAACGGCGAGCACGTAATGATCGAAAACGGCAATCGACCAGGCGTCGCGGAAACCGTGCGATGTACCTGTCTTCCAAAAAACCGGCGGGTTCCCGCTGGCATCGGCGCAATTCATTTCCGGCCGCGGCACATTACGAAGCATTTCGAGCGTAAGAAAAGAAGCTTCGGGCGAAAGGACTCGGCGGCCTTTTGAAATCGGATCGCGCGCAACGCGCCGCAACGGACGCAGCTCGCCATTATTAGCGAGCGTCGCGTAAAGTCGAACGAGGTCCTGCATCGACACTTCCGCGCCGCCGAGCGGCAGGGCCAATCCATAAAACGATTCCGGCTGCGGCAATTTCACATCTGCTTTGCGCAGAAATTCGTAAAGCGCCGGGTGCGCAAGTTTCGATGCGAGCTCAACCGCCGGAACGTTGCGGCTGCGCGCGAGCGCGTCGCAGGCCCGGATCGGTCCGAGAAATTCGCGATCGAAATTTTCGGGATTGTATTCGCCGAAACTCCGGGGCGCGTCGGCCAGGATCGACAGCGGCTGAATCAAACCTTGTTCGAGGGCGAGCGCGTAAACGAACGGCTTCAATGTCGAACCGGGCGAGCGTGGACTGCGCGTTCCGTCGACCTGACCGTTAATGTCGATCTTGCCAAAGTCGGCCGAGCCGAGTTGCGCGAGAACATCCATCGTTCGGAAATCGAGCAGGAACACGGCCGCATTTTGAAACCCGCGATTTACATTTGCCGCGACATAATCGCTGACGCGTCGCTCGATCAGTTGCTGTCTTTCCAAATCGAGCGTCGTGACGATTTGTTCGCGACCTTTTTCATTCTCGAGGACTTGCTGAACAAAGTGCGGCGCGAAAAATTTCCGCTCCGTTTGGATACGCGCCCGAAACTCCCGTGAAGAGAACTGCTGGTCGATTCCGGCCCGGTCGTACCAATTATTTTGCGCGGCATTAACGGAATGATTGTCGCGGTCGGCGAAGAGAGCGCGTCGCGTCGGACTTTGCGGAATGACACTGAGCGCGATCGCTTCGGGTCCGGTCAGACGATCCGCTCTCTTGCCGAAATAGATCTGACTCGCAGCGCCGATGCCTTCGATGTTCCGTCCGTAAGGAGCGAGGTTCAGATACGCCTCGAGGATTTCTTGCTTGGAGTAATGCCGCTCCAGCTCAATCGCGCGAATGATCTGCGTCAGTTTTCCCGACAATGTTCGCGTGTGCAGATGAAAACGGAGTCGCGCGAGTTGCATGGTGATTGTCGATCCACCGGCGGTGACGCGATGGAGCCGCGCGAGATCGAGAGCAGCGCGGACAAGGGCGATCGGATTCACTCCCGGATGGCGCGCGTAATATTTGTCTTCGTAGCGCAGCGTCGCATCGATCAGTTCCGGGGAAATCTCACGGAGCGGCGTCCAGATTCGGAACTTCTGATCGGCTGTGAGAGTGACGCGCAGAAGAGTGCCATTGCGATCCCGCACGCACTGGGAAAACGAAGTACCATCGAGCAAAGGCGGCTTCGGCAGCACCAACCAAACTATCCACGCGGTCATCCCGAGCAGAGCGAGGGACCTCACCCATGCAGCTTGGATCACGCTGCGAATAAGGTGTGCTCCATCACCTTTTGCGAGGTCCCTCACTTCGTTCGGGATGACACGCGTTTTCATTTTGTGTGTGCGGCAGGCGTTATTCCGTGACAACGATCTTGCCGCCAACGCCGCGGCCTTTGATGTTGCGATCGTACATCGACTCGGCGAAGACCGGCGGGACGACAAACTCGCCACGGTTACACGACTTGATTTGGTAATCGATCTCACGCGCGTAACTCGGCACCGTCGTGAAAAAGACGGCGCGATCTTCGCGAAGATCGACATAGTCAACGCCGCCGATGGTCGAGACGCCCCCGCGCAACGAGGTATCGACGATTTCAAATCCGCCGGGTAGAAGATCGACAATCGCAACGTTGGTAACTGGTTCACGTTTTAGGCTCCGCACATGCAAGCGGACACGGATCGCTTCGCCGAGATGCGTCTGCGTCACCGGCTTGTTGTCCTTGCCGAGAAGTTCTCGATAAATTTCCAGGCCGTTCGAAAGCTCTTCATTTGGAATTTGCCGATCGAAGCCCGCTTCGATGACTTGGAAGAATGCGCCCGGGCCGCTCAATCTCGATGCGGTTTCAAAGCGCAGCGCGGTGGCATTGCCGGAGAAGCGCGCGTTTTGCAATAGCTTCGCGCCTTTGATCAGGCGGACTTCTTCCTTGTTGCCGCGGATCTCAGCGATCGTGAGGTCAGGCGGATTTTGCGCGATCGTGTGTGAGTAGGCCTTCAGCGCGCGCACGGCATATGCGGCGGAAAGAGTGTTGAACCAACCTTTGCCGATCGGTTCGAGAATGTTTCCAAATTCGTCGGCCGAGATCTTTCGTAGTCGCGCCGGAAATTCGCGCGCGACCACGGCGATGTATTGCGAGTCGGTCCCGAGCGGCTGGAAAAAATCATCGCACAATCGCGCCGAGTGATTGTCGATCTTGTAACGGCCAATCAAGCTCTCGGCCTCCTGGTCTTTATGAAGAAGGTGAAGGGCGCCGGCAAGATAAACACCGGTGATGTCGTTCTGCCATTTGTCGCGCTGATTCTTGTCGAGGTTGTCTCGCAGATTCAAAATGTAATTGGTCGTGATGACACCTTCGCGCGTAAGGATGTAGATCGCGTAGGCCAGCGTGCGCGCATCGCTGAAATTGGACGGCTCGCGCCCGACCATCTTTTGCAAATTGCGCAGACCGCTTGCGAACACTTCCGACGGCGGCGTGAAACCGGCCGCTTTCGATTCGCTCAGAAAATCCATCACGTAGACGGAAACGAAACTGATGTGGTCACCAGTCTCCGGCGCCCAATAACCGAACGCGCCCTGATCGTTTTGGCGTCGACGCAAAACGCCGAACGTGTATTCGAGTTGTTTGTTAATCTCGGCGCGGCTCAAACCGAAATCGGCTTCGTCGGCCAGCGTCAACCGGCAGAACGCGCCACTCGTGATCTGCTCGCTGCAACCGTGCGGGAATTCTTTGAGATAAACATCGAGACCGTGCGCGAGTCCAAGCGGAAGCGCTGAGACGATTGCGTTGCGTTTTGCAAATTCGGGATGCATGGCGCGAGTGATCGAAACTTCGGTGGTGGTGGTTTTGAAACTGCCGCCGCGCACGTCGGTCATGTAAGGAACTGGCGGGCGCACGCTCAGCGTGGCGCGACGTTTTGTTTCCGTCCCGTTGCGGCTGGCGACAAATCTAATTTCGCCCGAACCAAGTTTGTCCTTCACGCGGAAGCGAAAGACGGCGCTTTGCTCGCGGCCTTCGGCGATGCGCAGTTTCTGCAACGGCGTTTTCAAGATCGACAATCGCTCGTCGGTTTCGGCGCGTAGTTCGATTTCTGCATCCGCGCCCGAACCTTCGACGTTGTTGGCCACGGTGACGCCGGCTTCAAACTCGTCGCCCGGCGCGGCCAGCACCGGCATGCTCGGCGTGATGACAAACGGTCCGCGCACGAGCGTGTCGCGATCGGCTGAGCTGATGCTTTCATTCGAGACCGCGACGGCCATTATCTTTAAGGTGCCGTCGAAGAAATCAGGGACATCGTAAACGACTTCGCGCGAGGTGGTGTCGGCCTCGAGAATGCCCGACCAGAACACGACCGGCTTGTCGGTCACGCGCTTGAACGGATTTAATCGCTGGATATCGCCGCCGCCACCGAAGGCCGAGACCGAGCGCAGCAATGAAAATTCCGGAATGATTAGATCGACAATCTGCGAGGTCTCAACGCCGAGAGCGCATTTGCGAAAGAAGTAACCAAGCGGGTCGGGCGTTTTGTAATCGGTGACCTGCAAAATTCCCTGGTCGACCGCGAAAATGACGATCCGGGCGGCGCGATCGGTTTTATAATTGATGCGCAACGGCTCGCCCGGTTTTGATTTCGCCGCAGTCTGGATGTCGATCTTGAGCCGGCGTTTCTCCAGGTTGGCGGTGAAGGGGACAACGCCGTAGCTGAGCGGGCTGACAAAAATTTCTTTTGAATCGAGCGCGCGCACAAAAGCGACGTTGATGTAACCGCTGCCCTCGAAATTTTCCGGGACGCGGATGTGTTGAATGCTGCTGGCGGTGGTGGCTTGAAACCACTGTTGCGCGTAAACCTTGTCGCGCTCGATCGTGATCAGACCGCTGCCGGCGTACGGCGCAGTGATGCTGATGGCGACGTCGTCGCCGCTGTTGTATTGCGGGTGGTCCAGTTTGACTTCGAGCTCGGCGTTTTTCTCGAGCGAACGCGCAACGGCGCCACGGCCGACGACGCAGAATTGCACTTTGGCCACGCGCCGGTTCTGATCGTCGCGCAATTCAAAAACATAACTGCCCGGCTCAGTCGCCGGCAGGTTGTACCGAAAGCCATTGGCCGAGACGCTGATCTTCTCCGATTTCGCGATGCGCTCCTTGAGAACGGACTCGTAAGTGTATTTACCGTTCTCCTGTTTCGTGAGCACGGAGACGTATTCCTGCGCGATGAGGTTGAGGGTAACGTTCTCGACCGCGATGCGATTCAGTTGCGGATCGACTGCGACCAACTCAAGCACGCGCGCCTTATTCATATCGATGTAGTGCAAATCGCCTTCGGCTTTCCAACCGATGACGTAAGGGAGGGCGGAGACGAGCGCGCTCGCATCGCCGTTGACGCTGCGACCACCTTCAGCTTCAAACCCTTCGGCGATAAAGC
>Ga0209331_1000657_pt1 | contig 12208 bp, 9 predicted proteins | sample JacPinW_OM3H0_M3_FD_187971 | JGI IMG/M metagenome (GOLD analysis project Ga0209331, IMG submission 187971) | Forest soil microbial communities from Algoma, Ontario, Canada - Jack Pine, Ontario site 1_JW_OM3H0_M3 (SPAdes) (version 2) | ecosystem: Environmental > Terrestrial > Soil > Boreal... | reverse complement strand
CGACTGGTAGACGCAACAAAACTGCGGTGCGTTCAGGCAGAAAGCTCGTCAACCTGCGCCAAAATCTTCAGGAAACTTGCTCGTTCCGTTTCCAATGAATGTTGGCGAACGGTCGTTTGCGCGCGTTCGAGCATGCTTGTCCGTTCGACTTCGGCAAGTCGTGAAGCGGCAATCGCGGCGGACACGATCGCGTCGCGGTCATAGCTCGGGCGGAAACAGTTCACTTCGTTTTCGCAGAAGCCGCGATTTCCCACGCAATCCGGGCAAACGACAATTGCGCCGCAGGCCATCGCTTCGAGCGCTGGCAAGAAAAAGCCCTCGCGCGGTCTCGGCAAGACCACAGCGATCTTCGCATTACTCAACTGCGTTAGATATTCCGATCGCGGCACTCGCTCGGTCAGGCAAAACGTGTTCGGCACTTTGCTCTCCAAAGCGGCGAACACTTCTTTCGCCAATTCGGGCGCCTTAAAGCCACTAATGAAGATGTCGATCTTGCGCGCGGGTGGAGGGTGGGGGATCGCCTGAAAATCAATTCCGTTTGGAATAACAAACACCGGACCATTCACTTCACCGGTAGCGTTAATCGCTTCTGCCACCTCGCCGCTGACGCAAATCCGTATCGCGCGATGTTTCAGAAAAGCGCGCAGCTCGCTTCCCGGCTCGGCGTGACGCGGATGCTGAATCAAGTTGATGATTGGTTTGGGAAATTTCGCTCGGTCTGCCGATGAGAGCGCGCGCCAATCGGTGCCGCCCAGAAAAAGCAGATCGGCTTTGTCCGGTTGCCAATCCGTAACGGACGAGGTCGATCCAAACCAGGGATTGGTCGCATCCCATTTTGATTCCGATGAGAACGCGATGCGCGGTTCGTGTGAAGCCGACGCCGCCATGTGATTAAAATATTCCCAGACTTTCAGGTGGCCGCCGGTAAAGGCGCGAAAATCACGGTGGAAAAGGGCAAGCTTTTTCATGGAGTGTGCACCGTATAGGACTTGAACCTATAACCCGCTGATTAAGAGTCAGCTGCTCTACCAATTGAGCTAACGGTGCCCATTAAGGTCTACCTAGGCAAATGCTGTTCGAACGGCGGTCCGCATCCCGAAAAAATCGGCAGCAGATTCGGTAGCATAGAAACAAGCGTTTAGCCAGACGGCTGCAAGAGCGATGAAATTTCGCTTAGGAACGGATCTCGAGCGAAACGATTTTGTCGCCGGCCAGCGTGAAGACGAACTCAAGCTCAATGGGACTGCCAGGGAAATTTCCGGTGAGCCGATTCGTGACAATGGTCGTGCCGTCTTTCTGCGCGGACGCCAGCGGCTCGACCGTGTGCTGGTATTTCTTCTTGGTCTCGGCTTTCCATTTCTTGATCGCGGCCAAACCTTCGATCGTTTGGCCTTCGTCACGCACGACGGCACCTTCGGCAAAGCATTCGGCCAAAGCCTCCGTATCACCCCGGTTTTCGGCGGCGACATAGAGAGCGATGGGTGTTGGAAGATCGACAGACATGGTGATCAATCGCGCGGGTGCATGAAGATCGCGGCCGAAGCGAAAGCGAAGATAATGGGGAAAATTGCGCGGCAGTAGCGATCGATTTTCTTGGCCCGCGCGGTTTGCTGGTTGTTATCCATGATTGTCGTGACCAAAACCTCGATCAGGGAAAAGAACACAAGCAACGTGCTCGTGAGAATGAAAGCATCGAGGCGCGTCATGTAAGGCAGCCGCGGCAGCTGGCTGTCGACGGCGAAGCGATAGGCGATAAGCGTAAGCATCGAGGTGACCGCGATACTGATCTGCGAATTGGAGGTGTTTGGATCGATCCAGAAAACGGCCCAAGACATCATGACAATGAGAACGAGGGGCAAGATCACTTTCAAAATGTAGTGCCGCACGTTGCGCAAGGCGGTGAACTCGAACACGTAGCCCGAACTCTCCAAACCCGGCGCAAGAGCGTAACCGAGTGGCGTGATATCCCATTTTTCGAGCGTCCAATCCGGCAGGGTGATCGAGGACGCGATTCCGCCGGCCCGTTTGAGACCGGCGTCGATCCACTTTTGATTCGGCACGAACTGAACCTCACCTGGGCTGGATTTAATGGCGACGAGATGAAAACGGAAGGTTTGCCTGTCGAAGGGAAATGATTTCAGACGCAGCGCCTGGGTAAACGAACCAACGTAAAGCTGACGATAGGCAACCGTGCCATCAGGATCGACCTCGACAGCCTCCGGTAGACGGCGACTGACGGAGTTCGTTTCATTCGCAATGCCGATCTGTGGATGCCAGATCTGGTCGAGCGGATAGTGAGCAATTCCGCTACCAGTGTGAGACAGGCGCGGGTCTTTCCACTGCAAAATAACGGCAACGTCAGCCGTGAAACTTTGCTGGGCGCTGTCGATGTTATTGATGTCGACGACCCAAATCCCGACGGAAATTTGAGTTGGCCCCGCATTCGCGTTCGGGCGCTCGATCAGGGTTGGTCCTTCCGCGCTGTGCGCCAACGGAATCGACGCGGCGAGAAACCCAGCGAAGAAGAGGAATTTAACTCCGGCCACGGCGTTCATTAACGTTCAGCATTTATGACCCCAATTACACCGCCGGCTCCGCCGTTAACGGTGACGCCGGAGCAGACGCCTTGGTGCGGCGCTCTTTGAACCGCATGATCACAACGTAAAAGACGGGCGTGAGAAAAAGACCGAAGCCGGTGACGCCAAGCATTCCGAAAAAGACGGCGGTGCCGAGCGCCTGCCGCATTTCCGCACCGGCGCCGGAGCTGATGACTAACGGAAGCACGCCGAAAATGAAGGCGAATGAAGTCATCAAGATTGGACGCAATCGGAGACGGCCTGCTTCAACGGCCGCGGCGAAGCGATCCTTTTGATCGCGGTCCTGGATTTGTTTCGCGAACTCGACAATGAGGATGGCATTTTTGCAGGCGAGCCCGACGAGCACGACGAAACCGATCTGGGTGAAGATGTTGTTCTCCATCGAGCGCAACCAGACACCGTAGATGGAACTGAACAGACACATCGGCACGATGAGGATGATCGCGAGCGGCAACGACCAGCTTTCGTAGAGAGCTGAGAGAAGGAGGAAGACGAAGAGAACGCAAAGCGGGAAGATGTAAGCCGCGCTATTGCCGGCGAGTTTTTGCTGAAGTGCGATCTCAGTCCATTCGGTCGTGAAACTTGTCGGCAGAATTTCTTTGGCGAGACGTTCGATGGCTGAGAGCGCATCGCCTGTGCTCGCGCCGGGAGCGGGCTGACCGCTGAGGTCGGCCGCGGTAAACATGTTGTAACGCGTGATCTTGTCGGCGCCGCTCACTTCCTGCACGGTCGAGACAGAACCGAGCGGAACAATTCCACCATCAGCATTGCGCGTTTTGAGCAAACGAATGTCTTCGGGCCGGAGACGGAATGGCGACTCGGCCTGCGCGGTGACGCGATAGGTTCGCCCGAAAAGTGTGAGGTCGTTGACGTATGTCGATCCAAGATAAGTCTGGAGGGTGCCGAAGATGTTGCTGAGCGGCACGTTCATACTCTTGGCTTTGACGCGATCGACTTCGAGCCAGAGCTGCGGCACGTTCGCGCGAAAGGTCGTCAGGTTGTTCGTTAGGCCCGGCGTCTGGTTCGCTTTCATCATCATGGCAAACGCTTGCGTCTGCAGTTCGTCAAGACCGGCGTTTCCGCGGTCCTGAATGTACATCTTATAGCCACCGGCGTTGCCAATGCCGGCCACCGGCGGCGGAGGGATCACAACTACGAACGCCTCGGGAATTTCAGCGCGCACGCGCGCGTTCATCTTTGCCAAAATCGCGGGCAATTTCTGATCGCCAGATTTTCGTTCGGAAAATTCCTTGAACGGCAGAAAGACCGCCGCCGTGTTGGTCTGATTGCCGCCGAAAAGATTGAATCCAGCGAACTCGACGGTGTTGAGAATGCCGGGAGTTTCGTGTCCGATCTTCGTAATCTTATCGACGACGGCCTGGGTGCGATCGAGCGACGCGGCGTCGGGCAATTGCGCGAAAACAATCGCGTAGCCGCGGTCCTGTGTCGGGAGAAAACCGCCCGGCACAATTTTGAATCCGAGACCGGTCAGCACGAGCAAACCCGCGTAAACAAGCAGCACGACGGCCGCGAGTCGGGTAAGTCGTGCAACCGTGTTGCCGTAGGCGTTCGAGCTCCAGGCGAACGCTCGGTTGAATCCTTTGAAAAACCAGCCGAGCGCGCCGTCGATCAACCGCTGAACGCCGTCCTTCGGCGCGCCGCGCGGCCGAAGCAGAAGCGTGGCGAGCGCGGGCGAAAGTGTGAGCGAGTTGAGCGCGGAGATTGCAGTCGAGACGGCAATGGTCAGCGCGAATTGCCGAAAAAATTGACCGCTAATTCCGCTGATGAACGCGGTCGGGACAAAGACCGAGCAAAGCACGAGTGCAATCGCGACCAATGCGCCGCCGACTTCGGTCATAGCTTTTCGCGCCGCGTCGCGCGGGCTCAGGCCGTCTTCGATGTGATGTTCGATGGCTTCCACCACGACGATCGCATCATCGACCACAATGCCGATCGCGAGCACGAGACCGAAGAGCGAAACGTTGTTGATCGAAAATCCGAAGATCGACATCGCCGCGAAGGTGCCGATCAACGAAACCGGGATCGCGATGAGCGGAATGATCGCGGCACGCCAGGTTTGCAGAAAGACAAGCACGACCAGAACCACGAGCGCAATCGCTTCGAAAAGCGTCTTTTGCACCTCGTGGATCGATTCGCGCACCGAAACGGTCGGGTCGTAAACAATTGTGTAATCGAGTCCCGGAGGAAAACGCTTCTTCAGCTCCTCCATTTTTTTTCGCACGGCGTCGGAAGTCGCGAGCGCGTTTGAACCAGGTAGCTGAAAAATTGCCAGCGCGGTGGCCGGTTTACCGCCGAGCTGACTGTTGACGGTGTAATCGCGCGCGGCCAGCTCCACGCGCGCGATGTCGCGCACGTAAGTGACTTGTCCGGTCGCGCCCGTCTTAACAATGATCTCGCCGAATTGCTTTTCGTCCACCAGCCGGCCTAGCGTGCTGATCGTGTACTGAAATGCGGTCGCGCCCTTCGGCACCGGCGGCGCGCCGATGATTCCCGCTGCCACCTGCACATTTTGTTCCTGGATCGCGGTCACGACGTCCTGTGCCGTCAATCCACGCGAAGAAAGCTTGTTCGGATCGAGCCAGAGACGCATCGAATATTCGCGGGCGCCGAAGACATTGATGTCGCCAACGCCATCGACACGCGCGAGCTCGTCGCGAACCTGGAGCAGCGCGTAATTGCTGGTGAAAAGCGAATCGAGCGATCCGTCCGGCGAAACCAGATGCACGACCATCGTAATGTCGGGCGACTGCTTTTTCGTCGTAACGCCGATGCGCTGGACATCAGGCGGGAGGACGGGAATCGCGATAGCGACACGATTTTGCACCAGTACCTGCGCGGTATCGAGATTGGTGCCGAGCTTGAAAGTAATACTCAACGTCATGTTGCCGTCGCTCGTACTCTGCGACGACATGTAGAGCATGTTCTCGACGCCATTGACTTGCTGTTCGATCGGCGTCGCCACTGTTTCCGAAACGACCTTGGCGTTTGCGCCGGGATAGTTCGTCGTGACTTGGATTGTTGGCGGCGCGATCTCCGGATATTGCGCAATCGGCAAAGTCGAGAGCGCGATGACGCCGACCAGCGTTATGACAATGCTGATCACGCCGGCAAAAATTGGGCGATCGATGAAGAAATGCGGAAAGTTCATGTCGATCTTTCGTGCACCGACGCCACAATCATTTTGCGCTTGGGGATGGAGCAGCGCTCGGCTTCGCTGCCGGCGTGCTGGTCGGCGTCTCCTCCGGTACTGGCGTGACTTTCATTCCGGGTTGCAAAAGTTGCAGACGAGTTGAAACGACTTTCTCGCCATCCTTAAGTCCGCTTTTCACGATACGTTTCCCTTCAAAAATCGGTCCGGTCTCGAGAGTGCGGCGCTCGATGGTGTTGTCCGGCTTCACGACGAACGCGAACTTGAGCCCTTGCTGTGAGGTGATGACTTTGTCGGCAATGAGCGCGGCGCGATAGGGCGTCGCACCGGCAATACGCACGCGAACGAAAAGACCCGGTGTGATGAAGTTCGGGTTCCAGTTTTTTAGGACGACCCGTGCTCGCACTGTTCCGGTGCTGGAATCAAGCCGATTATCGACAAAGTCGACGACACCTTCATGTGGGAAGTCCGTCTCGTTCCCGAGTTCAATGAAAGCGGGGATCTTCTCGGTGCGCGCACTAACGCGTTTTCCCTGTTCGCTGAGCTTTAGGTATTTGAGGATTGCGTTTTCATCGGCGTCGACCTTCGCATAGATCGGATCGACCGAAACCACGGTGGTCAGCACGCTCTCCGGACCGGGGCCTGGCTGAACAAGATTGCCCACGGTGATGCGCTGGTCGCTCACGCGGCCATCGATTGGCGATTTGACTTGCGTGAACTCAAGATTCAGCGCGGCGGAATTCTTGGCCGCTTCGGCCGAGCTCGCGGCCGCGGCCGCTCCCTGATAAGTGGCCGCTTTCTGATCAAACTCGCTGGCGGAAATTGTATTCTTGGCGCGCAGCTCTTTGGCGCGGTCCAGTTCGATCTGCGAAAGTTTGACCTGCGCCTGCATGCGCTCGACCTCGGCCGCGGCGCGATCGAAGTCCGCCTGATAAGGGCGCGGGTCGATCACGTAAAGCAGATCGCCTTTCTTGGCGATGACGCCGGCCTCGAAATGGATCTCAGTAATATAACCGGACACCCGTGGCCGGACGTCGACCGACTCGACTGCCTCGAGGCGCCCTGTGAATTCGTCCCATTCGTTTACCTCTTTCTCGACCACGCTCAGGACGTTGACCGGGAGCGGAGGTGGCTGCGCCGCGGACTTCCTTTTGCATCCAGTTGTCGCCAGCAAGATCGACAATATGCCGGCGGCAATAAAGAATTGTTTCATCGACGGCGATTATGGCGAAGCGCTCTGAATTTAACGAGACATTCGTTTACATTCATAGCGAAACGTCCGATACGCGCTGCGAACTGATAACGGGTTTCAACTGAGAAAGAATTGCTTCCTTGTTTGTGGTTCCAAAGATCCCGATGCGCACTTCACCGTCGTTGAAATATAATATCGTTGGGAGGCATCGAATGCCGTACCACAATCCGAGATTGGGACTGCGATCGAGCTCGACGCGGGCGACTTTGAGACGATCGACATATTCAGCGGCGATTTCGTCCATCGCGCCATTCGTCATCATCGAAGGAAGACTCCATCCCGTGGCAAACTCGACCAGCACGGGCTGATTCGATTTCAAGACTTCAGACTCGAAGTTCTCCTCATTGATCTCAATCGTCGGCTTCATATTCGTCGTCGTTGTTTCAATCATCGCCGGCATACCCGACACGCGATGATTTGCGCAGTCGAACAACGGTCGACGGCCGACCGAGTCCGAGTAGCTCTGCCAGGCGAAACTCGTAGGAGTCGCACGTGGGACAATCACCGTTCGGTTTCACCCATTCCGGATGTTGGAGGCGCAGGTCTTCGTGGATCTGATGCTGAAGGTCGCGGTAAGAATTGATTGGGTGAGACATGACAATTTCCTCGGTGAATGTTGAAGTCAGGATACCGCCTGCTGCCGCGCTGCCGCGATTGCGCGTGTGCGGGATATTTTACTGCCACTCCGGAGGTGATTCGGGATCCCTCTTTCGAGATAGCGACATTCGTGTTTTCGATCTCACGTTTTCTCGATTAACCGTTTGAAATTGTGCAGATATCTACCGATCCGATTTGAGATGGCGCCGCCGAAACTCGAGGTCAGCTTCAGAGTCACGCACGTGCTCTGGTCGGAAAGCGGCGCGAAAGAAACGACTCCCGCAGCGAGATGAGCTGGAGCGCGGTGATCGGCCAGAGTTCGCCAGGCGAGTCTTCGCTCCGGAACACACAGCATCATCTCAAGGGTCGTATCGTATTGCTTCCCGTTGAAACCAAGCGATGCGACAAAATGGTTTGCGTCCAATTTGCGCACGCGTTTGATCGCGGTGACGAATTTTGGATAATCCTCAAACGCCAGCCAGCGTTTATAGACAGCGGCCACTGGCGCTTTGACCACGATTGTTCCCTCCGCGGCGTCGATCGTCCGCGGGTTGCTCCCCTTTTTTGGCATTGGTTCGTTAGACGTAGGACCGCGCGTATTCATATTTCGAAAACGTGCGGTTCCAGCCGTCGGTGAAATTAAAGATCGACATGTTAAGGACGAGCATGGGGTCGTGCCTATGTGCGCGTGGTCGAAAGAGCCTGCGCAAGGTGCTTCTGAAATTGTTTTCACGTAATTTGGCTTTCATTGTGATTTTTGTGTCTCTCCAATGCTAGCGCGCCTGCGGCCGGTCACCATCGAGCGCTGGTAGGATTTGTTAATGCCTCTTTCGAGGGAGGATGTAAGAGTGGCGGACAGCGCCGGCGACTGGTAAAGTCCGGTTCAGTTAGGGGTTAGGGCACGGCCCAACCACGAGAGCTTGTATGAAACCCAGTTCGAGAGCGCTTGGTCAGCGATTCACTGGCTTTGGCACCGATACTTTCCAGTTCGGCATGTCGCGATCAGCATTGCGACGTACAGCATTTAGTTATGGGTTGGCTGTGCTTGCTGTTGCCGTAGCACTCGCGATCAAACTCCTCGCCCTGCACTTTGGTTTTCCATATCCGGTGAGTTCCTCTTTCCTCGCCGCGATCGCCTTTGCATTTTGGTTTGCGGGAAGAGGGCCCGGCGTGCTCGCTGTCTTGCTCTCGTTTGCGGCTTTCGGTTATTTCGTTCTCCCCAATCAAATCGATTATCGAATCGCTCTTTCCGATGGTTCGACCAAGACGGTTTACATGTCGGCCACGAGCAGTCACTACCTGTCTTATTTTGCCTATTTCGCGGTGGTCGCGCTTTTGATGAGCTGGTTTAGTTCGTCGAGAAGACGAGCGGAGCGATTACTTAGCCAGGCCCGGGACGAGCTCGAGACAAAGGTGGGAGAACGGACCGCGAAACTGTCGCGTGCGAACGAGGAATTACAGACTGAAGTCATTGAACGCAAAAGCGCGGAAGAGAAGCTCCGCCGCAGCGAAGCATTTTTAACGGAGGGCCAGAGAATCAGCCACACTGGAAGTTGGAGCTGGAATGTGCCCAGTGGAAAGGTTGCCTGGTCACAGGAGCATTTCCGGATCTTCGGCTTCGATCCTAAGAAGACTGAGCCTTCTTTCCAGTTATTCCTAGAAACGGTTCATCCGGAAGATAGATCGTTTATTGAGCGAAGCCTCGAGGAAGCGGTTCGTGAGAGAAGCGGGTTTGACATCGAATTTCGACTCGCGCTCCCTGACGGATCTATTAAGCATGTCCAGGGTGTGGGTCGACCTGTTCTCGGGGAGTCTGGCGTCGAAAATTATACCGGTACTACGGTAGACATTAGCGAGCGCAAGCGCGGCCAGGCGTTGTTCGCCGGGGAAAAGCATCTGCTTGAGATGATGGCCACCGGCGTTGCGCTCGAGGAGATCCTCAATTCTCTGTGCGTGATTATCGAAGAGTACCGCAGCGGCACGCTTGCTTCGGTTTTGTTGCTTCGTCCCGATGGCATCCATCTGGATTCGGTGGCGGGGCCGAGTCTTCCCCAAGGATGGAGGCAGGAAATGGAGAAGATGCCAATTGGACCATGCGCCGGCTCTTGCGGGACGGCGGCATTTCGAGGATCGGCGGTCATCGTCTCCGACGTTGCGAGCGATCCGCTTTGGGAAGTGCCGGAACATCGTGCAGCCGCATTAAGTCACGGGCTGCGAGCTTCCTGGTCGAATCCAATCCTCTCGTCGGAAGGAAAAGTCCTGGGAACGTTCTGTATTTACGGTCGCGAACCGCAAAGCCCGAGCGCGCACGACCTCGGCGTCATGGAGAAGGCGACGCACCTGGCGCGAGTTGCGATTGAACGCGATCGCGCCGAGGCGGCGGTGCGGACAAGCGAGGAAAAGTATCGCGACCTGATCAACGCTTCGCCCGACGCCATCTGCGTCATCGATGCCGATGCCAAATGTGTGTTGGTAAATCCAGCGGGAGTTAAGTTGGCGGGACGTCCGGAACATGAACTGATTGGGAGTTCAATTGCAGACACCTATCTTCCGGAAGAGCGCTACTTGTTGGTGGATCGACTCGAGAAACTGAAAGCGGAAGGATCGTTCCGGTTCGAGCGAAAATTCTTGCGGGAAAACGGTGAGGTGATTCCGGTGGAGGTTTCTTTGTCGGCGCTGCGCGGTCGTTATTACCAGGCCATCATCCGGGACATTAGCCAGCGCAAGCGGCGCGAAGCGCTCTTGGCCGGAGAAAATCGAATTCTTGAGATGCTGGCGAAAGGTGATTCGCTTGCCGACATCCTCGATCTCTTATGTCTGCTGGTGGAAGAGCAATCAACCGGGGTCCTGGCCTCCATCTTATTAATGGATGCAAATGGCAAGCAGTTGCGACACGGCGGAGCGCCGAATCTTCCGAAAGCTTATACGGAAGCGATCGACGGAGCTTTCATTGGGGCTTCTGTCGGCTCGTGTGGAACGGCGGCTTACCGCGCCGAACAGGTAATTGTCTCCGACATCGCGACCGATCCATTGTGGGCTGATTTCCGCGACCTGGCCCTGGCGCATTCGCTCCGCGCGTGTTGGTCCACGCCGATCTTTTCCTCCGAAGGCAAAGTGATCGGGACGTTTGCCATGTACTATCGGGAGCCGCGGAGCCCGAGCACACGTGAGCAGGACACGATCAAGCACATTACTCATCTCGCCGGCATCGCCATTCAACGTAAGTTGGCAGAAACGGGCCGCCGGGAGAGCGAAGCCTATCTGGCCGAAGCGCAGCGGCTCAGTCATACCGGGAGTTGGGCCTGGGCGCCCGCCACGGGTGAAATCAGATATTGGTCGGAGGAAACTTATCGCGTGCTTGGTTTCGATCCGGAGGCCGGGCCGCCGCGGTTCGAAAAATTCTTTGGGCGCCTTTGCCCTGAGGACCAGAACAGAGTCAGAGAACTGTTCGGAAAAGCGATTGCCGACAGAGCGGACTTCGAAACAGACTATCGAATTGTTCACCCGAACGGCGACGTCAAGGACATCCACGCGGTGGGACATCCGGTCAGCGATGAGGCCGGTCATTTTGTGGAGTTCGTGGGCACGGTTATCGATATTACTGAGAGCAAACGCGCCGAAGAAGCGCTGCGCGCTTCCGAGCAAGTGGCGCGCGGGCAAGTAGAAGCGCTGGCGCAGAGTTTGGATGTATTGGCGACAGCGCCAGATCCGGAAAAGTTCATTGGCCAAATGTTGAACACGATTGGCCGCCTCTTGAACGCGCAAAGCGTGACCTTGTGGCTATTCGACGAATCGGCTGACTCTCTCGTGCTGCGCTCAATGTCGGACAGCGGAAAATTGGTCCCGCCCGATTCGGAGCATCCATTTATAAAGGACCCGTTGTTCTGGAAACAGAACGCAGTAATCCAGGAACTACTTTTCACGGCAGGTCCGGTAGTTTGCGAAGACTTGGAGACTGATCCGCGCATCAAACCGGAATGGCGCGACTATTTGAAGGGAAAGGGAGCAAAAAGATTTCTGGGAGTTCCGATCTTAGTGAGCGGACACGTCAGGGGTTTTGTGGGAATCCGTCATAACGACCACGCATCTTATCGGCCGGAAGAAATCGAATTGACTCAGGCGCTCGCCCATCAAGTCATGCTTGCCCTTCAACTCAATGAATTTGCCGAGCAAGGTCAGCGCGCGGCGGTGTTCGAAGAACGGAATCGAATGGCACGCGACATTCACGACACACTCGCGCAAGGTTTTACCGGCGTGATTGTGCAATTGGAAGCAGCCGAGGATGCGGTTTCCTGCGGCTGTCGCAAGGAAGCGGACGCTCATTTGCACCGCGCCGGTGAATTAGCTCGGCTCAGTCTGAGCGAAGCGCGCAGATCGGTGCACGCGTTGCGTCCGCAAGCTTTGCAGGAACACAATTTTTGGGAGGCACTTAAAGGTTCTATTAAGAACACGACCGCCGGCACGGCACTTCATACCAAGTTTCAAGCGCAAGGCAGACTGCCCGAGCTTCCCCAGGCCTGGCAGGAAAACCTTCTCCACATCGGGCAGGAAGCACTGACCAACACGCTCAAATACGCCCACGCTCGCAACTTC
>Ga0209331_1000656_pt1 | contig 12225 bp, 10 predicted proteins | sample JacPinW_OM3H0_M3_FD_187971 | JGI IMG/M metagenome (GOLD analysis project Ga0209331, IMG submission 187971) | Forest soil microbial communities from Algoma, Ontario, Canada - Jack Pine, Ontario site 1_JW_OM3H0_M3 (SPAdes) (version 2) | ecosystem: Environmental > Terrestrial > Soil > Boreal... | reverse complement strand
GCACGTATGGTGTGAAGCCCGAGATCGAGGCATTCGATCTGTCGATGATCTTCAAGGCCGTCGAGATGCGAAGAGCCGACAAAATAACAGGTTCGCTGCACGTTCAGTTTGTGATGGGCGTGAAGAACGCCATGCCGGTCGATCGCGAAGTATTCGAATTCTACATTACTACGCTAAAGCGCCTCGCCCCGGACGCGACCTGGACAGGCGCTGGCATTGGTCGCGACCAGATCACGCTCAATCGCTGGTCGCTTGAGCTTGGCGGCCACTGTCGCACGGGTCTTGAAGACAATGTGCGCCTTGACCGCGACACTCTTGCGCCATCTAACGCGGCGCTTGTTAAGCGCATCGTCGATATGGCCGGCGCTTACGGGCGCCAACCCGCTACCGTAGCAGAGACAAGGCAGTTGCTGCGGCTAAACGCTTAGCGTGTTAGCAGCACGGCCGCAGGTCCTGTAAGGATGGGTGGTTTAGGGGCTGAAAAAGCGGCGCATCTCATTTCATTCCCCGCGCGATTGTGCTTCGCCTCACTGCAGATCTGCATTTCGCGGTCGGCGAGTCGATCGATAGCGAAACTTTGCTGCGATGCATGAGTCCGGCAGTGGCACTTCACGACATTTCGTTGCACAGCAGATTAGGTCGCTATCGGAGTCAGAGCGGACGTCGAGCAACCCGGACCAAGCAGCGCCTGACTATGAAAACGCGCCCTCAGATGGATGTTGGCTCGCAACGACAGCCTGCCTTGCATCCCGAAATCGAAGGCGCAGCGGCAGAGGCAGAGGCCCTTTCCCGCTGGCCCATCGTATCGAGCGATGTCTGTTGTGCGAGCCAAAGCTGACATCACTTTGAGGCCCGAAGACCTCGGCTTTTGACCCAGAACGGACCTCGGCGCGCCACCAAGGAGCGGATGGAGGCGCGCGAGTCTGCGAATTCGTCGACCAAAGATTAGGCAGTACACGCCACTGCCACAATCAGAAATGTTCGGAAATAGCCCGCCATTATTTCGTCGCTCTGAATAGCCAAATCGTAAATTGAGACTCGACATGCCGCAGATGGGGTCCGGGGCGCGCCTGGTGACGGAGCATTCAATGGATTCGAAAAGCCGGTTGCTTGCGGTTCTTCTCCCCAGATGGATTCTTGAGAACATGATGACGACGCAGATGCGCTCCCACGGCATTTGTTTTCCAGATGCGCCGGCGGGCAAGATATTTCGACCGACCCGGCGCGCGCGGCCGTCGTTGTCACGCCGGGTCGCCCGGCCCGTCCTTTCGCCGGCCCGTTGGATATGCGCGGGTTTGCTCGGTTCACTCCTTGCCTGCCCCGCCTGGGCGCAAGAGAGCTGGAACCCGTTCAGTCGAGCGCCGCGCGATCCGATCGAGCAAGGCAGGATCGACAGCGCCAATGACCCGGCGGAAGCGATCAACCGCGAGATCTTCAAAGCAAACAAATTTTTCGACGACATCATCTGGAAGCCGGTCGCGCGGGCCTATGTCGAGCGTGTGTCCCCGGAGCTGCGTCAGGGCATTCACAATTTCACCAACAATGTCGGAGAGCCTGTCGTTTTCGCCAACGATGTCCTGCAAGGCAATGTCGAACGGGCCTGGAATACGACGCAGCGCTTCGCCGTCAACACCACGATCGGCGTCGTCGGTTTCGTCGATGTCGCCGACAAGTGGGGCCGGCCGCATCACTACGCGGATCTCGGGCAGACTCTCGGCGTATGGGGAATAGCGCCTGGACCCGCCGTACAAATTCCAATTCTCGGTCCATCGGACCTTCGCGATGCGTTCGGGCTGGCGACGACGAGCCTCGCCGGCACCTTCGCTCTTCAAGGCACGATCGGGAACGTCGTCTCCTACACTCAGCTCGGCGCGACCGGCGTGGATGACATCGACTACCGTTCGAAATTGCTGCCGAACACGGACGCGCTGGAAAAGACTTCGAAAGACCTTTATGCGTCGATCCGTCTGATCAAAGCGCAGTTGCGCGCGCAGCTCGTCGAGGAAGGCAAGGCCGGGCATGTTTCGCGCGACGGGGGGAACAGTGCCGACGCTGCGCACCAATGAAAGAGACTGCACAAACGTCTTTCCCGGGATGGACAACGAACGCAACGCTTGCACGAACAGGGCTAGCAAATGGACGAGGCTTTGTGATCCTTTGAGACGCGAGATCGGGAAAAACGAGATGTCATGGATATTTCCGCAATGTAGCGTCTTTCGGGCGCAGCGAATTGCGCTGGCGATCGGTCTGTTTCTCTTGCCGGTCTCTACGTTCGCACAACAACGCGAAGGCGGCGCCTTCTCCCGATTTGCCGGCGATTGGTCCGGCGAAGGCACCGTCAGGACGTCGGCGGGGACCGAGCGGCTTCGCTGCAAGGCGCATTACGACGTGACATCGGACGGCACGTCGCTCGAGCAGACCTTGCGTTGTGCGAGCGACAGCTACAAGCTCGAAATCAGAAGCAAGGTCGCCGCGACGGGAACCCGGTTCGCCGGCAAATGGAATGAGGTCACGCGCGATACGATCGGCAACCTCTCCGGCACGATCACCAGCACGGGAATTCGCGGCAAGATCGACGGCATCGGATTCACAGCGGATCTGGCCATATCGATCCAGGCCAATCGCCAATCGGTCACGATCGAACCCACCGGAGCAACCGACATTTCCCAGGTCGCGCTCACGTTGACGCGAATCTAGCTGGTGCCTCAACTTCCGCTTCGGCGAGCGATGCGTTGCTGGTCGGCAGCGACCCGATCTTTTTAGTGCATCGCGAAAAGCTCGTCGCACTGGTGGCCGCAGCAGCGATCCCGGCGATCTACCAGTATCGCGACTTTACGACGGCTGGCGGACTGATCAGTTACGATCCGGACATCGCGGATGCCTATAGGCAGAGCGGCGTTTACGCCGGCAAGATCCTGAGGGGCGCACTGGCCGCCGATCTGCCGATCCAACAACCGACGAAGTTCCAACTCGTCATCAGCCTCAGGACCGCGAAGGCACCGGGCATTGAAATCCCGCCGACGCTGCGCGCCCGCGCCGACGACGTGATCGAGCTGTCTGATTTCCGGTTTTGGCACAATGCGCGGCTCTTCAAGGCAAATGCCGGCGCCCTGGTTTACGAGACGCCTTCCCTGCTGTGCGAGCAGGAGCGGACATTGACTTCCCTCTATACAGCGATTGCCATTTGACAATGGTCTGAACCGGCGCATTGATATCGGCATTCCCCGGCAGCGGGTGGTCGCCCGTTAGAATTCGGGGGCATCCCAGGGAGGCATCAATGAAACCTCATTTGAAAGCAACCGTGGCTATGTTGGCGCTGGCCGCTTGGCCGGCTGCCGCGCAGCCGGTACAGCCGGCGCCGAACGCACTCGAAACATTAGGTGCAATGCGCCATACGGGCAGCACGGCCGATTGGCCGGAAGTGCCGCAGACCGGTCAGAAGGCCGAGCAGGTCAAACAGAATCTCACCAAGATCAAGCTGCCGCCAGGCTTCCACATTTCGCTCTACGCCCTGGTGCCGGACGCCCGCCATATCGCGGTAGGCCCGCAGGGCGTCGCGACGTTTGTGGGCACGCGCAAATCGAAGGTCTGGGTGGTGACCGACCGTTCGCGCGGCGGCGTGGGCGACGAGGTGAAGGAGTTCGCTCCGACCTTGCCAAAGAAGATTCCCAATGGCGGGTGCTTCTCGAAGGACGGCTTCCTTTACATCCCGGAGCAAAATCGCGTGCTGGAGTATCCGGCGGCCGAATTCTTCTATGAGAGCGCGGATGTTGTTGCGGGCGTCGTCGTCCCCGAAGGCGAACTGATCCCCAAGTCCGAGGAAAGCTATAACCACACGGCGCGCACGTGCCGGGTCGGCCCGGACAACAAGCTTTATATTCAGTTGGGGCAGCCCTACAACGTGCCGGCAAAAGAGAAGTTCGAGATGTACCGCAAGCTCGGCATCGGCGGGATCATCCGCATGGACCGTGACGGCAAGAACCGCGAGGTCTATGCGGTTGGACTGCGCAACCCGGTCGGCATGGACTTCCACCCCAAGGACAAGTCGCTCTGGACCAACGACAATCAGGTCGACGGCATGGGCGACGAGCAACCCCCGGGCGAAATGAACCGCATCTCCAATGCCGGTCAGGATTTCGGCTTTCCCTGGTATGGCGGCGGTCGTACGCGCACCGTTGAATACAAGAACGATACTCCGCCCGCCAATGTGGTTTTCCCTGAGGTTGAGCAGGCCGCTCATGCGGCAGACCTCGGTCTGATGTTCTACACCGGCAGCATGTTTCCGAAGAAGTATCAGGGCGCGATCTTCTCGACGCAACACGGTTCGTGGAATCGGACCGTGCCAGTCGGCGCGCGTGTGATGGTGACGTTCCTCAAGGACGACGGCCACGCCGCAGGAAAATCCGAGCCGTTTGCCGAAGGATGGAACGACAATGGCTATTATCTGGGTCGCCCCGTCGATGTGGCGCAGTTGGCCGATGGTTCGCTGCTGGTCTCGGACGATCTCGTCGGAGCGCTCTATCGCATCTGGTACGACGGCAAGTAGCTTGATCGGAATGATGGCCCCCGCTTCCGGGGCCATCTGCTTTATGGAAGATCCGTGAGGGGTTAGGATGATTTTTGCGGATCTCAAGGCGGCACTACTGGCCATCCGTCTTTTCGCCTCAGTTTGTCTTCTCATAGCAAGCGGGAGCGTGAGCAGTGCCGGCGATGTAAAAGCCGGCCGTGCAAAGGCGCTGATGTGCCAGGCATGTCATGGCATGGACGGACTTTCAAAGGCGCCGGACGCACCGAACATTGCCGCCCAGACCGAGCCGTACATTGTGGCCCAGCTGAAAGCGTATAAATCCGGCGCGAGAAAGAACGACGCGATGTCGGTGGTTGCACCGTCTTTGTCAGACACGGATATTGAGGATCTTGCAGCTTATTTTTCGGCAATCGAGATCAACGTCGTCAAGATACCGGGTGGATAGCAATTATCGATTTTTGACCTGCGACACGAGTAATCGAGACCCGAAGTGATCGGGACGCGGGTAGAAGGAGGCGATTGACCCATTTCGGACATGGGCTCTGGGTTGGTTACTTCCGTCTCACCTCCGGCCGGAGCACATCAGCCAGGGAGCTATCTTCCGCCTTTCGTTTTCGCCGCATCGACGCAGTCGCGGCATTGTCTCCTAGCGGACATACGACTGACGAAAAACAACTTCGCATTGGGAACCAGAAGAACCGTGACGCGTTCCAACGGCAGAGGGAACCGTGATGTTTATCGTGGACGCCGAATTGCTGCCCCTCTATGACGCGCTGCATATTGCAGTGGGCTATCTCGTGCGGTCGGGGTACGACTTATCGGAGGCCAACGAGCGCGCGTCTTTTCACATTGTGCGCTTCTTTAACGCGGGTGAACATCGCGCCTTGATGCTGGCAAATCGAGCCATCTCAGCTATCGAGAAAGAGCGAGTGGAGGAAGACAATCGTCGATCTTCAATGCTCTCCGCGCTCTTCAAGGAGCTTGGCTAGGCCGCAACGTCCGAAATTGTCCCATCCCTGACGACTGAAATGCGGCGCTTGTCTCAATTAACCCGACACTGCCGAAAATTCCGCCAACGGTGCGCGCGGTTTAGGCAAGCTTCAGCCAAATTGGCTTGCCTTGCGCTTTCTTTTGCCTTTTTGCGCAATTAGAGTTTCGCACGCGAAGGAACGGAAATGCCACGTCCTTGTTACTTGCTAAACAGGGACAATTTTCCAAACTGTCATCAACAATAATTATTTTTGGAGGCTGCGCTTTCTGGAGACATCACCCACCCAGGGAGTCAGCAATGTTTGAAACCGTCGACAGCAGTTCCGCAGGAAAACCAGAGCCTGTTTCGCGAGCTCGTCGCCACCCTGTGATCCTTCGGGTGTCTTCGCTTGTGGTGGCGAGTGTGCTTTCGCTCTTGCTGATAAATGCCGTTGTGCCGCCGATTGTCGCCGACCAATCCGACAGGGCCGTGGTCAATGCTCCCGTTACACTCCTGACCGCGCCTATCGAGGGCGAAATCGACTCCCTGACGATGAATCCAGGTCATGCAGCGGAGGCCGGCGATTCACTTGCGCGGATTTCGAACGTCCGGCTGGATCGCACGACACTGATTTCCCTTCAGGAAAAGGCCGGAGATGCCCGGGCAAAACTTGCATCCACGGTGGCAAGAAAGAACTCGGACCGAGCCTATCTGACATCGCTCGATGCCGAGATCGCGGCTCAGGTCGAGCAACTCAAAGCACAACTTCAATCCCAGATCGTCGAATTGCGCGCGCGGGTGGCCGAATCCGACTCCTTGAGCGCAGCAAAGAAAGCGTTGGTAGAGCGGCAAACCGACATGGTCGCACGCAACGCCGCGAGCATGGATATGCTCAAGCCGACCACTCACCAGTATTCGGCCGCTCTTCATAATGCGGATGCCGAAAGCGCCAAGCTCAATCAAAAGATCGCACAGCTCGATGCCCTGGGAAAAGGCATCTATGTGGGAGATGATCTCATCGCCATCGGCACCCTCGTTCAGAAGCGGCGGGACGTCGACCTCGACGAAAAGAGAATGGAAATCGAGGAAAAAGAAACTTCCGCGGTGTTGGAGGATCACCAGCGTCTCATAGACGCCGAGCAGAAGAGACTGGATACTTTGGCCGAGGCCAATGTCCGGGTTACCGCCGCAGGCAATATCCTGAACGTCGGGGCTGGGGCCGGCCGGCATGTCAATGCAGGCGACACGCTGGCGTCGCTTGTCGATTGCGACAAGCGATTCGTTGTAGCGATTTTTTCGTATCGACAGGGCCAGAGCATGAAGGTCGGCACACGAGTCCGGGTTGACGGCGCTTCTTTCGGATCGGGCATCGTGACGGCTGTGTTGCCCAAGACCAGCGACAAGATCGACGACCGCTTCGCGGTCCCGTTCCCGCAGACCGAGCGGCGGGAACTGTACGCGATCATCGCGCCTGACAGCCGGACCGACGGCACAGTCCACACCGAGGACGCGGCCCAGCACGAACAATCGACACCCTGTACCGTTGGTCAGTGGGTAACAGTGACCAAGGAAGACGGCATGGTTCCTTCGATGTCGGTTACCTGGCGTCGGCTCGAAACGCTGGTGACGTCGTGGAGCAACAAGAAAACTCCCCTCCAGCCGAGCGACGACAACGAAAGGAAACGTGAAACAGGGTACGCCACGCTCGCGGCGGCATTCCGCGCAGCCCCGCACGGAGGATCTCAATCGGCCGCTCTGGAAGATTGGCTGCCGCGCACGGATGCTGTCGTTTCTCGATGAAGCGATCTGTTGTCACTCTCGTTTGCATCGCGGCGATGACCAGTTCCGTGGCGGCGAACGCCAGCCCGGACTCTCAGCGCGCGCATTATTGCGCCCCGTTGGCCAACGCCGTCGCATCGCAGGCGGCCGGCTCCGAGGCGGCTTTTGTCCGCAGCTACGACCACGCGGATGACGAGAGCCGCTTGCCCGCCGGCCTGGCTTCGACGGCCTTTGTGTACGATAACGCTCTCGCGGCGATCGCGCTGGTTGCCTGCGGGGACGTGAACAGTGCAACCATCATCGGCAATGCCTTGAGCCTCGCGGCCCGCAACGACCGCACTTTCAGGGATGGCCGAGTTCGGAATGCTTATCGGCCCGGGCCTGTTAGCAAGGGGCCTCCGGCATTACCGGGCTGGTGGGATGACAAGCAAAAGATTTGGGCTGAAGACGCGGCCCAGGATGGCAGCTCGACAGGCAACGTCGCCTGGGCGGCCTTGGCGCTGCTAACGCTGCATCAAGCAACCAAGCAGGAATCCTTCCTCGCGGACGCCGCGCGGCTGATCGATTGGGTGATTGCGAACGTCGCCACCGGCAGCGGATTCCGCGGAGGATTCCACGGTTACGACCCGCAGCAGGTGAGACTGACCTGGATATCGACTGAACATAACGTCGATGTGTATGCGGCAGCCGCCTGGCTATTCCGTCTAACGAGCGAGCGAAAATATGCGGATGCGGCATCCGAGGCCCGGCAGTTTCTCGGACGAGCCTTCGATGGGGATCACTTCCTGTTGGGAACCAAACCCGACGGCAGCCTCGCCGACCCGTCGATGCTCGCATTGGACGTGCAACTCTGGCCATGGATGGCAATCCCGGATGCGCCCGCACAATGGCGATCTGCTCTCAATTTTGCGGCGACACATCTGGCTGTAAAGGACGGCTTCGATTTTAACGGCGACCGGGACGGCCTGTGGGTGGAAGGGACCGCGCAGGCGTCGCTGGCCTATCGGATTGCCGGCGATCCCCGCCGCAGCGCGCAGTTGCTGGCGACGCTGGAAGCCGATCGGACGCCCTCCGGCTTTCTCAACGCAACCCGGGGCGCGCGCGTGTCGACGGGTCTTTCGATCGACCCTACGGCGACGACAGCGGACTTCTTTTACTTCAGGCGTCCTCATCTCGGAGCGACCGCTTGGGCAACGCTGGCGGCGACGACGTGGAATCCATTCACCGGCAGGAAGGTGGACTGATGTTCGAAAGCGCCGCGGACAATTCATCCATCCTGTCGATCGATCTTGGGCTGCTGCTCGGATTGCTTGTGATGGGGCGACTGCTCGATCCCTTGCAGGCCCGCGACCGGATCTTGTTCGGATCGACCGCCGGCTCGTTGCTGATGATGTATGCTCTGTGGCGCTGGCACGACACGCTTCCGACATTTACGCCTTCCGTCCAGGCTTTATGGGAGTATTTCTTCTTTGGGTTCGAAGCCATCGCCATCGCCTACACGATGATGTCCATCGTCATTCTTTTCCGCAGTATCGACCGGTCCGGGCAGGCTGATGCGGCGCAAAACCGAATGGAACGCGAAGACGATTTTCCGCCCGTCGATATCTTTATTTGCACCTATGACGAGCCACTCGAGATTCTGGAGAAGTCGATCCTGACCGCTCTGGCACTGGACTATCCCGATGCCACCGTCTGGGTTCTGGACGACACAAGACGAAAATGGCTCCGCGAATACTGTGCGGCGGTGGGCGCACGCTATGTCACCCGGGACAACAACAGGGACGCCAAGGCAGGAAACCTGAACAACGGCCTGGCGGTCACGGCGGCCCAGACCAACGCCCCAATTATCCTGGTGCTGGATGCGGATTTTGCTCCCCGCCGCGATTTCCTGAAGCGCACGGTTGGATTGCTTTCAAATCCGGACGCTGCCGTGGTTCAGACACCGCAGTTCTACTACAATCCAGATCCGATCCAGCACAATCTGCTGGCCGCGCAGAGTTGGGTCGATGACCAACGCTTCTTTTTCGATATATTTCAGCCGGCCAAGGATGCCTGGGGATGCGCGTTCTGTGTCGGGACGTCCTTTGTCGTTCGCCGCGATCGGCTGAACGAGATCGGCGGATTTCCGAGCCAGGCGATCTCGGAAGATATAAATCTGACTTATACGATGTTGGCGAAGGGCTACGAAACCTGGTGGCTGAACGAGAAACTCAGCATTGGCTTATCGGCCGAAGGCATACCCGAATACATTACGCAAAGGGCCCGCTGGTGCCTTGGAACGATTCAAGTGGCTCTGCTTCGCGACGGGCCGTTGTTTGGATCGGGATTTACGTTCACCCAAAGATGGCACTATCTGCATGGTGTGTTGAATTGGCTCTGTAAGCCATTCCTGGTGCTGCTGCTGATTGCTCCGCCAATCTATTGGTTTGCAGGTATGCCAGCCTTCGAGACGGATTATCTGTCATTCTTGCGATATGGCATGCCGGCTCTGCTGGGGCAGATCATTTACATGGCCTGGATTTCGAGGTCGCGCACGCTCCCGTTTTTCATGGAGGCAACCCATGCCGTGACGGCTTTTGCGGTTACCGCCACGCTTCTCAGCGCTGTCGTCAAGCCGTTCGGGCGGCCGTTCAAGATTACCGACAAGGGCGGCGACCGCTCCGCCCCCCGGACGCATTGGAAACTCGCGTCGGTGTTCGGCTTGATCTCGCTAAGCTCTGCTTTGAGCATCGTTTGGGCGTTCGTCTCGCCATATGCGGCGAGCGAAATTTCCTCTCTCGATTTCTTTAATTTGATCTGGGCCGGCATCGCCATGCTGATCGCGTTCATCGCGTTCCTGGTCTGCTTCGAGTTACCGCGCGGCGAGGCCCTGTTCGCGGTCGATGAAGCGGCGAAGCTTGCATTGGACGATCACGTCATCACCGGTCATGTCACCGGACTCTCGACATCCAGTGCGCAGATATCCTTCGCCCGAAATTTGCCGGCGCGCCTGTCCAATCAACCCGTTCGGCTTTATCTCGATGCGCTGGGGTGGATCGAAGCGGAAGTTTCAGGCAGTTCAAAAGCAGCTATTAGACTGCGACTTAGACCGACGTTTGCGCAGCACAAACAACTCGTGGTCCGGCTGTTCGGCTCGCCGTCCAGCAATGTTGCCGATACCGCCAGTATGCGAGGAGTAATTTTCGGAACGATATCGAGAGGGTTTCGAGGAAAGTAGTCAGGCCCCCGGTGACCTCCAACGTTGTCCGGTTAAGTCTTCACCCATCCGATGTCGCTTATTGGCACTTATCGGAAGCAGCCGACCGCGCTGGATAGTCCGGTCCTGGCGAAGAAGCGGACGTTACGGCGCTGCGCGGCGCTTCCCGAAAGGACCCAAAACGCTCATTGCCAGATCGCTTCCGACGCGGGCGCCCCCTTGACGAGCATCGATGACCATCCATATACCATCCATACAGATGGTGCATGGAGGATAAATTATGGCCAGCAATGTCCAGGAACTTCGACCAAAGCCCGCTGACACCGAAAAAATCACGATCAATCTTGGTTATGTCGACCTTGGTCACGTGGATTTAATGGTGCAGGAAGGGTTCTACTCGAACCGTACCGATTTCATTCGAACGGCGATCCGCAACCAGCTCGAACGCCATGCAGACGTCGTAAAGCAGTCCACGGCCCGAAAAAGTCTGGACCTCGGTCTGCGGAACTACAGCCGCGAGGATCTCGAAGCGGCGCAGCGGGCCGGTGAGATGCTGCACATCAAGGTTCTGGGTCTTGCCAGTATCGCCCAGGACGTCACGCCCGAGCTTGCCCGCGCCACCATCGCCTCAGTCTCCGTGCTGGGAGCTTTGCACGCCAGTCCGGCGGTCAAGGCCGCCCTCGCCGACAGGACGAGGTGAAGACGATGCTGAACCAGGAACAAATTCGCGAAGCCACACGGCTGACGCATGCGGGCCAACTTGCCGAAGCCACCGCGCTCCTTCAGCGCATGCTCCGCGGGGAACGCGCGCCGGACGCGATATCGCGCACCCCAGGGCGCGTCTCCCTTCCAAGCCGCGAGCCGACAATCATTGACGCGACGGCCAATGACGTCGAGGAGACCGATAGCGCGCAACTGGCGCGGGCCCCATCCGCTCCACCGCGCGGGCTCCAGCCGTTATTCGATCGAGCAAAGGATGGCTCGTGGCTCGGAATGCGAGGCGTGAAGCGCACCCCGCCGTCCACGCCGGACATCGTGCCGGAGGGCGCGAGGTTCATCGAAGGTACCTACAGCAACCCGGCGGGAAGCCGGGCCTACAAGCTCTTCGTCCCCAGCCGCTATCAGGGGCAACCGCTTCCTTTGGTGGTGATGCTTCACGGCTGCACCCAGTCGCCGGACGATTTTGCCGCCGGTACGAGAATGAACTTCATCGCAGAAGAACAAACTTGCTTCGTGGTCTATCCTGCACAGCGCAGCGAGGCAAACCAGTCGAAATGCTGGAACTGGTTTCGCACAGCCGACCAGCAGCGCGGCGGAGGCGAGCCCTCGCTTATCGCCGGTATCACTCGCCAAATCATGCGCGACTATTCGGTTGATCCAAAGCGCGTCTATGTCGGCGGACTGTCGGCCGGAGCGGCCGCCGCGGCTATCATGGGAGCAACCTACAACGATTTGTATGCGGCGGTCGGGATCCATTCCGGCCTCGCCTGCGGGGCCGCCACTGACATGCCCTCCGCATTTGCCGCCATGCGGCAAGGTGGCGGACCCGGTCGCAGGGTCGTTTCAGGCGGCGGGCCGCCGGTCCCGGTTATTATTTTCCACGGCGACCGCGACACCACCGTGCATCCAAACAATGGTGGTCAAGTCCTTGAACAGGCCATCGGTACGACGAGTACGCGAAAAAAGGTGCACCGCGGGCAGATACCTGGAGGGCATGCCTACACCCGCACGACCCATACCGACGCGGGCGGG
>Ga0209331_1000655_pt1 | contig 12227 bp, 12 predicted proteins | sample JacPinW_OM3H0_M3_FD_187971 | JGI IMG/M metagenome (GOLD analysis project Ga0209331, IMG submission 187971) | Forest soil microbial communities from Algoma, Ontario, Canada - Jack Pine, Ontario site 1_JW_OM3H0_M3 (SPAdes) (version 2) | ecosystem: Environmental > Terrestrial > Soil > Boreal... | reverse complement strand
GCCAGTCCCGGTCGTTTGCGCTCACTCTTCGATCACCTCATCGGCGATCGCGAGGAGCTGTTGTGGAATTTTCAGCCCGAGCATCTTGGCCGTTTTCAGGTTGATGACGAACTCCACCTTCGTCGATTGTTGCACGGGTGTATTGGCAGGAGGTTCTCCCTTGAGAATCCGCGCTGCGCATTCTCCCACCCTGCGATAGGCCTCGCCCAGATGGCTTCCATAGCTCATCAACCCGCCGGCGCGAGCAAACGGGCCATAGGCGCCCATGGTGGGCACCGCATGGCGAGCCGACACGCGGCCGAGATCGGCGCTTTCGTTCGAGAACATGGTATCCGAGACGACCACCATCGCGCCGATTTGCTGCTGCTCGGCAGTTGCAAACGCTCCCTCAAAGTCCTTTTCGCCGCGGGCTTGAAGCACCTGCATCCGCCGGCCCAGCAACTGCGCGGCGTTGTCCATCTCGCGCATTTTCGCAGACGCGGTCACGCTATTGGGATTGACCAGATAGGCAATGGTGCTGGCCTGGGGCACGACCTGAACCAGCCGCTCCAGACGGATCGATTCGAGCTCCTGATTAAGGATAGTCACTCCCGTTAGGTTGGCGCCCGGGCGGTTGAGACTGGTCACAAGGCCGACAGCCACAGGGTCGGCGCTGCTTGCAAACACGATGGGGATGGCCGTGGTTGCTCCCTTTGCCGCCCGCGCCGCGGCGTTTCCGAACGCGGCGATAACCGTAACGCGATCGCCAGAGAGCTCGCGCGCGAGCTGCGGCAGGCGGGCGAATTCTCCTTCGGCATAGCGAAATTCCAGCGCGACGTTGCGTCCCTCCTCGTAACCGCCAGTCGCAAGACCTTGCCGGAATGCCATGAGCGCGTGAGCGGCATCGCCCGCAGAGCCGGCGTGCAGAAAACCGATGATTGGCATCGCCTGCTGCGCGCGCACCGCAAGCGGCCACGCGCCCGCGCCGGCGAGCAAGCCGATCAAGTGGCGTCGGGTCAAGTCGTGCAATCGCATTCCATGCCCACCAGAAAAGGCGGCGCAAGACGCCGTCTAAAAAAACTCCGGCGATCGCATGCGATCGCCGGAGTAACTTGTGCTTGTAGTCTGAGCGGACCGGCGTTTACTGATCGCTCAGAAACACTCCAGTCACGGGATCGACCGCGAGCGGGTCGACGTATCGCACGACCGGCACGGGTGCGATGACTCGTGTCGGAATTGGCGCGTACGCGTAGGCCTCGGTCACCGCGACGGGGCGCGTCACAAAGCGCGCGGTGGGCGCAGGCGCCAGTGCATAAGCCTGGGTGACGGCCGGCGCATAAGCGTAGGCCGCGACCGCCGGCCGCGTTACGACCGCCGCGGGAATGGCGGTTTCCGTCACAATGCGCTCCCTCACAATGCGGTCTCTCACGATAGTGCGACTGACGAGGGTGCGCCGGACGGGGGCAACGGCGGGCACGGCCACCACCGGCTCATAGGCATAGGCACGGTAAGCACGAGCCCTTACCACCGGCTCATAGGCATAGGCGCGGTAATAAGCGCGCGGTGCATAGCGCTCCTGAACGACAACGCGGGACCGGTACGCGGTGGCTGTGTCCGGCTCGTAGACCCATGTCTGTGCGCAAGCCGGGCCGGCGATTGCGGCCAAAGCAAGCGCAAGACATGCGGGACGCATATCCAGAATCATGGCGTGTTCTCCTTGTGCCCGCGGGGATTTTTGCAGCTGGCCCCAATGCCAGCTGCGGCATCGGTAGCCCCTCGGGTTCGACGGCCAGTCTAGCCTTTTTTGGGCTGCCCGGCAATCAACATTCCCGCGAGCGGGGGGAGCGCCGCCACAAAGGTAAATACTTGACTTAATCAACTAATTGATCGACGCTTGCGGCCATGACGATGCCGGCTGCGAGCGAGCGGCGCATCGGCGCGGTGCGCCGCTTCAACCGTTTCTACACGCGGCAGATCGGGTTGCTGCGCAAGACCTATCTCGGCAGCCCCTACTCGCTCGGCGAAATGCGCGTGCTGTACGAGATCGCCCATGGCGATGCGCCAACTGCCAGCGACATCGCGCGCGCTCTCGACCTCGACGCCGCCTATCTAAGCCGCGTGCTGCGCAAATTCGACAAGCGCGGCCTGATCACCCGCACAACCTCTGATCGGGATGCCCGCCGCAGTCACCTCACAATGACCGGCCGCGGCCAGAGGATGTTTGCGCCGTTCGAACAACGAACACACCAGAAAATCGGGGCAGTCCTGGTCAAACTGCAGCCTGCTGATCAAACGCGGCTGATCGCAGCCATGGAGACAATCGAGAGCCTGATCGAAGAAAGCCGGGAAGCTGCGGCCGAACCGGAGCATGGATTCATATTGCGCCAGCCGCGGCATGGCGATTTCGGCTGGATCGTGCAGCGTCACGCTGAGCTGTATGCGCAGGAATATGGCTGGACCGAACCGTTCGAAGGCCTGTGCGCGCAGATCGTCGCCGATTTCGTCAACAACCATGATCCCAAACTCGATCGTTGCTGGATCGTAGACCGCAACGGAGAAAACGCTGGCTCGGTGATGCTCGTGAAGGACTCGCCCGGTGTTGCGCGGCTCCGGCTCCTTCTCGTCGAGCCGGACGCGCGCGGCCTGGGACTGGGAGCACGCCTTACCGAGGAATGCATCCGCTTCGCGCGGGCGGCCGGATACCAAAGGATTGTGCTGTGGACGCACAGCAATCTCATCGCCGCCCGCCGTGTCTATCAGAACGCGGGCTTCCGGCTCGTGCGTAGCGAGCGGCGCCGGAGTTGGAGCCGACCGGTGATCAGCGAGCATTGGGAATTGGATTTGTAAGGACAAACGCGAGCTCGGGAGAACTTCACAATCTTGGCCAGATTAAACTTTGTTCATGCTCGGGCCGGCGCAAGACTTCGGCCAAATCATCTCCTACATGGCGGACGCTTCGCATATCGCACTTCGCCCGTTCATGGAGGAAACATGTCGATTAAGAGCTTCATTGATGGTCTGCACATCGGTCCCGCTTGGAGCCATGATAATCTTGCGGTGCATCCACTCATCGCCGCAGCCGCCGGCAAGCGCGCCTATCTCACCTTGGATGAGGCGCTGGCAACGCAATCCTTCCGCGTGAGCGAAATTTCAAAAAGCGGCAGCGTCCCCGAGCTCAAGGTACACAATAACCTGTCACAGCCGGTCCTGCTGCTGGACGGTGAGGCGCTCGTCGGCGCAAAACAGAACCGGGTGCTCAATTTGAGCATCATGGTGCCGGCACAAACCGAGATGAACATCCCGGTCTCTTGCGTGGAGGCCGGGCGCTGGCGGCATGTTTCCGATCGCTTTGCGGCCACCGATCATGCTTATTTTGCACGCGGCCGGGCCCGGAAAGTTGCCCAGGTTTCATATGCAATGCGGGAGTTCGGCTCCCGCAGCAGCGACCAAGCCGACGTATGGGGTGAGATAGCGGCCAAGTCGGCCAGAATGTCGGCTCGCTCGCCGACCGCAGCGATGTCGGCGATCTACGAAGGCAGCCAGGAGCCGCTCGATGACTTTGTTCGTGCCATGCCCCGGCAGCAGGGACAGGTCGGAGCGGTGTTCTCGATCCATGGCCGGGTCGCCGGCATTGATGTCTTCGATTGCGCCGATACATTTGTCAAAGCCGCACCAAAGCTCATGCGCAGCTACGCGTTGGACGCTCTGGAAAGCGCGCCGCCCTCCGTGAACAACGAAACGGACAGCGATACCGTGCGGGCGTTTCTTGAGGACATCGAGGGCGCGAACGTTACCCGATTCAAAGCGCTCGGGCTTGGCGACGATCTGCGCCTCAAAGGTCGCGACTTCACCGGCGCCGCACTGGAAGTTTCAGGCCACATCGTCCATCTCGTATCGTTTCGGGATGGCCTGCACGAAATCCATTAGGCCTGGGCCGCAGGAAGCGTAGCCCGGATGAGCGAAGCCGCCTTTGCCAAGGCTTCGGCGGCCCCACTCACATTAGCCCGTCGAAGCTTTAGCGGAGACGGGCGACATCCGGGCTTGCACCTTCAAGCATACCCGCAGCTCGCACACGCTCATGCGGGCTACGACACCCTGACCACGACATTCCCCGTCGCTTTTCCTGACTCCACGGCCTCGTGCGCGGCCACGATATCGCCGAGCGCAAACGTCTGCGCCACATTGTGCACGAGCTCGCCGCGCCCGAGCATTTCCGTAATGTCGCGGGTCGCGCGCTCGCGCTCGTCTTTGCTTAGCTCATAGACGAGAAAGAATCTCAGCTCGATGCTGTTCTGCAGCAGGAACTGGAACGGAATCATCAGCTCGGGAGCGCTGCTGCCGTAGATCGCGACCACGGCTTTTGGCGCGAGCACATCCGGCAACAACTTCGCGTTGGCCGCGAGATCAAGCTCGATCGCGGCTGCAACACCGCGGTTTGCGGTGATGGCCTTTAGGCGCGCGCCGACACTCTCGCGCCGGTAATCGATCACGTGGTCGGCGCCGGCTTGGCGGGCAATGGCGGCCTTTTCGGGCGAGCTCACCGTGGTGATCACGGTCGCCTTTCGCTTCTTTGCGAACTGAATGGCATAGTGTCCAACGGCGCCGGCGCCGCCGGCCACAAGCACGCTCGAGCCTTCCTTCACGCCGGCGAGCACGACCGCGTGATAGGCGGTATAGGCGGGAATGCCGAGACAGGCGCCGGCATCCATGCCCACATTGACAGGCAGCGGCACCGCCTGCTCGGCCGGCAAGACGATGAATTCGGCGGCCGTGCCGGACGGACGCCGCCATTGCCCATTCCAAACCCAGACCCGTTCACCGACACGGGAGGCGGGCACGCCGTCGCCGACAGATTCGATCTCAACCGCTCCATCGCTGTGAGGGATGACGCGCGCAAACGCGATCTTGCGGGTCAGTCCGGCGCGGTTCTTGACGTCTGAGGGATTGACCCCCGACGTGTGCAGCCGCACGCGCACTTCGTTGCGCGCGGGTTGCGGGGTCTCGACCTCGCCCAGGCGCAATACATCGCGGGCCGATCCGTTTCGCTCGTAATAGGCAGCGCGCATGGAAACCTCACAATGTGTTTAGCATAGAGAATGCAATAGTTGAATGCGGCGATTGGTTCGCACGGCGTTTGTCGGGCGAGTGCCGATCAGGACTGCCGGCGTCTTATTGTTCCCGGGGTCACCTCGAAGATCTCCGCCGTTGCCGGTGCCTCGGCAAACGCAGCCACATCGGCCCCGGTCATCCAGGGCTGGGCGCCGAGCTTTGCCAGCTCGCCGTGCAGGGCTGCGCGGCGCACCAGATCGAGGTGAGCAAAAACCTCGTCCAGCAGCAGGACCGGCGCAAAGCCGGTCATGGCGGTAAGCAGTCCGGCATGGGCGAGGACGAGTCCGATCAGGAGGGCCTTCTGCTCTCCCGTCGAGGCGTCGGCGGCGGCAATGTTCTTACCCGCGTGGCGCACCAGGAGATCGGTCAAGTGTGGCCCCTCGAGCGTGCGCCCGGCGGCGGCGTCGCGCGCGCGGTCCTCTCGCAGCATTGCGCGATACCGATCCTCGATCTCGGTTGCGGGATGCAGCAGGACGAGCTTTTCCAGCGTACCTGCAAGGCTGATATCCGCGCTGGGAAATGGCGAGACGGGGTCCTTGCGAGCGGCGAGGCTTGCTTGCAGTCTGCGCATGGTTTCGACCCGCAACGCTGCGATTGCAACCGCGAGCTCCGCCGTCTCGTGCTCGATGGCATCGAGCCAGTGCAAATCGGACCGCGGATCCTCAAGCAGGCGGTTGCGCGAGCGAAGCGCGCGCTCCAGCGCAGCGACGCGACTCGAGTGATCGGCATCAACCGCAAGCACCAAGCGGTCGAGAAAGCGGCGCCGCTCAGATGCCGGACCATTGAACAACCCATCGAGTGCGGGCACCAGCCAGATCACCCGCAGATAATCGGCAAAGGCCGTGGCGGAGGAAACCGGCGCGCGATCGATACGGCATCTGCGCGACACCGTGGCGCCCTCGGCGGGCTGCTCAATGCCGGTGCCCAAGGTGGCAAGGCCGAGCGCCCCTTCCACATCGGCGGATACCGCCCACGAGCCGTCCCCTTCGGAGAAGGCGATATCTTCGAGGGTCGCGCGCCGCAGTCCGCGCCCGGGCGCAAGCAACGATATCGCCTCGATCAGATTGGTCTTGCCCGCCCCGTTTGGCCCGACCAGCACGACCGGTCCGTCACCAACTTCGATCTGCGCCGAGCGATAGCTGCGGAAGTTCGTGAGCGAGAGGCGGCGGAGCATACAGGAATCGGTGGTCAGCAATCAGTAATCAGATCAGAGGCATCTGATTACTGACGCCTGATTACCGACCATCGTCACACTCGCATCGGCATTAGCACATAGAGTGCGCCCTTGCCCTCACGATCCTGAATAAGGGTGGGCGAGCCCGGATCAGCAAGCTTGAGCACCGCGGCTTCGCCGTCGAGTTGCGCAGCGATGTCCAAGAGATAGCGCGAGTTGAAGCCGATATCGAGCGGCTCCGCCCCGTATTCCACTTCGAGCTCTTCGGTGGCGCTGCCCGAATCCGGATTGGTGACCGAAAGCAGGAGCTTGCCGCTGCTCAAGGACAATTTCACCGCCCGGCCGCGCTCGCTCGACACTGTGGACACCCGGTCGACCGCCTGCTCGAATTCCAATTTGTCCACGACAAGCTCCTTGTCGTTGCTCATCGGAATGACACGCGCATAGTCGGGGAAGGTGCCGTCGATAAGCTTGGAGGTGAGTACCGCCTCGCCGATGTTGAACCGGATCTTGCCCTGCGACAGCTCAATGGTAATTTCCGCCTCATTGTCTTCGATCAAGCGCTGCACTTCGGCGACGGTCTTGCGCGGCACAATGATGCCGGGCATGCCACCTGCTCCCGACGGCAGCGGCAGCTCGAATTGGGCAAGCCGATGCCCGTCGGTGGCTACCGCGCGCAGCGTGCCGCTCTTCGCCGCGCCTGCCGGATGCAGATAGATGCCGTTGAGATAATAGCGGGTCTCCTCGGTTGAGATCGCAAACGCCGTCTTCTCGATCAGGCGCTTGAGCTCGGCCGCCGTCAGCTTGAAGCTGTGGGTCATCTCTCCGGCCGCGAGATCGGGAAAATCGCTTTCCGGCAGCGTCTGCAAGGTGAAGCGCGAGCGGCCGGCCCGGATTGCCATAACGGCGCGATCGCCGGAACTCTCGATCGCGACCTGCGCCCCCTCCGGAAGCTTCCGCACGATCTCATAGAGCATGTGGGCCGGAACCGTGGTCGAGCCAGGGGGACCGACCTCGGCTGAGACCGTCTCCCGCATTTCTATGTCAAGATCGGTTGCCTTGAAGCTAAGCTTGGAGTCCTCGGCACGGATCAGCACGTTACCCAGAATTGGTATCGTGTTGCGGCGTTCCACGACGCGATGAACATGCCCGAGTGATTTCAAGAGCGCCGCGCGTTCGACGGTGACCTTCATTGCTGTAATCCGCCCGGACCAGAAAGGGGGGTGGGAAATTGCCGCCTGCGCGCGATTTCTGCAAGGGCAACTGGCAGGTTGAGCGAGCTCTCGCCGACGCGCTCCAGGCCGCCCAATTAAAACACCCGCGAGCCTTCCCGGTCCGGGATTCCACGCCGGGATTGCCCGCGCTGACGTCGGTCGAGCGTGCCTCTTGAGCCCAGAACCGCTCAGCCCATGACCGCGACCTCGCGAGCAACTTGGCCTGACGAAGAGGTCACTCCTGCAATTGCCGCTTCAGCAGCTCGATCTCCTCTGCGAGTGAACTGTCATTGTTCACCAGGTTTTCGATTTTTCGCACTGCATGCAGCACGGTCGTGTGGTCACGGCCGCCGAAGCGCCGTCCGATCTCGGGCAATGAGCGCAGCGTCAGCGTCTTGGCCAAATACATCGCGACTTGCCGCGGCCGCACGACATTGGCCGTGCGCCGCGATGACAAGAGGTCGGAACGGCTCACATTGTACTGTCTCGCCACCACCCGCTGGATATCTTCGATTTTGACACGCTTGGGTTCCTGCGGGCGGATGAGATCGCGTACCTCGCGCTCGGCCATTTCGAGCGTGATCGGATTGCCCGTAAGTTTGCTGTGAGCAAGCAGCCGGTTGAGCGCTCCTTCGAGGTCGCGACCGTTATGAGTGATGCTCTTGGCAATGAACGCGAGCACGGCCGCCGGCACGTCAAAGCCGGGATGGTGTTGTTTAGCGGCTTGCGTGCGCGCCTTGAGGATTTCAAGCCGCAAGTCCTCGCCAAGGGATCCCATCTCCACCACGAGGCCTCCCGCGAGCCGCGAGCGCATGCGCTCCTCCAGGCTTTCAAGATCGGAGGGTGGCCGGTCCGCGGCAATAACGACCTGGCGGCCGGCATCGATGAGGGCATTGAGGGTGTGACAGAACTCGGCCTGGGTGGTCTTACCCTGCAGAAATTGCAGGTCATCGATCACGAGCACGTCGATCGAGCGCAACGCCTCTTTGAACGCAATTGCATTCTGCGCCCGCAGCGCCGATACGAACCCGTAGACGAATTTTTCCGCGGTGAGGTAGAGCACCTTGCGATCGGTACTGCCATTGCCGGCCCACGCCAGCGACTGCAGCAGGTGCGTCTTGCCCAGTCCTACCCCCGCATGGACATAGAGCGGGTTGAACATGACCGGGTCGCCGCGCTCCGCGAGGGCGACCTGTTTGGCCGCGGCATGCGCCAGAGTGTTACAGCGCCCGACAATGAAGGTTTCGAACGTCAGGCGCGGATCAAGTGGCGATCCACCCAGCGATTCGTGCGTTGCCGAAACCGCGCCGGCGGCAACGCGAGCTTCCATTCCGTTGGATCGCAATGCGCGCGGCTCTCGCAGCGCGGCGGGTGGTTCGGCCGGCTTACCCTTGGCGGGGGCTCCCCGCAGCACGGAGGAGCGCACGATAAGCTCGACGCGCGAAAAACCGCGATCCTCAGCCTGCCAGCATGCCAGCACCCGTTCGGCATAATGGGACTGGATCCAGCTCTTGAGAAAGCGCGTCGGGACGGACAGTCTTACCGTCTCTCCTTCGCTGCCTTCGAGCTCCATGCGGGCGAACCAGCTCGCATAAATGTCATCGCCCACCTCGGCGCGAAGGCGATCTTTGACCCGCGTCCAAAGCTGCTGATCCGTGCTCATATCCGGCTTCTCTTCTTTTGGACGGATTGGTGAGAACGCGGCGCTCGAAACACCACTGGACCGACGCGATGACAGTCGAGGAGACAAACGGGACACCGACAGGAACGAAGACACGCTTGCGGCGACTAAAAGAGCGCTTCGCGCAATCGAGTGCGGGCGCTCATGGGAGCATTTCAGGCGGACGGGGGAGCAGGACCGCGCGCCGCGATAACGGTGTGGCAAACGCACGCTTGGCGCTCGACCCCGCAGGCCTCGGACTTTGCCCCTGGTGTAATCGCCATAACACCCCCCTGTTCATTGCCGCCGCGTTTTGCGGGGCCATGCACACATGACCGGAACTGCCAGTATTCAGGATCAGCTTCGTGTCATCGGCGCAGGAGCGCTTTCGCCACGAAGCTAAACTTTTGTCCGCATACGCCGAACACTCACCGGAGCGAAGAACAGCCGAATGTGATCAGGCACAAGACAAGCATTCTCATCTTCGATGAGCTCGAATGCAGGACCGTTTACTGAAAGCTGCCGACGACCCAGCAGCAGATTCAAAATAGCACGCAGCAGTACCCCTGCAATGCCGCGCAAGCGCCGAATCAACCTGATTCGCGCGCAGATTCGCGCGGCACAGCTCGCAATGCTTTTCCTGTGTGGGAATAAGTCACTCGTATTGCATAAGGATTTGAAGGGTCCTAAAAATCAGAAGAACCCGCACAATAAGCTCGGATGGTGGCTGCGCGCATCCAGGCGCTGTGATGAAAAGTATTCGATTTTCAAGTCCTTAAGCCCGCTTTCCTGGTAAACCTTTCTGCAAAAAGCTGTTTCCGTGCTCAAAAACGATGGGTAACCCCCGCTCAACCGCGACAAAACGCGGGCGCGGATGTGACAATTTCGCACTAGCTGTCAATAGATATTACTAAGTCTTGGCACATTAAAAGTCTTGGCACATGATGGTCCGGTCGCGTGACACTTGTGCAACGCGCAGAAGACAATCCCCAATTTCCGCAAATGCAGACCGTTTGACCAAAAGCCAAATCCAGGATCGTCCTCACCCAGCATGCTCCCGGAATTCGCCCTTTTCGCCAAAGCTTCGACGGGTGAGTTCCTGAAAAGCCGCCTAAGACTTCGCGCAGGCGCCTTCCTCAGTCCGGGCTGCGCCAAATCATCGGCAAACAGGCAGCCGGCATGCTAGGCGCGAAGTTTCGCGACCCGGTGGGTGAGACGGGATACCTTGCGGCTGGCAGCGTTGCCATGAACGACGCCCTTTTGAGCGCAGCGCATGATGACGGGTTCAGCCTCTTTGAGAGCCGAAAGCGCTTTGGCGTGATCGCCCGTCGCAATCGCCTCCTCGACCTTGCGTACGCAACCACGCAACTTGGAGCGGCGGCTTTTATTGATTTCGGTCCGGCGAGCAATCTTACGAGCAGCCTTGCGGGCGGAACTGGTGTTGGCCATGGGATTTAGCTCCTGACGGAGGTGGCCGTTCGGCCGCTCATTCTACCTTGAACCAGAAACTGCAATGGCGGCGAGGGTTCGCCGCCGCCGCCCTTATAGGGATCTCGTCCTCTAGGGTCAACGGGCGTAACAGGGTAGCCCGGATGGAGCGCAGCGACATCGGGGGCGCTCCCGCGTTTCGCCCGTCTCCGCTAAAGCTCCGACGGGCTATGTGAGAGGAGGCCGCCGAAGCCTTGGCGAAGGCGGTTGCGCTCAACGCGGGCTACGGCGGACGGCCCTGCGACGCAGCCGCCCGATCGCGGTCCCTTACGCATTTTCGGGGACAGCCTCGGATGGACGCGCATTGCGGGCGCGCAAACCGTCATAAAGCGTGGCCAAGGCGGCCTGCTCCGCGCCGGTATAAGAAGAGAGGGGCGGCTTAACCCGCGCCCAACTCTCCTCGCCATGGACATGCGCGAGCAACGCCTTCACCCCGGGGACGAGTTGCTTGCCGTCGAAGAGCTTGCGAATTGAGATGGCCGTGGCAAGCGCGGCATCGCTGCCCGTGCGCCACGCCTGCGCGCAGAGATCCGCGTTGAGATTGGCGGTTGCGGAAACGCATCCCGCAAACACCCCGGAACGCGCCTCCATCAATACCGCTTCGCTCGAAGGAAACACGCTGAAATTTGCCCTCACGGCTGCGACCTGGCGCGCGTAGGCGAGGTCGCCCGAGGAGTCCTTTAGTCCGACGATGCGGTCGGCCCAGCGATCGAGCAGCCGCCGCACGAGCGCAATGTGCCAGGCCAGCCCGGATTGCGCCGGGAAATGATAGAGATAAAGCGGGATCGGTCGTTGCGCCGTGGCATTCACAATGGCTTCGATATACGCCACGAGCCCATCGTCCGGCACGCCTTTGTAATAGAAGGGCGGCAGGAGCAAGGCCCCGGCAAACCCAAGCCCGGCCGCGTGCCGGGTAAGCGTGATCGCATCGGCAACGGCGGCGGCCCCGGTGCCCACCATCAGGCGATCCATCGGCAATCCCGCATCCCGATAAGCCGACATCAAGGTCAGGCGCTGATCGAGCGAGAAAGAAGTAGCCTCGCCCGTGGTGCCGAGCACGTTGAGCCCGTCGCAGCCGTTGGCGAGCAGGTAACGCGCGAGCGCGGTTGAACGCGCGCAATCAGGCGCGCCGTCGCCCCCCACCGCGGTCGCAATCGCTGCAATCACACCCTTGAGCTTGGTGGCGTCCATCTTTCTCCTCTCCGGCCTATCCGCTGACGTTGAATGCCGCGAGCGCGGCCATATTGGCGAGCTGGGCGTCATTCGCCGAGAGCGGCGCGATTTGAACCGAGCGATCCAGACCAACAAGAATGGGGCCTATCACGGTCGCGCCGCCCAGCACTTCCAGGAGCTTGGTCGAGATCGAGGCGGAATGGAAGGCTGGCATGATCAACACGTTCGCGGGCTCTGAGAGCCGGCAGAAGGGGTAGGCCTCGCGCAATTCCATATTAAGCGCCACATCGGCGGCCATATCGCCGTCGTATTCGAAGTCGACCCGGCGCTGGTCGAGAATGCGCACGGCGCCTTGCACGTGCACCGCCCGCTCGCCCGGAGGGTTCCCAAAGGTCGAGAACGCAAGCAAGGCGAGACGGGGCTCGTAGCC
>Ga0209331_1000654_pt1 | contig 12229 bp, 8 predicted proteins | sample JacPinW_OM3H0_M3_FD_187971 | JGI IMG/M metagenome (GOLD analysis project Ga0209331, IMG submission 187971) | Forest soil microbial communities from Algoma, Ontario, Canada - Jack Pine, Ontario site 1_JW_OM3H0_M3 (SPAdes) (version 2) | ecosystem: Environmental > Terrestrial > Soil > Boreal... | reverse complement strand
CGGAATTCTCCAGGTTTGGCCGCAACCGAAAATGGTGCAACTCGTGGGACATATACTCGGGCGAAAAGCACGGCCTTGCCGCGCGGCGCGAGCGCGGAGAAGAAACCACTTTCTCCGCGCGGCGCCGAGAGTGGGCGATCAGTGAGGAGTGTTGCCATATGCGTTTACTAAAAGCGGAGCAGCCTCCCGGTCGTCATCGTCCGCGCATGCGGACGATCCAGTAATCACGGAACGTCGGATTTGGCCCGGCTTTGCCCTGAAGCGGGGCATGGCAACCGCGAGATTGGCGAGTGAGGCTCAAGTCAGCGCTCACCTCGACACCTCCACAAACCGGTTGAGGAGCCGATAGAGCAGCAAGGCGAAGATCACGATGATGACCGCCCCGATCACCGCAGCCGCGGAGCCGCGGGCGAGATTGAGGAATTGAAACGATTCCACGTAGGCGTAGATGCTGAACACCTCCGTAGCCCGTGCCGGCCCACCGCCGGAGATGGTCCACACGATGTCGAAGGTGCGAAATGCGTCGATCGCGCGGATCACGACGCACACCACCATGACCGGGCGGAGCATGGGCAAGGTGATGTAGCGAAAAGTGCGCCAGGCTCCGGCCGCATCGATCTGCGCCGCCTCGAACGGCTCGGGCGGCAGGCTTTGCAGGCCTGCAAGCAGGATCAGCGCGAACCACGGCGTCCACAGCCACACGTCCGTCAGCAGGATTACGAGGAATGCGGTCCAGCGCTGGGTAAGCCAGGAAATAGGCGCAAACCCGAGGCCCTCGAGCACCGCGTTCACGACGCCGAATTGGTCGTTGAACATCCAGCGGATCATGATCGCGGCAATGACCGGGGCGACCATCAGCGGCAGCAGAACGAAGGACTGCACGAGCCAGCGCCCGGCAAAGCGTTTGTTCAAAACGAGCGCGATCATCAGGCCGAGCACCAGAGAGAGCGCGACGGTTGCGACCATGAAGCCAAAGGTATTGGGAAGCACAATCTGGAGGAATTCCGCATCGCGCAGCACGTGGATGTAGTTGGCGAGACCCACCCAGGTCTTCTTGGGGTCGTACAGCGTCCAGTCCCGGAAGCTGGCATTGGCGCCGGTGAGAATGGGCACGACCTGGAAGCAGAGAAGCACGAGCGCTGCCGGCGCGATCAGCGCCAGCATGAACCGCGTCTTCTCGTTCATGCGCGGTACGAAGCGAGAATTTCCGTAGGGGCGACGCATGCGTCGCCCTTATCGCTGCAGATCAGCACGCGGAGAGTGGGCGAGGCATGCCTCGCCCCTACAACAAGCAAAAACCTTCGCTTGCTGCGCGCGAATCAGATTGAGGACCCCACGATAAGTCGTGACACGCGTCGCGCTGCACCGCATCCGGGACACACGCTTAGTGTTAACTAATTGCCGGTTGCGGCAGCGTGAATCTTATCGACGTGATCGGCGAGCACCTTGGAGATGTCCTCGCGCTTTCCGGAGAGCGCGGCGATGGCCATGTCCGAATAGGCTTTGTGCACGGCCGGCCATTCGGCAAAGTAATACGCGGAATGCGTAATCGGCGTCTGATCGAACACCGCGTGCTTGAGCGCCGCAAAGTCCTTGTCGTCGTCGGCAAGCTTCGGCCAAAGCTTGACGTTGGGCGGCGGACCACCGGTCTTTCTCCACATCTCGACCTGCCCGGCATCGTCGGACATCATCCCGGAGAGCATTTCCTTCGCGAGCTTTTTGCGCTCTGCGGGCACGCCCTTCGGGATCGCCCAGCCCCAGACCTCGTTCCAGGACGTCGGCCGCTGGGCGCGCGGGCCCATGGGGAAGGGCGCCATGCCAACTTTGCCGACGATCTTTGAGCGCTTGGGATCGTTGAACTCGCCGAAATGCGTGGAATCGACCAGGGTGAAAGCAGCATCGCCCGCCATGAAGATGGCGTTCGCTTCGTTGCGCCCATACGCCGTCATGCCGGGCGGGCTGATCTTGTGAGTGTTGATGGCGTCCCACCAGAACTCGACGATCTCCCGTTGGCAGGGCTCCGTCACGGCGGGCTCGAACTTCGCGGCCGCGAGCTTGGCGTTGTCGCGCTCGAACAGCGGCTCGAAGATGTCGCAGTTGTTGGCCCACATGGTCCACCACAGGCTGAACCAGGTATTGTTCATGGTCATGCCGCCGACGTAGCCCCACTTCACCTTGCCTTCCTTCTGGAGCCGCTGGCTCACCGAGACCAGCTGCGCGAAGGTGGTCGGCACCTCCTCCGGCTTGAGCAGGTCGGAGCGGTAGAAGAACGTGCCCACGGTGTGGGCCATCGGCACCACGGTGAGCTTCTTGTCGTCGTTCCAGAAGGCAAGGAGCGGCCATTGGTCCGCGTTCTCGAGGCCTTTGACGTCGTCGGTGGGCTCCAGCCATTTCTTCCAGAGCTGGCCCCAATCGTCGTTGTGCCAGATGATGTCGAACTGGTCGGTGCCGGAGGTGAGCGTGGCGGTGACCTTTTCCATGAACACGCTGTAGGCCATCGGCACGCGCGTGAGCTTCACTCCGTGGTCCTTCGCCCACTTCTCCATCATGTCCAGTGAGGCGTCCTGGATCGGGTTCTTCATGTACCCGACCTTGATCTCGCGCTCCTGTGCGGCAGCGGAGAACATGCCTCCGGAAAGAGCGAGTGCGACTGCACCCGCAAGGCACAGACGAATGAAGCTCCGAATTGTGCGCTCGGGCATTGATACCTCCCTCAGCCTTTGGCGGACCGACCTTCAAGTTTCGGCGCAGCCATAGGAGACGGGCCATCACACACCTTCGCGAAGGGGATGGCAATCCGAGCCGGGCGCGATTCTCAGGCCGGCTGTGGCTGCTGTTTGGCCGTGACCGGAATTGTGAAGAAGAAGGTGGAGCCGCGGCCCACCCTTGATTCGAGCCAGATCTTACCCCCATGCATCTCGACAATGCGTTTCGAGATTGCCAGTCCCAGGCCGGTGCCTCCCTTCTTGCGCGTGATCGAATTGTCAGCCTGCTGGAATTCCTGGAAGAGCTTGGCCTGATCGGCTGCGGATATGCCCGGGCCCGTGTCGCACACTGCGATATTGAAAGAGGCGTCCGTCTGGGAGGCCTTTATCATGACCTCGCCCGCATCCGTGAACTTGATGGCGTTTCCTACCAGATTGAGGAGGACTTGAGTCAGTCGACGTTCGTCACCGTGACCGGTCGGCATGTCCGGCGCCACCTCGACCTTGAATGCAAGCTTCTTTTCCCTCGCCAGCGGCTCGACCGCGCTGAACACGGTCTGCACGACGTTCTTGAGCGAGTAATCGGTGAGCGCGAGCACAAGCTGTCCCGCCTCGATCTTCGAAAGATCGAGCACGTCGTTGATGAGGCCGAGGAGATGCCTGCCGTTGCTCTCGATGCGCTGCAGCACGCCGCGCATCTTCTCCGGCGTGTCGCCGTAGATATTGTCGAGGATGAGCTCGGTATAGCCCAGGATGGCGTTGAGCGGGGTGCGCAGCTCGTGGCTCATGTTGGCGAGGAACTGCGACTTGTGCTGGCTCGCTTCGGCAAGTTGCCGGCTCTTGTCCTGGATCTCATCGAACAGCCGCACATTCTCGATGGCGATTACTGCCTGGTCGGCAAAGGTGGTGACAAGCTCGATCTGCTTGTCGCTAAAAGGCCGTACTGTGTTACGACCCAAGAGAACAACGCCAATCGGGTTTCCTTCTCGCAGGAGCGGTACCCCAAGTATGGTGTGGAAGCCGGCCTGCCTTGTTATCCCGATCATCGTATATTCCGGATCGGCTTGAACGTCGGGGATATGAATAGATTTGCGTTCAAGCAAAACTCGCCCGGCGACCGTGCCTCGGTCTGGCTCGATGGGGCGATTTTCCATGTACTCGTTGTATTCCCTTGGTGCGCCACGACTCGCGACGTGAAGGAACGTCGAGCCCTTTGGGCGACGGATGGCCACCATATCGGCCTCGCAAAGCTGGGCGACTGATTCGACCAGTGTATTGAGCACCGATTTAAGATCGAAGGTCGAACGGCTGATGACCTTGAGCACGTCGGCGGTGGCAGTCTGTTGTTGGAGAGATTGCCGCAGCTCGTTAAGCAGCCGGGTGTTTTCGATGGCGATGACGGCCTGGTCGGCGAAGTTTGTAAGCAGAGCGATCTGCTGCTCGGTGAAGGGGCGCACCTCCTGCCGGTAGATGGAGAAAGCGCCGATCAACTCATCATCCTTGAGCATCGGTACGTCGATCGTAGACCGCGCACCGCCGAGCGTGACCGGCGGGGCGAGGACTCCGTCGGCGGCGTAGTCGGCAGTGTGGCTCACCTGCTTTGTCCGCATGACGTGATCGAGGTGACTGCCCGGCGGCGGTCGAAACGGTCCGCGCTGCATGAATTCGACAAGTGCCGGAGGCGTACCGAGGTGCGCGGTGCAGCGAAACGCCTCGCCATCGAAGCGCATCAGCACCCCGAATTTGGCCTCGCAAATTCGTGTGGCATTCTCCAGCAGGCTCTGGAAAACGGGCTCCAGGTCGCCGGGCGAACTCGAGATCACCTTGAGCACGTCGGCGGTGGCGGTCTGCTGTTGAAGAGACTCGCTGAGTGCGCGCGTGCGGGCCTGCACCTCGTCGAAGAGACGAACATTTTCGATGGCAATCATTGCCTGATCGGCAAACGTGGTGAGCAACTCGATCTGCTTATCACTGAACGGCTGTACGACCGGACGCGTCATCGCGAACACGCCGATTGGGGAGCCTTGCCGCAGAAGCGGGACCCCGAGCATGGTGCGGAAGCCGCCGCGTTCTTGAGATTCCTTCCAGACGTACTCGGGGTCGGCAAGCACATCAGGGATATGAACGACGCCAGCTTCCAGCGCGGTTCGGCCAACGAGAGTTCCACGGCCGGGCCCGATCGACTGGCTTTTCATGTATTCTTGGTATTCAGGTGAGTAGCCGTAATTGGCAGCCAGCCGATACGTCTCACCCTCGCGCCGGAACACAAACGCATCGTGTGCCTCGCATAGACGGGCCGCTGATTCGACCAGCGTGTCGAGCACGGTCTGAAGGTCGAAAGCCGAGCGGCTGATGACCTTGAGCACGTCGGCAGTCGCGGTCTGCTGCTGCAACGACTCGCGTAGCTCGTTGAGCAGCCGGACATTCTCGATGGCGATGACGGCCTGGGCGGCAAAATTTGCGACAAGATCGATTTGTTTGTCCGTGAACCGCCGCACCTCTTTGCGGAAGATGATTATAACACCAACTGGCTCATCCTCCTTGAACATTGGCACTGCCAGCAATGTGCGGGCATGCGCAACCTCGGCTCCCTCGACCACCAATGGATCGCAGTCGAGATACGCGCGGGTGGTGCGCAGGTCGGCAACCTGAACCGGCTTCCGGGCTGTGATGGCCTGAACCGCAGGAATGTTCGGGCCCGGGCGAAATAAGGTGCCATATCGAAATCGCCCTTCGAAGGCCGGCAGCCAGCCGTATTGCCCTCCGCTGCGGAAGAGCTCCCCCTCGCACAGCCACATGTTGCCATAGCTCGCGTCGCAAATCCGCGTGGCGTTCGCGAGTATCGATTGGAACACGGGCTCCAAGTCTCCGGGTGAGTTGCTGATGACGCGCAGCACCTCCGCAGTGGCTTTCTCTCGCTCCAGCGCCTCGTCGCGCTCACGGATGAGTTGAGCAACGTCGGATTGTGTTTTGTCGTCTACCGCGGACGGATTGCGTGGACCGCGACCCTTTTGCGTTATGGTCTTACGGCGGCGCGATTTGGCTCGTTCGGGGCCTGCTCTGGAGCGCCGTTTCATTGCCTTGCCCTGGCTCAACAGAGCATATCATAGCGGTCCGGGCTGTATTGTGCATCACAGCAAATTTGGGGTGCCAACGTCGCCTAAGGGTCAAAACCCGAACCCCTCTTCAGCAGCCGCATGTCCGCTCCCTCCGGGTGCAGACATGGTCGGCAAGAGCAGTCGGTTGGTCAGCGTGCATGTGTTGCTTAGGAGGATACAATGCGTTGCTGCCGTCATTCATTACAAGGAGAGCCAAAGGGGACTTCTCGGACCGACGAGCCCTGAAAGAAAACCGTGGGGTGGTAGTTTGCTTCGTCCGGCGACCAGGCAACGCCTGAGACATCCGGCATCTGCGCCATCTCCTCGGACATCTCCTTGGTCACGAAAACGTTTGGCTGCTCCCCGTTCTCCTCGATCGTATCGGCAATATCCGTGCCGAATGTCTTCAGGAAGACCGGGATCCGGCATCGTTTTCCGACCTGCTGGGCGATACGCGATTCGGGATCAAGCACCCCGTCCCGGTCCAGTCGTGCGTTCTCATTGATCTGATAGAGAGGTGGCGCATCAAGCCAATTCTGCTCCAGGGCCTCTCTGAAGGCCTGGGGATTATTCTTCGCCACGTATCCGATCTTCCTTGTCTTGGAAATAAGTCCCCGATCCTGCGCAGCTTTGACATTCTTCAAAAACTCGTTGAATACGTCGGCAAGGCCGCGTGCATCGAGCTTGTGAACATTGTCGAGATGCACGCCGATGATCGAGCTTGCGGGCGCGATTTCGTCTGCATGCCGCGCTAATTTGAGGAGATCGTCGACCACGACCTTTCTTGCAGCGGCATCGGCAAGATCGATCACCCGTTCCGTCGTCCCCCATCGATCCCTCGTCCGCTGGGAAGAAGGGAAACGGTTGCAGTCGCTGCCGATGTAGCAATTGCCTCCGACGTGGTAGAGGATCAAATTAATGCCTCTGCGCATCCTCGGGATGCCATTCTGCCAATCGACATCGAGCCAGCCCACTTCGCCCCTTGTAACTGCGTCATAAAGACCCTGGAGCACGGTGTCATGGACGGCACCGGACAAGCTCGTGGCCCAGTATTGTTTCCGGAATTCCTCGGTTCTCGCCGGCAATGCAACGAGTAACAACATGCCGATCGTCAGCGCAGTCCGGACGGCCAAGACCATAGGTTTTCTAGGTTCGCTCAAATTGATCCGGCCCCGAAAGTTCGCGACCTCATGCTGAGGAGCGTCGCGGCGCGCACGAGGACACGCAGCTTGCTCGATCGCATGCGCGCCGCGCGGCGTCTCGAAGCATCGGGTCGGGGGACACGTGCGGGGCCGCCCTCCTCCTTCGAGACGGGCGCATGCAAGCATGTACCCTCCTCAGGATGAGGGCGGAACAGAAGCCGGCGCATGCTTGCGTTTGAACGAAAGGTGCTGTTCGACGTGATCGGAACCTGCGCTTAGCCCTGGGAAATGAATTTGGTATTCAGGTAGGCGCCAAGCCCCTCGATACCTCCTTCACTGCCGTGTCCGGATTCCTTGACCCCGCCGAATGGGGTCTCCGGAGTCGAGACCGCCACCGAGTTTACCCCGACCATGCCGGATTCGATTGCATCTCCGATGGCCGCCGCGGTCGTGTTCGAGGTCGTGAAGGCGTAAGCGGCAAGTCCGAAGGGCAGAGAATTCGCGCGCTCCACCACCTCATCGAAGGTCTTGAAGGTGACGATCGGCGCAATCGGCCCGAACGGCTCCTGCGTCATCACCTTGGAGTCGTCGGGCACTTCGGTGACAACGGTCGGTTCGTAAAAGAAGCCCTGGTTGCCGCGCCGCTTGCCCCCGGTCACGACGGTGCCGCCGCGGCTCTTCGCATCCGCGACGAAGCTGTCCATCGTATCGATTCGGCGCGCATTCGCCATCGGGCCCATGGTAATGCCCTTCTCCAATCCGTCCCCGAGCTTGAGACCGCTGGCATATTCGGTAAAGCGCGTGAGGAACTTCTTGTAGACGCTTTCTTGCACGTAAAAGCGGGTGGGCGAGATGCAGACCTGCCCGGCGTTGCGATACTTGAACGCGGCGATGGTGTCCGCGGCCTTCTCCGGATCCGCGTCGGCGAAGACCATGACCGGCGAATGACCGCCGAGCTCCATTGTCGTGCGCTTCATTCCCTTCGCCGCCAGCGCTGCAAGATGCTTCCCCACCGGGATCGAGCCGGTGAAGGAGATCTTTCGCACCGCGTCTTTCGCGAGAAGATGCTCGGAGACTTCGGCCGGGACGCCGAAGACGAGGTTGAGCACGCCCGCGGGCAGTCCCGCATCGGCAAAGCAGCGCACCATCTCTACGCAAGCGCCCGGCGTTTCCTCAGACGCCTTGAGGATGAGGGCGCAGCCCGCCGCCAGAGCCCCGCCGATCTTGCGGGCCGGCGTGAGCACGGGGAAGTTCCACGGGGTGAACGCCGCCACGATCCCGACCGGCTCGGTCACGACCAGCTGGCGCGTGCCTTTGGCGCGTCCCGGCACGATGCGGCCGTAGCTGCGCCGTCCCTCCTCGGCATACCAGTCGATGATGTCGGCCGAAGTGATCACCTCGCCGCGCGCCTCGACATAGACCTTGCCCTGCTCCTGGACGAGAATTTTGGAGATGGCATCGTGGCGCTCGCGTATCAGGTCCGCAGCCTTGCGCATGATCTTGGCGCGGTCATAGGCCGAGGTTGCCCGCCACAGCGCAAAGCCCTTCTTCGCCGCTGCAAGCGCCTCGTCGAGATCGGCCTTGCTGGCATGGGGAAGATGCGCCAGCGGCTTCTCGGTCGCCGGATTGAGCACCTCCTCGCCCTTGCGGCCGTTGCCGCCTACCCACTTGCCGTCGATATAGAGCGCGAGATCCGTGTACATGAGCGCCTCACATTTTTCCGATGATTGCGATTGGGTGAGAGAGAAATAGCACCTTTCTAGGCAAAATTCACTCCTTCGGTCGCACAGCGCCAGACGAGGAGCTTGTAGGAGATTAGGGAGACAAGCGCTCCCCTTGAGCGTGCCATTGATTGCCGCGTGTGTTATGGGTGCCCCCATGCCGACGACAGAAGATAAGCTTGAGAGCCTGTTCGCGAAGGTGCGGACGCTGCCCAAAGCACGCCAGGAACTCGCGGTGGAAGCGCTGTCCGAGATCGCACAGGAGGAAACGTACCGCCTCTCAGAGGACGAGCAGGCCGTGCTCGGGCACGCGCTTGAGCGCGCGAAGCGGGGCGAATTTGCATCCGAGGCCGAGGTCGATGAGGCGCTGAACAAGCGCTGGCCATGAGGCTGCGTTGGGACGCTCGCGCACTTCAGGATCTTTCAGAGACATTCACCCCAAAAAGCTTCCGCCGTTCACCTGAATGTTCTGGCCGGTGATGAAACTCGCGCCAGGGCCGCACAGGAAACGCACCGTCGCAGCGATATCCTCCGGCAGGCCGCGGCGTCCCACCAGCGCGTGAACGAGCGCATGATGCTGCGGCTCCGGTTGCCCCGCCGGCCGCGGAGTGGCCATCACGCCCGGGGTAACCGTGTTGACCCTGATGTTGTCAGGGGCAAGCTCATGCGCGAGCGCACGGGTGAGCCCGACAAGCCCGGCCTTGGCAGTCACGACATGCGGCCGCCCCGCCGCGCCGGTATGCGCGCTCAAGCCCCCGATGTTCACGATCACGCCGCCGCCTGCACGCCGGAGATGCGGCAGGCAGGCCTGCGCGCAATTGAATGCGCCATCGAGGATCACTGCCGTCACCGCGCGCCATTCTGCGAGCGTCATGCGGTCGAAGGCCTGCTCGGCCCGTACCGCAGCATTGTTGACCAGAATGTCGACACGGCCGAAATGTGCGGCGGCGGCGGCGGTCATTTTCTGCACTGCGTCGGGGTCCGTCACATCGGCGGTGAGCGCAATGGCCTTGCCGCCGGCCTGTTCGATCTCGACGACGACCCCTTCAGCTTCCCCGCGGTTGGCACGCGCATTCACCACGACGGCAGCGCCGCCGTCTGCGAGCGCGAGTGCGATCGCCCGTCCGATATTGCGGCCGGCGCCGGTAACGAGGGCAACTCGCCCCGACAGCTCCTCAGGCACGGCGCTCCCCGATCCCCGTTCCTCGATGTCAGGCATTGCGCAGACGGGCCTCGCTGAAGCCGGGAATGCGATTGACCGCGACAACAACGGCGAACGTGACCACAAGCATGATCAGGCCGAGGACCGAAATCGCGCCGAGGTCACCCGATTCGTTGAGATCAAAGATCAGCACCGAAATGACCTTGGTCTCCGACGTGAACAGCATGATCGCGGCCGAGAGCTCCCGGATGACGCCGACGAAGATGAAGCACCAGGTCGCGATCACGCTGGTGCGGAGCAGGGGCGCGGTGATGTCGCGCAGCGTGCGTAATCGGGTCGAGCCGAGAATGCGGCTCGCATCTTCCAGGTCGGTGTGGACGAACCGGAACGCCGACTGCAGCTGCTGATAGGCCGCAGGGAGTGCAATGGTGACAAAGGCGAGGAGCAGGATCCATAATGTACCGTAGAGCACGAATGGGGGCCGCGCATAGCTCAGGAACAAGCCGACGCCCAGCACAATGCCGGGAATTGCGACGGGGGCAGTCGCGAGAAAGCCGAGGGTGCGGTAACCGGGAATGGCGCGGCGGGTGGTGAGATAGGCAATCACGAGCGCCATGAGCGTGCCGATGGTTGCCGACGCAATACCCAGCACGAACGTATTCTTCACCGCGAGCTTCGTTGCCGACAATTCGAAAAAGACGAAACGAATGTTGTGCAATGTGAAAGTATCGAAGGACACGAATGAGGTGGCGACCGGGGAAAAGGTCGCGTTGATGAGCGCGCCGTAGGGAAGGAACACGGGGCAAAGCAGGACCACAAACACGAAGGACAGTGCCGCCCATCGCATTGGCCCAAGCCGCACCAGCCTCGGATCTCCCTGCTTCCCCCCAACGACCGAATAGCCGCGCCGACCCAGAATGAGGTGCTCGGCGCGGAGAAGGAGAACGGTCAGCACCAGAAGCGGCACCGAAGCTGCCGCCGCCAGCTCCGGCTTGGGTGGATAATTGAACAGGCTCCAGATCTTGGTCGTCATGGTGTGAAAGCCGGCGGGAATGGCCAGGATCGCGGGCGAGCCGAACAGCGTCATGGCCTGCAGGAATGCGACAAGCGCGCCGGCAACGAGCGCGGGAAGAGCGAGCGGAATGGTCACGCGCCGAGCCGTGGTCCACGTGCGCCCTCCGAGTATGGAGGAGGCGTCTTCGAGGTCGCCGGGAATGCGATCGAGCGCGTTGGCAAGGAGCACGAACACGTACGGAAACGTGTAGCACGAAATGACGAAGATGAGCCCGCCGAGCGAGTAGATGTTGAAGAGGTGCTCGTCCTGCGGGGCGCCTGTCACCGTACGGTAGATCTTGTTGAGGAGACCGCTGTTGGGTGCCGCCAGCAGCTCCCACGCGATCGCGCCGAGAAACGGCGGGGTGACGAAGGACGCGGTCACCAGCGCACGCACGGTCCGGCGCAACGGCATGTCGGTGCGCGCCACCAGCCAGCTCATCGGGGCCGCGACCGCGCAGCAGATGATGCTCGAGCTGACCGCAAGGATGAGCGTCGTGATCATCGGCTCGACGAAAATGGGGTCGACGATCAGCGTCTTGAAATTGGCGAGCGTGAATGCGCCGTTTCGATCCACCAGGCTGTAATAGAGAAGCCAGAACATCGGCAGGATAATCAGTCCGCACAAAAGCGCCGCGAACAGGATCAGGATCGGCCAGGACAGGTCGAGCCTGTAGGGTCGGGGTGCGCGTGCGGCCGGCAGGGCGATCGTCATTGCTTCACACTTTGAACAGCTGCGCGTAGCGCGTCTTGATCTCCTCGCTCGCCTTTTCCACTCCGGCGGGATCGTCCTTCCAGGTCTTGATGTCGTTGAGCTTGTGTGCACCCGGCTTTTCCCGCACCTGCGGGTGGGCGGAATGCTGACGCGCGAAATCGACGAGAAGCTGCTGGGCTTCCAACGAATGCAGCCAGTTCTGGAACAGCCGCGCCGCATTCGGGTTGGGCGCTGATTTGAAGATCGCGCTCGGGCCGGCAACGAGCGGCGTGCCCTCGGCGGGATAGACCACCTCGACCGCCTGGCCAGCCTCCTTGAGCTGAATCAAATTGTAATCGTTGCCGTCGGCCATGACGGCGCGTTCGCCGAGCGCGAGCTTCTTTGGCGGATCGGTCGACGATTGAACCTGCAGCACTTTTTGCTTGGCGAGCTTTTCCAGATAACCCCAACCGAGCTCGCGCACGATCTGAAATGTTGCGGTCATGATGGTGCCGCTGTAAGCGGGATGCGCCTTGACCATCCTGCCCGTCCACTTCGTATCGAGCAGATCGGCAAAGCTCTTCGGCGCGTCCTCCGGCCGAACGAGATTGGTGTTGTAGCCGACCGAGGAAAGCCAGACGCGCGTGGTCACCC
>Ga0209331_1000651_pt1 | contig 12273 bp, 10 predicted proteins | sample JacPinW_OM3H0_M3_FD_187971 | JGI IMG/M metagenome (GOLD analysis project Ga0209331, IMG submission 187971) | Forest soil microbial communities from Algoma, Ontario, Canada - Jack Pine, Ontario site 1_JW_OM3H0_M3 (SPAdes) (version 2) | ecosystem: Environmental > Terrestrial > Soil > Boreal... | reverse complement strand
TCGTCGTCCTGCAGGTGATAGCGTGCACGCGAAAACAGGTCGTAATTGCCGACATGATCGTAATGCATGTGGCTGATGATGATTGTCTCCACGGAACCGGGATCCACGCCGAGCGCGCGCAGGCCGTCGCCGACCGGGTTGACCATCTCGCGCTGGCGCTTCTCTCCCATCGCGGCATCGAAGCCGGTATCGACAATGATGGTCCCTGATGGTCCAACGATCGCCCAGACGTAGTAGTCGAGCGGCTGGAGCACGTCATGCGGATCGCCGAAGATGAAATTTTCTGCAGCTTTGCGCTTGTGGTGCGCGTAACGGACCGCATAGACCTCGTGCTCGTCGTGATCGCTCATGCTTCGCTCCGACTGATCATCTCACAGCCGGACTCCCTTCCCCGCTCGCGCGTACTTCAACGCCGGCGCGGCGCTCGAGCGTTTGAACCACTGTCGTGAGGTCCGCCTCGGGGCCGATCTCCTCGCAGGCAAGCTGCAGCATGCGGGCGACCGTCTGTGCCACTTCCATGGGCACACCGAGCGCGCTGGCTTCCTCCAGGCACAGCTTGACGTCCTTCGTCATCAGCCCGGTGGTGAAGCCGAGATTGAACAGACGCGGCAGGACGACGCGGCCGAACTTGTCTTCCGTCGCGGTATTGCGCCCACTGCCGGAATTTATCACGTCGAGCATCACGCGGGGATCGAGGCCCGCCTTCACGCCCAGCACCATGGCTTCGGATGTTGCGGTCATCGCGGTCGCCGACAGAAAGTTGTTGCAGAGCTTCATCGTCTGGCCTGCTCCGGGGCGTTCGCCGATGAAGAAGACCTTGCCGAACACCGAAAGTGCGGGCTCGACGTGGGCGACCTCCGCACGCGGCCCGGATACCATGACCGCGAGCGTGCCTTTGGCCGCGCCGGTAACCCCGCCGCTCACCGGGCTGTCGATCTGTACGATGCTGCGCGCCTTGAGCAGATCGAAAATGCGCTTGGCCATCACCGCGCCGGTGGTAGAAAGATCGATGAAGCGGCGCACGCGCTTTCCCTCGATTACGCCGGCTTTGCCAGTAGCCACGGCGAGCACCACATCCGGCGTCGGCAGGCTCGCCATGACCGTCTCGACCTCGTCGGCGATGGCGCGCGCGCAGTCGCGCGCACTCGCTCCAATGGCGGTGAGACGATCGACCGCCTCGCGCCGGCTGTCGCAGACCAGAACGTGATGTCCCGCTTCGAGCAAACGACGCGCCATATGGAACCCCATCTGACCCACTCCGATGAAACCGATATCCATGCGCGTTCCTTCTCCTGTTTGAACCTGGTGCTCACCAGCGCGCAGCCAACCGACCGGCCTCACTCTACAGTGCTTTCCGGTGAGGCGCCGTTGTGCATCAATATCGCCGGCACGCACTCCTAGCATGAGCGAGCAAGGCCGACTCTCTCGCCTCCGACCCGGAACGCCAAAGCCAGAAGACCGTTGCTCCGTCATCTTCTCGGGCGCGGGAGCCGCTGCGCTTTGTGCCATATGGACCTGCGGGCATGCGCGTTCGACGAGATGTCTTGCGTCGCTTTCTTTTTCTCTATGGGACCCTCTACGGCAGCTTCGGCCTCGCCTCGCCCTTCCTCCCGGCGTTCCTGACGGCGCGTGGCGTAGCGCCGGAAGCGCTCGGGCTTCTGCTTGGCGCCGGTACGGCGGTGAGACTGCTTTCTGCGCCGCTCGCGGGCCGCGCTGCGGATGTTTACGGCGCCTTCCGGTTCGAGCTCGTCCTCTTTGCAATTCTAGCAGCCCTGGCATGCCTGCTCTATTTGCCGGTGCATTCATTCTGGATGCTGGCTTTGGTGAACCTGGCCCAGGCTGCCATGCTGGCGCCGCTCGTTCCCCTGTCGGATGCGCTCGCGCTCTCCTGGTCTCGCTCGACCGCACGCAACGACCCTGGAGCGTTCGAATATGGCTGGGTGCGAGGCACAGGATCCGCCGCCTTCATTGCCGGAGTGCTCGTTGCTGGACAAGCGGTGGGCGCTTTCGGGCTCCCTTCCGTTCTTTGGTTTGCTGCCGCCTGTCTCATCGGAGCGGCACTGTCGGCGCGATTGGCGCCTGAACTGGCACAGGGCAAGAATGCAACCTGTCAGAAGCGCAAGGTGCTCGGGCGAGATTGGCTCGACCTCCTGCGCCAGCCTGCATTTGTCCGGGTGGTGCTCGCGGCCGCGCTCGTTCTCGGCAGCCACGCCATGCATGATGCGTTCGCCATCATCCGCTGGCGTGATGCCGGGATCTCGCCCGCCGTTTCGAGCGTGCTTTGGTCGGAATCGGTCGCGGCAGAGGTGTTTGTGTTTCTCCTCCTTGGGCCCTGGCTGCTGCAAGCATTGGGACGAACCGGCGCCTTGGGCTTAGGCGCGGCCGCAGCGGTGGTGCGCTGGGGGGTGATGGCTCAAACTGTGGACGTAACTGCACTCGCCGCGATAGAGCCGCTGCACGGGCTCACCTTTGCACTCTTTCACCTCGGATGCATGCGCATCATCGCCGATACCGTTCCGCCTGATCTCGCCGGAACGGCGCAGGCGCTCTATGGGACTGTCGGAATTGGCGGCGCGACCGCGCTGTTGACCGTGGTTTCCGGCTGGCTTTTCGCACGCTTCGGACCTGCCGGGTTCTGGGCGATGGCGTTTCTGAGCGCCGCGGCGCTCCCCGTCATCTGGAGCTTGCAGCGGTCGCTTTCAGGGGCTCAGCCGCGACGATGACCCCAAGACAATCGCGATCCGGCAACTACGGCTGGATGGCGCAGTCCCTGTGTCTGGCGTCCGACGCATGAATGCCGCAATTCTGCCCTGATAAGCCCTTGAACTGTAGGCGTTATCAGCGCAGGATCTAGGGTCGGGGAAGCCGCTGGGAGCGGATCGGCACGAGGGGGATCCACGAGGGATCATCGGCGTGTCGTAGCTTGCTTGCGCGGGAAGCCCCGAAGCGGCGAGGGTGATGTCTGTAAGAGTCGACACGAATATCATGCCAAGCCTCGACGCTTTCGACGAGGAATTCGAGCACGACGAGTCGGAAGCTGAGGCCACCCCTCCGCAGCTCAACCGCGGATTCCGGTTCTCCACCTTGATCGGATTGGCGCTGGCAGCGGGACTGATCACCGCAATTGCGCTCGCATGGCCGAACATTTCGGGCGTTTCCAACCCCGCCTACGAGAAACCAGAGGCGATCATCGAGCGGCTTACCCGCGAGCTGGAGGCGGTGAAACAGGAGAACAAGGAGCTGGCGGAAGCGCAGCAGCAGGCCGCGGAGACCATCAGCTCGGCGCAAACGGCTCAGCAGGAGCAGCATGCCCCGTACACCTCGTGGTATTCCGACGTAGCGGGTCTGACCTTCGGCATCCCGACCCAAGAAGGCGCAGCGAATGGACGCCGATCTGCGACCGCGCGCCCGCGGGCGCGCGAAGTCCCGAGGCGCGATGACGCCGGACCCATCTCCCTCGATCCGCAATAGCGAGTCGCGCAGTTCGCTGGGGCAAGGCTTCTCGCCGCGCCCATCTGAACGACCTCACTCCTCCTTGTACCCGTATTCCGGGATGTTGCCTGAATTGCCGTAATACTTGTACGGCAAGAACTTGCCGGACATCGTGATCTTGACGCGATCGCCCTTCGGGTTGGGCAGCCGCTCGATCTGCATGTCGAAATCGATGGCGGACATGATGCCGTCGCCAAACTCCTCCTCGATGAGCGCCTTCCAAGCCGGTCCGTTCACCAAGACGAGCTCGTAAAAGCGGTAAATGAGGGGATCGGTCGGCGGCATCGGAACGTCGGCGCCGCGCATCGGCACCTCGTTGAGCAGCGCCGTTTCGGCTTTTGTCAGTCCGAACAAATCAGCAGCCTTCGCAGCCTGCGGCTTGGTCAGCTTCATCTGACCCAACAGCGCTCCCACCAGCAGGACAGGCGAATAGCCGCCGATCTGCTCGTGGATATATTTCCAGCTCCATCCCTTCTCGCGCTTGATGTCGAGGATTTTCTCCGTAAGCTCGCTGCGTAGCATCGGGCTCTCCCTTGGCTTCAGTTTCGATCCTTAACCGCACGATGCGGTCAGCTTTGCCTGCGCCGGCAATCCCGGCCGCGCACGCAGCGCAGCGGCGGAATCGGCAGCCACGACGGGTTCCGGCGCGCCCGGCCGCACGATCGGGATGTGGCGCGGATCGTACTTGGTTGCCGTCAGGCCTTCGTTGAAGCTCTTGCTGCGGGTCACGAGAAAATCGATGACGTGATTGCGGACACCGTAATACAGCGGGTGCCGGTGCACGTCGCTGCGCTGGCGTTGCTTGGGGAGCGGATTTTCCACGATCTCCGCCAGGACGGCATTCGGACCATTGGTCATCAGCACAATGCGATCGGCGAGGTAGATCGCCTCGTCGACATCGTGCGTGATCATGAACACGGTCTGGCCCGTTTCCAGGCAGATGCGCCGAACCTCATCCTGCAGCGTACCGCGCGTGAGCGCGTCGAGCGCCGAGAACGGCTCGTCCATGAGCATGATCTTCGGCTCGATGGAGAGTGCGCGCGCAATCCCGACGCGCTGTTTCATGCCGCCGGACAATTCCGCCGGCCGCTTGCGCTCGGCGCCTGTGAGGCCCACGAGGTCAATGAATTTCTGCGCATGGGCGTCAATCTCAGCACGCCGCCATCGGCGCCATTTCGACGTCACCGCATAGGCGACATTGCCTTTGACGCTGAGCCAGGGAAGCAGCGCGTGGCTTTGGAAGATCACCGCGCGGTCGAGGCTCGGCCCCTCGATGGATTGGTTATCGACGATGATCGTTCCCGCGGAGGGCTCGTCCAGACCGGCGAGCAGATTGAGCACGGTCGTCTTGCCGCAACCGGAATGCCCGATGATGCAGGTGAACTCGCCGTGCGACATGGAGAGCCACAGATCGTCGAACACGGTGGTCATACCGCCGCCCGGCGCGGGAAAGCGCTTGGTGATACCCTCTATTGAGATGAACTTGTCGCTCATCGCCCCTGCTCAGTGCGCCACGTTGGTTTTACAACTGGTTTCGCTCATTTCTATCCACGTCATGCGCGGGCTTGACCCGCGCATCCATCTTCTTCGGGAGAAAGTTCTTACGAAGATCGAGGGATTGCCGGGTCAAGCCCGGCAATGACGACCTTAACTTAGCGGACATGACGATGTCTGATGTCATCAGATCGAAACATGCTCTAATCTAAATTGATTCCCCGTCACTCCGGGAAGCTCACCAGCCGGGTGGCGCGGGCCAGCACCTGATCGAGCAGCATGCCGACGACGCCTATGACCACAATGGCCGTGATCACATTGGTGATGGAGAGATTGTTCCACTCGTTCCAGACGAAATAGCCGATGCCCGTGCCGCCGACGAGCATCTCCGCGGCCACGATGACCAGCCACGCTATGCCGATTGAAATGCGCATGCCGGTGAGAATTGTGGGCGCGGCCGCAGGCAGGATGATGGTGAACGCGCGGCGGAAGACTCCGACTTCGAGGGTGCGCGCAACGTTGAGCCATTCGCGCCGGACCGTGCCCACGCCGAAAGCCGTATTGATCAGCATCGGCCAGAGCGAGCAAATGAAGATGACGAAGATCGAGGACAGGCTCGAATCCTTGATGGTGTAGAGCGCCAGCGGCATCCAGGCGAGCGGCGAGATCGGTCGCAGCACCTGGATGAACGGATCGAGCGCCCGGCTCATGAGCGGCGACATGCCGATGAGGAATCCGATCGGTACCGCGACCGCGACTGCAACGAGGTAACCCGCGGCTACGCGGGCAATCGAGAATGCGAGCTGAATTCCCACGCCCTTGTCGTTCGAGCCGCGATCGTAGAACGGGTTCTTCAGGTGCTCCCAGATCTTGGCGCCAACCTCTGCCGGGCCGGGCATGGCGGATTTGCCCTGGCTTGCGCTTGCGCCGACAAGCTTGGCGTATTCCGGGTCCATGATCACTGTGGTGCCGGTACCGGCGGTGGCGAGGTGCCACACGCCGATGAACAGACCGAACAGCAGCAGCGATAGCACGGCCGCTCGCAAGCCAAGCAGGGAAACCATGTTGTGTCCTCGCGCGCCGACTACGCCTCAGACGCGCTTGATCGCGAAGCTCTGGACATATTCCTCCGGCTTGGCGGGATCGAACTCCTTGCCCATCACCTTGAAGTGTTTGCTGCTGCTTGCCGGTGGCGTGAGCCCAACCTCCTGCATCAGCTTGGCCGTGTCGGTGGCGAGATAGACCTGCTCGGCAACGGATTTGTAATCGACATCGCCCTTGATTTGTCCCCAGCGCTTCATCTGGGTGAGGATCCAGATCGCGAAGGACTGCCAGGGGAATGGGTCGAAATCGATGCGGTCGGGATCCCGCTTCACGTTGCCCAGGCCATCCGCATAGGTGCCGGTGAGGATCTGCTCGAGCACGGTCTCGGGCTGATTGAGATAGTTCGCCGGCGCGATCGCCGCGGCGATTTGCTTGCGGTTCTCCGCTTTGTGCGCGAAGGCGGTCGCATCGATGATCGCCTTGAGCAGGGCCGCATAGCTGTTCGGCAATGTGGTGACGAATTCCCTGGATGCCGCGAAGGCGCAACAGGGATGGCCATCCCAGAGCTGCTTGGAGAGCACGTGAATGAATCCGACCCCGTCGTAGACGGCGCGCTGGTTGAACGGATCGGGGCCGAGATAACCGTCGATGTTGTCCGCTCGCAGGTTCGCGACCATTTCCGGCGGCGGCACTGCGCGGATCTGGATGTCGGTATCGGGATCGATGCCATGCTCGGCAACGTAATAGCGCAGCAGATAGTTGTGCATGGAGTAGTCGAACGGCACCGCGAACTTGAACCCTTTCCAGAACTTGGGGTCGTTCTTGTCCTTGTGCTTGATCGAGAGCGTGATCGCCTGGCCGTTGATGTTCTCGACCGCCGGCATGGTATAGGGGATCGGGTTCGAGCCGGCGCCCAGCGTGATGGCAAGCGGCATCGGCGAGAGCATATGGGCCGCGTCGTATTCCTTGTTCAGGGTCTTGTCGCGAATGACCGCCCAGCCGGCGGTCTTGATCACCTCCACGTTCAATCCGTGCTTGCTGTAGAAGCCCATGGGATGCGCCATGATGATGGGGGTGGCGCAGGTGATCGGGATGAACCCGACCTTGAGATCCTTCTTTTCAATGGTGCCGGTATCTGCGAACGCCTCGGTCGCTGCCCTGAGCGGGAAGAGCTGAGACAAGGCGGCCAAGGCCGTCGATGCGCCGACTGCTTTGAGGAATGCGCGGCGCGCGGATTCCCGCGGAAAGACAGCGCGCATCACCGCCGAGGCGACCACGCCTTCATACCGGGCTTGCTCGCTCTCGATGCTCGCGCAATGCAATTGCCGCTGGGCTTCGGCGTCATGCTCCGCTTGGCTGCGATGCTGCCCACAGCTGCATCCCCATCGGTTCAGCCGCCGCTTCGGATCGAAGGGATTGTCGAAGGTTGACATGCCGGCAAGCTCCCGCGCTCGCGCCGGCAGATCCGGCCGAGATCGGCAAGCGAGTTTGCAACGGGCGTGCCACGGTCTGCCGCCGACATGGGCGAGGTTTATCGCCTTGGTTCAGCGGATTGCATGCTGCCATTATCCATGTTCGCCTGTTTCTTGGGCAGTCGACCAGTTTTCGTGCAGGCGGCCGAAATTGAGGAAATTCCAAAGGGCATGACCACGATTATCTATTCGCTTTCGTGCCGCACCTGAGCTTGCCTATCCCTGAGGCAACGCCCGAATTGCATGCGGCGTGTGCGTCCGGCGCGAAAGCATGTGGACGACCTCCGGCACCGATTGCCCTGGCATGACAGGCGCTTAATACCAATCGATGCGGCATGAACCTTTGGCACGAGGTTTGCGGCAAGCCGGAGGTGTTCGTTCCCATGGAGATTGCTGATGAAGCGTCGTGAATTCCTCAAGCGCGTGACTGCGATGGCAGCTGGCGGGGTGCTGCCTGCCGCGCCTGCCGTCTGGTCGCCGGCCAAGGCGCAGTCACGCCAGGAGACGCTCCTCATCGTGTCCGAGAGCGGACCCAACAACATCGACATTCACGGGGTGGGCACGAACGTACCGGGCTATGAGGTCTCGTGGAACTGCTACGACCGGCTCATCAGCCACGAGATGAAGACGCTGCCCAACGGGGTGCAATACTACGAGCGCGACAAGTTCAAGATGGAGCTCGCCGACGACATGAATGTCGGCGACATGTCCGCCACCTTCAAGCTGAAGAAGAACGCGACCTTCCAGGACGGAACGCCGGTCACCGCCAAGGACGTCAAATGGTCGCTCGACCGCGCAGTGACGGTCGGCGGCTTTCCCACATTCCAGATGGGCGCGGGCTCGTTGACCAAGCCGGAGCAGTTCGTTGTGGTCGATGATCACACCGTACGGGTGGATTTCCTGCGCAAGGATCGCCTCACGGTGCCCGATCTCGCCGTTGTGGTCCCCTGCGTGCTCAATTCGGAGCTGGTGAAGAAGCACGCCACCGATAAAGACCCCTGGGGGCTCGAATACACCAAGCAGAACACCGCAGGCAGCGGTGCCTACCGGGTCGTGAGCTGGAATGCCGGCAGCGAGGTCGTGCTCGAGCGTAACGACAAATGGGTCGGTGGTCCGCTGCCCAAGGTCAAGCGCATCATCTGGCGCATCGTGCCTTCCGCGGGTAATCGGCGCGCGCTGCTCGAGCGCGGTGATGCCGATATCTCCTACGACCTGCCGAACAAGGACTTCGTCGAGCTCAAGAATATGGGCAAGCTCGCCATTGTCTCGACCCCGTATTCGAACGGCATCCAATACATCGGCATGAACGTGAAGCAGCCGCCGTTCGACAATTTGAAAGTGCGCCAGGCCGTAGCCTGCGCGATCCCCTACCAGAAGATCATGGATGCTGCCCTGTTCGGTCTCGCCAAGCCGATGTTCGGAGCACCGCCCGGCACTCCGACCGAGGTCGCCTGGCCGCAGCCCCATGGCTACACCACCGATATAAGCAAAGCGAAGAAGCTGCTCGCCGAAGCCGGCTATGCCGACGGGTTCGAGACCACGCTGTCGTTCGATCTCGGGTTTGCCGGTGTGAACGAGCCCATCTGCGTGCTCACGCAGGAGAGCCTCGCCCAGATCGGGATCAGATGCACGATCAACAAGATTCCGGGGGCGACCTGGCGCACCGAGCTCAACAAGAAAGTCCTGCCGCTCTACACCAACGTGTTCTCGGGCTGGCTCGATTATCCCGAATATTTCTTCATCTGGTGCTATCACGGCAAGAACTCGATCTTCAACACGATGAGCTATCAGTCGAAGGAGATGGATGGCTTTATCGATGCGGCCGTTGCCGCTGCAGCGGTGGGGGACAAGCCGGCATATGAGAAATCGGTGAAGGCCTTTGTCGACCTTGCCTATGCCGACGCGCCGCGCATCCCGCTCTATCAACCCTACGTCAACGTCGCCATGCAGAAGAACGTGTCGGGTTACCAGTACTGGTTTCACCGGCGGCTCGACTACCGCGCAATGGCAAAGGGCTGACCGCAGTGCTGACGATGATCGGCAAGCGGCTCCTGGCAGCGATACCAAGCCTCATCGGCGTGATCATCGTCACCTTTCTGCTCACCCGGGCACTCCCGGGAGATCCTGCCGCCTATTTTGCCGGACCCGCCGCGACGAAAGAAGCGATCGAGCAGATCCGTATCAAGCTCGGCCTGGACAAGCCGCTTTACCTGCAGTTTATGCGCTACGTCGCCGATCTCGGCCGCGGAGATCTCGGCAATTCGCTGACCACCGGCCAGCCCGTCGCCGAGGAGATCAAGACGCGGCTGCCCGCCTCAGCGGAGCTCACGCTGCTCGGCCTTATCGTGTCGATCGCCATCGCAGTTCCCCTGGGCATTGTTGCGGCGACACGGCCGAACTCGGTCATCGATCACTGCTGCCGCGTTATCTCGACGGCCGGGGTATCCCTGCCCGTTTTCTTCACCGGGCTGATCCTGGTCTACGTCTTCTACTATCTTCTGGGCTGGGCCCCGGCGCCGCTCGGCCGGCTCGATGTTTTCTTCAGCCCGCCGCCGCAGGTGACGGGCTTTTATCTCATCGACAGCCTGATCGCGGGTAATGGCGAGCTGTTCCTCGCAGCCCTCAAGCAGTTGATCCTGCCGGCGCTGACGCTCGGGATCTTCTCCCTTGCGCCGATCGCGCGCATGACGCGCGCTTCCATGCTGGCGGCGCTCGCCTCCGATTTCGTCCGTACCGCCCGGGCGAGCGGGCTCACTCCGTTCACGATCGTCGTCACCTACGCCTTTCGCAATGCCATGCTGCCGGTCATCACCACCCTCGGCATGGTTTTCTCATTCCTGCTGGGCGCGAACGTGCTGGTGGAAAAAGTGTTCGCGTGGCCCGGCATCGGCTCGTTTGCGGTCGAGGCGCTGATCGCGTCCGACTTCGCGCCGCTGCAGGGCTTCGTGCTCACCATGGCAGTCATGTACGTGGCGCTTAACCTGCTGATCGACATCCTCTACGGGGTGATCGATCCGCGCGTGAGGATCGAGTCATGACCAACATCGCCCTCGTCGGCAAGGGCACGGCGGCCCGCGACAGCGGGATGTTCGCCGTGCTTCGCCATGCCCGCTACATCCTCGGCGAGAACGGGATCACGGCCTTTGCCTTTGCGCTTTTTCTCCTGATCGTGGTGGCGGCGCTCATTGGTCCTCACATTGTTCCCTACGATCCGCTCGCGAGCGATACCGCGGCGGCGCTCAAGCCACCGTCCCTTGCCCATTGGGCTGGCACGGATCAGCTCGGGCGCGACGTGTTCAGCCGCGTGGTGGTTGCCACACGGCTCGACTTCTTCATTGCGCTGGCTTCGGTCGCGATGGTCTTTGTGATGGGAGGGCTCGCCGGCGTGGCTGCGGGCTTTTTCGGCGGCTGGACCGACCGCGTGGTGGGCCGTATCGCCGATACGATCATGGCCTTCCCGCTGTTCGTGCTTGCCATGGGTATTGTCGCCGCCCTCGGCAACACGGTGCAGAACATCGTGTTGGCGACCGCGATCGTCAACTTTCCGCTTTACGCGCGCATCGCCCGCACCGAGGCGAATGTGCTCCGCGATACCGGCTTTGTGCACGCGGCGCGGCTCTGCGGGAACGGCGAGATCCGCATCCTGCTCGGCCAGGTGCTGCCGAACATCATGCCGATCATGGTGGTGCAGATGTCGCTCACCATGGGCTACGCCATCCTCAATGCCGCCGGTCTCTCGTTCATAGGACTCGGCGTGCGGCCACCTACCGCGGAATGGGGGATCATGGTGGCGGAAGGCGCGGCGTTCATGGTCTCCGGCGAATGGTGGATCGCCTTCTTTCCCGGCGCCGCGCTGATGATCGCGGTATTCTGCTTCAATCTCCTGGGCGACGGCTTGCGCGACATCGTCGATCCGCGGCGGCGGACCTGAGCCGCGAGGATGACGGGCGCTCTCCCCATCCTCGAGATCTCCGATCTTACCGTCGAGTTCTCGACCCGACGCGGGATCGTGCGCGCGGTTCAGCACGTCGATATCAGCATCGCCAAAGGCGAGACGGTGGGCATTGTCGGGGAGTCCGGCTCCGGCAAGTCGGTGACGTCATTTGCCGTGATGCGCATCCTCGATCGCGCCGGCCGCATTGCGCAAGGCGCGGTGCATTTCAGCGGGCTTGATCTCATCGCGGCGAGCGAGGATCAGATGCGCGAGCTGCGCGGGCGCGAAATATCGATGGTGTTCCAGAATCCGCGGTCCGCGCTCAATCCGATCCGCAAGGTTGGTCATCAGATCGAGGACGTGCTTCGGCAGCACTCGCAGGTCAATTCCGCAGAGCTCGCCGACAAGGCCGTCGAGATGCTCGATCAGGTGCGCATTGCGCGCCCGCGCGAGCGCTACCACGCTTATCCCTTCGAGCTCTCAGGCGGCATGTGCCAGCGGGTGGTGATCGCCCTTGCGCTGGCCTGCCGGCCGCGGCTGCTCATCGCGGACGAGCCGACGACCGGCCTCGACGTGACGACGCAGAAGACGGTGATGGATCTCATCGTCGAGCTCACGCGGCAGCAGGGCATGTCGACGATCCTCATCACCCACGATCTCGGCCTCGCCGCAATGTACTGCGACCGCGTCGTCGTCATGGAGCAGGGGAACGTGGTGGAAAGCGCCGCGTCGGCGGCGATCTTCACCTCGCCCGCGCATCCCTATACCCGCAAGCTCATGCGCGCGACCCCGCGTCCCGGCATAAACCTGCGCGATCTGCTGCCCGAGAATGACCCG
>Ga0209331_1000649_pt1 | contig 12288 bp, 9 predicted proteins | sample JacPinW_OM3H0_M3_FD_187971 | JGI IMG/M metagenome (GOLD analysis project Ga0209331, IMG submission 187971) | Forest soil microbial communities from Algoma, Ontario, Canada - Jack Pine, Ontario site 1_JW_OM3H0_M3 (SPAdes) (version 2) | ecosystem: Environmental > Terrestrial > Soil > Boreal... | reverse complement strand
GGAGAGGGATGGGGTGAGGGGCACAAATGGCCCCGTGTGAACTCGGCCCCTCACCCTAACCCGCTCCCCGTAAGAACGGGGAGAGGGAAAAGAGCGGCCGTACGGGTTCGCTCGGCCAAGCAGGCAAGCATCGGCTTGTTCATGTTCAAACATTGTTTTCATTGGATTTTCCAGATTGGCTTCGTTTGCGCAAGTAGTTGGCTTTGTTTGGGCAGAATATCATTGTCCGTTGGTTCGTTGTGTTCGTTTGGCTGATGCGTAACCGAGTCGCCCGTTGGGTCGGTCTGCCAACTGGCGATGGATCTATCCGTCGGGTTCGTTTGGCCAAAACGCCCTGCGCAGTATCGCGGGCTCTTCGGCCAAGCAGCCAAGCATCGTGTTGTTCATGTTCAAACATTGTTTTCACTATGATTTCACCATTGGCTTCGTTTGCGGAAGTTGGGTTCGTTTGCGGAAAGCATCATTGTCCGTTGGGTTCGTTTGGCTGATTCGTAACCGAGCCGCCCCGACGGGTTCGTCGGCCAACTGGCGATGGATCCATCCGTCGGGTTCGTTTGGCCAAAACAGGAGGGCAGCTGCCCGACCGTCGCGTCTCTTCGCCCACACGGAAGATTGCGCGGGTTCTCTCTTGGCAGGTCCTTCGATAGCCCGCAGCATCAACTCGGCAAGAGTGGATGCGAGCGCCTGGGAATCCGCCGAAGCGGAGCGATATGAGGCAAAGCCAATCACCTTACGAGTTTCCATGTTCTTGGTTTGTTCTATAGACAACCTGAGGCTCTGTCAAGCCCTATGCAGCCGTTCACGACCAGCTAATCCTCGGCAATTGGACCATTCCGCGCGGCGGCGCACCCCGCTGTCTGCCGCCCCTAAAAAGCAGCCAAGGGCCCCGCGCCACTCGAGATGGCGTATGGACGCAAGTTCAAGTTAGCGCAATTCTCTCGCGGAGGAGAGGCTTATCCTGGGCATCTAATGAGGGCGTCTTCGAGATGAGGGGGCTTCGACAAAGCTGGCGCTTGTTGGGTGGCCTCCTCTGCTCGATGCCACCGCAGGATGGTGTCAGGCTGAACGACGCGCGACAAACCGAGCAGGCTTGGCCATAGCCAAGTCATCCATACCAATAATGCCCGGTCACTTCCACGCAGCCGCAGACGGTGCGGTGCACGCCTTAGGGCAATATTGAGCTGATGACGAAGAAAGAGATTCTCGACTTCAAGCCGGCGCCGCGACGTGAACAGGTTGGCGATAAACGTCCCAAGCAGATGGAGGATCGCAAGCATCGCATCGGATGATGCCCTGATTCTGCCTCATGCGCCAATCCGCAAGGACGGAATTTTCGGGAACGACAGGGGCACACACAGACTAATTCCAAAACCGGAGTCGTGCCAAGGAGCAAATGTATGACCCTTCGATAGCTCATCCGGAAGGGGCAAAGACCTTGGTACGAGCGCAGCCCCTCTTCCCAGTGGGTGCAAAGTATGCCTATCATCGTTTCGCCGCGGCCTTCGTCCTCGTTCGGCTCAGACCTCAGTGACCCGAGCCTCTCCCTACAGTACCCACGACAGGGTGCCCGCGCATCGGGAGGATTACATGAAATCAGCAGTATATGCAGCCGTCCTAAGTACGGCCTTTCCTTTTGCTGCCCTCGCGCAGACAGCTGACGAGATCAAGAATGCGGAAAGGACACCGCAGAACGTGCTCACCTACGGGATGAGCTACAACCACCAGCGTTATAGCACGCTCACACAGATCAATCGCGACACGGTCAAAAAGCTCGTGCCGGCGTGGGCGTACAGTATGAACAACAACACCGGCGAAGAATCGCAACCGCTGATCTATAACGGGGTGATGTACATCACGAGTCATGACAAGACCGTTGCGATCGATGCCTTAACGGGGAAGGAAATCTGGAAAACTATGGTCGAATATCCACCCGACACGACGCGGGTGGTCTGTTGCGGCATCGTCAACAGGGGAACAGCGATCTTCGAGGGCAAGATATTCCGCACGACACTCGATGCGCGCGTGATCGCGCTCGACATGAAGACCGGAAAGGAATTATGGGCCACCAGGTCAGGCGAGTCCAAGGACGGAATCGCCATGACGAATGCGCCGCTGATCGCCAATGGCGTGCTGATCACCGGAATGGCCGGAGCCGAATATGGAAGCCGTGGCTATATCGAGGGCTACGATCCCAATGACGGTAAGCGGCTATGGCGGCTGTACACGGTGCCGCGACCGGGTGAGCCCGGCGCAAATACCTGGCCGGACAATGCAGCCAATGCGAGCGGCGGAAGCTCCTGGACCACAGGCGCGTACGACCCGGAGCTCGATCTGGTATTCTGGGGAATTGGCAATCCCGCACCGTGGAATGCGCTGCTGCGCAAGGGCGACAATCTCTTCACCGACGCGGTTCTTGCCATTCGCCCGAAAACCGGCGAGCTCGTCTGGCATTATCAAACGTCGCCCAATGATCCGTTCGATCATGACAACATCACCTCTACAATTCTCGCTGAGCTCCCAATTGATGGAAAAGCGACCAAGGTGCTGTTGCAGGTGGCGCGCAACGGCTTCGTCTACGTGCTCGACCGAAAGACAGGTCAGCTGACTTCCGCAAACCCGTATGTCAAAGTTACCTGGGCCACCCACATCGACAAGGAGACGGGGCGACCTGAATGGACCGAGACAACCAAAAAAGCCTTGTCACTGACCGAGGAGATCCAGACGTGGCCGCATATCACGGGCGGCACAAACTGGTTCCCGTACTCGTTCAATCCGCGGACCGGGCTTGCCTACGTAAACACCGCTGATTTTGGAATGAACTATAAGCCCGATCCCATCGAAGAAATCAGAAACCTGAAACCAGGCGAGTCCCACCGCGCGGTGAAGATCACGCCCATTTTCAACTCGGACGGCATACGCGGACATTTGCGCGCGATTGATCCACTGACCGGCAAATCGAAATGGGCAACGCCGTTCAAGAGTCCCAATTGGGCAGGCACGCTCGTGACCGAAGGAGGCCTCGTCTTCACCGGTCAACTCACAGGGGAGTTCATTGCCGTAGATAGCGAGACCGGCAAAATCGTTTGGCAGTTCCAGACCCCGTCGGGAATCATCGGACAGCCGGTCACCTGGGAGCACAATGGAAAGCAGTATGTGACAGTGACCAGTGGCACGGGCGGCGTCTACGTCCTCAAGACGGCCGACCCCAATTTGACGCATGTGCCGCCGGGTGGGACGCTTTGGACGTTCACGCTGCTCGATCAGTAACAAAGGAACATCGAGTCGATGCGGCCGCCTTGCGAGCGGCCGGATGCTCGCGAGCAAGTCTTTGGCCAGCGCAATTCGCCTTCTGGCCACCAGTTTGATGGTACTCGCCGTATCGCAAGCACGAGCGGAGGACAGTCCCGTCGGCAAAGGAGAGAGGCTTTACGATAAGAACTGCTCTCAATGCCATGGCGACAATCTACAGAACAACTCCAGCCTTGCGTTCGATCTGCGGCGCCTCCGACAGGACGAATACTCCCGGTTTGTCGAATCGGTCTTGCATGGCAAGCTAGCAATGCCATCATGGCAGGGGGCGTTGACCCCTGAGCAGATACAGAACATCTGGGCCTACGTACGTGCAAACGCTTATCAGCAATAATGGCCAGAGCGGTGTCAATATCCTGTCCACGTAGGTGGCGGCCCGCCGCTGGAGATCAGGATAATTTATGTCGTATGCCATCAGGCCACCAGCATCGACGACGTGCGCGAGATTGATGTCACTTGCGGGGCGCACGAACAGGCGCAACCTTCGCCACGCCGATCATGCAGTCGCGCGTCACGAGTTCGGCGAGTTGCGACATGTCCATGCTCTCGCTTCCCGTAGGACGCTCCGGCAGGATCAAGTAGCGCATGTCCGCATTGCTGTCATGCACGCGCAATTCCACATCCTCCGGCAGCAGCAACCCGAACTCAGCGAGCACCACGCGCGGTTCACGTACCGCGCGGGCACGGTAGGCCTTGCTGATGTACCAGGACGGCGGCTGACCCAGGATCGATCGCGGATAGCAGGAACACAATGTGCAACAGACTAGATTGTGCACGGTCGTGCTGTTCTCGACGACAATGAGTTGCGCCTCCCCGACCTTGATGCCGAGCTCGAGGGCGGCCGACTTTCCGTTGGCCAGGAGGCGCGCTTTATAAGCCGGGTCGGCCCACGCGCGCGCAACAATGAGGGCGCCAAGATGCACGCCGGGAGCTTCCAGCCGCTCAATCTCCTGCGTCACCTCTTCGGGTGCGAGCAGGTTCTTGGTCACAAGCAGGTTTTGCAGCGCATCGATGATGATCTGAGCCTCGAGATTTCCAGCTTCGTCCTCCGTGACAAGCGTCTCGTCGGCATGGTGCGTGTGAGCCCGGTCGTGATGGTGAACGTCTGCGTGGCTCATGACGACCTCTCTGCTTCACACTTGCCGCTGGTGATTCCCGGCGCGGCCGTCAGCCAATGGTCATAGATCTCGATCAGAACCTTGTCGCCCGGGGACCCTTCGTAGTGCGGCCATAGGTCCTTTTGCCGGAAACTCACTCTATAAAGCGGGATGACGGGACCGGCGGTGTTCCCGACCGCGAGGTTCTCGGGATTGAGGAAGAAGCCGCAGAACTGGATGACCTCGCCAACTTTGCCTCGCACGTAGAACGGCGTGCGGATATGCCCTGCCTTACCAAGATCCGATACCTTTACCGTGTCTCCCACCCGGAAGCGCACCGTCATGGTAGGCCTCCCCTAGCGGTCCTCCACCGCGCGCGCACCCGTGCGATCTCCGCTTCAAGCTCTTCACGCGCGACAACCTCTTTTTCGATGAGGATGTCGATCATCGCCTCCAGGCGCCTTCGGTAGAATGACAGCTTCTTGTATTTTTCGACGCCGAAGGATTCAAACCCGCGACGCAATTCATCGAGCGAGATGATTCGCCGCGTCGCGTCGCCAAGCAAGTTGCGCACGGCCTCGACCTGCTTTTCCCAATGTAGCCACGGCAACTCCTGCTGCGGCACTGATCCGGCTTGATCGCCCCCGATATCATGGTAGCCACGTGTCATTGCGCGGCCCTCCCTCGTTCAAATTATGTACGACGAATAGCGAAGCTGCGCAGGTATTCCTCAGGTCTGGTCGGGTCGAATTCCCTGCCAAGGATGGTGTGCTTGACCATGGCGGACGGCGGAGGCGTGAGCCCGAGATCCTGCATCCGTTTGCTGGCGTCGGTTGACAGGAACACTGTGCGTGCCACGTCCTGATAGCTGATGTCGGCGGCGATCATGTTCCAGCGGCGAAGCTGGGTGAGCAGCCAGATGGCCGTCGACTCGTATGGGAACGCCCGAAACCCGATGCGATCCTCAACAGTGACGACATTGCCGAGACCGTCCGCATAGCGTCCGAGCAGGACCTGCTCCAGCACGGTCTTCGGTTGGTTGAGGTACTTCGGCGGCGCCAGCAGCTCGGCAACCTTCGGGCGGTTGGCCTGCTTGTCTGCGAATTCGGTTGCCCGCACCACAGCTCGGAACACGGCGCCGTAGCTGTTCGGATTCTCCTTGATGAATTTCTCCGTCGTCGCCAGCGTGCAGCAGGGATGTCCGGGAAATATGTTGCGCGTGAGGAGGTGCAGGAATCCCACGCCTTCAAACACCGCGCGCTGTCCCCAGGGCTCTGCGAACAGCATGCCGTCGAGATTACCCGCCGCCATATTGGCTACCGAGTCCGCCGGCGGATAGACGCGCAGCTCTACGTCCTTGTCGGGATCGAGCCCATGCTCGGCGAGATAATACCGCAGTAGCATCGCATGCATTGAATGCTCGTGCGGAATACCGAACTTGAAGCCTTTCCAGCTCCTCGGATCGCGCCGGTCTTTGTGCTTGATGTGGAGCGTGATGGCGTTCCCGTTGATGTTCTGCACGGTGGACACGAAGGTCCTGGTCGGCGCCGATCCGACACCGAGCGTCATCGTCAACGGCATCGCAAGCACAAGGTGCGAGGCATCGAACTCCCCGGTATTGAGCTTGTCGCGGACGATCGCCCAGCCCGGTGTCCGCGCCAGATTCACCTCTAAACCTTCCTTCTGATATTCCTCCATCGCATGGGCAAGAAGAACCGGCACCGTGCAAGTGATCGGGACGAACCCGACGTTGAGCTTCGTCTTCTCGAGCGATGCCGCCTCACGGGAGATTGCCTTGGTCGCGTCGAGCGGAAAAGCCTGTGCAATTGCGGCCAAAGCCGTGGTAGCGCCGACTGCCTTGAGGAAGCTGCGCCGAAGCCTCGCGTCAGGCACAATGGAGTGCAGAACCGTGGTCTCGACGATCCGATCGACGTAGAGCTCTGCCGATACATAAGCATCCGCTGGCACCGCGGCGCCGAGCTCGCGACGATGATCTGCAATCGTTGACCCGCAACCGCAAGGGCACGCCTCGCCCAAACGTGCAGCGGGGTTGGAGGGTCGAACGTCCGTCGCCATGAAGCACCTCGAACAACGCCATCGCCGCCATGGATGCAACGAGGATGCCAAGCCTCGATGGTCGGAATCCCCAGCGATTGGGCAGCGAAAGGCCGCGTTCGCCGATCCGGTATGCAACTTGCATGGCCACCTTGGCAAACTTGGTCCAAACGGGAGCATTGCATGAGCGGACTGGGCGGTCTGAACAAGTCACCCGACGGGGTCGTGATCGGCTTGGTGCAGCTGCAAAATCCTTCGGTCGTCACCAAGGAAGACCTGGCCAGGCAGACCGACCGGATCTGCCAGCTGGTGGGAAAGGCGCGGCGCAACCTCTCCACGATGGATCTTGTCGTGTTCCCTGAATATGCGCTGCACGGGCTGAGCATGGATACCAATCCCGACATCATGTGCACGCTGGACGGCCCCGAGGTCGGTCGCTTCAAGCAGGCCTGTGTCGATAACCGCATCTGGGGATGCTTCTCGATCATGGAGCTCAATCCGGGCGGCAATCCATTCAACAGCGGCATCATCATCGACGATCGTGGAACGCTGCGACTCTACTATCGCAAGATGCATCCCTGGGTTCCGGTCGAACCGTGGGAGCCAGGCGATATCGGCATTCCGATCTGCGACGGTCCGAACGGCAGCAAGATCGCGCTGATCATCTGCCACGATGGGATGTTCCCCGAAATGGCTCGCGAATCCGCTTACAAGGGTGCCAACATCATGTTGCGCACGGCCGGATATACCGCGCCGATCCGACACGCATGGCACGTGACCAACCAAGCCAATGCGTTCTGCAATCTAATGTACACCGCCAATGTCTGTCTTGCAGGTTCCGACGGCTCATTCAACTCGATGGGCGAAGGGATGATCGTCAACTACGACGGCGTGCCGCTCGTCACCGGCAATGGCATTCCCGATGAGATCATCACCGCCGAGGTGCGGCCGCGCCTGTGCGACGAGGCGCGCATCGTCTGGGGCGTCGAGAACAACATCTATCAGCTCGGCCATCGCGGCTATGTCGCCGTGAAAGGGGGCGCGCAGGATTGCCCCTACACCTTCATGCAGGATCTCGCCGCCGGACGATATCGGCTGCCGTGGGAAGAGAAGGTCAGAATAGTTGACGGTACGACCTGCGGCTTTGCGACGCCGGCTCGTACCTACAGCCCAGCCACGGACGCGAAGGCCGTGCTTCGCAAGGTCGGATGATCCTCCGAAAGCCGGGAGGATGCGCTGGGCTCAGCGCAGCGCTTGGGAATTCGTGACGCTCCCGAACACGCCTCGCTGCCGACCATGTTTATCGCGGCGCCATGATCGCTTGTGGCGCCACAGCAGCCTGCACGCATTCGAAGCCACCGATATGCACGCAGACGTCGGTGGATTGTGGTAAGGACGATTCCGACGATGCCGTTCCGACGGCGAATGCCCTGGCGCACCTCATGCTTAAATGCATCGAGAGATGCGCATGGCTTGGCTACATTCCCAGGTCCTTTTTGCTCAAGATGATTGAGCGGACATCCACCCTGTGCTTGAGCGCGCCCTCCTTATGGAAGACGTCAATCAGCGCCTGGTAGGAGTTGAGGTCGACGTCGTTGAGCTCGTTCCACGCGCGAAGATAGGGCTGTGCAACGAGTTGGACGTCTCCGGCTGGAATAGGGGTATACTTCGCGATGATTGGGCGATACTTGTCGAAATTGTCATTGGCGAGCTTGGTCGCCTGGTCGAGCGCTGCGACCACTTTTGCCGCCACAGCCGGGCGCTCCTTGATGAACTTCGTCGTCAGAACCGCCGCGCCGGAATAGAACGGGTCTGCAATCGCCATCGCGACCGGGTTTGTCATCGCGCGTTTTGCCTCCTTCGAGGCGACCGCGATCGAGCCCACGGGCTCGAGCGCGAGCGCCGCATCGATCGTTTTGCTGACGACGGCGGGAACCTGGAGTCCGACCGCAAGCTCCTTAAGGGTGACATCCTTGTCCGGATCGAGACCGGCGCTGCGCATCATGTACCGCGAGATTGTCCTCCATTGGATGCCCGGCAGATGGCCGAGCGATTTGCCTTTCAGGTCGGCGAAGGTCTTGATCGTGGAATCATTGGCGACGATCAGCCCGTCGTTGATGCGGTCCACCTTGATGCCGCCGCCCTGCAGCCCGAATACCTTAAACGTGCCGGGGAACTCGGTTTCCGCAATCACCGTGATCCCGGCAGCGGCACCGGGGGGCCCGAAGTCGGCGCGGCCCGACACCATCGATTCGATGATCTGGTTCGGAGACTGGAATTTTACCGACTCGACCTGTAGTCCGGCCTGCTCGAAAAGCTTTTCCTCTATCGCAACGTAATAGGCCATGGTCTGCATGATCGGAAGCCAGGACGCGACCACTTTCTCCTGAGCACGTGTGCTTGTGACGGACACGGCGAACACCGCCCCGATGATTGCGGGCAAGAGTCTGTTCATTCGAACCTCCCGGTTGGCTTCTCGATCAGTGCCCCGCCCAATGGACAAAATGCTTCTCGGTCAGCAGGAAGATAACATTCAATCCGTAGCCGAGCACGCCCGTCATGATGATCGTCGCGTACATCTGCCTGACGTTGAACACGATCTGCATGTCAATTATGCGGTGGCCAAGTCCATTGTCCGATCCAATGAACATTTCGGCGACAATGATCACGACCAGCGCCAGTGAGACGGCGATGCGCAGCCCGATGAACGTCTGGGGTAATGTCTCGTAGAAATGGACGTCCCAGAAAATGCGCAGGCGCGACGCTCCCATGACCTTTGCGGCGAGGAGCCGTGTCTGTCGGGCGTTCATCACGCCATAGGCGACATTGAAATAAACGATCAGAAAGGCTGCGAATGCTGCGACTGCGACCTTGCTGAAATCGCCAAGGCCGAAGATCAGGAGGAAGAGCGGAAACATCGCTGTCGCAGGCGTCGACCGGAAGAAGTCGATGAGAAACTCGAATGCGCGATAGATGTGCGGACTGGCGCCGGTGACAATGCCAAGCGGCATCCCCAACACAACTGCAATCACAAACGCGTAGAAGGTACGCACGACCGTGTGACGGAAGTCGACCAGCATCGAGCCGTCGACGAGGCTTTCCACCAGCGACTGTACGGTGCCGATGGGCGATGGAAGGAGCTTAGGACTGACAAGTTGGAGCTGAAACGTCACCCACCAGAGGACGAACAGCACCAGCGGCCCGGTGACCGCGTTCGATCTCCGCAGGAGGTTAGTCACGTGAGGCATCACCCTGGTTCCGGGCCGCGCGTGCGGCAAAACCGACGTGCAACGGACGTGCCACGCCATTACACGCTGAGAGCACTCGGTCCTGTCGGCTGCGCTGGGGGGTCGAGCCGGCCCCTTGTGAGCCTGGGGTCCCAGCGAGAGGGCCATGGTCGGGTTGATGAAAAAGCTGGCTGGTTGTGCTCAATTGCTGAGCGTCTGGGTTCGATGCTCCGTCTACGCTGGTGGCAAGCGCCGACGAGGTGATCGAGTAGGCTACAGAAATTCACGCACGGCTACACGGCAACATCGTGCTCACCCGGGCGGGGTCGTGACCATGATCATGATGGTCGGCGTTGACTGCCTTTCCCCCGAGGTGCAGCCGCGATACCTGATCGCCATTGGCCGGTGCAGGGAATTCTGCAGGGAATTTTGCCGATTCTGGCCTCTGCGCGCAGCTTCGGCCACCTATTTGAGCAGCGAGATCAGTGGCCTGCAGCGAAATTCCGAAATTCCCTGCGCACCCGAGCAGGAAATTTTTTGACACGGGAGCAGGGAATTTAGATCGAAGAGCAGGGAATTTATAGGGACTTTTGGTGATGCGCTTGGGTGGCCTCGTCGAAGTAGCAGGGGCGCCCGGCACCTGCGACAGATCAGAAGCTGTTCGCCCGACCAGCTAATGAACCGGAGCCCGCTCGCCTGCTTGATGGCGCGACTGATCGCTTCGTGGCGCTGGTCCGCACCATTCGGAAGTCGCAGCAGTGAAACAGAAGACATTGGCCAAACGGAGTAGCGGCCTGAACCTCCTTCGACATAGCTGCAAAGATAGTTGTAGAGCTATATAACGGGTGGCGCATGGGAACGCGGCAACCTCGGACCGCTTGGGCTTGCCTTTTCGTCTTAGGGTAGACAGGAGGAAATCTTGCAGTTTACTCGCATGCCCACGGCAATCGGCTTCCTCGTCGCGGCTGCCGCCCACTCCGCGATTGCCGCCGACATTTCCGGCGCCGGCGCCAGCTTCCCCTATCCGATTTATGCGAAATGGGCCGATGCCTACAAAAAAGAGACTGGCATCGCGGTGAACTATCAGTCGGTCGGTTCGGGCGAGGGCATCAAGCAGATCCAGAACAAGGACGTAACCTTCGGGGCCTCCGACATGCCGCTGGCGGAAGGGGACTTGGACATGCACGGTCTCGTGCAGTTCCCGACCGTGATCGGCGGCGTCGGGGCGGTGGTGAATGTTGACGGCGTCAAAGCGGGCGACCTCACCCTCGACGGCCCGACATTGGCCAAGATCTTCCTCGGCGAGATCAAGTCATGGAATGACGCCGCGCTTCGAAAGCTCAATCCAACCCTGAAACTGCCGTCGCAGGCAATTGCCGTGGTGCATCGCTCCGACGGCTCCGGGGCGACTTTTGTCTTCACCAACTACCTTTCCAAGATGAGCGTGGACTGGCGGACCAAGGTCGGATCGATCACCTCCGTCGAGTGGCCTATCGGCATCCGCGCTCGGGGGAACGAAGGCGTCACGTCCACCGTCGCCAGCATCAAGGGCTCCATTGGCTACGTCGAATACACCTATGCCAAGCAGAATAAGCTCTCCACCACCAAGCTGATGAACAAGGACGGCAAGGCGGTCGCGCCCACCATCGAGTCGTTCACGGCCGCTGCCCGCAGCGCCAACTGGGAAGGAACGCCGGGCTTCGGCGTCATCCTGACCAACGAATCCGGTGCGGACACTTGGCCGATGACCAGCGCCACCTTCGTCCTCATGCACAAGCAGCCGACCGATCCGGTAGCCGCAGCCGAAGCACTGAAATTCTTCAACTGGGCTTACGGCAAGGGCGACAAGATGGCGGAGGAGCTCGACTACGTCCCGATGCCGGACAACGTCGTCAACGCGGTTAAGAAGCTTTGGGTGTCCGAGATCAAGGATGCCAGCGGCAAGCCAATTTTTTGGGGTGGATGACCGAGCCATAGCCTGCCGAACGCCTGTGGCGGCTGGGCGCTGTCGAAGCTCGAGCGGGTGATCGGGATGTAACAGCTTAGAGCGGAAGGCGCGTCGCACAGATGCGACTGGCTTGGCTGGGCTGAGAGGACTCGAACTCGCAAATGTCATTTTGGTAAAGCCGTTGAAATGTTGGGCAGATTCTCTTTGGATCACCCGAACATTTTGGGACCTGAGGCCTTTCGCGCGCGAGCAGCAACACGATTTTCGAAATGACGTTCGCGAGTTCGAGTCCTCCCACCCCAGCCATGCAGTCGCGGTCTCTGTTTGCCAAGTCCAGGCCTAGAAAATTGGCACGCTCTTCCCGCTACTTAGCGGGATTCAAGTGAGTCTCTGCAGCCCGAATTTGCCGCTCCTTGGCGATCTCAGCCGCAATTTTGTGTCCCAGTCTCTGGCGGCTAAATTCCAATTTCCAAATTGCGGATCTCGAGACTCGGTTCGTAGACGGCGGAGACTGGTTCGACGAGTCACCCTCGGGTGTGTGGCGTCTTTTTAAGCGTCCGCGACACGACCAAATCGATTTCAACCAGCGTGTCCTTGACCATGAAGGCGAGGTAGTTTGCTGCAAGCTTGTCATAGCGGGTGGCAGCCATTC
>Ga0209331_1000648_pt1 | contig 12297 bp, 9 predicted proteins | sample JacPinW_OM3H0_M3_FD_187971 | JGI IMG/M metagenome (GOLD analysis project Ga0209331, IMG submission 187971) | Forest soil microbial communities from Algoma, Ontario, Canada - Jack Pine, Ontario site 1_JW_OM3H0_M3 (SPAdes) (version 2) | ecosystem: Environmental > Terrestrial > Soil > Boreal... | reverse complement strand
GCGCGGATGCCATCGATGAGCGTCCTGATGCCGGCAACCTCGGTGCGGCCGAACTTGTCGTCCTTGAGGTCGATGTCGTGAATGATCTCGGCGATCGCGCGCAGGGCGGAGTCATTGAGGCCGGCGCGCTCCAGCAGCACTTCGAACGTGCACTTGTCGCCCTCGTGGGTGAACTCCGCCTCGAACATGTCGAAGCGCAGCTCACCCTCATGCGGACGGTAACCCTTGCCCGATACGAACTTGAAACGAGCCTCGGGATCGATGAAACGGCGGATCAGCCAGGCGCTGGCGATCCGATCTGCGTAAACGCCCTCGCGTGTGACCCAGGTCCGGTTGCGGAGCGTTTCCGCCAGCCTGGGCTGCGTCTTTGTTTTGCTTGCCACGGGTTCGTCCTTGTCCAACTGAGCTTCAAGCTCTCTGAGCAACCCTTCCGCTGTTTCCCGCCCGATAGCGCCGAAGAAATCAATGGCGGCGATTTCCGCCAGCCGCTTGCGCAATCGAGCAATCTGGCCGCGAAGCTCGTTTGCGGCGGCGCCGCCTGCCTTGCGGCGCAGCGACTTCGCCAGCGCCTGTGCTTGCTTGGCCAGCTCGGCGTAATCGGCATCTCGCGCCCGATCGAACAGTGCGCGTACCTCCTCGTCTGAGAGGCCGTCGATCAATCGGGCTTCGCAGACGAATGCTTCGCCGCCTCCTTCCTGGATCTCGCGCAGCAGCCATTCGAAGTCTTCTTGCGTCTCCTCATTCATCGGCAGTGCGTGCACGGCGTTCTTGACCGCGACGGCACCGATGTCCTGCAGGCGGCGCCAGATCTTGACCCGCAGGTAGGCGGGCTTGGCCGGCAGCTGATGAACCAGCAGCAGCCAGCTGTGGGCCAGCACTCTGGGCGGATCTAGTTTCATGCTTGACTACTGTACCAAGGGCCAGGCAGAACGCAACATATGTATCACTTAATTGTGTTCGACCGCGAAGGCCAAACCGCGCGTATTTCGGCAACCGCCTGTAAGGCCTTGCATGCCCTTATCTCTTGGCCGCCTCGCTCTTTGGCCGATCTCGCGGGATCGAGGTCGCGAGCGTAGCCGGGGGCTTGCCGCCGCCCCCCTGCTCGGTTAACGCTGGGTTTCGCTCCTTTATCCATCCTATATCATGAAAAAAATATCTTGCAACACGTGTATCAATATGCCATACCCCCTGCGGCCGTCAGCGTGGGAAGGACCGCGCTGCGCCGAAACCGGGAGAAAACTTATGTCTGATCCGATCGTATTTGGATTTCCACGCAGCACCTTTGTGCAGATCGTCCGGCTGGTGCTGACCCATAAAGATGTCTCGTACACGTTCCGGGACCTCGAACCGGAGATGGGTAAGCCCGCGCACCTGGCGCTGCATCCGTTCAACCGGGTGCCGATCCTCCAGCACGGCGACTTCACGCTGTACGAAACAAGCGCCATCGTGACCTATGTCGAAGAGACATTCGACAGTGTGGCGCTGCGGCCGGCGAGCCGGCGGGAGCGCGCGCGCATGGACCAGTGGATCAGCGCGGTCAATTCCTACTACTACCCCTACATGATCTATCACGTGTCGCACGAGCGGCGCGTGTTTCCCGAGCTCGGCATCGCATCCGACGAGAAGGTGGTGGCGCACGCGCTGCCGAAGATCGACGTGGGTCTTCAGGTCGTGGAGCAGGAGCTGGCCGACGGGCGGGATTATCTACTCGGTTCGCAGCTTACGCTCGCCGACTTCTATCTGCTGCCAAGCACTTACGCTTTCGGAACGACCCCCGAGGGCAAGCGCATGTATCCGAAATATCCGGCCTTCTGCCGATGGCGGGAGCGGATGGAGGCCTTGCCGGCCGTGCGAAGCTTCCGTGCGGCGTTGCCGCCGCACGCTCCGATCGAGCACGCGCGGGAATGGGCGGTCTCGCATCGGCCGAAATACTGATTGTTTGAGCAAACCGAAGCGAAGTCCGTCACCGGCGGCTCGCCGAATGCACACCAACGACTGGAGGTAATCAATGAAGTGGATCACACGTGAACGGGTCAAGGTTGATCGCGTCGCCTGCCCATGGCTGATCAAGAAATTCGTCGACAAAGACGCCGAGTTCGTTTTCGTTCCGGCCGACAAGGTGATGGCGGAAGCCAAACGCCTCAGTGCCATTCCCTACGACGTGAAGGATGTCGAGCTCGGTCACCACGGCAAGGAGTGCTCGTTCGAGGCGATCCTGAAAAAATACGCACTCACCAGCAATCCGGCGCTGCTCCTGCTTGGAAAGATCGTCAACGGCGCCGACACCGACAATGCGCTCTACCATCAGCCCGAAGGACCCGGTCTTGAAGCCATCGCCGAGGGCTTTCGTCATCTCGGCTACAAGGACGATCACGCGCTCAATGCCGCGGAGTGGATCGTCTACGACGCCCTTTACGCCTACTGCCAGGAGATGGTCCGGCAGGGCAAACCCAACGGAGATTTCGTACAATGAGGACACAAATGCTGCACAGCCTGCTCGACGCGCTGCGCGACGGTCTTGCTGCTCATCGGGAATATGAGCGTCTCATATCGCTCGGCGTGGGTCACGATCCCGCGCTCAGGGCGGCCGTTTCGCAAACGAGCCACAGCCGGGAAGCGTGCGCCAGCGACTGCAGGCGAGAGAAAAAAACGCCAGTCCGGCTTGATGCGCGCATGCCTCGCGATATCGGGCTGACCCCCATCGGGTTTTCACCCCGCTCAGGATGACGCCAATGGAGGATGCCGGATCGTTTGCGCTTGCCATATTCGTGCTTGGCACGGCGACGGCGGCCTTTGTCACCGGGCTCGCCGGCTTTGCGTTCGGGTTGGTTGCCGCTGCAATCTGGCTTTACGCGCTGACGCCGATTCAAACGACGACTCTCATTGTTTTATACGGGTTGCTGGTCCAGGGCTATGCCGTCTGGAAGCTGCGCCGCAATATCAATGTCAGTAGACTCGCGCCTTTGATCATCGGAAGCGCCATTGGCGTTCCCGTCGGCATCCTGGTTTTGCGGTGGGTACCGCCGGGAACACTGCGGACCGCAATCGGCCTCCTGCTGATTGTATTTAGCCTTTACAATCTTGTGCGCCCCGCACTGCCCAGCGCAAAGCAAGCCGAGCGACTGGCAGATGCCGGCGCCGGGTTCATCAATGGGCTGGTTGGCGGAGCAACCGGCCTTGCCGGAATTGTCGTCGTGATCTGGAGCAGTCTGCGCGGCTGGTCGCGCGATGAGCAGCGCGCCGCATTTCAACCGACCGGAGTGGCGACGTTTTTCATCACGCTGATCGGATTGGGGGGTATCGGCGCAATCAACACGGCCAGCCTGCAGCTGTTCGCAATCGGTCTGCCTGCTCTTGCCATCGGCACCTGGGCCGGCTGGAAGCTCTACGGCAAGCTCGACGAACGTAAATTCCGCGTCGCTGTCCTCGTCCTCCTCCTGCTGTCGGGCGTCGCGCTTGTCATGATGGTTTGATCTGCGCAGTCGCCGACGCAAGATCGTTTTCGACGAGTCAATGCATGGGCCAGATCGACGCCACGATCTGTTCGAGGCCGGTGCGCCGGATCAGCGCCTTGGCCCGATCCTGCGCCTCCGCGTAGAGGTCGTGCTCGTTGAGCGTGAGCACCTTGCCGCCACGCATGAGGATTTTGCCGTCGACAATGACAGTGTCGGCGCAGCCCCCGTGCGCGCAATAAACCAGGTTGGCAATGGGATTGTGAACGGGCTGCCATTCCGGCCGCATGATGTCGAGGAGCGTGATGTCGGCCTTCTTCTCCACCTCCAACGAGCCGAGATCCGCGTCCCATTGCATGCAGCGCGCACCATTGATGGTGAGCATCTCGACCGCGGTCTCGGGACGAAGCACCTTGGGATCAAGGCGCGCTTCATGCAGGCCGCCGACGATGAGGAAGGCCTGCCGTATCGCATCGAGATAGTTGCTCGACATGGCCGAATCCGAGCCAAGCGACACGGACAAGCCAAGTTCCAGCATTTCCGGGGTCTTGCCATGGCTGATGTTGCCCATGGCCTGGTGCATGGACGCACTGGGCGCGAGCGAAATCTTCACATCCCGCTGCTTGAGCATGTGCAGTTCCTTTGCGTCCACCCAGCCCATGTGGAGCAGCAGCAGATTGGGACCGAGCAGGCCGAGCTTTTCGAGCCGGGCAATGTCGCCCATGCCGTATTTGAGATGCGAGGCGACGGTCTCGTCACGATTCTCGCACGCGTGACCGATGACTCCGACACCGCGCTTCTCGGCAAGCTTGCCCAGCCGGCGCAGCAGATCGTCGGAACATGCGACCGGGACACGAATTGAGAACCACGCTTTGAGCCGGCCGTTGAGCGCGCCGTCGAGCTCGGCGACCATTTCATCGGCGCGTTGCAGCGCCTCCTCGGTCGGCTCAAAGAAGCCGGGTGGGAGATTGCCCATTACGGTGTGGCCCATGTCAAACACCGTGCGGGCGATCATCCCGCGCATGCCGCTTTCTTGCACTGCTTGTGCGGTCTGCGCGGTGAAATAGCTGCCGGGATCGGCAAAGCACGTGGTGCCGGCGCGGATCATCTCGACCTGGGCAAGCCGCGCGGCGCAAAGCGCGTCGCCTTTGTCCATATGCGCCTCGACCGGCCACAGGCGGCGGAACAGCCGCTCCGGTCCCGAATAGGCTTCATCCCCGCAGCTGCGCCCGAGCTGCTGGGCGTTGTGAACATGGGTATCGAAGATGCCGGGCAGGGCGAGCTTTCCGCGTCCGTCGATAACGTCATCGTCCGTCTGCGGTGGAAACTCATGGCTTTTCCCGACCGCGGCGATGCGGCCATGCTCGATGATGAGCGTGCCGTCGCGAATGATGCGCCGGCTCGGATCGACGGTGACGAGATAATCGATGTTGCTGATGACAAGGCGGGACATTTGCGGCGCGGCTCCTAACCGTCATGCGCGGGCTTGACCCAGGGCTAGACCCGCGCATCCATCGAAAAAATCTTTTTCTTCTTTCGATGTGATGGGTTGCAGGACTCGACCTTGCCCGAGGTCCGCACTTTCGTGTGCCGCAAGTCGGGAACACCCGGCTTGCGGTGTCAAGCCCGACAATGACTCAAGTGGGTTCATGTTCGCTAATGCTGGTATAGTCTCTGACCGCTTAAAGGAGACCGTCATGCAGGTGCATCGCCGTCGAGTTCTGCAACTGGGAGCGGGTGCCGCCCTCGTTGCGAGCCTGCCTCACGGCGCGAAGAGCGAGACCTATCCTTCGCGCCCGGTGCGTCTGCTCGTGGGCTATGCCGCGGGCGGCGTCAATGACATATGCGCGCGGCTCACGGCGCAATGGCTCTCGCAGCGGCTCGGCCAGCAGTTCATCGTCGAAGACCGGCCGGGCGGGGGCAGCAACCTCGCCACCGAGGCGGTCGTGCGGGCAAACCCGGATGGCTATATGCTGCTTGAAGCTTCGACTTCGAACGCCTGGAACGCGACGCTCTATCAGAACCTGAATTTCGATTTCATCCGGGACATCGCGCCGGTCGCGGGCACCGTGCTCACCTATAACGTCCTCGTCACCAATCTCGCATTTCCGGCCAAGACCGTTCCCGAGCTTATCGCCTACGCCAGGGCCAATCCCGGCAAGATCAACATGGGATCGGCCGGCCCGGGCAGCTCACCCCATCTCTACGGCGAACTGTTCAAGAGCATGGCGGGGGTCGACATGACCACGGTGCATTACCGTGGCGACGGCCCTGCCATTCCCGATCTTCTTGGCGGACAGATCCAGGTCATGTTTGGCTCCGTGGTCTCATGGAGCGAGCAGATCAAGGGCGGCAAGGTGCGTGCCTTGGCGGTGACCAGCGCGACGCGCACGAAGCTGCTTCCGGACCTTGCGCCGATCGGCGAATTCGTTCCCGGCTATGAGGGCTTCGGCTGGCAGGGAATAGGCGCGCCGAAAAACACGCCGGCTGACATCATCGACAAGCTCAATCGCGCGATCAATGCGGGGCTGGCCGATCCCAAGCTCAAATCCCAGTTTGAGAATCTGGGCGCGGAAATTCTTCCAGGCTCGCCCGCGGAATTCGGCAAATTCATCGCGGATTACACCGAAAAATGGGCGAAGGTCATCCGCGCTGCGGGAGTCAAGGCTGAATAGCACCGGCGGATGACCGCACCTCCCCGACAGCGGCCAAATTGCTATGCAGATATGATCCGCCCCTTGCTGCCGGAGCCGAACATCGCCAAGCTGGCCACTAACGGACTTTGTTGCCGTTAAATCCAAACATTACCCTCGGCTGTGCGCTCGCCACCCTCATGGCCGGTATTGAGCCCTCCACGCGGCTCGATCAGCAATAGCTTGACCTCATGTTCGGCGTAAGGCTTGTGCTCTACACCCTTCGGGACGACGAACATCTCGCCCGCCGACACATGGACTGCACCGTCGCGAAAATCGATCCTGAGAACGCCATCTAGGACGATGAACGTCTCATCCGTATTCTTGTGATCGTGCCAAATGAAGTCACCCTGCAACTTCACGAGCTTGAACTGGTAGTCGTTCATTTCGGCTATGACCTTCGGCTGCCATTGCTCATGGAATAATCCGAATTTCTTGCCGAAATTGATCGCCTCGTAGCTCATGCGGTTCTCCGTCGATAGTTGCGCAACTATACCATTCCCGCTGACTGTGGGGTGATCCGCGGTCGCGAGGCGGGCTTACGAGCAAGATTACGCCGTCGTGGACGCCAATGGCCTGCCTGTGCAACTCGGCCTCACGCGCTCGGATCCAGTCAGCGTCATATCCTGGAGCTGTCAGCAACATTGATAGCCGTTCGGTGGAATATTGGCCCACGCGCTCCTGCCGATTGACGAGCGCTGCTTGGCTCGCCCACTTTGGCCGGGCGAACGTTATCGCGCTCTTTGCGAGTTGTTCTGTTGGCGAGGCCCGTTCGTCATGATATCAAATAAGCGCCTGGGGTAGCCTTTACTCAAACTTCCCCTAAGAGACATGCCGGTAACTGCATCAGCGCTGGCAATCGAGGATATCCGGGAAATGCAGTCAGTTTTGGAAACTTCGCCGACAAATGAGCAGCGCCGCGGCATATCAGATGACGAGCAAACGGCCGCGGTTGTTCTTTATAATAATCATCGCAAGTCCGTGATCCTGGTTAGGCGATTTAGAGCGCCGACCGTCGGGAAATTTCAAACAGGCAGCGGTATCCCCGAGGCTATTGCAGGCGTTACCAGGGAGAATGAGAGCCCTGAGACTGCCGCCGTTCGCATTGTAAAACAGGTTACAGGCTGCAAGATCGGCCTTCCCAAGCTGATCACTCAGTTTTTCGCGTTTCCAGGCGAGAGTGCCAGGTCTGTCCATCTGTATCATGCCGCCGTACATCTGACGGGTCAGCTGCCTTCACAAACCATCAACAATGGCGACGAGGAACGCATTCAGACTGTCGAGATGTCATTCGACGAGCTATTGCGAATGATCCGATCGAAGCGGATCGAGGACCCAAAATTATTAATAGGAGCCATGTGGCTTGAGCAAGAATTGAAAACCGCAGCACAAAAAACCCTGGATCACGGTGGTGCAAAATACGCGCTGCGCAATTCAAAGGACAAGTTTATCGGATTCAAAACCGGTTCGATCGGGGAGATTAAAGACATCTCCATATGGGTAAATTCGGAAAACGAAGATATGATAATGGACCGATTCATTGGTCGCAGCATTTCAGCCAACATTCGCTATCTTGGGGCGGCCAAAGATTCCGCCGGCAATATCAACGAAGATGTCATAAACAACGAGCTCACTGCCGAGATCGGCTCCCGGAGCCCAGTGCGGATTGGAACTGTGGTCAAGACAAGTTCAGGTATGTTGCGCGCGACAAATGGGGTCAAAGCGATCTTTCATGTTGCAACAGTACGAGGAGCGGGCGCGGGGCGAGGCGTTAAAGCCGATATCGACGACTTGGCCCGATGCACGACAAATATCTTGGCCAAGGCGGATCAGCTCAACCGAACACATCGCCGGCTGAAAGCGTTGTTCAGGCTGAAACCATGTAATTCCATTCTCATTCCGATGATTGGCGGAGGGGATGGTGGGCTAGCCATTGAGGAAATTATCCCCAGGCTGTTCGGTGCCGCAGTCAAATACTATCAGGACAACCCCGCGACCAGTCTCACACATATTTACTTCCTCGCCTATACGGCTGGCCAAAAAGCAGCGTGCGAACGCGAGTTGAAAACGCTACAGGAGGCGGGGATTGTTGATCGACCTGAACGTGCAAATCAAAAGGACCGTCTTAAAAGGCGCTCGCGATCACGTGCATCGAGCTCGACTGTGGCACCTAATGGATGAAGTCTATTTTGCTCCATAAAGGTCGCTGATGGCTTCAGTACTGGTCTCTATAGTCCAGCCGGCGCGTCATAAGGTGTGGCACACGATTCGCGGCGTGATGGACATTTTCCATGTACTCCCGCCAATCGCCTCGGGGCTTATTTTTTATCTGATGGCTTTCAATGACCAGGTACGCGAACTGTACGGCTCTGAGCTGGTCAGACCCAATTACGCGCATATTGTTCTCGCAGCAATCGGATTTATCTTGGTCAGCTGCGGCCTTTACTCCGCGCATCACCTTTTCAGCACGATTCGCCACAATATTGTCTATGCCAATTTCATGCGCCGCAGCGTAGGAAGGAACCTGCGCTGGATACGCAATGCTTCTGGCCTCCTGTGGGCGGCAGCGCCATGGGCGGGAATGACCTGGGGGCTGCTCGCCGAGGCATCTCAGTTTCGGGATGATCAAAGCCGCATCGATACAGCGTACAAGAGCCTCGCCATACTTGGCGTGAGTTCGCCTTCGCTTACAGACCACGATATCGAGCCCGCTGTTATCGTCGGCGTCGCAGTCGTCGCCATTGTGGGAATTATGTTGCTCTTTCTGCTGAGCCGCATCGGGCGCAGTCGAATGCTTTTATATATCTTCGTCGGTCTGGCTCTCATCTTGTTGCTGGGCGCGGCGATAGTACCCAAGACTTCGGTTGATTTTGTGGCGCTCTACCGTGGCATCGGTCCACTTGCCACGCTTGCACTCGAGATTTTGTGCACGCTCGCCGTTCTTACGGGTCTCGCTTATCTGGCTCGGCAGTCGAAGTTTCCCGCGGTGACTCTCGTGCTGGCTGCTCTGGTGGCCGGCGCATTGTTCAATATTCCATTCAGTCAGTTGGCTCTGTGGTTTGGAGTAGTCTGCTTGCTGCTCCTCATTGTGTCGGTCGCGGCAGGGTTCGTTTGGGAAAGCGCCGTGATGGTAATGCTGTGCTTGCTTGCATTCTTCGCTTACCGCCGAGACGATATCTATAGCAGCAAGAGCGATCCTATCTATAGCAGCAAGAGCGATCTCTCCGCCCCTCAAGTCCAGAACAGCGCTTCACTTGAGACTGTTCAGGAGAGCTTTTTCAGATGGTGGCAGAAACGAACCGGTGCGTCGGACCAAGTGCGCACGCCGTATCCTGTCTATATCATTGCCGCTCAGGGCGGCGGCATATATGCAGCAGCGGCAACCGCACTGTTTCTCGCGAAAATTCAGGATCGGCAACCATGCTTTCTGGAACATGTGTTCGCTATCAGTGGTGTTTCCGGTGGGGCGATTGGCGCTACGATCTTTGAGGCGCTTGCCGCATCACACAGATCAGCTACTGGCATTGAATCCGAAAATTGTCGGCCGGCCAATGTACAAAAGGGTCCGCTGACCGCCGAGCTCGCTGAAATCATGGAGGACGACTACTTTTCGCCTGTCGTTGGCGCGATACTTCCCGACTTGTTGGGTGACACTTGGGGCAGAGCAGAAACCCTTCAGCGAAGCTTTATTGCCTCGCTCTCCCGTCAGCAGGTGGCCGCCAGCAAGCTAAAGGAGCCTTACAACGCCCATTGGAATAGCGCTATCGATCCGGCTCTGGTCCTCAATACGACCTCGGCAGAGACCGGTTATCGTGTCGCATTTGCGCCATTCAGTTTCGGCAGCTGCCGCGATAGAAGCTTGTACGCCTTCGGCGATTCTGAATTGGTTGCGGCTGCCGATGCCAAGACAGCGATTACACCCTGCGGAAACAGGAAGACCGCACATGCAATGCCGCAACAGGCCAAGCAGGCTATTGGGAGAGTAAATCCGAAGCCGCGCGCGCCGCAAGACGTATCACTGATGTTCGCGGCCGTTGCGAGCGCTCGATTTCCTCTAATCGTACCACCTTATTCAGTCACCACAGCATCAGGGTATCGCCTGAACTTCGTCGATGGAGGCTACGCTGACAATTCGGGCTCGCAAACCGCGCTCGACCTCTATCGTGCTGTTAAGGCTACTCCTGGGGTTTCACTTGGCGCCGACCTGAAGCTGATCTTAATCACTAGTGATAATCCTTTGCCCGACTTCCAGCAAATCAGGGGCACAGACTTTGGCGACACGATCGCTCCGATTAGCGCCGTTTTGCAAGTCAGGCAGGGGCTCAGTCAGCAGGCGGTAGCGCGGGTCTGCGACTACTTCCGTCAGAACGATGCAGTTGACGAAGATTGCATCACGCCTGCGAACCAAGAGTGGCAACTTGGTTTGGTCAAGTTAGAGGATCAGGCTTATGGGTTGCCGCTCGGCTGGAAAATTTCCCAGGTCACGATCAAGTTGATTGAATCGCTTATTGGTGATTCAAAGTTGATTGAAACGCTTATTGGCGATCCAAAGCTTTGTGCAAAAGTTCACGATTGGTCCGCCAGCATTCCGGACGTTCTTAACAACGGCTGCGTGCTGCATGATATCCATAAAAGCCTTGAGAGTAGTAAGCCAATGCCAACGACTCGCCTCGATCATGCCGGCCGGGCGGCTCGATAGCTGGCCGCAAATCTCGGCCGCGGGCCGACTGTTTGGCTAGCGCGAGCGCATGCGGGCGCGGGTTGGCTCCAACCACGGTAAGACCACGAGCAAGGTGCAGAACATGATGAGCTATAGCCATTCGATCCATTGCTCAAAGAAACCGCCACCAGACATAGAGATGCGAGATGGCGACCGACACTATCATCATCGGCATGCCATAGAGCGTATAGGTCAGAAACCGGAAAGGAACGCCGTTACGTTCGGCCAAGCCGGCAACGGCCAAATTAGCGGCCGCGCCGATCAGAGTGCCATTGCCGCCAAGGCAGGCTCCAAGCGACAGACACCACCATAGCGGTTCAATTTTGTCCGTGCCGCCGAAGGAGGGTGCCACGCCTTTGATCAAGGGGATCATGGTGGCGACAAACGGGATGTTGTCGATGATGGCCGAGAGAAAAGCGGAAGCCCACAGGATTGCGTAAGCGGTGCTCGCCAGCCGGCCGCCTGTGACCTCTACAAGCTTGTTCGCGAGAACCCCGAGCAGGCCTGCAACGTCGACACCATGCACTACGACAAACAGCCCGATAAAAAAGAAAATCGTGATCCATTCGACATCGCTGAATGTCTTATGGACATTCTCCGACTGCTTCTCGTTGTGATGCTGCCAGTTATCGAGAAACATCAGTACGGCTGCGCCAGCGAGCGCGATGGTCGCAGGCTGAAGACGCAGCGGTCGCGCCAGAACGAATGCAACAATGACGATCGCGAGCACAACCAGCGACTGCTTGAGCAGCGTCCAGTCGAGGATGGTCGATCGCGCGTTCATGCCCATGACCAGCGCCTTGCGCGCCGGAGTTGACTTGAGCGCCTTTCCCCACACGACATGAATCATCAGCGCCTGCGCCGCCATGACCACGATGATGACCGGCGTGAGATTGATCACGAAAGCATTGAAATCGAGACCGGCCAGCGAGCCGATCAGGATGTTTGGAGGGTCGCCGATCAGGGTGGCCGTTCCGCCGATATTGGAGGCGAAGACCTCGCCAAAGAGGAAGGGATAAGCCGGCACGTCGAGCTCTTTGGCGATGGCGAGCGTCACCGGCACCATCAGCAGGACCGTGGTGACATTATCGAGCAAGGAAGACACCACAGCCGTAGTGATCTGCAGTAACAACAGAATTCCCGCCGGATGCGCATTGGCTTTCTGCGCCGACCAGATCGCGAGATATTGGAACATGCCCGACCGTCGAGAGATCGAGACCAGGATCATCATACCAGTGAGGAGGCCGATCGTGTTCCAGTCAATTCCTCGCAGCGCCTCGTCCTGATCGAGGGCGCCGATAAAGACCATGACCGAGGCCCCGAGCAGCGCCACGATCGCGCGGTTGAGCTTGTCCCAGATGATGGTGACGTAGGTAATGCACAGGATGAGCGTGGACGCGATCAGCGGATCGAGACCGAAGATAATGTGTGG
>Ga0209331_1000647_pt1 | contig 12309 bp, 11 predicted proteins | sample JacPinW_OM3H0_M3_FD_187971 | JGI IMG/M metagenome (GOLD analysis project Ga0209331, IMG submission 187971) | Forest soil microbial communities from Algoma, Ontario, Canada - Jack Pine, Ontario site 1_JW_OM3H0_M3 (SPAdes) (version 2) | ecosystem: Environmental > Terrestrial > Soil > Boreal... | reverse complement strand
CGGCTGGCACAAAAACAAGATCGTCGAGGAATATCATCTGGCGCTCTCGCGCGGGATCGCGGGCGGCCGCTTCCTGCGCTGGATCGAATCGGCCAATCGCCCACAATCACCCGCCCCGCAGCGAACGAACAGGTAGAAGGTTCACGGGCGTCGAGCGCCGCTAAACCTGCCGTCATTGCGGATCTGCGCGCGGAGATTGCCGCAGGGATTAGGCGGGGCGCCGGGCAGGAAAGAGATGGGAAGGCGGACTCCGGGAGGAAGGATCTGCTATAGCACCATCCGCGGACAAGCATGATCAGATCGATCTATAGCTCGCTGTTTGCCGATCCCTACGGCACGCCTTCATTGCTGCGCCGGCTGTTGATCGAGCAGGGCTCGCGCCACTGGCGCTCGTATCTTGCCACCTATGCCTTGATGGGCGTGATCGCGGGCTGCACCGCGCTTTATACCTACATGCTCGGCCAGGTGGTCAATGGGACGTATTTTCAGGAGAACTTTTCCTTGGTCGCCATCCTGGGCGTAGCGGCGGTCACCCTCTTCACCGTCCGCGGACTGGCCTATTACGGCCAGGCGGTGCTGCTTGCCCGCATCGGCAACCAGATCAGCGCCGACGTCCAGAAGCGCATGTTCGACAAGCTCCTGCGACATAATCTCGGCTATTTCTCCGACACCCATTCATCGGCGCACATGGCACAGGTCACCTATGGCTGCATGGGTGTTGCGTCGATCCTCAACCTGCTCGTCACCGCTTCCGGCCGAGACGTGCTTCTGTTGATCAGTCTCGTGATTGTCATGGTCCATGAGGATCCACTCCTGTCCATCATCGGCGTCCTGCTGATGCCGGCGGCAATGCTTGTACTGCGCGACCTCACCAAGCGCGTCAGGGCCCTGGCGAACGTCCAGTATGCAGGCGGCGCGAGCATCCTTCTGATGCTGCAGGAGACGCTGCAAGGGATGCGGGTGGTCAAGGCCTTCCGGCTCGAGGACCAGATTCGCCGGCATGTGAACCTCGGGATCGATCAAGTCCAAACGGCCGCCGATCAGATGGCGCGCATGAGCAATCGCTCGACTCCGTTGATGGAGATGCTCGGCGGCTTTGCCGTCGCGGCCGTGTTCACGTACGCGGCCTATCGCATCAGCAATACCGGCGCGACCCCTGGCGGATTCGTAGCCTTCATCACGGCCTTCATCCTCGCCTATGAGCCGGCCAAGCGGCTGGCGCGCCTGAACATCGAGCTGACCAATTATCTCCAGCCGGCGCGCGCCCTGTTCGAATTCCTCGACGCTCCCCCAACCGAGCCCGATGATTCTGAAAAGCCGGCGCTTGAGGTGCGCGCCGGACGAATCGAGTTTGCCGACGTCGTGTTTGCTTATCTCCCCGGAGAGCCCGTGATCCGCGGCATGTCCTTCGTCGCCGAGGCGGGCCGGCGCACAGCGCTGGTAGGTGCCTCCGGCGGCGGCAAATCGACTGCGCTCGCGCTTGTCCTGCGCTTCCACGAGCCGGAGCGCGGCGCCATCCAGGTGGACGGGCAGGATATCGCAAAGGTCGCTCGCGGCTCGGTCCGCGAGCACATCGCGTATGTGGGTCAGGATACGTACCTGTTCAGCTCAAGCATTCGTGACAACATCGCCTGCGGCAAGGCGGAGGTCGGGGAAGACGAGATCGTACAGGCTGCGAAGGCGGCCCGTCTGCACGATTTCATAGCGGGCCTGCCGTCCGGATACGACACACACGTTGGCGAGAACGGTGTGCGGCTCTCCGGCGGCGAGCGCCAGCGCGTCGCCATCGCCCGCGCGCTGATCAAGGATGCGCCCATCATCCTGCTCGACGAGGCGACGGCTGCGCTCGATAGCGAATCCGAGCTGCATGTGCGCAACGCGGTCGCGACTCTCTGCAAGAACCGGACGACCGTCGTGATCGCGCATCGACTTCACACCATCGTGCACGCCGACAAGATCGTCGTGGTCGAAAAAGGTGCGGCGGTGGAGCAGGGGCGGCACGAGGAGCTGCTGCGGCGCAATGGGCGCTATGCCGCTTTCTACCGGCTCCAGATCGAAAAAGCCGAGGCCGGCGAGGGAGAGGGCGAGGTCGCATATGCCCCAACGGCGGCGCCGGTCCGATCCGCCGACGAGGTGAGACAAACACCTCGCGTGGCGGCACGATCGTAGCGCCGCGCCCGCATTGTCCCTCGCGCAAGCCGCCACTGACAGCTGTCCAAGCATATTCTCAGGTGTCATGCTCCGCGCAGGCGGAGCATCCAGTAATCACCGCCGCTGGAGTGAATCGCGGTGAGCCCAACCGGAGCGGGCATCAGCCTGAGCTGTGATTACTGGATCGCCCGCCCAAAGCGGGCGATGACGGCTGAGAATGGGAACCTCCAATGAAAACTACGGCAGCAATTTTTTGATCCCGGGCCGTTACTCCTGTCGTCCGCACGCGTTCTCGCGCGAGCGCAGCTTTTGGCTCGAGCCGGGTGCACTCGGCTGGTCGCAGGGAGATGACGAGGACCGCATCTTCTACCGGGACGTGGACGAGGTGCGGCTCTACCGACTATTCATGCCCGGTGTTGCGGCAATCGACAAGAAGGTGATGTGGCGCCTGCACCTGCGTTGTCGCTCCGGAGAACGGCTCACCTTATCACCGCTTCACTACCTCCGCTTTCGCTCCTGGGAGGATCGCTCGGCAACATACGTCGCGTTTGCAAATGAGCTGCTGCAACGATTGCACAATGCCAATCCGCAGCTGAAGATCACCCGCGAGCATCATTGGACCATGCGGCTGCGCCGCGCCGTCAAGCGGCGACTATCGGCGCTCGGTGGCCGCATTCTGCTCAAATTGTTCTGGGCCGTTCGCAATCGCGATCCCGATCGCAGTGCCGACGCCGCCGCCCGCTTTATGCGCACCATCGGACCTTGGCTGCGCGGCCATCGGGTCGCGCGCAGAAATCTCGTCGCGGCATTTCCAGAGAAAGCCCAAGGCGAAATCGAGATCATCTTGCGGGCCATGTGGGACAATTTCGGCCGGGTGATTGCGGAATATGCCTTTCTGGATCGATTGTGGGATTTCAGTCCAAACAACACCGGGCCAAGGCGCATCGCCATCGATCGGGCGGACCTCGATCGCGCGGCGCGCATCCACGAGACCGGAAAGCCGATTCTCTGCTTCGGTGCACATCTTGCGAATTGGGAGATGCCGCCGCTCGCAGCCGCGGCGCTGGGCTTCAATTTGGCGGTTATCTATCGGCCGCCGGACTTTACTCCGATTGCCAAGGAGATCCTCGACATCCGCACACGGCTGATGGGCACCTTGATCCCGGCGGAGCCGGGCGCCGCGATGAGCCTCAAATACGCGCTGGACCACGGCATGAGCGTAGGAATGCTCGTCGACCAGCACTTTACCGGCGGTATCGACGTGATGTTCTTCGGCCGCCGCTGCAAGGTGAACCCGACGCTGGGACAATTCGCCCGCCGGACCGAGTACGCGATCCACGGGGCGCGTGCGATCCGGTTACCCGGCGGGCGCTTTCGGCTGGACGTGACGGAGGGGCTTGCGACCCCGCGGGACACCGATGGCAAGATCGATATCGCCGGGACAATGCAGATGATCACCTTGGTGATCGAGAGCTGGGTTCGGCAGCATCCGGAGCAATGGCTGTGGATGCACCGGCGTTGGCGGTAACACGTATGAGCTCATCACTGACAGACGCAAAGTATTATCGACAGATCGCGCCGAACAGCGTGGCCGAGCGCCTGCTGGTTGCTGCTCGCCGCCGCATCTTCCGAGATTTCTTAATGCAGATGCGACCCCTGCCTTCAGATCAAATTCTCGACCTGGGCGTCTCTGATGTCGTCAGTGGCGGCGCGAACGTGTTTGAACGAAGCTACCCCCATCAGAGCAACATTACTGCTTGCGGGCTTGGTGCCGGCCTTCAATTCAAGAGTTCCTTTCCTCTCGTCCGTTACGTTGAAATCGAGCCGAATGTACCGCTGCCATTTGATAACGGCAGCTTTGAGATAGCAACAACCAACGCTGTACTTGAGCATGCGGGTAGTGTGGAAAATCAATTGCTTCTGGTACGCGAGCTTTGCCGGGTTGCGCGCAAGGTGTTCATCAGCGTGCCCAACCGGTTTTTTCCGATTGAACATCACACTGCGCTCCTATTCGTCCATTACCACAAAAAAGCATTCCAAATCGCGTGCCGGATCGCCGGGAAATCGGAATGGGCGCGCGAGGAAAATCTTATCCTGATGACACCGCAACGTCTGCGGCACGTTGCAGCTTCGATCAAAAAAAACGCGGTAGTTGGCTATACGGGTTTACGCGCAGGACCGTTTTCGTCCAACTTGTATCTCGCGTTTGACTAGAACGTCCCCCCTCACCCGCCTGAGCCGATTGCAGGCTGATCTTCGGTCCAGCAAATCGGGCCGCTCATCATGACGCGGAGACGCAGGTGATGAATGTCGTGTCCTGGGCGGGACCTAGTTTGACCACTGGGGTGAATGTGTTGGTGGTTCCTGGATTTACCCCCCCATCGGCGGCGCAGCCATTCACGAACTGCGTCGCACGAAATGGCATCTCGAAAGTAATGGTCGGGCGCTGCCAGACGCGCCTGCTGCAGGCTGTCGTGAGGGGTTCCATTGAGCCGGTGTCCGTAAACCTTTGTTAACGACAGCATAGACTATCCGAAATTGGTTTTCTTAATGGTATACGCGGCGGTGGTATTCTCGCACCGGCAGGTGGGGTTCCCGGCGGGGGCGCTCTCGGTCCTCCAAGCCAACGTAGCCCGCATGAGCCTCAGCGAGATGGGGCACGCGGGCCAGTAGCCAGTAGCCCGCACGAGCGCAGCGATATGCGGGGGGCCGCAGTGCGGGGGGCAGTTCGCAAAGGCGCCGTCCCCGGATGGCGCTTCGCTCACGCTCCGCTCATCCGGCACCAAAGTGCCCGCAGCTCGTAGCAGCGACATGCGGGGGTGCATGCGGCAAGGTGCTCCCGGATATCGCTCCGCTCATCCGGGCTACAGAAGCTTATCCAGCTCAATTTCCGGAACTACCGCGTCGTCTCCATCACCGGCTCGCGGCCGATGAGGCGCGCAAGCTGGCGCAGCCGAGCGAACAGGCGCTCACCGGCGAGCGGCGCGCAGCCGTGGGTGAGCCGCAGTACCAGGCGGCCGTGATCGACGACCATGGGCGCCTTCGGCAGCACGCCGGTTGCCGAAGCGGATACGAGATAGGCAACGCGCAGCACCGCGCCCAGCACGCGCGCGCGATCGAGCAGCCGGGTCGAGACCAGCTCGCGCAGCCGGGGGGAAAGCTCGTCATCGACGAGCCCCACATGGCGGAAGAACACTGCGAGCGCGAGGAAGGTGCGGCCGGGATGATCCACTGACACGAACGCCGCGTTCGCGATGATATTGACCGACTGCTCGCCGCGATAATCGGGATGCGCGCGCCACCCGATATCGGCGAGAAGGCAGGCCGCGTGCCGCAGGCGCCGCTCTTCGGCGCTCTCGTCAAGGCCGGAGGACGCCATGAAGCGGTCCGTCCACGCGATGAGCTCCTGGCCGTGCGCAGGCGCGCGGGAGCGCAATAGATTGAGCTCGTTCGCCGCGGCAATCAATGCATCCTGCTCGCGCTCCTTCGGCTTGAGCATGGAATAGAGAAGACCCTCGCGAACACCGAGCGCGGAAATGACGACCTCGCGCGGCTGCGCGATGCGCACCACGTTTTCGAGAACGAGCGCGGCATAGGCGAGAAGCGGCCGGCGGGCATCGGTCACCACCTCGATGCGCGAGAGCGTCTCGGGATCGACGCGATGCACGAGAGCAGAAAAATCGTAGGCCTCCTTCGCCGGCATCACGTAGCCATGCATCACATGCAGCGGATAGCCGGTTTGCCACATGTGCAGGCGCGCCAGCGCCCGCCAGGTGCCGCCTATGGCATAAAACGTGCGGCCCTTTCCGAGCTCCAGCAGGCGCGCACGCTTGAGCGCGAAGCGGACGATCTTTTCCGCCTTCTTGATGGATTTGGACGAGATGTCCTGCAAAGCCAAGCCGCCGAGCGGCAGTGTGACCCCCGGCTTCACCTTATGGCCATGCACTTCGGTCAGCTCGAACGAGCCCCCGCCAAGATCACCGACGATCCCGTCGGGCTTGTGGAAGCCGGACACGACGCCAAGCGCGGAAAGCTGCGCCTCGCGCTTGCCGGAGAGCACATCCACCTTGCGCCCGCAAATGCGCTCTGCCCGGGCGACGAAGGATTTGCCGTTCTTGGCGTCCCGGCAGGCGGCGGTGGCAATCACCCAAAGCCCCGCTACATCGAGCCGGTCGCACAGGGCGCGGAAACGTGCGAGCGCGGCAAGCGCCTTCTCGACCGCATCGCCGGCGAGAAGTCCGGTGGTCTGGACCTCGCGACCGAGCCCTGCGAGCACCTTTTCGTTGAAGATCGGCGTCGGGCTTCGGGTAAGGCCCTCATAGACCACGAGGCGAACCGAATTCGAGCCGATGTCGATGACCGCCACCGGCGGCCCGTAATCGAGGCGACCCTGGGCAAGCTTCATCGGCGGGCGGGGATACCTCCCCCTTTCAGGGGGAGGTATGGAGCGTCCGCCCTGCGGCCGCACCATGTTTCAGCTGACCTTGCGCTCAGACCCGGTCGAGGCGGCGGAGAAGGCTGCGGGGTGACTTTTCCTTCGATTTGCCGCGACCCGACAGACTGGGATTTGTCATGAAGTATTTGTGCACATTGAAGGGCTCTTCCCCTTCCGCAGCTTTGATGCGAATGGAGCTGCCGTCAGGCAGCAGCTTCCAGCTCTGTTCATTGTCCTTGAAATTGGCCAGCATGATCTGCTCGAGCACCTGCTGGTGCACGGTCGGATTGAGAATCGGACACAACACTTCCACCCGGCGATCGAGGTTGCGCGGCATCATGTCGGCGGAGGAGATGTAGACGGCCGCCTTGGGGTGCGGCAGCGCGTGCCCTGCCCCGAAGCAGTAGATGCGGCTGTGCTCGAGAAACCTTCCGATGATCGATTTGATCTTGATGTTCTCGGAAAGCCCGGGCAGGCCCGGTCGCAGACAGCAGATGCCGCGAACGACCAGCTCCACCGAGACACCCGCGCGCGAGGCTGCGTAGAGCATATCGATGATGTCCGGATCGACGAGCGCGTTGTCCTTCATCCAGATGGCGCCAAGCCGGCCGGCGCGGACATGCTCGATCTCCTCCTCGATGTGCCTACGAATGCGCTTGCGCATGGTGAGCGGCGAAACGGAAAGCCGCTCCAGCTCAGCGGGTTCCGCATAGCCGGTAATGTAGTTGAATATGCGAGCGGCATCGCGCGCGATGACCGGATCCGAGGTGAAAAAGGACAGATCGGTATAGATCCTCGCCGTGACCGGGTGATAGTTGCCGGTCCCGACGTGAATGTAGGATGCAAGCGCTCCCGCCTCGCGCCGCACCACCATTGACAGCTTGGCATGGGTCTTGAGCTCGATGAATCCGTAGACGACCTGCGCGCCGGCGCGCTCGAGGGCGCGTGACCAGCGGATATTGGCCTCCTCGTCGAAGCGGGCCTTGAGCTCGATGAGCGCCGTCACCGACTTTCCAGCCTCGGCCGCCTCAACCAACGCGCGCACAATGGGCGACTCGGCGGAGGTGCGATAGAGCGTCTGCTTGATAGCAACGACGTCGGGATCGCGTGCCGCCTGCTGCAGGAACTGCACCACCACGTCGAATGATTCGTAGGGATGGTGAACGATCAGATCCTTCTGCCGGATGGCCGCAAAGCAATCACCCCCGTGATCGCGAATGCGCTCGGGATAGCGCGGATTGTACGGAATGAATTCGAGATCGGGCCGCTCCGCCAGGCTCAGGAGCTGTGAGAGCTCGTTGAGCGCCAGCACGCCGTCAACCTGAAAGATCTCATCGTCGGCACATGCGAGCGCCCGTTGCACGAAGACCTTCAGATTGGGGGTCATGGCGGCTTCGAGCTCGAGCCGGATGACCGACCCGCGCCGGCGGCGCTTGAGCACTGTCTCAAACTCGCGCACGAGGTCTTCTGCCTCTTCCTCGATCTCGATCTCGGAATCACGGATGATGCGGAAGGCGCCTTGGCCCTTGAGCGTGTAACCGGGAAAGAGCCGCCCGATGAAGAGGCTGGTCGCCTGTTCGAGCGTGATGACGCGCGTTCCCGGGGCGCCTTCGCTCGCCGGCAGCCGAATGAAGCGGTCGATCTTGCCGGGAACCCGGATGAGCGCATCCAAGGCCTTCCCATCGCTGACCCGGACGAGCGCCAGCGCGATGGTGAAGCCCAGGTTGGGAATGAACGGAAACGGGTGGGCCGGATCAATCGCAAGCGGCGTGAGCAAGGGAAAGATCTGGCGCAGGAAATGATCCTCCAGCCACGTCTTCTCCTTTTTTCGCAGATCCGGGCCATCGACCAGCACGATGCCATTATCCGCGAGCAGCTGCCGCAGCTCACGCCAGCGCTTCTGCTGGTCGCTTGCCAGAATAGTAACCGCATCCGCGATGCGGGCGAGCTGCTCGGCGGGGGTGAGCCCGTCTGGGCTCCTGACGCTGATCCCCGCGCGCAGCTGCCCCTTGAGGCCGGCCACCCGGACCATGAAGAATTCATCGAGATTGTTGGCGGAGATGGAGAGAAACCGGACCCTTTCCAGCAACGGATGCGCCTCGTTTCCGGATTCCTCGAGCACACGACGATTGAACTGGAGCCAAGACAGCTCACGGTTGATGAAGCGGTCCGGACTCGAGGAAAGCTCGAACTGGGGGGCAACCGGCGGAGCCGGCTCCGGAAGCGTGTCTGGGGTAATTTCCTCTTCTCTGACAATAGCTTGGCTTATCTCGGCCATGACGGGCATCCTGCAAAGCGTCGCTTATGACATAACGCGCCACGGCCGCATGGCCGTCAACCGGTCGCCGCGCGTAGAACTTCGGCAGCCAAGGCTCTGGTTAACGGGCGTTTCCGGCCCATCGATTCGGCGTCGAGTTTTGCCACGATCAGGCGGGCCGCGGCAAACGAGCGCTCCATGCGCGTGGCGAGATATCCGATCAGGTGCTCGCCCACCCCGATCTGGCGATCCGCAAACAGCTTGACCAGCACCGCGCGCAGCAGTGCATCATCAGGCGGAGCCAAGCTGACGGTGGGGAGGGCTTGCAGACGCGAAGCAAGGTCGCGAAGAACCACTCTCCATTCGGCCGGCGGGATGCGCGTGGTGAGCAGCACAAAGGCCTCGTCCTCGCGCGCGAGATTGAGGAGGTGAAAGAGCGCCCGCTCGTCGAATGCCCCGGGCAGCAGGTCCTCGACGACCACGGCCCCAGTGGCGAGGGTGCGCGGCACCATGCCCGGCTCGAGCGCCCGCGCTCCGACCACCCGCGCCCCTGCCGCAGCCGCCCAGATCGCGGCAAGGTGACTTTTTCCAGAGCCTTCAGGACCCGCAAGAATGACGGACCTGTTCGGCCAAGCCGGCCAGCATTCGACCAGCGCAAGGGCCGACGCATTGGACGGCCCGCTCAAGAAATCCTCGCGCACCAGGCTTTCCGGGTGGTCGAGCGCGAGTGCGAGCTGACGCGGAGCGGGCGTCATCGGACCGGCTCTTCTCCCTTGTAGAGCGGGCTCACGAGATAGCGCCGCAGGGCAAACCGCACCAGCACCGCGGCTACCGCCGCGAGCGGCACCGCGACCAGCAAGCCGACAAAACCGAACAGATACCCAAAGGCGAACATCGCGAAAATGAGCCAAACGGGATGCAATCCGACCCGTTCGCCCACGAGCTTGGGCGAAATGACGTTGCCTTCAACGAACTGTCCAACGAGGAAAATAGCGACTACCGCCACGATCCATATCCAGTCGGGCCAGAATTGCGCGACCGCAACGCTCGTCGCAACCAAGAGCCCGGAGAGCGAGCCGATATACGGGATGAAGGTGATGAGCCCCGACAACGCTCCAATCAGCAGCCCGAAATTGAGTCCGACGAGCGTCAATGCAAGCGAGTAATACAAGCCAAGCACCAAGCACACCCCAAGCTGCCCGCGAAGAAATCCAGAGATAGCCGCGTCGCACTCCCGTGCCAGCTGGTGCACCGTGGCGCGGTAAGGGAGCGGGGTACATGCATCGAGAACCCTCAACATCGCGGGCCAGTCACGGATCAGGTAAAACGTTACGACAGGCATGATGATCAGGATCGAAACGAGCGAGACCAGGGCCTGTCCGCCACTCCACAGCGAAGAGGCGAAACTGGTCATCCAGGTCGAGGCGTAACGCATGAAGTCGGACAATGCTTTGCTCGAGTCCTCGCTCTGAAGCCAGCTTGACCACGGGCGATCGGGGGCGGCGATGAGCTCGCGAATCCGCTCCACGTAACTCGGAACCTTGGAAAGCAGCAGCACGCTCTGCTGCACAGCCAGAGGAAGGATGAGCAGCGCCACTGCGATCAGAGAGAGAATGACGAGGCCGACGATCGACAGCGCGGCGACTGTTCGGTTCAAGCCGGCGCGTTCCAGGCGATCCGCAAGCGGCGCCAGCACATAGGCAAGCCCCATGCCGGCCACGAACGGCAGCAGGACCTCGCGCAACAGCCAGAGCAACGCGCAGACGCTGACGAAGACAATGGCCCAAAAGGTCACATGCCGGTAATTCATTACACTAACGCCGCGCTTCGGCAGCATTCATGTGCCGGACCCACTCAGCGACATAGAAACCGATGGAAAGAAAGGTCAAGGCGGCCACCAGCACGGTGAGCACTAAGATGATCCCGGCGAGGCTCCAGTCGAATGCGAGCGCCGCCAATATGACGCAAACGAGCGCAATTTGTGCGACGGTGTTGAGCTTGGAGACAAGCAGCGGTTTCAGCGGTATCGGCCGGTGCACGAGCCACGCCAGAATCACCGCTCCCACGATCATGATGTCGCGAGAGACGACGAGGATGACGAGCCAGCGCGGCACCGCCTCTATGGCCGCGAGCGCAATGAAGATCGAGACCAGCATCGCCTTGTCCGCCAGCGGGTCGAGATAACCGCCAAGCTCCGTGCGCATGCCGAAACGCTTGGCCAGAAAGCCATCCACGGCATCGCTGACGCCGGCCAGCAGGAACAACGCCAACGCGACGCTCATCTCGCCCGCCGTGATTGCCCAGATCACGACGGGCACCAGCAAAATGCGGCCAAGCGTGATGAGATTGGGAATACTCAAAGCGCCCCCTCGGATGGTCCGGGCCGCAAGCCGCGGTTCCCTTTCCTCTTTTCTGTCCAATATACCCGCGATCGGGCCATTGCACAGGCTTGGCGTCGCGCTGATTGTAACACTTGGTTCGCCGGACGCCGACCATGGTCGTTGCAGGCGGTGCATTCACCGAGGCCCCGGAATGACAATTGTGAACGGCATGTCCCTCCCCGAACGCATGACCAAGGCCCGCGTGGCCGTCCTGATCTCCGGCCGCGGCTCCAACATGATCGCGTTGATCGAGGCGGCGAGGTCTCCGACTTATCCCGCCGAGATCGCGCTGGTCCTGTCCAATCGGCCGGCGGCGGCCGGTCTGTCACATGCGCAAGCCGCGGGCATTGCAACGTCCGTGGTCGATCACGTTGTCTATGGCGCCGACCGTGAACGCTTTGAGCTCGCTCTCGAGGAGGTGCTCGCACGGTACCGGATTGAGATCGCCTGTCTTGCCGGATTCATGCGCGTATTGACCGCTCCCTGCGTGAGGCGCTGGGAGGGAAAGATGCTCAACATTCATCCCTCCCTGCTTCCGGCATTCAAAGGGCTGGACACGCATCGGCGCGCGCTTGCAAGCGGGGTGAAAATACATGGCGCAACGGTCCACTTCGTGACCGCAGATGTGGACTGTGGTCCCATCATCGCCCAAGGCGCGCTGGCAGTGCGCGAACAGGATACCCCAGAAACGCTTGAGAGCCGCGTGCTGGCTATCGAGCACCGGATCTATCCGATCGCACTTGCTCTTGTTGCACGGGGCCAGGCACGGCTGGTCGGGGGTAGATGTCAGATCTCCAGGGATCAGATATCAGGTATCAGGGATCAGACATCCACGGATCAGATAGCAGGTAAGAGGGATCAGATGGATATCCTCATCTCTCCTCTGATACCCGATGCCTCGCTGATACCTGATACCTGATACCTGAGGCCTGAAAACCTGATACGTGATATCTGACGCTTGATACCTGAGACTCAAAAACCCCCGGCCGAAGGCCGGGGGCTACGGGAAGAACTCGCTGGCCGGGATGACCGGCTTTTCCCGCCCGGTCAGGACACCTTGAGATTCTCCGCTGATGTCTTGCCGC
>Ga0209331_1000645_pt1 | contig 12345 bp, 11 predicted proteins | sample JacPinW_OM3H0_M3_FD_187971 | JGI IMG/M metagenome (GOLD analysis project Ga0209331, IMG submission 187971) | Forest soil microbial communities from Algoma, Ontario, Canada - Jack Pine, Ontario site 1_JW_OM3H0_M3 (SPAdes) (version 2) | ecosystem: Environmental > Terrestrial > Soil > Boreal... | reverse complement strand
TGCTCTCCGTCAATGCCGGGCACGCAACCTGTTTCGTTAAACATTTCGCTGGCTTCTTTTAGGAGAGCCCTTTCCTTTTTAGTTATTGCCTTGGTCACGATTAACCCTCCCGTGAGGTGCGCGAACTTGTGGCCGAGGGGGTGACGATCGAGACGGCGCCGATATCGCAGTTCGAAAGTATGGAGATCGACACCATCGTGGTTCCAGGTGCGCTGAACATGGAGCCTACGCTTGCTGATGGTCGCTTGGTGCGCTGGCTGGCAGCCAATGCGTCCAAGGCGCGGCGCACCGCCTCGGTCTGTGGCGGAGCCTTCCTGTTGGCCGAGGCCGGTCTGCTAGACGGCCGTCGCGCCGTAACCCATTGGGCCTCATGCGAGCTGCTCGATCAGCGCTACGAGAGCCTGACCGTCGAACCCGACGCGATTTTCGTTCAGGACGGTCCGATCTGGACGTCGGCGGGGGTCAGCGCCGGCATCGACCTCTCCCTGGCTCTTGTCCAGGCGGATTGCGGTCGCGATATCGCCATGCAGGTCGCCCGGGAGTTGGTGATCTACATGAAGCGGCCGGGCGGTCAGTCGCAGTTCAGCGAGCTCCTGCAATCCCAGACTTTGACTTCGACGACTTTCGAGAACCTTCATATCTGGATCTCGAACAATCTCAGCGACGAACGGCTGAATGTCGATCTGCTCGCCGAACACGTGGGCATGAGTTCGCGAAACTTCGCTCGAAGCTACAAGGCAAAGACCGGCCGCACTCCGGCCAAAGCAGTCGAAGTGTTCCGGCTGGAAGCCGCCCGGCGCCTGCTGGAAGAAACCGAGCAGGGCGTCGACCGCATCGCCCGCAGCTGCGGTTTTGGCGATGAAGAACGGATGCGCACCACGTTCCAACGCCACTTGGCGATATCGCCACGCGACTATCGGCGCCGGTTCTCAACCCGCTCAATAACGGCGACGGAGAGTGCATGTAACGAGCTTTGAGGCGTAGTTGACCGTTGAACGGCCTGGTCAACGAAAACGCCTGCCCACCCATCGTCGCTTTACGTTGACGACCAAAATCGACGTATATTTTTGCGATCCACCAAGCCCGTGCGCGCCCGGACACCAAGCGCAAGGTCAAGGTCGTGCTGAGCGCCGCCGCCATCGGCAATCATCATTCAAGCGAGCCGCGATCAGCCGCACATTTCCGGCCTTCCGAAAAACGGACAATCTCAGAGTCCAGCAATGCACCGATGCTCCGGATCCCAAGTTCCCGCTGAACGGCGTGCTCGCGTGCGTGTTTCGTTCGCCGCAGCCACTGTCCTTCTTGAACCGGCGCGCATTTCAGGCCCGGCCGAGAAACTCTGCTCCGCCACCCCGCGCCGGGGCCGCCGTCGGATCAAAATCGTCCGGCTTTTTCGCAATCAGTGTCTGCGTAGTGAGAATTAGTCCCGCGACCGATGCCGCATTGCGCACCGCGCTATAGCTCACCTTGACGGGATCGATGATGCCGGCCTGGACGAGGTCAACGAGGCTTCCGGTGCGGGCATCGAGGCCGACGCCATTAAGCGATTTTGCCACCTTGTTGACGTAGGTCTTGCCGTCCAGACCGCAATTGGCGGCAATCCGGAAAAGCGGTTGCATCAGGGCCTGCTGCAGAAGCTCCGCACCTTGCCGCGCGCTGCCGGTGAGGCTTCCGATCAGCGGATCCAGCGCCGGCGCAGCACGCACCAGGGCGACGCCGCCGCCGGGCACGACACCCTCTTCAAGCGCGGCGCGCGTTGCATTGATCGAATCCTCGATCAACTGCACACGCCGCTTCTGCTCGACGGGAGTTGCGCCGCCGGCGAGAATGATGGCCGTGCCGCCCGCGAGCTTTGCCAGCCGCTCCTGAAACTTGTCGCGTTCGATGTTCTCCGGCGCGGCTTCATATTGACGCTTGATCTGTTCGCGCCGGGCGTCGATGGCAACCTGATTGCCATTACCTGCCGTGATCAGCGTTCGCTCCGACGAGATCCGCACCTGGCGCGCACCGCCGAGATCGGCGAGTTCGCACTTGTCAACACTGCCGCCGAGATCGCGGGCGATGACCTTGCCGCCCGTCATGACCGCGATATCCTCAAGCAGCGCCTTGCGCCAGTGTCCGTATTCCGGCGGATGAATGGCAGCAATCTTGAGCTTGTCTCGCTCGCGGCGTCCGAGCATGTCGATGATGCAGGCCGGTGCCACCTCATCGGCGATCAGCAGCAGCGGCCGTCCGCTGTTCGCTATCAATCCGTAAGCCGTCGTCAACTCGGCTGGCGACAGGATCTTGTGGTCCGTCATCAGGATGTAGGGATTATCGAGCACGACCTGCATCCTCTCGACATCCGTCACCATGTGATGAGACAGATAGCCGCGGTCGAACGCCATGCCCTCGACCACCTCCAGGACAGTCTTGACGCCGATGCCAAATTGCACGTCGACAATGCCCTGCGCTCCGGCGCGTTCGAAGGCTTCAGCGACAAGATTTCCGAGCGCGACATCGTTGGCGGCAACGCGCGCGATCGCCCGCACGCCCTCGCCGCCCTGAAGCTGTTTTGCCTCTCCTTTCAAGGTTGCGATGGTCGCCTCGACGGCCGCTTCAATGCCGTGAACCAGTTCCACCGGATTGGCGCCACCAGCGAGGCACGCGAGCCCCTGCTGAACAAGCGCATCCGCCAGCACGGTTGCGGTTGTGGTGCCATCGCCGGCGACCTCGTTGGTCTGCCGGGACACCTCGCGCACGATCTGCGCGCCCATGTTCTCGAACGGACAATCGAGTTCGATCTCGTCGGCTATGCTCACGCCATCGCGGGAGACGATCGGCGTGCCGATCGGCCGGTCCATGATCGCGTTCATGCCCTGCGGCCCCAGCGTCGCCGCAACCGCCCGCGCCAGTTTCGCAACCCCGCGGCCTAAGGCTTCGCGCGCAGCTTCGTCGTGCAGCATCATCTTTGGCATTGGTTCCTCCCGATTTTTGTTGTCGTTGGCTTTCCGGCGACCATCAGCTACGGCGGGTTCATCTTCGGACGTTCGGGCAAGGGTGTCGTCATGTCGAAGCGCACCGACAAAAGGCCCCGGCACAATGCGCCGTTGAACTCGGCGTTGACGCCGACGCGCCGGAGACCTCTGACATAGACCTCGAGGCCTTCGGCCTGCAGACGCCGTCCCTCCACCGACAAGAACGCCAGCGCATCCGGGCTACACGGGCCGACGATCTCTCGCCGCTCCAGATAGCGCCCGACCAGGTCTTGGCCTTGCTTTTCGACAGACAACGCGCGGAGCTCGGCGACGATCATGGTGACAAGTTGTTCAGGCGTATAACCCCCAGCCATGAGCCCACTCAGCAACGCTTCCTGGCGTCGCTGAAACGCCTTTAGGAGAAAGGTCCGGCGCACTTCACTCAAGTCTCCCGTTGCTTCGCTGCCGAAGGCTTCCTGGAAGGATAGGCCCTGCGAAATGCCGCGGTTGATCTTGTCGGCATACATGTGTTCGCCAAGAACGACGCTCACACCGCGAACCCATGGCACCGCATTCACGGCCGCGCGCATGTCGTCCGCCATCATGAAGGCGAAGTTGGCGGCGCACCAATAGGTCGGCAAACGGAACTGGATGTGGACGTGATCGATTGCATCCACCTCCACGCTGGTGACGAAACCGAGCTCCGTCACCGACTCGTCAAGTTCAGGATCGGTTACGTGGCTTAACCGATCCCAGATCTCGGACGTGCGACCCGCATATGACCGAGCGGCGATCATGATGCGACCGCTAGGGGCGTCATCAGCTTCTGCTTCTGCGCCGCGATATCGACGTCGTAGAGGCGAGCCGCATTCAGTCCCAAAATCTTCTTCTTCGCCGTCAGCGACAACGACACCCCGGTCTCCTTCGCCACATCGTCCGGCAGCTCGAAGGCCATGAATTTCTCGATCAGCCATTTCGGCGTCCAGATGCCGTAATCGCTGCCGTAAAGCAGCTTGTCCTCACCGAGCCAGAACAGCAGCTCGGAAATGACATGAGCAAAATAGCCGGGCCGCGTATGAATGAACGGCAGCGCGACGGCAAGACCGCCATAGACGTTGGTTTCCTGCGTCGCGATCCAGCAAAAATCGTCCAGCCGCGGCAGTCCGCAATGCTCGATGATGAAGTTCAGATTCTGGAAGGACGTCGCGACATCATCGACATCGGCGACGTCGAAGGCGTCCCGGTTCAGGGGCAAAATCGTCGGCCCCTTGTGAACATGAATGTTCTTGATTCCGAGCTTCTCGGCTTCTTCCAGGAAACGGTAAGACTCAGGATCGGTCAGCTTGTAGCCTTTGGAGGCTCCCTTCCATTCCGCAGTATATAGCTTAACGCCCTTCAGATGGTATTTCTCGGCGTCGGCGCGCAGCTGATCGAGGCCCCGTTCGCCGTCCCGCGGGTCGAACGCGCCATTTATGATGAAACGATTGGGATAGGCCTTCTTCATCGTGTAGTTGCGATCGATGTTGTTGAAACCTTTTTTGTAGAAGTCGGACAGGTAGGTCGACTGCAAGATCGCCATATCGTCGTAGCCATGCACGAAGAGATCGTCGTGCATGGTCTGCGCATCATATTTTTCAAACTTCTCCTTCGGCCACAGCCATTCCTTCGGGCTGAGATTCGCGTGGTAGGCATAAAAGCAATCGATGAATTGCTTGCCGTGTATATTTTTCTGGTTTTGCGGGCTGCCGTCCCAGAAATGCGTGTGCCCGTCGATCACGAAGATCTCTTCGCCGTCTTTGGTTTTAAACATGGTGTTCTCTCCCTTATCCCGTTTTTGACCCAGCCCATGCGGTGTTGCCGGGAAGAATGATCGATGCCGTGTCAGCCGGTCGTCATGGATGCCTATTCGTAAGCCAGGGCATCGTTCATGTCGCCGAACAGCGCGACGGTGTTGTCGTCGATCATCACCATCCTGCCGTAGTGCGTTGAGGTCGAGATCTCGAATATATGCGGAGTCATGACGCGGCCAAGCGCTTCGGAAATCTCCGCCATGTCGAACACGATCTTGCCGTTGCCGTCGATCCGGATCATCGCCGGCATATAGGTAACAGTTATTCCCTCTTTATCGGCCATGACCTCGGCGATGACGCGGGCTTCGACGCTGTCGTTCATGGTCACGCCGCATTGATGGGAAATCGTTCCCTCGAAACGGACGTCTTTCATCGATTTGAAAATATTATCCTGGTGCTGGGACATCGCTGCCTCCTTCTCTGTTGACGGGTCGCGGGTTGATCAGGCGGTGAGCGAAGCGGGCGCCCGGATGCCGACCTCGGTGGTGATTGTCTTGAGACGATTCTTGGCGGCAGCTAACGCATCGGCAAAACTGGCTACCTTCACGCGCGGCTGCGACCAGATCGGCTGCAGGTTTTTGGCGGCCTGGAGCGCAAGCGCGCCATGCTCGGCCAGCCAGCCGTTGAATACACCCTGGTTGTGAGCCGCGAACTCCGGTTCGTGGGCAAGGATGTGGAACAGCTCCACCGAATTGGCGAGATTGCGTTCGTAGTCAGCCTCGGCGGCCGAGACCACGGCCGGCGTGATGAAGTCACCCTGGGCAGCAGCCAACTGCATGATGAAGCCGCTGCGGAACAGCTCGCCGACGAGCGGCTCGAACACCAGATTGATGGCGAAGTATTGTTCGAGATAATCGGTCGCGCCCATGATGGCTTCGACCGCCTTGCGCGTGCCCTGCCAGACCGGATCTTCCAGCCAGTGCTTCTTGCCAGCGGTGGTATCGAGAGTCGGACCGATGTCGATCCCGAGTTCGGCCAGATAGAGCGTGAGATCCTGGGCAAAACGCAGTTTGTAGGAGGAATTGGTCAACACGGCATTATTGATCATCTGAGTGTAGCCGTAACGCTGCGCCTGCATCGTCGAGGTGCCGAGGCCGAATTCAGCGTGTTTGTAGGCGCCGAGATGATCCTGCAGAACCTTGATCCATGTTTTGTCGAAACGCGACGCCGCGCCGGACTTCCGGCCATTATCGATCACGTTCTGAATCATGCCGCAGATTGTCGATTGACGCTGATAGTGGGTGCGCTCCCATTCCTGATCGATGGCCCGGAATTTGTGCCAGTTCGAACTTTTGGCAGCGGTCGAGTCCTTCGAATAGGCCGGACGTCCATCACCGAAAGAGATGATCCAGTCCTGCAACAAATAGCGTTCCGGATCCGGCTGAACGTCGACGGTCATATCTTCATAATGCGTCGCCTTGCGGCCCTTCGGCTCGTAGTAGTTATACTTTCTGCTTTCGGAACCGGCGAATGTTGCAGCACCCGCGGCTCCCGACTTCAGTGGTGCAGTTTGGACTTGAGCGTTCATGGTATCCTCCTCGGATTTCTTGGTTGGCGTCGCATGTGGTCTTGGGCTTGCTCAGGCGTTCTCATCTCGTAGGCTGGGTGAATTTGTCGAAGTAGATTCGGTCCGGCTCGACCCCCGCCATCTGAAGAACCGGCAGAACGGCGTCGATCATTTGCGGCGGACCGCACGAATAGCTGTCGATCTCGCCGGCCAGCTGCTCTTCCCGAAGATGTCGGCCCACGGCTTCGTGGATGAAACCGGTCTCTCCCTGCCACTCGTCGGCGGGCTGCGCGTGCGACAGCGCCGGAATGAATTTGAAGTCGGGAAGCTTGCTGGAGATGGCCGCCAACTCGTCCAGCAGGAACAAGTCCGAGCGCGTACGTGCTCCATAGAAGAAACGAATGGGCCGCTGTTCGCCGCTCTCGATATGATCGGCGAGAATCGACCACAACGGCGACATGCCGGAGCCCCCGCCGACCAGAATCATGGGGCCGGGACGCTCCTCTCGACGGAAGCAAGTGCCGTATGGCCCCTTGGCGACAAGCTTGTCGCCGGGCTTCAGTTCGCCGTCGAGTAGCGAGGAGAACGCGCCATCGGGATATTTCTTGATGATGAAACGAAGCGTCGTCGGGCTGTTGGGCGCGCTTGCCATGGAGAATGCGCGGGTGATGCCCGTTCCTGGAACGGTCAGATCGACATACTGCCCGGCCCAGAAGCGCAGCGGCTTTTCGAGCTCGATCTCAAGCTGGCGGATGTCGTGGGTCAGCGCCCGAACGTTGACGACCCGCGCATCGAATTCCTTGACCGCGATGGAACGGCTCAACAGATCCTCGTCGTAATTCAAGAGTTCGACGGTCAGATCGCTGAAGGCATGTGTCCGGCATAACAGAACGTGGTTGGTCTCGCTTTCATAGTCCGGCAGCGCGAACGTCGAATATTTGAGAAGCTCGATGTCGCCGTCGAGCAGGCGGGACTTGCAACTCCCGCATTGGCCTTCCTTGCAACCGTGCATCAGCGAAATTCCCTGACGGAACGCCGCATCGAGCACGGTTTCGCCCTCTTCAACTTCCATTTCGACGCCGAGCGGCTCGAAACGGACGGTATGAACTGCTGGTGCCGGCATGGGGTCTCCCTGGGACTGTGCCCAAAGTGCCTGATGTTCTTGGTGCGGATCGACGATGCCCGCTTGGGGTGATCCGGGAGCCGCCTTGGCGGCTCCCGGTGCAGTCGATTCAATCGAGCGTCAGTTGAATGGCCGGATATTAAAGCCCTTGCGATATTCGGCGATCGACTTCTCACGATCCGTCGGGCTCATCTCCCGCAGCAGACGCAATGGGCTCTGCAACGTGTGACCGCGCACATGGTCGAGCGTCCACATTTCCTTGTCGTCGAAGCGCAAATGCGGTTGCGGCACCAGCGTCTTGCCGTCCGGGCGAACGAAGCCGAGATCCTTGATGGCGTCCGCGAGGTCCCAGCCGTGGTAGCAATCCTCCCATTCGCGCCGGCCGCTGAAGCGGCCCATCGCCGGTGTCGGACGGCCCTCGTACTCCGCCGCAAACGCCACCTTGTGGGTCCATGCGCATTGCTTGGAGCAATAGGTGTAGACCTTGCCATCCACTTCGTCGCAGACGATGTCTTCGCGGATCAGGCAAGGCACCATGCAGCTCCAGCAACGGTGCGGATAGGCGTATCCGTTCTCCTGGTCGAACAGGATGTTGGTCTCGCCCGGCTTGCTCTTCTTGCCGTACCATTTCCAGTAGTCGCCGAACTCGGCATACCAGCCCGGATATTTGTGTTCGAACCACTCGAAGTCTCTCTCGGTCTGAGCCTCGATGCGCCAGAAATTGACCGGCCAGCCGACCGAGAAGAACTGTGCAACCTTGTGGACGTAGTTCTTCTTGACGATGCGATCCCATGCTTCAGAGACGTCGTCGTGATGGATCTTGATGCCGTATTTCTCGAGCGGCAGCATGTAGGTCCGGTAGTAATCTTCATAAATCCAGCGGTGCCAGAGCTCCGCATAGGATTCCTTGTTCTTGTCGCGATTGGTGGTGCCGTACTCGATGAAGGTACCAATGGCGGCATCGACGATGGCGTGGTTCTGCCAGAACGCGTATTTCAGGTCCCGCTCGAGCAGGAGATGGTTGTCGGGATTGTTGATCATCGACATCAGCATCGAATGACCGTTGCCGATATGGCGCGATTCATCCGACTGCACCGACAGGAACACCGTCGGCAGCGCATAGTCGCCGTTGCGTGCGGCCTCGGAGGGCATGGCGACAAAGAGCGTGTTGGTAAAGGCCGTCTCGGCGACGACCGTCAGATAGACGTTGGCCGAGGTGATGGCGTCGCCGGTGATGAACCCTTCGGCAAACTGCCGGCCGATCGTGGTCGCATAGCACTTGCCGAAAGCGGCTTCGGTGATGTCGAAGCCCGCCGGGTCGATGTAGTTCTCCATATACCATTTCTTGAGGTTCATCTGGATCGTCGAATGCCGGAATTCGTCGACCATCTGCATGGTGAAGCCGGTACGCAGCTCTTCGCCGGGCGCGAGACGCCCGACCATGGCCATCGAACGCGCCGCCGAAATCTCCGGGAACGGAATGATCGCCAGGAACAGCTTCATCCACTCGACCCAACGCGGCTCGACATTGCGGAACATGTCGCCACGCAGCGCCGCGTCGAGTGCGCCGTAGACGCGGTTGTCCTTTTCTTCCTGCATCGGGAAGTAGGACCGCAGGACCTGTTTCATCGGGTCCCTGGCGACTTTCGAGATCTTGTAGTCGGTCGGGAAGGTCATCGCTTCCTGAACGTAGCTCGGTGTCCAGCCGAGATCGGCGACGCGGTTCGCGGCCTCCGTAATACCAATACCCTTCTGAGCCGTTATCTTGTTGAGCGTGAGACTTGCCGTCATTTAGCTTCTCCCTATCTGTGGCGTTAGCGTCGCTTCCATGTGAGATCGTTGTTGCGGACGACGTCCGCGGTATCCCCGATCGGCTTGCGGCTTCACGGCTGTCTTGGGCGAGCCGATCGTCAGGCCGGCTTCGCCCCTTTCATCCACTCGTCAATCGTCGGTTCCGACGGCTTGGCGAGCTCCTTGCCCTCGACAAGAAATCGCGCCAGCAGCACCAGGGCCCCTATTGCGAAATCCTTGCCGTGGGCGGCGATCATGTCCTCGCCGATCACGGCGAGACGCTTGAAAAATTCGTCCTTCGAACGCTCCTCGTCGGTCTGAGCGGAAGCTTCCACGGTGTTGGCGTCAGCCATTGAAATCCTCCTTCGTGTCCGGTTCGTCGGCCGCGGCATCGAACGCCGCAAGCGTCGTCGTCAACCAATCGCGCTCGGCGGCAAGCCTGCGCTCTTCGTCGTCGATGACTGCCAATCGCTGGTCGCACTCTTCGATCACCGCAAGTGAAGACGGTGGAGCACCGGGCAGAGCCGCTGCACGGACGGCCAATTTGCGTTCGATCTCCACGCCGTGCCGCTGATTGTCGCAGCGCAACTGGCGCGCGTTGTTGTCGATCAATCCCATCACCATCTCGTGCCGCGCCTTCATGCGCGCCTTGTCGTCACGTTGGGATTCCATCCGGTCACCCTCCGGGAAGGCCGAGCCCCGCGGCTGGAAACAGTTCAACGTCGAACTGCATCGCATTGCGTGCTCCGGCGCCGTGTTGCTCGCGATCATGGGATAAGCACCGCGCGTCCGGGCACACGGCCGTGATGAAGATCATGAAGCGCGTCGTTGGCTGCACTCAGCGGATATTCGCGTGTCTTCAGATCGACCAGGCCGCGGTCCGCCAATGCCATGAGTTCGACAAGCTCGGCGTAGGTCCCGACAAGATTACCGACGATGGTCTTTTCGGACGTGATCATGTCGATGGTCGGAATATCGATACGTCCACCGTAACCAACGATGTAGTAGAAGCCGGCGTTCCTCGTCATCGCCAGGCCCTTGGCGATTGCATCGCCCTCACCAACGAAGTCGATGACGGCTTCAGCTCCGTGGCCCCCGGTCAATGAAAGGACGGCTTCGACCTCATTGCCGTCCGCCTTCACCACATGATGCGCTCCGCATCCCCGGGCCAGTTCGAGCGCGACCGACGAGCGATCGGTCACGATGATCTCGGCCGCGCACAAAGCCTTCAAGACCTGGATGCCGATATGCCCGAGACCACCGGCTCCGATAATCACAGCGTACTGGCCGGGCAGGAGATGGCGCGAGGCTTTCTTGGCAGCGCGATAGGCCGTGAGACCGGCGTCGGTATAGGGAGCGACGTCCTTGGGCGCGAGCGTCTTCGGAAGCTTGATAAGACTGCGCGCGCCGGTCAAAAGAATCTGGGCATAGCCGCCATTGGCATTGATCCCCGGGAATACGCTCTCTTCGGCGTGCATGTCGTCGCCGCGACGACACGCTAGACAATGACCGCTGGTGACAAGTGGATGGCAGATAACCGGGTCGCCCTTCTTGAACCCGGTGACGCCCTTGCCAACCTCTTCAACCCAGCCGGCGTTCTCGTGCCCCATGATATAAGGCAGGTTGACGTTGGATTTTTCGCGCCAGATTCCTTCGACGATATGGAGATCGGTTCTGCAAACGCCGGCACCGCCGATGCGGACGATCACGTCCGTGGGATTCTCAAGCCGCGGATCGACGACATCTTCGTAGCTGACGAATTCCTTGGCGCTCAGGGTTTCGTCGTAACGATGCAGAACGGCGGCTTTCATCTCCCGGTTCCTTCTTTTTTTCCGCCGCCCCAGCGCGGCTTCGATATTTTCTGCTCCCTGATCAGCAACTGCCGTGCCAGCGCCTCAACGCTTTGAAATTTCAGCGCAATGTTTAAAGACAATCGCCGGAACTGTTGCACCGATGAACAATTCTGCGAGCAAGGATGTTGAGCCGCGGAACATCATGCGGCGCAGCATATTTCGGCCTTTGATATCTTGCGCGCGCGCGTAAGGTGATGACCGCGATGTCCGGCCACGACCGACAAGATTGGCGCAACAGCCAACGCGGTCCTCAGAGAAACATCCGCGGAGGAAAAACATGCTGTCCACGGAGGAGCGCGTCGTACTTGCGCGTCGCGAGCTGGAACGGCACGGCACGATTCCGGCCGAACTCTTGTCGCCGGATATTCTGGATAGCTGGAAGCGCTGCGCCAACGTCCAGCTGGATCCCCGTCGCCCGCCGCCGCTTCAGATAGAAGGCTCTGCGGTGCTGCGGGCGGCGCGACAGCGGCACGAGCTCGTGTTGCGGTTCGCCATGGCGGAAATGCACAGCCTTCACAGCCAGATCGCCGGAACGAATTTCGTGATCGCCTTCGCGTCGCCCGACGGCATGTTGCTGGATATGGTGGCCGACGACAGCTTTCGGACATCAGTACATGGCGCTTCGATCAGGCCTGGTGCCGTCTGGTCGGAGGCACGTTGCGGAACCAATGCACTGGGGACCGCTTCCATTGTGCGTCGCCAGGTTCTTGTCCATGGCGCCGAACATTACTTTCCACGTTTCGGCGGGCTCACCTGTGTCGCCTCACCGGTCTTTACCCCCAATGGATCCTTGGCGGGTGTGCTGGATGCTTCGTCGGACTGCCGATCGCGTCAGGAACACACCCAAGCGCTCGTGGCGATGGCAGCGGCACAGATCGAGAACGGCCTGTTTCGCCGGCAACACGAGAACGACCTCCTGATCGCGTTCCATAGCCGGAGCGAATACGTGCATACGCTCAGTGCCGGATTGCTCGCTGTCGATCGCGAGGGTCGGCTGCTTGCATTGAACGGACGTGCCAAGAACCTGCTGCAGGGTTTAACCACTACCCCCGGACAGCCCTTCGAGGAATTATTCCTGACACCATTCCAATCCTTCCTCTCGGAAAGTCGCAGGCAGGAGCGCCAACGGCTTGAGGATGCGGTAGGGAGCACGTTTGTCGCGACGATCGAGAACCTTCGTTCGACCGAGATGCCGCGGCGGCCGGCAGCGTCGCCTAAGCCGGCGGTGACCGGGTTCGTCGCCCACGATCCGGCGGTGCAGGCG
>Ga0209331_1000644_pt1 | contig 12346 bp, 8 predicted proteins | sample JacPinW_OM3H0_M3_FD_187971 | JGI IMG/M metagenome (GOLD analysis project Ga0209331, IMG submission 187971) | Forest soil microbial communities from Algoma, Ontario, Canada - Jack Pine, Ontario site 1_JW_OM3H0_M3 (SPAdes) (version 2) | ecosystem: Environmental > Terrestrial > Soil > Boreal... | reverse complement strand
TCACACAATTCCACCTTAACGTATGGAGGAAAGCCGCGAACTGGCGAGGTGCATCAAACCCCTTCGCGGCAAGGTTTTGCCAACCCTCTTCCTTGAGGATTTGGCGGTCGAGTTCGTAGCTCCAGAACACCTCCAGGGACTGGCCCTGCGCATCGTCGTCCGCGCAAGCCAATCGCACGACAGGTGACTGACGAGTTTGCTCGGGCCGAATGACCTCCTCGACTAGCCACCTTCTGGACCGGACTCGGACCAGATCCCCCACTTCGGGCTGATATTCGGAGTGCGATTGCAAGTCCCTCACACGGGAACGCCCCAGATTTGTTGAATTAGACTAAGACTAAGCGGACGTTGTCGATGGTATGCGGCGTCGATAGGTGGTGCTAGGCATCACGCTATCGCACTGACGCGAAAAGGAGGTCGAGAATAGAGAAGCAAAAGGGAATGATTGTGAGACCAAAGACACAAAGAGTCTTCCAGGAGTCCGTCGATTTCGTCGCGGCGCAGCGGGTTACCACAGCGGCGGAGTCTATTCGCCGACCAGCAGCCAACCTCGGCGAATTCTTGCCCCCTGTTACCCCCCGTGTTACCCGCCAAGGGATTCCTCTCTGCTGTCCTTGTAGGATTTCGAGATAAGCCTTTGAAACAACTGGTGGGCGGTGACGGACTCGAACCGCCGACATCCTGCGTGTAAAGCAGGCGCTCTGCCAGCTGAGCTAACCGCCCTCTCCCGTCCTTTATCGTTCGGCGCCCCCGCGGGGCAAGTCACCCGCTGCGCGGCGCCCGCATCAACTTGAAGCCGGCTTACCCGCCGGTGCGCCCGGCTCCCTGCTCGCTTTGGGAGCGTGGAAACCCGCCGCGATCGTGTCCTTCTGGCACATGTACGCGCCAGCCTTCGTGCTCCCGTAGTTCCTGCTGCCCGACTCATGATAGACCTTCGAGCGCAGATTGACCCAGACGATGGGGTCGTTGAGGCAGGCCGCCTTGGCCTCGGCTTCGCTGCCGTATTGGCCCTTGCCCAGCTCCGCTGGAGATATCGGCGGCAGCGGAACGCCGCGGCACTCGGCCACGAAGACCCGCTGGGTCTTGCCGCTCGCCGCAATCGCGGCCTTGTTGGCGGCCCACTCCTCCCGGCACTGCCTGAAGGTCTTTTGCTGCGCCACCACGGGCGGCGACCACGCCAGCATGGCAACCAGCGCAGCACTTGCGACCAAGCCGAATTGTGTTCTCATCACATCCTCTCCCGACAATTGCGCCTGCACGACAGGCGACCAAACTGCCCGGAATTGGGCCCGCATCACGGGCTTATCCGGGTCAGTCTATGTTCTTCTTTTGTTCTCCGCTTGTCAAGCACTTTCCCGCAGCCCACCTGCCGCACAGCCAAAAAAACGACGGCGCTCGCGAGCGCCGCCGTTCCTTTTCCGTATCGAGAGAACTTTCGTAAGGGCGACGCAGTGCGTCGCCCTCGTGCCGCGAGAAGGGCGAGGCATGCCTCGCCCCTACGGATCGACCAACCTCGCCCCTACGGATCGACCAGCATCGCTAGTGCGCGGTGAGCGTCGAAGAGTCCTCCTCTACGGGTGGCTCGGTAGTCACCGAAGTCTCCGTAGGCTTGGCCTTCTCCTCGTCCCACTCGATCGGCTCGGGCTTGCGCACGAGGGCGCGAGCGAGCACCTCGTCCATGCGTGAAACCGGGATGATGTCCAGGTTCTTCTTGATGCTCTCGCTGATTTCCACGAGGTCCTTGGCGTTCTCTTCCGGAATCAGCACGGTCTTCATGCCGCCGCGCGAGGCCGCCAGCAGCTTTTCCTTCAGCCCGCCGATCGGCAGCACGCGGCCGCGCAACGTGATCTCCCCGGTCATGGCGACATCGCGCCGCACGGGGATCCCGGTCATGACCGACACGATGGCCGAGACCATGGCCACACCTGCCGACGGCCCATCCTTCGGCGTCGCCCCCTCGGGCACGTGCACGTGGATGTCCTTCTTGTCGAATGACGGCGGCTCGATGCCGAATGCTATCGCCCGCATGCGGACATAGGAGGCCGCGGCCGAGATCGACTCCTTCATCACGTCGCGCAGGTTGCCGGTGACGGTCATCTTTCCCTTGCCCGGCATCATTGCGGCCTCGATGGTGAGAAGCTCGCCGCCCACATCGGTCCACGCCAGGCCGGTGACCACGCCGACCTGGTCGAGATCCTCGACCTCGCCGTAGCGGAACTTCGGCACACCGAGATAATCGGCGACTACACTCGGCCCCACCGCAATCGATTTCTTGCCGGAGAGCGTGAGCTCTTTCACCGCCTTGCGTATGAGGGTGGAAAGCTCGCGCTCGAGATTGCGCACGCCCGCTTCCCGCGTGTAGCGGCGGATGAGCAGGAGGAGCGCCTCGTCGTCGATCGACCACTCGCTCTCGGTAAGACCGTGTTTGGTGATCGCATGCGGGATGAGATGCTTGCGCGCGATCTCCACCTTCTCGTCCTCGGTGTAGCCGGCGATCCGGATGATCTCCATGCGGTCCATCAGCGGCGGCGGGATGTTGAGCGTGTTCGCCGTCGTGATGAACATCACGCTGGAAAGATCGTAATCGACCTCGAGATAGTGATCGTTGAAGGTGTGGTTCTGCTCGGGATCGAGCACTTCAAGCAGTGCCGAGGAAGGATCGCCGCGGAAGTCCGCGCCCATCTTGTCGACTTCATCGAGCAGGAAGAGCGGGTTCGACGACTTCGCCTTGCGCATGGACTGCACGACCTTGCCGGGCATCGAGCCGATATAGGTACGGCGATGACCGCGGATCTCGGCCTCGTCGCGCACGCCGCCGAGCGACACGCGCACGAAGTCGCGCCCGGTCGCCCGCGCAATCGATTTACCCAGCGAGGTCTTGCCGACGCCGGGGGGGCCGACCAGGCAGAGGATCGGTCCGGTGAGCTTATTCGCCCGCTGCTGGACCGCGAGGTACTCGACGATCCGTTCCTTGACCTTCTCCAGACCAAAATGATCGGCGTCGAGGATCTCCTGCGCCAGCTTCAGATCCTTCTTGACCTTGGTTTTCTTGTTCCAAGGAATGGAGAGGAGCCAGTCGAGATAATTGCGCACCACGGTGGCCTCGGCCGACATGGGCGACATCTGACGCAGCTTCTTGAGCTCGTGCTGCGCCTTCTCGCGCGCCTCCTTGGAGAGCTTGGTGCGCTTGATCTTGTCCTCGATCTCGGCGAGCTCGTCCTTGCCTTCCTCGTCCCCGAGCTCCTTCTGGATCGCCTTCATCTGCTCGTTGAGGTAGTACTCGCGCTGGGTCTTCTCCATCTGGCGCTTGACGCGCGTGCGGATGCGCTTTTCCACCTGCAGCACCGAGATCTCGCTCTCCATCATGCCGAGCACCTTTTCCAGGCGCTCGGTGACGGTCGGCGTCTCCAGGATGATCTGCTTGTCGGGGATCTTGACCGCGAGATGCGAGGCAACGGTGTCGGCGAGCTTGGCGTAGTCCTCGATCTGCTGGACGACCCCGATCACTTCCGGCGACACTTTCTTGTTGAGCTTCACATAGTTCTCGAATTCGTTGATGACCGAGCGCGCCAGCGCTTCGGCCTCGACCTGCTCGCCTGAGGAATCGGCGAGCACGAGCGCGGCGGCTTCGTAATAGTCGGTGCGCTCGGTGTAGCTCTCCACCTTGGCGCGGGCGGCCCCTTCGACCAGCACCTTGACCGTGCCGTCGGGCAGCTTGAGCAGCTGCAGGACGCTCGCGAGCGTGCCCACTTCGTAGATGGCGCCGGTCGCCGGATCATCGTCCGAGGGATTCTTCTGGGTGGCGAGCAGGATGAAGGTGTCCGAGCGCATCACTTCTTCCAGCGCCTTGATCGACTTCTCGCGCCCGACGAAGAGCGGAACGATCATGTGGGGGAAGACCACGATGTCCCGCAGCGGCAAGACCGGATAGGCGCGGGACTCGCCGGCAATGAGGGGTGGCTTTGGTTTTGCGCTGGTCATGGGCCCAAGTCCTTTTGTGCTGTGCCCCTCGCCCTGAGACCCGAGGATTCGGCATCGTAGGCGAGTGCAGAGGTGGGCCGGGAAGGGAAGCGATGTGGCCGGAGGGTGGCTACTAGACCCTCCCCGGAGGTGTCCTTCGCGTCGTTTCGTTCGCCCCAATAGGTGGCGACGGGGCGGGTTCGAGTCAAGCAAGCCCGGAAATTCAAGCAATTAGAAGGCCAGCGTCACATCGCGCGGCAGAGAAATGCACGAATCGGCGGCAAAAAACCCTAGCCGTCCCTCGCGCCGGCTCAAGCGCTGGCGTCGCTCGCCCGGTCGGCGCGGTCAGCATAGATGTAGAGCGGGCGCGCCGTACCCTCCACCACCTCGCGCGAGATCACGACCTCTTCCACCCCTTCGAGGCTGGGGAGGTCGAACATGGTGTCGAGCAGGATCCCTTCCATGATGGAACGCAGCCCCCGCGCGCCGGTCTTGCGGTCGATCGCCTTGCGGGCGATCGCCCCAAGCGCCTCTTCCGCCAGCGTGAGGTCGATCGATTCCATCTCGAACAGCCGCTGGTACTGTTTCACCAGCGCGTTCTTGGGTTGGGTGAGGATCAGCTTGAGCGAGGGTTCGTCGAGGTCCTCCAGGGTGGCGACCACGGGAAGGCGGCCGACGAATTCGGGAATGAGCCCGTATTTGAGCAGATCCTCGGGCTCCACCTCGCGGAAGATCTCGCCCGCCTTGCGATCCTCTGGCGCCATCACCCTGGCGGCAAACCCGATCGAGGTGGACCGGCCGCGCGCCGAGATGATCTTTTCCAGGCCCGCGAAGGCGCCGCCGCAGACGAACAGGATGTTGGTCGTGTCGACCTGCAGGAATTCCTGCTGCGGGTGCTTGCGGCCGCCCTGCGGAGGCACCGAGGCAATGGTGCCTTCCATGATCTTGAGCAGCGCCTGCTGGACGCCCTCGCCCGAGACATCGCGGGTGATTGACGGGTTGTCGGACTTGCGGCTGATCTTGTCGATCTCGTCGATATAGACGATGCCGCGCTGGGCCCGCTCGACGTTGTAATCCGCCGATTGCAGAAGCTTGAGGATGATGTTCTCGACGTCCTCACCCACGTAGCCCGCTTCGGTGAGCGTGGTCGCATCCGCCATGGTGAAAGGCACATCGAGGATGCGCGCGAGCGTCTGCGCCAAGAGCGTCTTGCCCGAGCCGGTCGGGCCGATGAGCAGGATGTTCGATTTCGCGAGCTCGACGTCGTTGTGCTTGGTCTGATGATTGAGCCGCTTGTAGTGGTTGTGCACTGCGACCGAGAGGACCTTCTTGGCGTGGTCCTGGCCGATCACATAGTCGTCGAGGACTTTGCGGATCTCCTTCGGGGTCGGGATGCCGTCGCGCGACTTCACCAGCGAGGACTTGTTCTCCTCGCGGATGATGTCCATGCACAGCTCGACGCACTCGTCGCAGATGAAGACCGTCGGGCCGGCAATGAGCTTGCGGACTTCGTGCTGGCTCTTGCCGCAGAACGAGCAGTAGAGCGTGTTCTTGGAGTCGCCGCTGCCGACCTTGCTCATCTCGTCTCTCCGTCGGCGTCGCGCCGCCCGGCCAAGCCGATCACGCTGCAAGAAAGCATATCAGGAGGTCTTTTAAGAGTCCGTAGCAGCAATGTCACATACCTCCGACGTGTTCGTGCCGGCAACAGTTCCTAGCGAACCACACTAATATGGCCATAATCAAGAATGTGTTAACCATTCAAGGGGATGCACGAAAAATACTGGTCTTTCGCCGATTACGGGGGCATTTTCGGCGCGATACAACTAAAAGTAGCAAACTACGCCGCCTTGGAGGCGTCCTCCGGCCGTTTCTCGATGACCTTATCGACCACCCCCCATTCGACCGCCATCTGCCCGGTGAGAAAGTAATCGCGCTCCAGCGCATCCTCGATCTTCTTGAGGGGCTGGCCGGTGTGCTTCACGTAGATCTCGTTCAACCGCTTCTTGATATTCAGAATCTCCTGTGCGTGCAGCATGATGTCGGTGGCCTGCCCCTGAAAGCCGCCCGAGGGCTGATGCAGCATGATGCGGGAATTGGGCAGTGCAAAGCGCATGTCCTTGTGCCCGGCGGCAAGCAGGAGCGAGCCCATGGAGGCGGCCTGCCCGACGCACAGGGTGGACACCGCCGGCCGCACGAACTGCATCGTGTCGTAGATCGCGAGCCCCGACGTCACCACCCCGCCGGGCGAATTGATGTACATCGCGATCTCTTTCTTCGGATTGTCGGCTTCGAGGAACAGGAGCTGGGCGACGACCAGTGTCGCCATCGCATCCTCCACCGGTCCGCTGATGAAGATGATGCGCTCCTTCAACAGCCGGGAGAAGATGTCATAGGCCCGCTCCCCGCGGTTGGTCTGCTCGACCACCATCGGGACGAGGGTTTGCATGTAGGTTTCGTGAGGATCGCGCATTTTCGTCTCCCTCCCGCGCAAAGCCAGTGACGGCGCAAGGTTGCGTTCGGCTGCTCGGAGGCTCTCCGGACGCGCCTGAGATATATACGCAAGGGCCGGCCACAAGCTCGGCTCAACAATGTTCGTAGGGGGCGACGCATTGCGTCGCCCGGGTGCGCCAAGGTTGATCGAGGGCGGGTCCCCAAAAAAGCGCAGCGTTTTTTGGGGTGCCCCGCAATGCCTCGTCCCTACGAAGCGGCGGGCTTCTCCTCGTCTTCGTCCTCGTCTTCGTCGCGAAACAGCTCCTCGCGCGAGATCTCCTTTTCCGTCACCGTGGCAAGCTCCACCACGAAATCCACCACCTTGTCCTCGAAGATGGGAGCGCGGACGGCGGCGACCGCCTGTGGATTCTTCTGATAATACTCCCACACCTGCTGCTCGTGGCCTGGAAGCTGGCGCGCGCGGTCGACAATGGAACGCCGGATCTCCTCCTCCGTGACGGTGATGTGGTTTCTGTCGCCGATCTCGGCGAGAACGAGGCCGAGCCGCACTCGGCGCTCCGCAATGGCGCGATATTCCTCGCGGGCCTTCTCTTCGGTCGTGCCTTCGTCGGCGAAGGTGCGGCCCTGGGCCTTGAGGTCCTCCTCTACCGTGCTCCAGACGTTCTTGAACTCGTCCTCAGCCATCGTGGGCGGCAGAGCAAACTTGTGCATCGCGTCGAGCTTGTCGAGGAGCTGGCGCTTGAGCCGCTGGCGGCTCGCCGCCGCATGCTCCTGCTGCAGCCGCCCCCTGATTGCCTGCTTGAGCTTGTCGAGTGAATCGAGGCCGAGGGATTTTGCGAGCTCATCGTTGATGGTCACCGTGCCGGGCGATTCGATCGTCTTCGCCGTGACGTCGAACTCGGCGTCCTTCCCAGCGAGCTCGGCATTGGCGTACCCGGCTGGAAACGTGACCTTGACCACTCTCTTCTCGCCGACGCCCAAGCCGAGGAGCTGGTCTTCAAAGCCGGGCAGGAAGGTGCCGGACCCGATATTCACCGCGACATCGGTCCCCGTGCCCCCTTCAAACGAGTTGCCGTCTATGCGACCGTTGTAGTCGACCACCACGCGATCTCCGCCCTCGACCTTTCCCCCTTCCGGCTTTGCTGCATAAGGCTTGTTCTGCTCGGCCAGCCGGGTCACGGCCTCATCCACCTGCGCGTCGGTCACCGGCGCGACCAGACGCTCGAGCGCAATCCCCTTGAAATCGCCGAGCTCGATCTTGGGCAGAAGCTCGAGCGCGAGCGTGTAGGCAAGATCAGCCTGCCCCCCGATGACCTTCTCGACCTCGGTCTCTTCGTTTGGAATGGTGACCTTGGGCTCGGTGGCGAGCTTGAGGCCGCGTTCGCTCACGATCTTGCCGTTGAGCTCGCGAATCAGCGCCTCGATGGTTTCCGCCATCACGGCCTTGCCGTAGATCTTCTTGAGATGGGTGACCGGCACCTTTCCCGGACGAAAGCCGCGCAGCTGCACGCGCTGCTTGAGCTCGTCAAGGCGCGCAGAGAGTCGGGCTTCCAGGTCGGCTGCGGGTACCTGGATCTGAAATTCCCGCTTGAGGCCGTCAGAGAGGGTTTCTGTCACTTCCATGGCAACAATCACATGCGAATGTTGGTCGGGCTATTCGATGGAGACCAAAACCTTCCGCCGACCGGCGCTACGTGGTGCGGGCGGAGGGACTTGAACCCCCACGACTTTCGTCACGGGAACCTAAATCCCGCGCGTCTGCCAATTCCGCCACGCCCGCGGGGACACTTTCGGCGCACCCACCGATAGCCGGTTGACCCATGCCGGTCCAGCGGGCGAGGCATTGCCTCGCCCTACGGATCGAGAATCGTTTGTAGGGGCGGGTTTGAAACCCGCCCCTACTGTCCGCTGCCACCCTTCGTAAGGGCGACGCCTTTGCGTCGCCCTGAAATTCGCAGCAGCGCATACCGAAGAGGGCGAGGCATTGCCTCGCCCCTACGGATCGACGACCTTTCGGTCCATGCTGTCGCGACGCCATGTGCTGGCCTTGGGCTTCGCCGCCGCCTGCTGCGGAAGTTCGGCCGCTGACGCGCAACCGGCTGCAACCGCGCCTGCGCGTGTGATCCGCGCGCAGCCGCGGGCAAGCTTCACGGGCGCGAGCGGGGACGCCTCCCCCTCGCTCTGGGGCTACGAGGGCACGGTCCCCGGCCCGGTGTTGCGGGCAAGGCGTGGTGAAGAGCTGCGGGTCCGGTTGGTCAACGCGCTTTCCGAGCCGACCAGCATTCACTGGCACGGCGTGCGGGTACCGAACGTCATGGACGGCGTGCCGGGCCTGACGCAAGCCCCAGTCGAACCGGGAGCAAGCTTCGAGTACGTCTTCCGCGCAACCGAGGCCGGCACGTTCTGGTACCACGCTTCTTTGCCTGCGCACGTCGGACGCGGCCTCTATGGCGCGCTCATCATAGAAGAGGGCGAAACCATCGACGTCGATCGCGATCTCCTGCTCGTTCTGGGAGCGCCGGCCGAGACGCAGGCGCAGGCGCGAGAGCCCGTTCTCGTCAACGGATCGCGCCTACCCGATATTCCGGTGCGGGCGGGGGAACGCGTGCGGCTGCGGCTGATCAATGCGGGCATCCAGCGCGGCTTTTCTCTGAAGCTCGCGGGTCTCGTCCCGTGGGTGGCGGCAATCGACGGCCAAGCCGTGGATCCCTTTCTCCCACATGAGGGCCGCATCGGGGTTATGCCGGGGGGACGCATCGATGTCTTCGCCGACATGCGAAGCGACACCGGTGCCGCGCTGCTGCTTGCGGGCGTGCGCGATGAATATCCGATCGCTCGCTTCGTCCAGGACGGAGCGGGTGTGCAGCTCAAATCCAAGCGGCAACCGCAGCCCGCCCCATTGCCGAGCAATCCCCTCCCCGCTCGCATCGATCTCAAGAACGCGGTCAAGGCAGAGCTCAACCTTGGCGATGCCGTACAGGGCGATCTCCCCCGTGCCCCTCTGTTTGCGGTCAACCGTGGGCGTTCGCTGAGCCTCGGCATACACAACACCGGGGCCCGGCCCCACGTGCTGCATCTGCATGGGCACCACTTCCGCCTCCTCGACCGGCTCGATGACGGCTGGAAACCTTATTGGTTGGACACGCTGGTGGTCGGCGAAGCGGTCGAGCGCATCGCCTTCGTCGCCGATAATCCGGGACGATGGCTGATCGAGTGGCGGATGCTTGAGCGTCCGGATGCGGGCGGGGCTGCCTGGTTTGCCGTGACCTGACGGCTCTGCCCCGCATTTCGCTGCGCTCATGCGGGCTACAACCGCATGCGGGCTACAGCCGTTCCTCCGGCGGCTTGAGGTGGCGGAACGCAAACAGGAGCGAGAGGTCGTACACGATCTTGAGCACGCCGCAGAGCACCAACGGTAGGCCGAGGAAGGATGTGGAGAGGAGCACACCGGAGATTGCCGGGCTGATGGAGGAGGCAAGGCTGCGGGGAACCGCTGTCATGCTTGCCGCTGCCGTGCGTTCGGGGGGCGTAACGACGGCCATGACGAAGGACGTGCGCGTCGGCACGTCCATTTGTGAGAATGCGGATCGCAGCAGCAAAAGCCCGAGCGCGACGGGCAGACTCGAAGTGAACGCTGCCGCGATGAGACAGATGCTCGAAGGGATGTGGGTGAACACCATCGTGTTCACGAGCCCGAAGCGGTTTCCAAGGCGAGCCGCTACCGGATAGGAGAATGCCGAGAGGACATTCGACCAGAAAAAGAATCCGCTCGCGGCAGTCAGCGAAAGATCGAAGCGCTCGAACAGCCACAACGCCAGCAGGGATTGCACCGTGAAGCCTCCGGCGAAGGAATCGAGGCTGAACAGGGCTGCAAGCTTGTACACCGTTGCGCGGGATTCCCCGAGCGCTCTCGGCGGCGAGGACGTTTGTTTGCTCGTGGCATGCGGCAGGAATGCATAGAGCACGGCCGCGAGCAGCCCCAGTGCAGCGTAGACATAGAACATGAGCTTGAGCGCGAGGATCTTTTCCATTCCGAGCGAGGCCAAAGCGTCGGGCGCTGCCGCGGTCAGCGCACCCGCTGCGATCGAGAGCGCGCCGATGAGGCTGTAGCGCGCGAAGGTGCGCGTGCGCTCCCGGTCGGGCACGCTCCGCGCCACCGCGGCCTGTTCCAGCGGGACATGGACGCCGATGTCTCCGGTTGTCGGATTGATCGTGCCGATGAACGCGACGAGCGCGATGAAGACGAAGTGCTGGGAGGCGGGAAAGGCTATTCCAGTCGCGATCATCAGCCCGGCGCACGCCAGGAGAAGCGTGCGCAAGTCATAACGCGGAGCAATCAACCCGATCGCGAGCGTGAGCACGGCGGAGCCGAGCAGCGCGGCGGCAGCGACAATTCCGATTTGAACCGGGCCAAACCCGAGCGCCGAGAGATAGGCGGGCAGGATGAGCGCCGCGAAGCCGTCGCCAAACCCCCGCGCCGCCCGCGCGCTGTAGAGATAGAACATGACGGATCAGCCTCGGCTGTTGCGCAGCACCATGCAGGCCCCGCCCGCGCGGCGTATGCCCGCGCAGAGCGCATCGGCGCTTTGGCGCGTGTCGGCGCCGACCCGCACCTGATAGAATGGACGCGTGCCGCGTGTGCGTAAGATATGGCTCAGAATCATGGGATCCCGCCCGGAGAGAACCCCCGCATAGCGGTTCGCGATTCTCGCATAGGCGGCAAGCACCTGGTCGCGCGAAAAGCCGGCGCTGAGCTGGATGCCCCATGTACTCTCGGCCGAAAGCTTTACGCGCTCCTGCAGCTTGTCGACAAACGGATTGGGAGCACGCTTAAGAAGTGCCATCATCTGTCGGCAGTTCGGGATCGTCTTCTCGGGCTCGCGGTTGCCCCCCTTCGCCCATTCGTCCGCCGAGATCCCCGTGATCGCCTGGACGTATCGGCGCGTCTCCAGGGGCAGGCTGCGAGTGCCGGCGAGCCAGCCGCGCACGCGCGCAGGCCCGGCATTGTAGGCGGCAGCGGCAAGCCCGAGATTCCCGAACTGGTCCCGGAGCTCGCGCAGGAACTCCGCCGACTTGGGCAGCGCCTGAACGGGATCGAAGGGATCGAGCAAGCCCCGCTCGGCTGCGGTGCGCGGCATGAATTGCGCAATCCCCTGCGCGTTGTCGCCGCTGCGGGTGCGCGGGCCGGTCGCGTCCGACTGGAACCGGCTCTCCTGCCAGATCACGCGGGCGAAAAATTCCAGCGGCAGACCGTTCTCGCGTGCGGCCGATTCGATCATCAGGCACATCGATTCCCGCAGGTCGGTCCCGGAGCTCGTTTGTGCTGCTGCCGGCGCCGCTGCTTCGCTGTTGGCGTCCCCACTCCCCGTCCCGACCTCATCCTGCTTCGCGCTTCCATCCGGCGGCTTGGCGCTCTCGTCCGCACTTTGGCCAAACGCGATCGATTGCAGGGCAAACACCGCGAGCGCGATCAGGGCTGACCGGAGAACATTCATGAGAGCGGTGGAAGCGGCTGAATGCTCAACCTCCCGGTTGTCATGCCCCGCTTTATGCTGCTTTATGCGGGGCATCCAGTAATCCCGGCACGGCAGGTTGAATCAAATCCGGACCAAATCAATCGCTCAGTGATTACTGGATCGTCCGCATGCGCGGACGATGACAACGATGAGTACGCTATCCCCCTTGGGTTAGCGCCCATGCCCCAGGGGGAGGTATCACGAAGGGTGAGGGGCGACGGCGTCCACCGCCTGGCGTATCACCTGCCGGATGTCCGGGTTCGACAGGAACAGGTCGTGGTTGATGAGCCCCCAGCCTTCTGCTGAGGCATCGATCACGCGCAGCCCGAGTTGTTCGAGCTGCGCCTTCTCGGCGGCGCCGACCCGGGTCATTCCGCCCGCAATCCAACCCGCAACGGCGAGCGCGCGATCATTGGTAG
>Ga0209331_1000643_pt1 | contig 12361 bp, 18 predicted proteins | sample JacPinW_OM3H0_M3_FD_187971 | JGI IMG/M metagenome (GOLD analysis project Ga0209331, IMG submission 187971) | Forest soil microbial communities from Algoma, Ontario, Canada - Jack Pine, Ontario site 1_JW_OM3H0_M3 (SPAdes) (version 2) | ecosystem: Environmental > Terrestrial > Soil > Boreal... | reverse complement strand
TCGGCTTCGAAACGAGGAGACCGACCATGTTGAAAAAGATCTCACTGGCGTTTGCGCTCGTCACCACTCTCGCGGTGGCACTGCCGGCATTTGCAGGAATGGCGCTCGCGCAGGGTTACAGCGCGCAATGGGGCGAGTGCACGACCTATTATTACGGCCACGGCCCGTGCTGAAGCCCTAGTGCCGCGCATCATCTCAGTACGCATGTTGTCGGATCGGGGCGGTTATCAAACCTGCCCCCTTCCGCATAAGCTCGTCTCTTGATCTTACTATTGGGCGAGGAGGCGCCATCATGCTTGCGTTAGTGCTCACGATCATCGGATTTGCCGGAGCAATGAGCATCCCCATCCTGCTCACCGCGATCGTCGAAGGCGCCACATCCAACATACGGCCCGCGTCCGTGCGAGCCAACTCGGCGGGAGGCTGCGGATGAAATCCGTAGCAATCGTTAGGCATCCCGCCGCACCGGTATCACATCAACCGCCGCATCGAGCGCGCCAAAACACTCTTGGCAAATCCGGTGCGTTCAGCGACCAAGATCGCGCTCGTGCTCCGGGTTCAGCCAAACGAGTTCGTTCTCGGCGGATCTTCCGACGGATGACCAGGGCCGCTCCGACCAAGTATGGATCATCGGGGCTCGACGAGGTGCGTCAGATTCAACGCAATAGTTGGGCAGGCTTTGACCCTGTCGATGGAGAAACGGGGATGCCGGTGACCACGAGATTTGCGAAATAAACCCCGGAAGCGGGAACGTCAAAGATTGGCTCCGCCTCGACGATAATTCGCGTCTCGACTGCTCCGGAGGAGCCGTCCGTCTCTGTGATCTTGAGAGCGTTGACCCGCATCGGAACGGCGCTGATAGACGAGATTATCTGCACCGATACGTTTGGCGTGGCTCTGAAAACAGGAAATCTGAACTCCCCCCGTAACCTCCGTTTTGAACCCGACGCAACCAGCTGTGCGGACGCAGAGTAAGTGTATGCATTGAATGGCGCTGGGGCCGGGTCAAAATACACCACGGTCTGGCGCGGGTTTACATCGGAATCGAGAGCGATGCGATCGCTGCCATCGACACCCATTTGGTCTTGTGACTGGAACACCGACGTTGAGTGACGGTGATCCGGAGATTGCGTCAACGCTAAAGCAGCCGAGGCAGTACCGAGGACGGCTAGGACGGAGAGCACAAATTTCATCTTGGCTGGCATTCCTGCATGCTCAGTTTCAGAGGAAGTCTCAGAGCCTGGGAAGCCGAACATTGTTACGAGCGCTCTGATTCTGCGTAGGACTTCCTCGTGCCGGCGATGGATGAAGGCCGTTTTGCAGGTGAGCTTGCAAAATCTCCAACTCCATTTTCGATGAACAATCATCCCCAGCCTGCCGCCACACTGGTCACAGCGCTTCATAATGCTTTCCTCCCCGCTCGACGACATTTCATGGGTAGCTCTCTTCGACACCCAATCCGAGGAGCATGACGGCGGCCCTGGCTCCTCACTTCTTTGCGGGGAATCAGCATTGCTCGACCGAGCCCTTCCAACCAAATGACGTTCTGCGACACCTAAATATTCCCGGCATGATGGAACAGCGCGGATTATTGAATTGTCGCACCGAGGCGGGCGCCAAGGTCGACGCTTTTGTTACGCGAGCGATGCGCACGATGTGAACATCATCACGCTGTGCGCGGTAGCGGCGCGGTCCACTTCGCAGTCGGCGCCGTCCATAATCTCATCGGCGACAAACCAGGCACTAGCCAAAGAGTCCCGTCGCGCCCCGAATCTCGCGGATCGCAAGAATGTTCGACGGCAATCGGAGACTTCTCTGGTCTAGCGGAAGCTGCGTATCCGATCGTCTTGGGAATAAAGACATTCCATAAGCGATCAAATGTACAGGATTTGGCAATCAGGAGCGCCACATGATACGCCGCACTTTCATGCTGTTCGCCTTTCTCGCGCTTGCTTTGATTGATACGCGCGCGGGCGTTGCTGAAGTCTACCGCCCTTGGTGTGCGGACTATGGAGGCTCCATGAACTGCGGGTTTCATACTTACGAACAGTGCAGGATGACTGCGAGCGGAACAAATACTTTTTGCGTCCAGAACCAATGGTATCTCCAGTACGGACCAGGCCGGGAAGAACCGCAGCCCGGCAGGCGTTTCCGCAGCCGGTGATACGGAATTCACAGACTTTCAATTGATAAAATTCCATTGCTGAGAAAGTCGGGAATAAACGCCGACGTGCGCTGGTCTAGTCTCGCAAGGGAGTTTTGCTTACCAACACGAGAAGACAAGACCGTGTCAATTCGGATAACAGCAGCTTTTGCTGCGACTATCATCGCCGTCGCGTCTTCCGCCTTCGACGCAGCCAAGAGCAGTCGCAACGGCGGGAATTCCTACCTGCCCGCTCAATACTGCGTACCGCCAGATGATGCGCTAGATGCGCAGACAATCTACTGCCGAGCATAGTGCGGCGAGGCAGGTGCTCAAATGCAGCGGGAGCCTTCTTATTTGCAACCCGGCTTGCCTCATAGCGATCTGCTCGCGCGGTCGCCGGCCGAGGCAGTCCCCGCATACACCATAACGGCGCGCGTGCTCCACTGGACCACGGCATTCTTAATTCTGATTATGATCCCGCTTGGCGTGGTCATGGCGAATGACTGGGGCGGATCCCAGAAGGACTTGCTGTATGAGCTGCATAGGTCGCTTGGCGCTGTGCTCATTCCGATTCTCGTCCTGCGGTTGATTTATCGTCTCGCGAACCCGCCATTGCCGCTGCCTGATGGCATTCCGGCAATGCAGCGACTCGCTGCCGACACGACGCACTGGAGCCTCTACGCTCTCTTGATCGCACAGCCCTTCGTCGGCTGGGCCGCGACGTCGGCTTATCCCGCGGCAATTATGATATTCGGCTGGTTCGAGCTGCCGCCTATCTGGCCCGCGAACCGCGCTCTCTCGGAATGGCTCTTTTCAGTTCACCGATGGATCGCCTTCGCCATTGCATGTCTTGTTGTCGCCCATATCGCGGCAGCCCTCCACCATCATTTCGCGCGCAAGGACCGCGTGCTTATGCGCATGATCACAGGCTGATGGGTGACCCGCCAGAGGTGCCAGATAGCCGTAAGCAGTATTTGGCTGGACAATGAATTGGGGCATGGTCGCGGCCCGCGAGCACGCCAAGCGGATCAAGCGCGAGGTCGATCAACTGCTCGGCTCTCGCTCTTATAACCTTTTTCTGCAGTTGATGAATCCGCAATTTGCACTGAACAGCGGTCGTTTGGACTCGGGCTCATGCCCGGTATCGAAGGTGCTGTGGAGCTAAAGGGGAGTCGAGTTAGCGGGATCGGCGGTCCAGCGGATTATTCTCCGTCCGGGGGATTGCCTGTTCGACGCGGGCAAAGTAATCGCCAAGCAGTTCCTCGGCGTGCGCGCGGGTGACGTTCGCAGCTCCGCAATTGACCGACGCCATGGCAATCTCTGCGGCCATGAGGGCGCGGGCGGTAGTAGCGGCGTATTCCGTGATGGTCATAGGTCAAGCTCCTATCGAACTCATGGCGCGGAGCGTCTTTGCGTTAGTGAGACAGGCTCACCGTCATTTCTATTCCCGAAGCAGGCGAACCGACCTCGCGCCGTGAACCTCGCGGTCCCGGTCAGATCTCAACTCTCCATCGTGACCTTCGATCACCTTAGCGTGAAGGAGCGAATGAAAGCCGACCTGCGCGAGTCTGTGAGGCAGGAGGCAAGCGCGGAGACGGAAAATCTGCTCTTCAGGAGGAAACCATGTCGAATTCTCGATACTACATCGTAGGAAACAACGATGTGTGGATGATCCAGCTCAAGGATGCTGGAAATGGTCAGTACAAAAGCAGCAACGAGGCGGCTTCATTCGCGATCGCTGCTGCGCAAAAGCTTGGGATGCGGGGAGAACGCGCACACGTATGCATCCTCGATGATGACGGCCGCTTGCGATGCAAGTGGAGCTACAATCGAAATCGTCATCTGCGCAGGCGTTCCTTGAGACTTTTGGGAGGTCCTGATTCGACCACACAGGCGTCAGCGCCGTCCGCCTTGCTGAGCTGACTTGGCGCCCACAGAAATCGGAGGCTCACATGCGCAAAAACACCAGTTTTACAGTCGCCGCCGCAATAATGGGCCTGGCCATGATTTTCTGGGCCAAGTCCAGTGTAGTCGCAACCAGTGCTGACACTCGCTCGGCGGTTGGAATGTCGTTCTATGTCGTCGCGACCACTTCATATCTGCCGTTTCAGGTGGTCGAACCCATCAACTGAAACGCTACCGTTCCGATCCGCCCCCTCGGGATCCGGGACGGCCCAACATGGCAGCCCGCCAGTCTTGCACGAACGCCGCGCGTCTATGCGTCAAGGCAAATCCCGAAGGAGATAAATCATGCGCCGGATTTCAGTGATTTGGATGACCCTCGCTGCGCTCTCTGTTTCCTCTATAGGAGCGCATGCGGCGACATGGTGCGCGTATTACGGCGGCCAGGGTGGGAGGAATTGCGGCTTCCACTCGTTTGAGCAATGCCAGGCCGCAATTTCAGGCAACGGCGGATTTTGCTCCCAGGGGTACTAAAGCGGTTCCCGGTCATATGACAGGAAACAAGCCCCATCTGTCGTCCGTCTTCGCTGCTCTATCATCTATCACGCCGCGATTTTCACGCTCGTCAACTGCGGTGTCGCGCGAAACGCGATCGCGGCCCGGTTCCAAGCGTTGATCGCGATCACCGCGGCGGTAAGATCGATAAGTTCCGTTTCGGAGAAATGTCGGCGTGCCTCGTCGTAAACCTCATCTGGCACATGCCGGTCGCCGATCTTCGCCACCGCTTCGGTCCAGGCGAGGGCGGCGCGCTCCCGTGCGCTGAAAATCGGCGTCTCGTACCTGGCATATTGTCCTCCCTCTCCCTCCCCGTGTTCTGTGAATATGGCAATGGAACAATGGGACATCGACGCCTGCCAGAGCAGGCACGACATCAGGTCGCAAAAAATGCGATTTATGGAGAGAGGGAACCTGACCTCGTCGCGGACAGGGCAAGGGTCTTGTATGGGCGGCAAGTCAGCGATTCACATGGTCCGCTTACCCTCCAATATTCTCCGTGAATATGGATGAGCCACGGCGCCGGTCATCTGCGAGCCATAGAGCTGCCCGAAGGCATTTTCGTCGAATCTTGCGGTCGGCAGATCGAATACGACACGGCCGCTCGACAGACCGACGATCCGGTCAGCATACGCGCGCGCGAGATGTACTTGGTGCAAACTGCAAACGACCGCTACGCCCTCGGAGCGGGCGATGCCATGCAGCAGATCGAGCACGCCCGTGCTCGCATTTGGGTCGAGGCTTGCTACCGGCTCGTCGGCGAGAATGAGTGTTGGACGTTGCGCCAGCGCACGGGCGATCGCAACGCGTTGTTGTTGTCCGCCTGATAGCGTATCGGCGCGGCGTGGCGCCAGCTCCATCAAACCCACGCGATCGAGGCACTCGAGCGCTAGCAAGCGATCGGAGCGATCGAAGTGCCGTAGTAATCCGCGCCAGGCCGGCACGTAGCCCAGGCGGCCGGCAAGAACGTTTTCAAGCGCGGTCAGCCGGTTGACCAGATTGAATTGCTGAAAGATGACTGCCACTTCGCGCAGGCGGATCCTCGTCGGGGGGGTCACCTCGCTCATTCCGATTCGGACGCTGCCTCTGTCGGCAGCGAGAAGACCGGCGATGCAACGGAACAAGGTCGTCTTACCAGCGCCGCTCGGCCCCAGGACGGCAACAAATTCATGCTGGGAGACGGTGAAGCCGACATCTTCGATCGCCGCCCGCCCATGAAACGCTTTGGTGAGCGCCCGGACGGAAAGCCGCACCTCACGGTAAGAGTCCGCCGGGTCGGGGCTCGCGCGCAAAGCCGGCGCAGCCAGGCAGGTCTGGCCCATCGTCGTCAGACGAGGCGTTTGCGCAGCCAGCCTGAAAGCTGGTCAAGTGCCGTCACGACGACGAGGATAACGGCGATGATGGTGAATAGACGAGCGAAGTCGAGCAAGTCCATGCTGTTCTTGAGCTCCTGCCCGATGCCGCCGGCGCCAACCACGCCCAGAACAGTTGAAGCACGAACATTAAACTCCCACCAGAACAGCGTCGTCGAAAGCAGCACAGGAAGCACATCCGGTACCAGCGCGTAGGCGATGCTCGTCAGGCGGCCGGCGCCAGTGGTCCGCACCGCTTCGAACGGACCCAGATTGGTGCTCTCCATGTGATCGGCGAAAAACTTCGCAGCGCTGCCCCACGTGTGCAGCGCAATTCCCAGCACGCCCGCGAACGGTCCGAGCCCGACAGCGGCCACGAACAGAAGCGCGAAGACGAAGGAATCGATGCCTCGCAATGCATTCAGGAACCAGCGCGCCGGGTAGTACAAACCCGGCAGCGGCGTAATATTGCGACTCGCGAGAACCGCCATCGGGATAGCCAGCAGCGTGGCAAGCGTGGTCCCGATGGCGGCCATGGCGACCGTCTCAGCAGTCCGCAGCGCAAACAGAGGCACCTCATCGAGCTTCGGGGGCCATGCCTGAGCGATCCAATGGGCGAGCTTCGGGAGGCCGGTGCCAAGCTTCTGCAGATCGATGCCGGCCAGGTTCCACGAGACGGCGTAGAAGGCGAGGATCGCCGCCGAAACCAGCCAAAACCGCAGACGTTTCGCAGAAAAGCCGCTGTGGCTCGAATCGAGATCTTCGAGGACGCGTTCCGCGGGAGTCATGGCGACGCTCCTCGGCTGTACTGGCGAGATGCCGGCATTCGGATTGGTGTTATGTCCTGGCCTTTATCTTACCCACCGCTATGCCCGCCTTCTCGATTGTTGCGTAGGCGGCATGGGTGGCGGCCACGAACCCCGTATAACGCGGCGGCAGAAGCGATTTCGCCTGATCGCCGGTGATCGCCGTGAGTATCTTCTGCACCTGCGCCGAGCGTTCAGGCGGCGCATCAACCGGGAGCACAATCGCGTCGTTGGGGAGCGGATCGGAAGTCCAGATGATCTTGTTGGAATCCGCTTTCACGTTGCCGCCGGCGATCATCGCATTGCGATTGCGATCGAAGTCAGTCGCCATGTCGACCTGGCCGGCACTGACTGCAACCTCGTTGGCAGCGTGCGTCGCCCCTTCGCTGTATTTCCAGAATGCTTTCGGATCGATTTTCCACACTTCCTTGGCGTAATAGGTCGGCATCAGCCAGCCGGAGGTCGAACCAAGGTCAGCGAACGAGATCGATTTGCCTTTGGTATCGTCAGGAAATTTGGAGACCTGCAGGTCAGGCCGCGCAATGATGATGGCATGGTAGATCGGCTTGTCGTCATATTTCACGGTGGCGACAGCTTGGCAATTGGTCGCGGAATTGGCGATCACATAGCCCCAAGGGCCCATCCAGGCGACGTCGAGTTGGCCCGAACCCATCGCTACCGCCATGCCGGCCCAATCGGTCGTGCTCACGAGATCGAAATCCGCACCAAGCTCCTTGGCGAGATGAGCGAAAACCGGCGCATACGCCTTCTTGGTATCGTCCGGATTTGGCAACAGCGGTCCGACACCGAAATGCAGCTTCTTGATTTGGCCAATGGCGGGACAGTACAGAGCTGATGCGGCCGCAAATCCAGTCGATGCCGCAATGAACTTTCGTCTGTGCAGAATCATAATGACGTCTCCATCAATCTAGCTCACGCTCGGGCAATCCTCGCTCATGAACTCGACGAGCTTTGCGTCGCTGACGGTCACCGCGCCGGCGACGAGATATTCTCATCGAGTTTTCGTTTCTTGAAGCAGAGTGGAGAGACGTAGAAATCTCGCCTCTCGTTCACCGAACTCCTCATCAGATGTCTCAGAGGCGCAAAGCTTCTTAGTGTATATCATCGGGGTAACCCTTTTGGAAGGCGCGTATCTTCGCCGTCTAAGGTAGATGACGTGTGACCCTCCCTGCGGGGTCATCCCGATCCAGCGGATGAACGATGGCATGCCTTTAGCGCACGATCTGTGACCACTTCACGCTCGAAGGCGCGGCCGTCAGCCAAGGTTCTAAGGTGCGACGATGGCCGCTTATCCTCCGAAGCCCTCCAGTTGGTTGAGTTTGCAACTCAGTCCCGGGTCGCCAGGATGATCGCAAGCGATAGAGCACCCACCAAGACGAGACTGAAGGCCCAAGTCGCGTCGAGATTGAACCAACTTCGCGACACGAATTTAAGACCCAAATGGCGATAGACTAGAAACGCCAAGCATCCGCCGGCTGCGACCATCGCGACAGAGTGGACGACGGAGACCAAGACGGCCGTACTCAGACTGGCGTTTATAAGCGCGCCCGCCGCCTCGTGTCCCTTGTCAAGGTCGGCCCTGCAGAGACCGAGGTAGATTGGTACGAGCATCAGTCCCGCGCCATGGGCGATTGCCACGGCGAAGGACCAGAGACCCAGTCGCGCCGGTCGTATTCGCGCCAACACCCGCGGATGGCGCCGGTTGAGGAACCGGAAGGTGCCGAACCCGATCACCAAGAGACTGGCGCCGATCCGGATCTGCTGCTGCCATTCGACCAGGGCGACCAGCAGCGCGAAGGGAAGGATCACCACCAACATTGCCATGAGATGGCCGACGGTCAGCGGCCAAAGTGCTGCCACGAGGGCGCGCGAACTCCTTTCCATTAGCCCGGCGGAAACGGCGAGCGGCCATCCCATTCCTGGGTTTATCCCGTGATAGAAGCCGCTCGCGACGACAGCCAACCAGAGCCCGGCAGGCGTCCAATCCGTTGCAGTCAAATTTAAACCGATGGATAGCAGAACGAATCCGTCGAGCAGTCGCCGCCCTCAAGCCGGATCTGATGAGCCCGGTATCCATTGGGAAAGCTTACCCAGTAGTCCTTTGCCAGCTCGAGGCCGCCGCTCGCGTTCGCATTGGCCATGACCTCAGCGCCTGGCACGCCGTCGGGATAGAACTGGTTGTCCCACGTCGAGTACCGCTTGCCGTCGCGGCTGATCTCAACCATCTGCGGACCGCCTGCATACACCTGGCCGTTCGGGTGCGGTGTGCGGCGAGCAATGCCGCCGACGTGGACCGAGCCCGCAAGCTTCGGCTTCCTCGGGTCCGTGACATCGTACTGACGCATCTCGCCGGTTCCCCAGCAGGCGACGTAGAGGAACCGGTCATCCATGGAAAGGTCAATGTCGGTCACCAGCGGCGGCACTGCGCCAAACCCCTGCAGGAGAAGTGGCAGTTGATCCTTGGATGCCGGTTCAGGCGGAATGGTCGCTGTCTTTTCGATGTGAAACTTGCCGCCTTCGCGCCACCAGGTCCAGATCGAGCCTTCGAGATTTGTTGTGTCGACTACGACGCCAAGAAACCCGTACTCGCGAACAGGATCGTGCGCAGGGCGCACTTCGAGGGCCATCTGGTGGTTGGCGCCAAGATCGATCGTCTGGATATTGCGCCGGGCTCGAAGATCCCAGAAGTGAATTCGATGACCGTACTTGTTCGAGAGCAGATCTTCCGGGACGATCCCGTTCTCGAACTGCGGCGGCAGCGCCCATTCACTTGTCACCATGTAGTCGCGCGGCAAGTTCCACCAGAAATCATAATGCAGGTTCTGTGGTCCGCGATCGATCTCCCAGCGGCCGAGGATATCGAACGTCTCGCAGTCCATGATGAACACGCCCGGTGGCCCATTGGTGCCATCCTTGCCGCCGCCGCCGAGCGTGCTGACGTAGATGCCTTCCGGACCGCAATGAACAGTGTGCGGCCGCGAGTAACCGGTCTTCTTGAACACCTCCTCGGGCTCGATGATCTTGTGAATTTTTGCCTTGGTGGGATCGGGCTTCGTATCCACGATATAAATGCGCGAGGAGCGGAGCCCGGGAATGATCAGGTAGCGCCGCTCGAGAAACGCGTGGCCGGTGAGCGGCGATAATGACGAGGAGCAGGCGTTCCAACCGAAGTGGTGAAACTCATCTCCGGTATAAGGCATCGTCACCATGTGGACGATATGGCTAAAAGTAGGCGAGCCCGCCTTCACGTCGATCACCGCGAGCGCGTCTGGCTTCGAGGAGTCTGGGCTGAGCATCAGCGTGTACGCGAAGTTTTCCGGAGGAGCTTCCATCGCAAGTTTCGGGGATGCGTGGAAGGTCGGATCAGGCCTCATTGTCATTTGAGCTCTTCCCTATTTGCTTCGAGACACGCCATTTCAACCGACCGAATTGCCGAAACTGGTGGGTGGGTGTGGCAATGTGCGTGCATAAAACCCAAGCGTCCTATGTCCAAGTCGGGTCAATTCCCGACTAGGTCGAGCCAGTAGCAAGTCTGGCCATGTCCGCTAGCCCCGAACGCGGAAGTAATTTCAGAGCATCAGCGGCTCCGCGACTGACCGTTGCGGGCCATACACGACTTGCTACAATAGCTTTCGTGCGCTGGCAACGCGCTGGTATCCGGGACCAGATCAGAGAGGTTCTTCAACAAGACCAAGCAGCGTCGGCGTATCACCACCCGTTACGACAAACTCGCAGCCAACTACCTCGCCTTCCTCAAGCTGGCAGCTATCCGCATCCGACGCAGAGCTTGTGAGTACGCGCCCTTAGTCCGAATACACCCGGCCGCGACGGCGCGATTCGTGGGAGCGTGCTCTCGGCCGGTCCTCGTCGTCGATGTCGTGCCGGCTCATCGCCCTCCGTCTTGCGGGACAGTCGCCGTCCTCGTCGCGCTCAAACCCGCCTGGGCATTTCCTCGTCATGTGACGCACATTCCGCCTGATTGGATAAGCGGCGGGCTCTGGCGGACAGATGCGCTCGGTTTTCACTTTGATCGCATCCAGCAGCGCACTTGTGGGCTCAGCAACCGGAATTGTAACGCCCGCTGACCGTGCGAACTTTTGGATCGAAGCGCGTGCCGGTGCCGCCTGCCAATCGTTGTCGATGAGCCCATTATAGCAGCCGACCCGCTTGAGCTCCTGTTTGATCGCCCGCACCAGCGCGTCGCCTTTGAGCTCTGGTTCGGCCTGCTCGACGGGGGAAGGAAGGGCGGCCGGCAGTTGCTGCCCCGGTCTGTCGGCTGTCTCTTGTTCCCTTGCGTCCGGTGCACGTGCAATTCGCTCACGCTCTGCATGATCTTGCTGAGCACTCTCGCGCGCCTCGCCTGCCGCGGCCTCGCTTCCCGGCTGTTTTGCTTGGTCGGCCTCAACTTGCCTGGGAGCTTCTCCTTCAACTCTTGCCTCAGGACGGCCCACGCGCCCTGTGGTTTGCGCAGCAACCTGCCCTTGCGCGCGCTCCGGTTTGGCTTGCTCATCCGGCCCTTTCTTATCGCTCTCAAGCCGCGCTGCCGACGCTTCCTCACGCCTTGAATTATCCGGCATCTGTGAAGGAGCGGGCTCTGTTGTTTCCCCGGCCGGTTGTTTCGGTGGTTCAACAACCGATCTGGTATTTTTTATGCCGCGACTTTTCAAAGCGATGAGCCGGTGCTCCTGGCAATACGTCAGCTTTTCGATGGCGTCCGACAGGCCGGAAATGCTGGTCTGTGTAAGCAGCTCCTTGTTGACTGAAAGCACGAGCCCGGAAGTTTGAGCAAAATCCTGCAGCGCTCGTCGTTTTACGCCGAAGACAAACAGCCCCTTTTCGGTCGGCCGTTCGACACCGCTGCCGTAACCTCTCCAGCGATAGGAGCCCGAAACTTGGATTTCGAGGTCGTAAAATTTCCGAGCTTCTATGGAGCGCCAGTTCGGATTGGTGAACGCAAGATAGGCAGGGGTATCAGGTTCGCTGCCCTCAAACCCGATCCAAATCGTTGTCCCGTCACCTGAAGTGGCCGACGCGACACAGCCTTTCAGGCTGGCGTTGTAGCCGATTGTCCAGGGTCCGGTTCTCTCAAGCGCCTGGTCGACTTGGAGATCGGCGAGAGCTGGCGTGCTGCCGAGGCAGGCAAGGACGAAACCCGCCCCGAGCAGTGTGCGCGCGCCGTTTTTGATCATTCCGCGCTCGCGCTGGCGCTTCGCCGCAAAGCAGGGTGAAGATCGTCCAGACATTCGTTGCGCCGCCCGAGCTTTGCGTTGCTTGCTTGGGCGTCCTCCAGACATGCTGATCGTCAAATTGCCACACTTTCACCCCCGAACCGTGTCAGATGTAGCTTTAACAATGGTTTATTTCGGAAGAATTGCGAGTTATTCACAGGCATCCACACCCATCACGATGCCCAAGTCGGCAACAGCCGACTTGGGTGCGCCACGCCAGTTGCCGCGCGCCGGCGCAGGGCAATCGCATATGAGCAAGCCGTACCCCAAACCCAGGCCGCAAAGCGGCACTACGCTGGTGGTTCTTGTAGGGGCGGGACCGGGGTCCCCAAAAAACGCGGATGCGTTTTT
>Ga0209331_1000641_pt1 | contig 12379 bp, 10 predicted proteins | sample JacPinW_OM3H0_M3_FD_187971 | JGI IMG/M metagenome (GOLD analysis project Ga0209331, IMG submission 187971) | Forest soil microbial communities from Algoma, Ontario, Canada - Jack Pine, Ontario site 1_JW_OM3H0_M3 (SPAdes) (version 2) | ecosystem: Environmental > Terrestrial > Soil > Boreal... | reverse complement strand
CCTACGAAGCTTTGTCACCGGCCCTATCTGCGGGCGGGTTTCAAACCCCCCGCTATCACTTTCAAACCGCCGCTATCAAAGGTCCCTCTTACTTCGTAGGGGCGACGCATGCGTCGCCCTGCAAACCACAGCACGCATGTCGAAACGGGGCGACGCATGCGTCGCCCCTACGAAGCTTTGTCACCGGCCTTATCTGCGGGCGGGTTTCAAACCCCCCGCTATCAGTTTCAAACCCGCCGCTATCAAAGGTCCCTCTTACTTCGTAGGAGCGAGGCACTGCCTCGCCCCCCTTGCCGCATGCGGTCCTGTAAATGGAGGGCGACGCATGCGTCGCCCCTACGAAACTTTGTCACCTGCCCTATATGTAGGGGCGGGTTTCAAACCCGCCCCTACACGCCGTGAGCCCGCGAGCCCATAGCTAAGTCGGCGCGAGCCGGGTGCCAGGCCGCAGGACGAGCCAGAGGACGATCACGACGTTGAGCAGATTCCAGACGAGCCCGTTGAGGAACGCCGCGCGGTACGACCCGGTCAGATCGAAGATCATGCCCGACATCCACCCGCCAAGGGCCATCCCGAGCAGGGTGGCCATCAACACAATTCCAAGTCGGGTGCCGGCCTCGCGCGCGGGGAAATAGTCCCGCACGAGCACGGCATACATCGGGACGATGCCGCCCTGGAACAGCCCGAACAGGGCCGAGATCACGTAGAGCGAGGCCAAGCCATCGAACAAAAGATAGAGAAAGAGCGCGAGCCCTTGCAGCGCCGAGCCGAGCAACAGCGTTGCCGCGCCGCCGATGCGGTCAGCTACGAGGCCCGAGCCGATCCTGCTCACGAGCCCGCACGCCAACATCAGGGAAAGCATCTCGGCTCCGCGCGCGACCCCATAACCGAGATCGCCGCAATAGGCCACGATGTGCACCTGCGGCATCGCCATGGCGACACAACAGCCGACGCCGGCAATGCACAGCAGGATCTGCAAGGCGTTCGGGGAGAGGCCAAGCGCGCCGTCCGCAGTGATCATGCTCGCGCCGGTCATCTGACCCGCGGGCGGGCGGCGCAGGAATACGAAAAGAAGCGGCACGACGGAAAGCGCGCAGAACACGCCGACGCCGATGTGCGTTGCGCGCCAACCCTCGGCCGCAACAAAGTGCTGCAGAACGGGTGGCCAGATCGCGCCCCCGACATAGTTGCCGCTGCCGGCAAGAGCGACCGCGATGCCGCGCCTGCGCGTGAACCAGCGAGAGGCGTCCGCCATGATCGGGCCAAAGGTCGCGGACGTGCCGAAGCCGATCAGCAGGTGCATCAGCGCAAACACCATAAGAGTTGGCGCAAGCCCTGCGCCGATGTAGCCCAGCCCCATCGCAGCGCCGCCGCAGGCGAGAGGCGCCAGGATGCCGAACCGGTCGGAGAGGCGCCCCATCAGGACGCCTCCGAGCGCAAAACCGGTCATCGCGAGCGTGAACGGGAGCGACGCATCGGCACGCGCGACGCCAAAGTTGGATTGCACCGCTGAGAGCACGACCGGTACCGACCACATGCCCACCGTGGCGATCGCTCCAATCGCGACGGAGGCAGCGAGCCGGACCCAGGCGTATGAAGATTCAACCTCGCTTGCTGTGTTGGCTTGGAGCATTTTCCTGAAAGCTTTCGGCGGGCGGCTGGACGCGCTCTTTTGGTTCTTCTCCCCGGACCAACTTGGCCGCCCAGTTCACGCAGGTCAACCAACCAACGTGCATGGTAGGACACTGGCAAAGCCACGAGCGCTTGCCTCGATGCGCGATATCGTTATGGTCGAGCGAGAGAGAGGTGCATGATGTCCGAGATCAAGATCCTCAACCCCGACGGCCTGGGAAAGCCGCTGGGGCAGTATTCGCACATCACGCGGGTGAAGGCTTCCGAGTTTCTCTACATTGCCGGTCAGGTGGCGACCGACAACAGCGGCAAGCCGGTGGGTGCGAACGACTTCGATGCCCAATGCCGGCAGGTGTTCGCCAACATCGAGGCCGGACTCAAATCGCAGGGTGCAGGCTTTGCCAATATCGTCGAGTTCACCACGTATCTGGTGCATTCGCAGGACATTGCGAATTTCATGAGCTTTCGCTCGCGCGAGTTCCCGCGCATGTTTCCGGGCGGTCAATATCCGCCGAATACGCTCCTGATCATCGACCGGCTTGTGCAGGAGGGCTTTCTGATCGAGGTGCAGACGGTCGCCGCGCTCTGACCAGACTCCCCTCCCCTGCTGCACGTGTTCGAACGGACTTGCCCATGCCGGATCATCGCCTCGAGCCCGCACCGGAGACGGTGCATTGGGGCTTCTTTGATGCCCGCCTTGTACCGCAGCTCGCGATTACGAGCGGAGAGAGCGTCACCATCTCTAGCGTCTCGGGCGGTGCCGAGATGATGCCTGGCCCACCTTTGCGCGTCCCGGCCGCGCTGACTGCGATCCAGGACAAGGTCACGCGCAAGATGGTGCCCGGACACATCTGCACCGGTCCGGTTGCGATCTATGGCGCCAAACCGGGGCAAGTCTTGCAGGTCGATATCCAATCGATCGAGCCCTACTATGACTGGGGGTACAGCGGTGTGCGCCCGCTGGCGGGGGCGCTGCCGCACGATTTTGCAGACACCCGCGTGTTTCATGTCGTGCTTGATCGCGAGCGCAAGAACTGGCTGCTGCCCTGGGGCCAGCAGGTTCCGCTGGCTCCGTTCTTCGGGGTCATGGGGACGGCGCCGCCGCCGGCGTGGGGCACCGTGTCGACACTCCCTCCCCGCCAGAACGGCGGCAATCTCGACAACAAGGAGCTCGTGGCAGGCACGACGCTTTATCTGCCCATTTTCGTCGAAGGCGCGTTGTTCTCCGTCGGTGACGGTCACGGCGTGCAGGGAGACGGCGAAGTCTCGGTCAACGCCGTCGAGACCGGATTGACCGGCACCTTCCGCCTGACCGTGCGGGATGATCTCGCGCTTGAGTGGCCCCTGGCGGAAACGCCCACGCACATGATCACGATGGCGTTCGATCCCGACCTCGACGATTGCGTGGTGATTGCGCTGCGTCAGATGCTGGACCTGATTTGCGCTCGCGCCGGGCTCGATCGCTACCAGGCGTATACGCTTGCGAGCCTCGCCGCCGACCTGCGGGTCACTCAAGTGGTCAATGGCAACAAGGGCATCCACGTGATGCTCGACAAGCGCTATCTGACGCGCTGACGTCCAATCATCGATTCGTAGGGGCGAGGCATCGCCTCGCCCTCTTTCGGCGTTCGCTGCGCGTACAGCGGGCGACGCAATGCGTCGCCCCTACGAAGGATCTGCGCGGCAGGCGCGGAGGTAATCAATCGGCGCCGAGCTTGATCATGTCGGCGACCTTCTTGTCTTTCGGATCGACGATGATGATCTGCTCGTCGGCAATGAAAAACCTGTGACTCTTCACCTGCGGCACCTTCTCTGCAACTTGGCTGGGCATCGGTTGTAGATTGACGTTTTCCGGGATTGTGTCGCCCACCTCAACACGATGTTCGCCGCTCGACTGCGGCTTCGCATCCTTGATCAGCTCCCTGATCGTGTGACGCTGCTCCAACGTGAGATTGAGCTTTGGCGCAGGCAGCACCGGCTCCTGCGCCGGTGTTTGCGCAGCGACGACCGAGGTGATGCACCACAATATGAGGGCCAGAGCAGCAGATCTCGGTGCTTTGGGCATCTCTTCCTCCGATGTTCCGCAGGGGAACAGCTGGTGCCGGGGAATGGTTCCGCGGCTGATCTTTCGACGGTGAGGGCCGGTTTGAAACCGGCCCCTACAAAGACTCGTTCAGTGTCCGGCGGGCGATGCGGTCCAGCCCTTGTAATCATCTTCCGTCACGCTCGGCAGCTTCTTGACGAAAACGACGATCTTCCAGATCTCTTCGTCGGGCACGCCGATCGGGCCAAAGCTCGGCATGCCCGTCATGTTGATGCCGTTCTTGATGACCCAGAACAGGTGCTGCGGCGAGAGCTCGTTGGCGATCTCCTTGAGGTCGGGCGGCTCCGGGTGCAGGCCTTCGGCAAACTTGGCCCAGTCCACGCCCGGGGCGCCGTGACAATTCACGCATCCGCGTTCGGAAAAAGCGCGGGCTCCCGCCTGCACCACCGCCGGATCGTTGAACGCGACGCGCGGATTGTCCCTGCTGGCGTGTTGCTCGATCGAAGCCTGGCGAATGTGAGTCATCGCCCATGCAACCACGCTTGTGTCGCTGGTCGTCCCGGCGACGCTGTAAATGCCCCCGAAGAAAAAAACTGCGGCGGCAATGGCGACGATGATGGCAAGCGCGCCGATACAGGCAAGCAGGGTTTTCATGGGATCAATCTCCGCAATCGAGCCGGCAGATGTTAGTGCAAAAAGAAACAGCGCGGGAGTGCTGTCGCGCGGGAAATCATGCGCTAAGCTAAGAACTTCCATCGTCATGGCCGGGCTTGTCCCGGCCATCCACGCCTTTGCCCGGTGCAAGACGTGGATGCCCGCGACGCAGACAAGTCTACGCAGTCTGCGCAAGCTTGACTGCGTTGCGGGCATGACGAGAGTGGATCGAGCGAGTCGTGAAAAGTGAGGACTGCAATGGCAAAAGGATATTGGGTTTCGTGCTATCATTCCATCTCCAATCCGGAGGCGCTTGCCGCATACGCCAAGCTTGCGGGGCCGGCGATCGCCAACGCGGGCGGCCGCTTCATCGCGCGCGCCGATGCCGCGAAAGCCTACGAAGCCGGCGTTGCCCAGCGCGTGGTGCTGATCGAGTTCGACAGCGTCGAGAAGGCCACCGCCTGCCACGATGGCGCGGAATATCAGGCCGCGCTGAAGGTGTTCGGCAACGCGGCCAAGCGCGACCTGCGCATCGTCGAGGGGCTGGCGTAGGCGGAGCGATGCGGGAGAACGTCAAGCGCGTCTTCTACGTCCGCCACCTCGCGCATCCCTGCTACCTCGATCTGATCGCGCAACGCCCGGAGATCCGCCTCGACCGGCTGGAGCACGACACGGCCGAGGAGGCCGCGGCGCCGATCATGGCGGCGGCGCACGCCTATCAGATCGGCTCGACGCGGGACGAGTTGCCGCCGCGCTTCCAGGCGCGGCGGGAAGCGCTCGCGCGCATGCCGAACCTCCTCATCGTGTCGACCAACGGCGCGGGCTACGACACCGTCAACGTGGAGGACTGCACACGCGCCGGCGTGCTGGTGGTCAATCAGTCCGGCGGCAATGCGGAAGCGGTGGCGTCGCACGTGCTCGCCATGCTGCTGATGCTCTCCAAGCGGATCATCCAGACCCATCACGCCTTGCGCCGCGGGACCATGCGCGACCGCGGGGAGTTCACGGGTACCGATGTGCGAGGCGGCACCATCGGCATCGTCGGGCTCGGCAATGTCGGGCGCCGGGTGGCCGAGCTCTGTCGCGGTCTTTTCGGCATGCAGGTGATCGCCTGCGATCCCTATCTCGACGAGCGCACGATGGCGGAACGCGTCGCGGTGAAGGTCGAGCTCGACGAGCTCCTGCGGCGCGCCGATTTCGTGTCGATCAACTGTCCGCTCGACGAGAGCACGCGCGGCATGATCGGCGCGCGCGAGTTCGCGCTGATGCAGCCGCACGCCTATTTCATCACCACCGCGCGCGGCCACATCCACGACGAGCGCGCGCTCGCCGACGCGCTGCGGGAAAAGCAGATCGCCGGCGCCGGGCTCGACGTGTGGGACAAGGAGCCGCCGCCGGCCGATCATCCGCTGCTCGCCTTCGACAATGTGGTGGCAAGCCCGCACACGGCGGGAGTGACGTACGAGGCGCGCGCAAATATGGGGCGCATCGCGGCCGAGCAGCTGATCATGACGCTCGACGGCAAGCGTCCGCCGCGCATCGTCAATCCGCAGGTGTGGCCGGTCTACGCGAAGCGATTTGCCGAGGCGTTCGGGGTGGCTCCGGAAAATAGCTGAGCAATTGCGAGGGGTTGCACGAAAAATACCGGTTTTCGGGAAAGCGGTCGTAGAAAGCGCACGGCGCAACCTTGCTGCGCCGTTTCGCGCAAGCACTTTATTTTACAGCACACTTCTGTACTTGATGTAGGGTAGGCAAAGGCGTGCCCTTGCACGCCGTGCCCACGCGTGCGGCACGGTTCCGCGTGGGCAAAATCGCTTCTTCGTAGGGGCGACGCATGCGTCGCCCTGATATGCGCAGCGGTAACTGCGGGAAGAGGGCGAGGCAATGCCTCGCCCCTACGGATCGGGGCAGCTTTTGTAGGGGCGAGTTTGAAACCCACCCCTGCGGATCGGCACAGCTTTTGTAGGGGCGGGTTTGAAACCCGCCCCTACGGATCGGCACGGGTTTTGTAAGGGGCGGGTTTGAAACCCGCCCCCTACGGGTTGCGGCGCTAGAGATTTATCAGTTATCGAGGAAGCTGCGCAGCTTGCGGCTGCGCGAGGGGTGCTTGAGCTTGCGCAGCGCCTTCGCCTCGATCTGGCGGATGCGCTCGCGCGTGACCGAGAACTGCTGGCCCACCTCCTCGAGCGTGTGGTCGGTGTTCATGCCGATGCCGAAGCGCATGCGCAGCACGCGCTCCTCGCGCGGCGTGAGCGAGGCCAGGACGCGCGTCGTCGTCTCGCGCAGGTTGGACTGGATGGCGGCGTCCACCGGCAGGAGCGCATTCTTGTCCTCGATGAAATCGCCGAGGTGGGAATCCTCCTCGTCGCCCACGGGCGTCTCGAGCGAGAGCGGCTCCTTGGCGATCTTGAGCACCTTGCGCACCTTCTCGAGCGGCATGCCGAGCTTCTCGGCGAGCTCCTCGGGGGTGGGCTCGCGCCCGATCTCGTTGAGCATCTGGCGCGAGGTGCGCACGATCTTGTTGATGGTCTCGATCATGTGCACCGGGATGCGGATGGTGCGCGCCTGGTCGGCGATCGAGCGGGTGATGGCCTGGCGGATCCACCAGGTGGCGTAGGTGGAGAACTTGTAGCCGCGCCGGTACTCGAACTTGTCGACCGCCTTCATCAGGCCGATGTTGCCTTCCTGGATGAGGTCGAGGAACTGCAGGCCGCGGTTGGTGTATTTCTTGGCGATGGAGATGACGAGGCGCAGGTTCGCTTCTACCATCTCCTTCTTCGCCTGGCGCGCCTCGCGCTCGCCCTTCTGCACCATCTGCACGATCTTGCGGAACTCGCCGATCTCGAGCCCGGTCTCCCCGGCGAGCACCTGGATGTCGTGGCGGTATTGGCGGATCTTGTCCTTCTCCCGGGCGACGAAATTCTTCCAGCCCCTGGCCGACAGCTTGGACACGCGGTTGAGCCAGCGCGGATCGAGCTCCGAGCCCTGATAGTTGCGCAGGAAGTCCTCGCGGCTCACGGCGTGGCTTTCGGCAAGCCGCATGAGGCGGCCCTCATAGCCGACGAGGCGCTTGTTGATGTCGTAGAGCTGCTCGACCAGCGAATCGATGCGCGACTGATTGAGCCGCAGCGATTTCACCTCGGCGATGATGTCGTCCTTGAGCTTCTTGTAGCGGCGCTCCTGCGCGGGCGAGAGCGTGGTGTTCTTGAGCTTGAACTCGATGTCCTGGTCCTGCAGGCGGCGCAGGCGCTTGTAGGCGTCGGCGACGTTGTCGAAGGTCTCCAGCACCTTCGGCTTGAGCTCGGCCTCGATGGCGGCAAGGGAGAGCGAGTTCTCGATGTCGTCTTCGTCGAACTCGGCTTCGCTTGGGGGGGCGCCGCTGCCCCCTTCGGGACGCTCCTCGCCGTTGACGTCGCCTTCGACCGGGCCCGCCTTGAACGGGGTTGCATACGGCGGGGCAGCAGGCGGCGCTGCGGTCTGCGCCAGCGGCAAAGGCGCGCCGGGATTGGACGCGACGGCCACGCCGACAACCGGAGCAGCGCCGGGCTGCACCGCGAGCGGTTGCCCGTCGGGGCCGAGCGCGGGCGGCGGCGGCGGCAGCCCCTTGGCGTCGGGGCCGGCATAGGTCGCTTCGAGGTCGATGATCTCGCGCAGGTAGACCTTGCCGTCGTTGAGCTCATCGCGCCAGATGATGATCGCCTGGAACGTAAGCGGGCTCTCGCACAGCCCCGCGATCATGGCTTCGCGGCCCGCCTCGATGCGCTTGGCTATGGCGATCTCGCCTTCGCGCGAGAGGAGCTCGACCGACCCCATCTCGCGCAGATACATGCGCACGGGATCGTCGGTTCGGTCGGTCGGCTCCTTGGTCTCGACCTTGGCGACGACCGCGCGCTGCTGGACCTCGACGAGCTCGCCGCCTTCGGGCTCGGGCTCTTCGTCCGCCTCCTCGCGCGCTTCCTCTTCGTCGCTTGCTTCCTCGGTCTCGACGACGTTGACGCCCATCTCGCTGAACATGGCGAGGACGTCCTCGATCTGCTCGGAATTGACCTCCTCGGAGGGCAGTACCGAGTTGATCTGGTCGTGGGTAACGTAGCCGCGTTTCTTGGCGGTGCGGATGAGCTTCTTGACGGCGGCGTCGGAGAGATCAAGGAGCGGCAGCGGCGTATCCGGAGTCTCGGCACCTTCCTTTTCGGACGCCTCGTTCTCCTTCTCTTTCGCGGCTGCCTTGGTCTTGCTCGCCATGCATTGCTCCCTGAACGCCCTTCGGGGCGCTCGCCGCGCGAGGGCCCCCTACCCTATGCGAGAAGACTCGCATGGCCGCGGTGACCACTCATCACCGCCGCGCCCGGTTCCCGCACCCCGATTCGGCCCGATCGGGGAGTGTGGGGGCGGCGGCTTAAACGGGCATTAACCGCCGCGCCGAGAGAGCGCAAGGACCCGCCATGGTCTCCGTGATGCGCGGGCTTATGCGGCTTACGCCCGCCCCTACGCAGGGCGCCTACGGCGCAAATGTGGCGCCGGCGTGCCCTGTTTCCCGGATCTCGCAAGCGATACCTTTCTCTTCGGAGGGGCGAGGCATCGCCTCGCCCTTTTTCGGCAGCGTCGATGCGGATAGAGGGGCGACGCATGCGTCGCCCCTACGGAGTGTAGGGGGCGGGTTTGAAACCCGCCCCTACGGAAGGTCCTTTCTTTTTCTCTTCGTAGGGGCGAGGCACTGCCTCGCCCTCTTTCGGCAGCGTTGACGCTGATAGAGGGCGACGCATGCGTCGCCCCTACGGAGCGTGTAGCCCGGATGAGCGACGCGATATCCGGGCGAACGCATCAGAACGAGCGGGTGGGGCGGCCGGAGGAGGTGCCGAAGCCCTCGATCAGCGCCTCGGTGCCGTCGAGCACGGCTTGCCGCGCCTTGACGTCCTGCAGCCAGGACAAATTCGCCTCGCTGCCCTCCTGCCCCAGTGCGTGCTCCGCATCCTTGAGCTCCCGCGGCAGCGACTGCCATTGCCGGTGCAGGGCGACGAGCTGCTTCCAGGTGAGGAGCACATCGTCGGGCGCGGCACCCGGCTGCGCCCCCCACACCGATTGCGTGGTGATCGCCTTGCCGATGCGCTCGGTCACCTCGGCAAGCCCGCGCCGGGCGAGGTCCGCCATGATGCTCTCGGCGTCGGGGGCGTTCGTAGGGGCGGGTTTGAAACCCGCCCCTACAACATCATCGGCGTCGGGGGCGTTCGTAGGGGCGGGTTTGAAACCCGCCCCTACGACATCATTGGCTGAGCCGTCATGCGCAAAGATGTCGAGGATGGCGGCCTTCACCTTGGCCGCCTCCGTGTGGCGCAGCTCGATCGCCGCGAGCTCTTCCAGATGGTCATGCAGCAGCCAGGGATGGTTGATGATCGCCTGCAGGATGAGTGCCTCGCGGCGGGGAATCGCGGCGCGATGGCCGCGGTGCACCGGGCTGGCAGCGAGCTGCGGGCTGGCAGCGACATAGGGCGTGTCCGCACTAACCGCGAAGTCGCTGGGCCCGCGAGCGTCGCGCGGGCGCCCGCGCAGCGTAGGGGCGGGTTTGAAACCCGCTCCTACATACGCGGAACCCCCGTAGCGGTTTTGCGAGCGCATGCGCGCGGGCACGCCTCCCCGCGCACCGGTGGCAAACAGGCCGCGCAGCCGCTCGCCGAACTCGCTGCGATAATATTTGCGCACGCCATCATCGCCGATCGCGTTGATGAGCGCGGCGAGCCGCGTCTCGAAGGCGGCGCGGCGCTCGGGCGTATCGAGACCTCCCCCCTCGGTCTCGCGCGTCCACAGCACGTGCGCGAGCGGGCGCGCCGCGCCGATGATCTCCTCGACCGCCTCGCGCCCGCCGGCGCGCACGAGATCATCGGGATCGTGCCCTTCGGGCAGGCTCACGAACTTGAGGCTCTTGCCCGGCGCAAGGAGCGGGAGCGCAAGGTCGACCGCGCGATAGGCGGCGCGGCGCCCGGCGTCGTCGCCGTCGAAGCAGAGCATCGGCTCGTCCGCCATCTTCCAGAGGAGGCCGAGCTGCTCGGTGGTGAGCGCGGTGCCGAGCGGCGCGACCGTCGCCTCATAGCCCGCCTGCACCATGGCAATCACGTCGACATAGCCTTCGACGGCAATGAGCGCGGCGCCCTTGTGCGCGGCGGCGCGCGCTGAGGCGATGTTGTAGAGGGTGGCGCCCTTGTGAAAGAGCGGCGTCTCCGGCGAGTTGAGATATTTGGCCGGCACATCCTTCTCCAGCGCACGGCCGCCGAAGGCAATGACCCGGTTGCGCAGGTCGGCAATGGGAAACATCACGCGCTCGCGGAAGCGGTCGTAAGGGAGCGGGATGTCCTCGCCCGCCACGAGGAGGCCCGCTTCGACCATGTCCTCCGTCGGCACGCCTTCCTTGCCGAGATGCTCCTTGAGCGCGAAGCGCTCGGCGGGGGCGTAGCCGAGCCGGAACTTGAGCTGGGTGGCCGCATCGATGCCGCGGTCGGCGAGATAGCCGCGCGCGCGGGCGCCGGCGCGCGAGGCGAGCGCGGCCTCGAAGAATTTCGCCGCCAGCTCGACGATGTCGATGAGCGTCTTTCTCCGCTCGTCGCGCCTGGCATCGGCCTCGGAATATTTCGGCAGCGGCATGCCCGCCTGCTCGGCGAGCCGCTCGACCGCCTCCGGGAACGAGACTCCTTCGGTGAGCATCACGAAATCGAAGATGTTGCCGTTCTTGCCGGCGGAGAAATCAAACCACATCGCCTTCTGGTCATTGACGAAGAACGAGGGCGTTCGCTCCTGATTGAACGGCGAGAGCCCGCGCCACTCGCTCCCCGATTTTTTCAGCTTCACGCGCCGGCCGACGACGTCGGAGACCGCAAGCCGCGCGCGGAGCTCTTCGATGAACTGGGGGGAGAAGTACATGCGGATGTGCGGTGTCTGGGTTGGGCCGGGGCCGGGGGCGAATCAGGGTGGACGAATCATAGCGAGGGATTGCGGTCGGTGTAGCGGTTGGTGTTCGCGTAAGTGGGCGCGGCACGGCCGAGACGCGGGCGACGCCGGGAAATCGTGGGCAAAGCGCGGCGGACGGCGACATTATTCCCAGCTTTCCACAGGCGGCAGCGAATTGTGTTCCGTAGGGGCGGGTTTCAAACCCGCCCCTACAAAAGGTGGCTGCTGGATCCGTAGGGGCGAGGCACTGCCTCGCCCTGCTTCGGCATGCACCACACGGTGAGGAGGGCGACGCATGCGTCGCCCCTACGAACGAACGGTTATCGGCCTGCGCTGCACCGGCTCGGGTTCGTTTGGCAACGAGATAGGAATTGCCAGAAGCGCGGCAGTGTCGATTTTGGGTCGAGCTCTGTTCTGCAGATATCGTGAATGCCGTAGCGACAGTCGCTTATGATCTTGCATATTTTTTCGAAGCGATTCTCCGAACTATCGTCTGTCTCGAGCGCGCAGCGTGCTTGAAAGCCCGACCGTAATATTACGAAGACTGTGGCCCAAAAGAAAAGTCGATACTCGGCATCGAATGGGCAATTGATGAAAACGTCGCGGTGGCCCGCCATTACGTCAATCCGAGGCGTTCTTGACCTCGATGATCGTTTCCCGGATCTGCTTTGACGTGAAATGCGTTGGTTTTGTCTACGGCCGAAGAATGGAGACGCCATCATACGTCTTTGCGACGACCTGGTAAGCTGGCCTGTGTCCCAGCTTCGCGGAAAGGCCTTTGGCCACCTTCCGCGCGGCTTTCTTCTTCGCCACTGCCGTGCGCTTGGCCGATGTTGCAGCTTTTGTCTTCATAGCTCCCATATTAGGCGACAACGGCGGCCGTTCAAGCAAAACCTGCCGACGCCCAGTGCCGCATGATCGCTCGATGTCCAAAATCCGCGGGGATCGCAGGCGATCGGTCGCAGACCCGTAGCCCGGATTGTGTTTGCGCAATCCGGGGGGCGGCCTCTCCCGCGGGTGGAGCCCCGCATGTCGCTTGCGCTCCGCGCTTGTAGGGGCGGGTTTCAAACCCGCCCCTACTAAAACGTCTTCTGATCCGTAGGGGCGAGGCAC
>Ga0209331_1000639_pt1 | contig 12398 bp, 13 predicted proteins | sample JacPinW_OM3H0_M3_FD_187971 | JGI IMG/M metagenome (GOLD analysis project Ga0209331, IMG submission 187971) | Forest soil microbial communities from Algoma, Ontario, Canada - Jack Pine, Ontario site 1_JW_OM3H0_M3 (SPAdes) (version 2) | ecosystem: Environmental > Terrestrial > Soil > Boreal... | reverse complement strand
GCGGAACGTCGGTGAATGCGACCAGCGCCGACAAGCATTGCGGAATGGGGCAGGCCGGTACCTATAACGACAACCTGGTTGAGGTCGCGCGCGTTGCGTAAGCTGGGGGCTCCCCCAGTTTTACTCTCCGCAGCACCGAACAACTAAACCCAGGTTCGGTGGCTTTTAAACACTAATCGTGCTCATCGCATCCAACTGCGCTTACAGCAGTGCGGTCGCGAGTGGGCAATGTCCCCTTTCAATTTGATTTTGGCGGAGAGCTCACGCGGCATCAAGCGCCCATTCCCGTGGCTGCCTTCCAGGTATTGTCGCGCTGGTCTGCAGCAGTTAGTGTGCCGCACGACCCTTGACGCGTCGTAAGCGCGCCTCGCCCCTCCGGAACGGCGCTTCCGGTCCGGTCCTTCTCGTACCGTTACACTCGTTCCTGTGCGCAACCGTTCGCGCATGACGGCCACTTGTGACGGCCACGGCGGAGCGCCAAATGACTCCAATCGTCAATTTCATCGCTGCCCTTGTCGTACTTGTCGCGATCGCTGATCCGCCCGCGGCATTCGCGCAGGACAAAACCGTCACTGTATTCGCCGCTGCGTCAATGAAAAATGCGCTTGACGACATCAACGCGGCATTCGCCAAGAGCACCGGCGTCAAGGTGGTTGCGAGCTATGCGGCAAGCTCAACGTTGATAAAACAGATTGAGCAGGGTGCGCCGGCTGATGTTTTCGCCTCCGCCGACCTCGATTGGATGGACTACGGCTCACAGAAGAAGGTCATCAAGGATGAGACGCGTGTCAATCTATTGGGTAACCGGCTTGTCTTGATCGCGCCGAAGGATTCCAAGCTCGACAATGTCACGATCGGACCAGGCTTTGATCTCGCGCAGCTTGCGGGCGACGGGCGCATTGCCACCGGCGACGTGCAGGCGGTGCCGGTCGGGAAATACGCCAAGGCGGCGCTGGAAAAACTCGGGTCGTGGCAAGCCGCCGCTCCAAAATTCGCGATGACGGAAAATGTGCGCGCCGCGCTTACATTGGTGGCGCGTGGAGAAGCGCCTCTTGGCATCGTCTACGCAACTGACGCCAAGGTCGACCCAAGCGTCAAGATCATTGGAACTTTTCCCGCCGATTCCCATCCAGCAATCGTCTACCCTGTTGCTGCGACCGTGACCGCAAAGCCCGAGACAGCGGGCTACCTGACATTTCTGCGCTCGGCCGCTGCCAAGACCATATTCGAGCAATACGGCTTCACCTTTCTGCCAACTGCGTAACGCCGTCACTGCCGTCGTCGTCATCACCCACCGAGGCTAAGCTACGAGACCTCGCACCGCCCACGCCGTTGCTGTCAGTGAGCGCGGTCCGTCGGGCGCGCCTGAGCGATATGCGATTGCGACCGCTCTTTCGAGTCGCGCCCGCATTTCGGGAGAAAGCCCTGCGAGATAGGTTCCGACTGGCCCCTGCCCGCCGCACATTGGTTGCCAGTAGTCATCGAAATTGGAGTAGTCCATGCGAATGGTGATGGACGCGCGCTCCACCCGAGCGAGCCCAACGGATTCGAACAGCCGAGGGAGTCCTTCGGGAAGCGCGAGTGGTCCGGAGAACAGTCTATCCCGGGCTACGGCAGCTCCCGGATCGATACCCGCCGCTGTATCCCAAAAGATTCGCTGATAAACGAGGCCGCCGCGGAAATCCCACACCGCTGCGATCACGGATCCACCCCGTATGGTTACGCGCTGAATTTCGTGCAGGGCGGCGACGGGATCAGGGACAAAATTGAGAACGAGTTGGGCCGCAGCACCACCAAAGGATGCATCCGCGTACGGCAGCCTGACAACATCCGCCACCTCAAAGTGGAGATTGACGAGATCTGCCTGAGAGCGCGCGAAGGCAATATAAGGCGGTGCGATATCGACGCCGACGACACTATGTCCGGGCCATCGCGCTGCCATCGCGTAAGAAAGGCTTCCGGTGCCGCAGCCAACATCCAAAAGGGGACCTGCAATTGTAAATCCCGCGAAATCGAGCAAAGGCTCTGCAAGCCGCCGCGTCCAGCGCCCAAGAAAAACCTCGTAGGAAGCCCCGTCGGTCGCGTGGTAGGCTGATCCTCCAGCCGGCGCGTTCATTCCGCTCCCCCCTTTACAGCACCGGGATATTCAAATGAATATAACGGGCAGCGGACATTCTCAAACATTAGGCGGTGCGCGCAACGCGGAGAACTGTGAACATGTCACTTGACGATTCGGCGGCCTTCGGCGTGACTCCCCTCATTGGTTCCGCGGGAGCCCAGCGCCATGGCCGGTCCACGTCTTTCCATCCGTATCGATTTGGCAAGCGGAAAGCGCATTGGACCGGGCAAGATTGCACTCCTGGAAGCGATCCGGTCTACCGGGTCGATTTCGGCGGGGGCACGGGCTCTAGGTATGTCCTACCGCCGAGCCTGGCTGCTGGTCGAGGAAATCAACCATGCGCTGCGTGAGCCCGCGGTCACGGCTGAAACAGGCGGCCGGAGCGGCGGAGGTGCGGCCCTCACGTCCGTCGGCGAGCGGGTTATCGGCCTTTACCGCGCCATTGAGGCACATGCGCGGACAGCGGCGGGCGGAGAGTTTCGGGCGATGGGAAAGCTGGTTCGGCCGGGAAAGACGCCGGCTTGAGTTGGCGCAGCCGCAGGGGAGCGGGCTGCACAAGAAATCCGGATTTTCGCTGCGGCAGGCCGCTCACGGATGGTTAGTCGCTTCTGCCGTCACCGCGCTTTCCGTCTCCTCGCTGGCCGCGGCTTCGGCCCGGGAAGTCATCGACTCGGCCGGGCGGAAGGTGCAGGTTCCCGATCGCGTCGAGCGCGTGGTGGCGGCAGGGCCACCTGCTTCGGTGCTTGTCGTGATGCTGGCTCCTGAGAAGCTGGTCGGCTGGAACCTGAACCCGAAGGAATCTGAGCTTGCGTTTCTGCCGTCGGCGGTACGGAAACTGCCGGACATCGGCCGGCTGACCGGCCGCGGAGGCACGGCAAACCTTGAAGTGGTGATGGCCGCCAAGCCAGACCTGATCCTGGATTTCGGTTCGGTCAACGACACGTACGTTTCGCTCGCGGACCGCGTGCAAGCCCAGACCGGAATTCCTTACATCCTGATCGGTGGCCGGTTTGATGAGACGGTGATGGCCTTGCGCACCGTCGGCTCGATTTTCGGTGTGGCTGAACGGGCGAAGCAGCTGGCGGACCGCACGGAAACAATATTCGCTGAGGTCGAGCGGGTCGTGCGATCCACTCCTGTCACGCAGCATCCGCGCGTCTATCTCGCCCGCCGTGCCAATGGTCTGGAGACCGGAAACCGCGGGTCGATCAACACGGAGATCATCGAGCGTTCCGGCGGAGTGAACGTCGTCGATACTGGCCGCGAGAACGGTGGGCTGGTCAATGTCTCACTGGAACAAATCCTCCAATGGAATCCGGATACAATCATCACCACCGATCGCAATTTTACCGACCAGATGAAAGCGGGATCGCCGTGGACGAACGTGGAAGCCGTCCGTCGAGGCCGCGTTTTTCTGAGTCCGAGTTTGCCGTATGGGTGGATTGACGGGCCGCCTTCGCTCAATCGGATTCTGGGCCTTCAGTGGCTTGTCCGGCTGTTCTTTCCAGACAGGTTCCAAAGTGATATTCGCAACGAAGCACGAAACTTCTACAAGCTGTTCTACCAGGTCGATGTGACTGATGCGCAGCTCGACGGCCTGCTGGAAGGAGCCAAGTAGCAAGGAAATGCTACGGACTCCACTGGGGTCAACTTTCAATCCTTTTTGCACATTACGATGGAGATGAAAATGAAGCTTAGCGCTCGGAATCTACTCAAGGGAACGATTGTCGAAGTGAAGAAGGGAGCAACGACCGCACATGTCCGCATCGATGTCGCCGGGACGGTCGTTACCGCGTCGATCACAAACGAGGCTGTCGACGAGTTGAAGCTGCAAAAGGGTCAGCAAGCCTACGCGGTTATCAAAGCGTCGGATGTCATGGTTGGCATCGATTAGAAACGCCTGCAGCCGCAGGTATCGCAGGAGTCTCGGCGGAGATTGAGTGTGCCGATGCAGACTGTGCAAGAGCAATCGGGCTCGGCAGAACTCGCGGGCCTGCTCTCTGTTGAGGAGGCCCGGGCGCGCATCGTCGCTGCGATGCCGGTCCTCGGTGCCGAGAAGATCAGGGTCGGAAGCGCCGCAGGGCGCGTTCTTGCTGAAGATATCGTGGCAAGGGTTTCGCTGCCGCCGATGCCTGTCTCCGCGATGGACGGCTATGCGTGCCGCTCGACCGACGTTATGTCACTGCCCGCAACGCTTCAGAAGATTGGAATCTCCAAAGCCGGATCGCATTTTGCGGGAAGCGTCACGGCGGGAACATGCGTGCGCATCTTTACGGGCGCGGTCGTGCCGCAGGGCGCCGATGTCATCGCGTTGCAGGAGGACGCGACCGAGCAGGATGACGCGGTCACGATCGAGGAGGTCCCGAAGCCGGGACAATTCATCCGTCCCATGGGCATGGACTTTGGGGCAGGACAGCGATGTGTCACGCGGGGCCGCGTGCTTACGGCGCGCGATCTCGGGGTAATCGCTTCCTGCGGGCACGGCGAAGTGCCGGTGCGGCGAAAGCCGCGAATTGCCATTCTCTCGACTGGCGACGAACTGATCGAACCCGGCTCGCCGTTCCGTGGTCCGGACCGGATCATGGCGTCCAATGGGGTATCGCTCGCTGCCGCCGTTGCCTTATGGGGCGGAGAGCCGGTCGATCTCGGCATTGTACCGGATGAGGTGGCCGCGATTGCCGCTGCGGTTGATTCCGTCTCTGGAGCCGACCTGTTGGTCACGAGTGGCGGTGCGTCAGTGGGCGATCATGACCTGGTTCACGCTTCACTGCACACCCGCGGGTTCGCTGTTGATTTCTGGAAGATCGCGATGCGCCCGGGTAAACCGCTGATGTTCGGACGGCTCGGCGAATTGCCGGTCTTGAGCATGCCGGGAAATCCGGTATCGACGCTCGTCTGCGCTCTGTTGTTCCTGCGTCCCGCCATGTGGGCGATGCTTGGATTGAACGACACGAATCCGCGCTTTGACCGGGCAGTTCTCGCATCGCGCTTGCCGGAAAACGACCGGCGCGAAGATTATGTGCGGACGCATCTTGAAGCAGACGCGGAAGGGCGGCTCCTCGCACACCCCTTCCCCAAGCAGGACAGCGCTATGATTCTGACGCTTGCCCAGGCCGACGGCTTGATCCGCCGAAAGCCATTCGCCCCAGCGGCCGGCCCGGGCGATGAGGTCGAGATCATCCGATTCCGGGATTGCGGCGGATACTGACCGACCCGAACCCGCGCCAACGGCAGCAGCCAAGGCAATTCCAAGACATCCAGACGATTTACGGCCGGAGAGAGTTGACACATCGCTATATCCGTCCAAATATAGCGAACTCCTCATGGCGTTCAAACTCGCCCATATTCTTTCGACGAGCGGCTTGCAGCCGGCACCGCTAGTACCGTGGCCCGTACGTCCCGAGCTGATCGTGAAGGACGGGACGGATTCGCAGGCTAGCGGGCTTGACGGCGGCGAGCCGGATGGCATGGCAGCGCAGACCGCGCGCCGGACGCGCATCTGGGAGTTTGGCACCAATCTGCACTGCTCCATCATCGGGACCTGTCTGTCCACGGCGGAGCTGCGCCAGGTGCTGGACAAGCTCAAGATGAGCGGTGCTGCCATCGCCTCCGACCACGAATTGCACAGCGTGGGGGTGATGCTCGCGGGCCGCCGGGAGGGCGGCGCCAAGTTCCTCCAGAAGGCTCTGGATCGGCGCCATCGATCCGCGATCGCCCGCTGCGCCAGGGCAAAAAAAACTGCCGACCTCTTGGCGCTCTGGGAGGAAAGCCTCAAGCAGGGCGACATCCCCGGCGCTTATTGGGCCGTGCTGACGCATCCGGTGACGACGGAAACCGTCGTGAAGCGGGTGTTCGGCGATGTGCACATGCTGTCCCACCTGGTGGGAGCTGCCAACCGTGCCGACATCCGGCGTTTGCGGCAATTGGAGCAGGAAAATGCGGCGCTATTGATAAAGATCGAGCGTCAACAGCGGCAATTGCGGGACGGCTTTGCCGTCCGCGATCAATCGATCCGCCGACTTAATGAGATGCTGGCGCGTCAAGATAACGAGCAGCCAGATCAGTCCGATTTGGCCGAAAAATCGGATGATATTGAAACTGCCGACAACCTCATTCGTGACCTCCAAAGGCGGCTGGCCCGCGAAATCGTGCGCGGCGACCGCATGGAGCGGCGTTTCAATGAGGCGTCGGCATCGTCGAGGGCCAAAGACCGAACGTTGCAGAGATTAAAGGAAGAGCTCGAAGCGACGCGGCACGAGCTCGCACTCGTCGAGAGCCACCTGGATGAGGTGGTCGCGCAACCGAGACCTGCCCCCGAAGTGGTGCTGAATCTGTCAGGCATCACCCTCTTATATGTAGGTGGCCGAGCCAATCAGATTCCGCGATTGAAGGCGCTGGTCGAGCGAGCAGGGGCGCGCTTTCTCCATCACGATGGCGGACTCGAACAAAACGCAGGGCTATTGCCCAACTTGGTAAGCCGCGCAGACCATGTGACCTTCCCGGTCGATTGCGTCAGTCACGACGCCGTATTGACGATCAAAAGGCTCTGCCGTCAGACGGGACGATCTTACCAGCCGTTGCGAAGCGCAAGTCTCGCTTGCCTGCTGTCGGTGCTCCCGGCGATCAGCCGTCCATCAAGTGAAAGGGTTACCCCCACGTAGCAGCAGCCGTACACGTCTTCGTTCCGCTGGCTTCGTTGCACTAGGCAAGCGTCGATGAAAGATCAATCCGACAACAGTACACCAGTTTTTTCGATCATCCACACTTTGCAAGGCGGTCCATCCGAGGATGGAAATATGTTGCTCGTGGAAGCTTCGACCTTCGATGAAAAAGTCCTGCGTTTCGCCATACCGATCGACAATGTTCAATATTTCATTGCATTCCTTTTGATCTGGGTCGGCAAGATCAGTGCTGCACAGGAAAATCGTTCCGAAACTGATGATACGGAAGGCGTCAGTCTGCCTATTCCTGCCACGTCAATTTCGATTGGCGAACCGCATGGCGGTGAAGGGTATTTGGGAATTTCAGTAGGTCGCGCCGAGCTGACGTTTTCTGTACCAGCTTCCGCTCTCCTGTCTGTTGGGAAGACGTTGTTGCTGGCTGGCGCAATGCCCAGCAGCCCACCGTCCTAGGGTTGGCAGAAAGTAACAAGATTGAGCCTATTTACCGCCAAAGCCGCGTCTTCGGCTGAAGGGAGCCAGCAAGGTACACACATTCATCGCGAGGGGCACTATTCCATACATGGATGTCAGTGCTGCTGACCTTGCCGAAAGGAACTTGGCCATGGCCAATTTCTCAGAGCTGATCCTGGAGGACCCGCTGCATGAACGGGAGCTGTTCGCATCCGAAGTGGTAGGTGCCGCGCTCGTACACGGCAACGTAGCCTTGACGTTCGCAAACATCCGAATTGATGAGCCCATTGGGAACAATCCCCCGAAGGCCCGTAGAGTGGTGAGCGCTCGGCTTATTCTCACCAGCGTCGCTGCTGGGCAACTCCTCCAGCACCTCCAGCGGCTTACCGCGCAAGTCGAAGCGGTAGCAGCAGCCGCCATTGACAAGCCAAATTGAGTAATCAGCAATGGGCTCAAGCGTTTTTGCCGCTGCGATCCAACTGGTCTGATCGCCATTGCTGATGAGGCGATAGGCCGGTGACGTCTGATTGCTCGCACGTCCATGAATTTAGGGATTACGCGGAGCCTGAGGCTGGTTAATTGGTCTCAGATATGTGAGGAATGCGGGCTAAAGCAAGTGCCCGACTAATGAAGCCGTGGCACCTCACGCTCGCAGGCTAATCTCCGAGAATCGCTATTTGGAGGCTGCTGAGCGGATTGGCCCACCCATTCCTCGTCGGGCACGATTCTTGCTTCAACGGCGTTACTGCGGGAATTCACTGAACAACATGGGGCGATCATGACCACTTCGGAGCTGAGGGCGGACGTTCACAGCACAGAGCCGATCCCCGATGCCGATCGGGACTCAACCGGGCCGCAGCAGATGTGGATCTGGGCCGGCGCGAACATTGCTCCAATCAACTGGGCGCTTGGCGCGCTCGGCATCGTTCTCAAGCTGGGCCTTTGGGAAACCATCTCAGTTATTGTTCTCGGCAACATCATTGGCTGCGCGATCTTCGCAGCCTTCACGGTTATGGGCCACAAGACCGGGGTCAATCAGATGGTGCTCAGCCGCTCCGCGTTCGGTCGCCGGGGGGCGTACCTGCCGAGTGCCCTGATGTTCCTGATGACACTCGGCTGGATCGGCGTGAATACCTACTTTCCGGTCAAGATCATGGTGGCCATTCTTGGCCAGTTCGGGATCCCAGACACCTGGCTGACGAACCTTGTGCTCATCACCCTCGTCATGGTGCTTCAGCTCCTGATCGGCGTCTACGGCTTCTACGCGATCCGCACCTTCGAGAAGTACACTGTGCCGCCGACCGCTGCGGTCATGGTGCTGATGAGCGTCCTAGCCTGGACCCAACCCGGGGTCGTCAACTGGGGCCTCACCAGCACGCTTCCAGCCGGCGCGCACTTCGCGATGTTGACCCTGCTGATCACGGCGATCGGCGTGGGCTGGGGGATCTCCTGGGTCACCTGGGCCTCGGACTATTCGCGGTTCGTGCCGAGTAGCGTCCCTTCGTCCTCCGTGTTCTGGTACAGCTATGCCGGAATGTTCGTACCCACGGTGTGGCTTGCCATCCTCGGCGCTACCATCGCCAGCGTGACGCAGGACACCGATCCCGCCAAGATGGTCAGCGCCGTGTTTGGCGGCATCACCAGCGTGCTGGTGCTGCTGATGGTACTGCACGGCCCGATCGCGACCAATATCCTCAACGTCTATTCGGCGGCGCTGGCGGCGCTCAGCATGGGGGTTCGTCTCTCGCGCACCGCACTCGCATTGATAGTCGGCATCGCCGGTTATCTGGTCACGATCTACTTCATCTTTGCCCCGTCGTTCGCCAAGGCGTTCGACAACTGGATGATCAGCCTGCTGTTGTGGATGAGCCCCTGGGCTGGTGTCGTGCTGGCCGATTTCTTCATCAAACGCCGGGGCAGGATCGACGTCGCCGAGCTCTACCGTGCGCCGGACGTGAGCGCCTATGGCGACATCAACTGGAGCGGAATCATCGCTTTTCTGACGGGCCTCGTTGCTGGCTGGTCGGTCGAGGATGGTCTCGTTCCAGCGTTGCAGGGGCCGATCTCGACCCGGCTGCTCGGCGGCGCGGACCTGAGCTGGTTCGTCGGAATCCTTGTCTCGGGTGCGGTCTACTTGGCGCTCGGCGAGCGCGGCGTGGCTCCCTTGCGAAAAGGATATAACCGGCCAATTGATGTCCGGTAATGTGAAGGTTTTCGGATGCCGGCCGCGTCGGACGATGCCGCAAACTCTGGCGGCCGGCGTACGAAAACCTTCACAAAAGCACGCATTACCGCGCCGCAGTATCGCTGTCCGCTTCACTCCAATGAGCAGATCCCGGCGGACGGGTTTAATGCGACGCTATGTGCCAATTGCTGACTCATGCACTGCAACAAACGACGTGCTTCGGTTGCAAATGAATTTACTCGATCACTTCGTCGGTAAGCGCGAGCATCACATCCGGTACCGTGCGGCCGAGCGCTTTGGCGGTCTTGAGGTTGATGACCAGTTCGAATTTGGTCGGCTGTTCGACCGGAAGGTCAGCCGGTTTTTCACCCTTAAAAATCCTGTCAAAGTAAATTGCCGCGCGCTTCGTGATGGCGTCAAAATTCGGCCCGTAGGACATGAGCCCGCCGGCCTCTGGAAACGCCCTGTCAGTATAGATCGAGGGCAGCTTTAGGCCGAGGGCAAGCTCGGCAATGCGCCCCGCTTGAATGCTCATGAGCGGCGCGTTCAGAATGACGAGAGCATTTGGCGGCGCCTTGGCGATCGTTTCGAATGCCGGGGCGAGATCGTTCACGTTGCGTGCCTCGACCGCCAGTAGTTGCAGTCGCATGGCACTTGCGGCGTCCCGTGTCTCCTTGAGCGCAATTGCCGCCGGAGGGTCATCTGGCTTCCACAAAACCGCGAACGAAGAAAGCTCACCAGCGACATTGCGCAGCATGTCTATTCGCTTTCCGCTCAATTCCGGTGAAAACGCACTCACGCCGGTAGTGTTGCCGCCCGGGTGAGCGAGACTCGCCACAAGATGATTACCGACAGGATCGCTGGCAAACAGAACGATCGGAATACTTTTGGTTGCCTGTTGAACTGCCTGGGTTGCCTCAGTCCCGGCAGTGAAGATCGCATCGGGCTTTAGGCCGACTAGTTCAGTGGCAAACGCTGCGAGGCGATCCATTCTGTCATTGGAGCGTGCGTCAATAACGAGATTGCCGCCCTCGACATAACCCAGCTCGCGCAGCCCCTTTCGAAGGAGGTCCTGACGGCGATTCTGCGCCAGCAGCCCGATCCGCCATTTTCCGGGAGCCGGCTGCTGCGCGCGCGCCACGAGCGGCCAAGCCGCCGCGCCGCCGAACAGCGTGGTGAACAAGCGCCGGTTCACTGCCCGGTCCCTCCCGTGCTTCCGACCGAAAGGATAGCACACCGCAACTCCGGCAGGAATTCGTCGCGTCAGCGTGGACGTGTACGAGGCTACCAAGCACGAGCAGCTGCCGGAGCTGTCGCGAGTCATGGACCGAAGGGCTCTTTCGTGCGCAACTCAGAAGGCAAGAGATCAAGTCCACCGCCGAAACCTCATGCTCAACCACGGTTCTACATCAGAGCCGTTCATCCAGTCCGATAACATGAAGTGGCGTTTCGCCGGTCAATGCGCGCCGGCAATTCTCGACTGCGCGGCGCAAGCTGATATCGTGCGCGCCCTCACCCTGTGCCGAATTATGCGGCGAGGCGATGACGTTCGGCAGACTAAGAAAAGGTTGATCGATTCGGAATTCTCCGTGGCGTACCGGCTCAATCCACCAGGCATCGATGCAAGCAGTGAAGCGCGGGTGACCGACTAAGTGATCATACAATGGTCTTTCCTGCACGATCTCGCCACGGGCCAGGTTTACGAGAATGGCATCGTCCTTCATGCGTCCAAGCTCGGCGGCGCCGATCAAGCCATAAGTGGCGCGGGTGAGCGGCGCACTGATCAACAAAACGTCGGCTACCTCGAGGAGTTTATTGAGTCGACCTGGTGTTCCAATCCAGTCCACCTGCTCATCCGTCCGGCCACGCCGGTTGATGGCGTGCACCCGCATGCCGATGCTGGACATCAATCGGCCGGTTGCGGCGCCAATGCCGCCGAAGCCGAAGATTCCGCAGACCCCGCCCGCGAGCATGCGGTTGCGTGCAAACTGATTGAACTGACCACGCTTGAGGTTTTCGTGCTCCACGATCAGGCGCTTGGCCGCGGCAAGGGTCATCGCGAGCGCGTGTTCGGCCATCGGCTCGGCATGACCGCCGCCGTTGGTTGCCACAGGCACACCCTCTGGGAGTTCGCCCAGCGGAATGAAATCCACGCCAGCGATGGTGAATTGGATGAGCCGCGTGCTGTGCAATAGCGCGGCCTCACCCGACCGCAGGTCTTTGGCGGTATTGTGTGTCAAGAGCGCGCCAGCGTTGCGCAGCGCTTCGGCTCGCGCCGTCCCATCAAGCTCGGTGAGATATATGACGACGCTTGCGCCAGCGAGAGCGCGGGCAACGATCGCCTTACGCCTCTCGCTGAGTTCGAAGGCAACGACGAGCGGTGGTCGACTCAACTCCATACACTCCCTTTGCTAATCATGGCGAGTTAACCTGATGCCGAAAGAATACGCGGCCTGCCCCAGGACCTCTTCTGACGACAATCACAAACAGCCTCTAGCGTGGTGCGGCCTTATCGATCATAAAGGTCACATCGCATCCGATCCACGCGCGAGCCAAGGTTGCATTGGAGTTTACCGAATTTCCGTGCATCAGTCGCCGCGATTTCGTGCGTTGGCGCTTTTCGAACGCCGGCCGCCACACCGTGCGAAGAATTCAATCACACCGGCGTTCGAAAATCTTGTATGGGGCCTATCGGTGTCAGCACCTCGGTAAGCTGAGCATCCGCGTGGCGATCAATCGGAACGTGAACGCGCTTCATGATGCTGCCAACCTTGCCAAACGATGCGCAAGATGATGAATCTTCACATTAGGCTGCCTCGATGCCTCGGGCTATGGGCAGAAACCAAACGGTCGGAGTGAAAAGCGCCATGGCCAAAAAGCGAGCACGCAAACGGCAAGCCTGGAACAAAGGTCTTGAGGTTGGCAAAAGGGACGGCTTCACGCCGGCTCAAGTGAAGCGGAT
>Ga0209331_1000638_pt1 | contig 12428 bp, 11 predicted proteins | sample JacPinW_OM3H0_M3_FD_187971 | JGI IMG/M metagenome (GOLD analysis project Ga0209331, IMG submission 187971) | Forest soil microbial communities from Algoma, Ontario, Canada - Jack Pine, Ontario site 1_JW_OM3H0_M3 (SPAdes) (version 2) | ecosystem: Environmental > Terrestrial > Soil > Boreal... | reverse complement strand
CCAATTCCAGGGCAACAGCTGGTCGATACGATTGATCGGGTAAGCGGCGATTCGCGCGAGCACGTCGCGCAGGTAGGCCTCCGGATCAAGGCCATTCATCTTGGCGCTTTATGCCGACATCCGAACTATGCCGAGCTCAGCGGTTTTCCCCATTATCCATAGAGATGTAGGGGTACGCGACTCGGCATAGTTTGTCTTCTCGCTCCGCACTCAACTGCGGAGGAGAGGATGATGATTGCAGAGGAGTATTTGACCAGAAGCCGGCTTTTCCGGCGTCTGAGGAATGGGCCGCACGCATCATGCGTCGAGCTTTACGTCTTGCGGCTTGTCAAGATCGGGCTCAATCGCCGAGGCACGTGGCGATCGCTCAACCTCGTTGGCGATCTCCTGAGTTGGCTTACGCGCATCGGCTCAATACCGACTGAGCTCAATGAGCGTATGGTCGAAGAGTACCTCCGGCATCGATCAACGGAGCAGTGCATACAGAAGGGCGACCACGCGGCGCTGAAGCGTCTGCTATCGGTCCTTCGCGAGGCGTGCGAGATCGCGCCGGCGATGCGGCCACCACTTACCCCGCATGAGCAAATCTTCGAGGCGTTCAGCCAGCATTTGCGGGAGGAACGAGGCCTGGCGACAATATCCATCGTCCACCATTTGCCGTTCGTTCGGCTCTTCCTGCGTGAGGTGTGCCCTGGCGGCGCTGGTGACCTCGGCAGGATCGGCCAGGCCGACGTCACGCGCTACATCGAGCGCCATGCCCAGGATCAGAGCGCGGCGTCCGGCAAGGCGATGTGCTGGGCGCTGCGCTCATTTCTCCGATATCTTCATCATAAAGGGTTGAACCCACGCCCACTGGCCGGCTGCGTGCCCTCCATCAGGAGATGGAAGTTCGCGAGCCTGCCGACCTATCTCTCTGCGGCGCAAGTTCAGACAGTCCTCCACAGTTGCGACCGAGCGACCGCTCTCGGGCGGCGGGACTATGCCATTCTCATGATCCTGGCGAAGCTCGGCATGCGGGCCAGCGAGGTCGCGACCCTTACCTTGGATGATATCGACTGGCGATCCGGCGAGATGCTCATTCGCGCCAAGGGCCGGCAGCGAACGACGATGCCGATCCCTCCAGACGTCGGCGCAGCGGTGGTTGCCTACCTGCGCGATGGTCGTCCCAAGTCGTCGTGTCGTCGACTGTTTCTCCGCACACTGGCTCCCCACGTCGGATTCGCATCCGGTTGCGCGATTACGATGATCGCCAGGACTGCACTCAATCGCGCCGGTATCCGTGGCTATGCGCACCACGGCGCGCATCTTTTCCGGCATAGCCTCGCCACCGAGCTTCTCCGGTCCGGCGCAACCTTGTCGCAGATTGGCCAATTGCTGCGACATGAGAGCCATGACACCACGCGAATCTACGCGAAGGTGGATATCGAGGCGCTCCGGACATTGAGCCTGCCGTGGCCGGGAGGCGTGCAATGACCGAGCTGCGATCCGCACTTGAGCGGTATCTGAACATGCGCCAAGGGCTCGGGTACAAGTACCAACATCAGGCGCGACGGCTCGCAGATTTCGTCTCGTTCATGGAGACGCACAAAGCCGCGACCATCACCACGAAGCTGGCCATGGCATGGGCGACCTTGCCACCCGATCGACATGCTTCCTGGGCCTTACGGTTGACGGACGTGCGCGGCTTTGCTCGCCACATCGCGAACATCGATTCGCAGACAGAGGTGCCGCCTGCTGGGATGTTGCCGCCCCTGAAGCGCGCGAAGCCGTATGTCTACAGCGATGCCGAGGTCGACGCGTTGTTGGCGGCTGCCCTGGCCCTGCCGCCAGCTGACGGACTCCGTCGATGGACCTACCATTACCTGTTTGGGTTGATCGCGGTAACGGGGGTCCGCCTCTCCGAGGCGATTGGGTTTCAGCGAGACGACATCGACCTGGATAATGGCGTTCTGACGGTTCGACAGACCAAGTTTGGCAAGTCGCGCCTCGTGCCCTTGCATCCGACGACCCGCGCGGCTCTCCGCAGCTACGCCAAACGGCGCGATGCTCACCTCGGATCGCGCTGCGGGGCGCACTTCTTCGTCGCCGAGCGCGGCGGCCGATTGCTGCATCAGTACGTCCACCGCGTCTTCTGGCGATTGTCTCGGGAGACTGGGCTTCGACGTTCAGGCGATCACACTGGGCCACGCGTGCACGACTTACGGCATCGGTTCGCGATTCTCACGCTTCTCAGCTGGTATCGCAAGGGCATCGATGTCGAGCGACAGCTCCCGGTGCTTTCCACTTATCTCGGCCACACCTGCGTGCGTGACACCTATTGGTATCTCTCAGCCTGTCCGGAGTTGATGCAAGAGGCGGCGCGGCGTCTCGATCGGCGGTGGGAGGCCAAGCCGTGAAGCCGAGCAGCAACGTCCCCATGCTCATCGAACGCTATTTTTGTCAGCGGCTCATCCGTCAGCGTAATGTCAGCCCAAACACGATTGCATCCTACAGGGATACGTTCCGGCTGCTGTTCACGTTTGCCCAGGCACGGCTCCATAAGGCGCCGTCGGCGTTGGAGCTCGACGATCTGGACGCGCCTTTCATCAGTGCGTTTCTCGAGGAGCTCGAGAACAAGCGGCGCGTCGGCGTCAGGACCCGCAACCTACGCCTGACCGCCATCCGGTCCTTCTTTCGCTTCGCATCGTTCGAAGAGCCGGCCTACAGCGCGCATATCCAGCGCGTGCTCGCGATACCGACCAAGCGACACGACAAAGGCCAGGTACCTTTCCTGACCAGACCCGAGATCGAGGCGATCCTCGCTGCTCCTGATCGAACGACATGGCTCGGACGCCGCGATTACTCGCTGCTGTTGCTGACGGCCCAGACGGGCTTGCGTCTCTCCGAGCTGATCGGCCTCGACCGGGATGCCATTCATCTCGGTCACGGTGCTCATGTTCGATGCGTCGGCAAGGGGCGGAAAGAACGATGCACCCCGCTGACCACGCACGCTCGCGTTGCCCTCCGGTCGTGGCTCAAGGAACCGGCACGGCGGGGAGCGCAGGCGCTATTTCCGAATGTCCACGGAGGCCGACTTAGCACCGACAGCATCCAGTCGATGCTGGCCAAATATGTACGCGTCGCCTGCGGGAGATGCCCATCGTTGAAGTCCAAGCGGATATCGCCGCATGTGTTGAGGCACAGCGCTGCAATGGAACTGCTGCAGGCGGGCGTCGATTGCTCCGTGATCGCGTTGTGGCTCGGTCATGAGTCGATCGAAACGACGCAGACCTACCTCCACGCCCACCTCGCATTGAAAGAAGCAGCCCTGGCCAAGCTCAAGCCGTACGAGCGTGGGAAGCCCACCCGATTTCGAGCGACCGACCGGCTGCTCGCTTTCCTGGATGCTCTATAGGCAGACTATGCCGAATGGCACGGGATCGAAGTCCGCTCGACGGCCCGCAAATAAGCCGGAGCGACGGGTTCGTTCCAGAACCGTTCGGCATAGTTCGGATGTCGGCATAAACGGCCAAGCTGAACGGCATCGATCCGCAAGCCTGGGACGCCGATGTGCTCGCCCGGATTGCCGATCACAACATCCACAGTCTTGATCAGCTGCTGCCCTGGAATTGGAAGGCCCCGCCTGCCAGACTGGCGGCATGACGAAGCCGACCAGGCAGAACGCTGGTTCCGCCAGCTTCAACGAGATCGCCACTGTCCATATCGAGCTGCGGCACACTGATCCCTTGGTCTGGCGTCAGGTTGAGGTGCCGACCTCGATCACGCTCAAGGTTCTGCACGACATCATCCAGGTCGTGATGGGGTGGTTCGATTACCACTTCTGGGAGTTCACGATCGGTAAGCAGAAGTACGGTCTACCGATGGATGACAGTTGGGGAACCGAGCCTCCTATCGCAGCGGGCAAGGTGCGCCTGCACGATGTGCTCAAGCCGCGAAAGACAATCATCGAGTACACTTACGACTTCGGCGATTGCTGGGAGCATCGACTTACCGTAACCGATATCCGCGCTGGCCAGCCGGGCATCTCATATCCGCGCTACATCGCGGGCGAAAGGAACGGACCACCCGAGGATTGCGGCGGCATCCCAGGGTTCTACGAGCTGCTCGACGCGATCGCTGACCCCAACCCGAGCCATGCCCATCTCAAAGAATGGGCGGGCGACTACGATCCAGCTACCTTCGATTCGCTGCCAATCAAATACGCCCTTGCCCGTATCGCAAACCGTCGCAACGCCGCCAAGGTGCGCCTCGCCAAGAAAAAGCAGGTCGGCTCGGCTGCATGATCGCGAGTAAGCCTGCCGCGTACAAACGCAAGAGGTCATCCCCGCGGTCTTGAGCGGATGGTTACGACTGACTGCGTGTATCCGACCGTCAACTTTGGCTATCTGCAACGTTCGAGCCAGGGTCTGAGCGCTGGGCCAGCAGCTCGGTCCACATCGCCTGAGTCGGCCTGGGCCGCTTCGAGATACGCGGTTTGCGCATGCCCGCAACCGGAGAGCGGCAGCGGGAAGTGGTAGACCCGCTAATCGAGCGGCCCGCTCCCGATCGTTACTTCCGTGCGCACTTTTCTTCGGAACCAGACTGGGGGTCTGTGCGTTGAGGCCTTCGATCTATGCCCCCTTCACGCTCGTCGACATTGCCAGATAAGCGTTCACCTTTGCCGCGATTTCCCTTTTGGCCGCTCACCAAGCCGGACCCCTGGGCCGCCGCCGTTCTCATCAATGAAGAACACGCGCGGTTCGTCTCAAGGCTTGGCCAAGCTCGTCGTCGTAAGCCACTGGAAACATCAGATAAAATTGGCTTGGTTCTGCCAAAATTGGAGTATGTACAACTATAGATTGTTATAATACCAGGGCCGGGCCACGAATCCAAGCGCCGATCCGGAAAGCGGAGTTTCCAAAACCCGCGATGGGGCTCGCCAGCGGATGACCTCAATGATCATCGCGTCGAAATCAGGATAGCGCAGATATCGTTACGCAGGCTCGACCGTAGCTTCGCTCACCAGCTGAGCTCTTAGATCAGTGTCGGAGAGCAAGCGCTCAAAGTATGAGATGGTGCTCTTCAATCCTTCCCTGAGCGCGACACGCGGCTTCCAGCCAAGCAGCTCCTGTGCAAGCAAGATGTCCGGCTGACGCTGCTTGGGATCATTCTCCGGCAGCGGACGCCGAGCGATCCGCGAGCGCGAGCCGGTTAGATCGAGGATCATCTGCGCGAGCTCGATAATCTTGAACTCAGCGGGGTTGCCGATATTCACCGGGCCGGTGACGTTAGGAGGAGTTGCCATCAACCGCACGAGGCCATCAATCAAATCATCGACATAGCAGAATGATCGAGTTTGTAGCCCTTCGCCGTAGACCGTGATGTCTCCGCCGAGGAGAGCCTGGACAATGAAATTCGAGACTACTCGGCCATCGTTCGGGTGCATGCGCGGCCCGTATGTGTTAAAGATCCTCGCGACCTTGATCGGTAAATTGTGCTGCCGCCTGTAATCAAAGAACAGCGTTTCCGCGCAGCGCTTGCCTTCATCGTAGCAAGAGCGTGGCCCAACCGGATTGACATGCCCCCAATAATCTTCCCGCTGCGGGTGGACGCTCGGGTCACCATACACCTCCGACGTGGACGCCTGCAGGATTTTGGCGCGCAGCCGTTTGGCCAGTCCAAGCATGTTAATCGCCCCATGCACGCTTGTTTTCGTCGTCTGCACCGGATCGTGCTGGTAATGGATGGGCGAGGCCGGACAAGCAAGATTGTAGATCTCGTCCACTTCCACATAGAGCGGGAAGGTGACGTCGTGCCGGATCACTTCAAAGTGCTTGTGTTCAAGCAAATGCTCGACATTACGGCGCGCGCCGGTGAAGAAATTGTCGACGCAGACGACGACCGCTCTGTCAGCCAGCAGGCGCTCGCAGAGATGCGAGCCGAGAAAGCCAGCACCGCCGGTGACGAGCACGCGCTTTTCGAGATGCATTTTTCGGGAACCCCTCTACCATTTCACCGCATTCCAGCGTGCAGGCCGTTGCGGTTTTTATACCTTATTGAATACGCCGCAGCGAGCAAACTCTTCTCTCCCCAGCCGCATTCGGATAGTGGCAACGCTCAGAGCGGTTTCACTTTGAGAGCACCCACTTTTCGCGACGTCTCCTTCGAAGGCTTGCGAAGGCCCACACCGGGACCCTCACCGTTCTCGTCGACGAAGATCACGCCGGCGGTTTCTAAGGCGCGGCGAACGGCCAAGTCAATACGAGTACGACCAGGGCAGCATGAATTTGGCCTCGAAAACCGCCCCGCTGCCCCCGACACCCCGTCTAGGGTCGCCATCCACCGGACCACAGTTCGTTTGCAGCGCTCTCCGCCCCAGGCGATCCTTACTCGATCTACTTCTTTCCCAAGCTAGAATCTGTTGCATGGTTAATCGGCGTGACAGAAAAACTGAAGTGGCGACCGGGCTAATCTTGACCATCGGGATTATGGGTGCGCCATTACACGTGCCTATGGGTGATAAGGCCCAGAGTTGCCATACTGTTTAATGAACGAGCGTCCTCAAATGGCTGCCGTCGACCCACGAACGAGGGAGCCGCCGATGCAACGCGCCGTTTCCGAGCTCCGCAAACTCCATCTGACGCATCAGGATCAAACCGAACAGTTCTGTCCGCTGCGTGGCTGGTAATCATGGCGGCAGGTCGGGTTGGTGGAATCCGGGAGATGCCGTCATCCTTACCAATCTTAAAGCTGTAAGCTGCAAAAATCTGCCCGGTTGAACCGCCGAGGCTGCGCCGCTACCGCTTTTGTCTATCGCTCGCGCACCGTATTGCTCAGAAAGTCGGCGTACGCTTTCGCAAGCCCCTCGCGCAAGGGAACTTTGGCTTTCCAGCCCATGGCTGCAAGTCGCGAAACATCAAGAAGCTTTCGCGGCGTACCGTCTGGTCTGGACGTATCGTATTCGATGTTGCCCCGAAATCCGACGACTTCCGCAACGGCGTGAGCGAATTCTGCAATGGTCACATCCTCGCCAAAACCGATATTGAGAAATTGCGAACCTGAATAATTTTTGAGCACAAATAGGCAGGCATCGGCAAAATCGTCGACGTAAAGAAACTCACGCCGAGGTCTCCCCGTGCCCCATACGGCCGTGGTCGATGCGTTGCTTATCTTGGCCTCGTGAAAACGTCGGATCAGGGCGGCAACAACGTGGCTGTGCTGGGGATGATAGTTGTCGCCCGGACCATAAAGATTGGTCGGCATCACCGATATGAAATCGCAGCCGTATTGCTTGCGGTAGGCCTCGCAGAGCTTAATGCCGGCGATCTTTGCAACGGCATACCACTCGTTGGTCGGCTCGAGCTCACCGGTCAGCAACAGATCCTCGCTCATCGGCTGCTTGGCGAACTTCGGGTAGATACAACTTGATCCAAGGAACAACAGTTTTTGCACGCCGACCAGGTGGCTCAGCTGGATGCAATTGAGCGCCATGGCAAGATTTTCCGCGAGAAAGTTCGCAGGGTATTTGTCATTGGCGAAAATGCCGCCGACGCGACCGGCCGCCATGATCACGACGTCGGGGCGGATGCTCGATAAATAACGCTCGGTCTGGTCTTGCCGCGTAAGATCAAGCTCGCTGCGTTGTGCAACGACCACGTTATAGGCATCTTGTCGCAGACGACGCACAATTGCGGAACCTGCCATCCCGTTATGGCCGGCCACAAAGATGCGCTTGCCCGCAAGGTCGAAACGGGCGGCCGAGAACTCCGCGTTAGTCTGCGGCGGCGAGAGCACCTGATCTTTCCTCTGCAAGGCTTTTGAGATCGCTCGCGACCATTTCGGCCACCAGCTGTTCGAAGGAAACCTTGTGCTGCCATCCAAGTTTTGATCGCGCCTTCGATGCATCCCCGATCAGAAGGTCGACCTCGGTGGGGCGAAAATAGCGCGGATCGACCCGAACCAGAATGCGGCCCGAGCCGGCGTCAACCCCCTTCTCGTCAACGCCCACTCCCTCCCAATTGATCCTTATCCCGATCTGCGTGAATGCCTTTTCGACGAACTCACGCACGGAATGGGCTTCGCCTGTCGCAAGGACGTAATCATCGGGTTCCGGGTGCTGGAGGATCCGCCACATCCCCTGGACATAGTCGCGCGCATGCCCCCAGTCGCGCCTGGCATCGAGATTCCCGAGAAAGAGCGTCTGCTGGCGACCGAGCTTGATCGCCGCCACGGCGCGGCTGATTTTTCGGGTGACAAAAGTCTCGCCCCGGGTCGGTCCCTCATGGTTGAACAGAATTCCGTTTGATGCATGCAGACCATAAGCCTCGCGGTAGTTCACTGTGATCCAATAAGCGTAGAGCTTGGCGGCTGCGTAGGGTGAGCGCGGATAGAACGGCGTGGTCTCGCGCTGCGGGATTTCCTGCACGGTCCCGTACAATTCGGATGCCGAGGCCTGATAAAATCTGACGCGTTTTCCCATCCCCAATATGCGAATGGCTTCGAGCAGGCGCAAGGCACCGAGGCCGTCCGCATTTGCGGTGTATTCCGGCGTTTCAAACGAGACATGCACATGGCTTTGCGCCGCGAGGTTATAAATCTCGTCAGGTTGCGTATCCTGGACGATGCGGATGAGATTTGTTGCATCCGTCATGTCACCGTAATGCAGCACGAAGCGTAGCCCCGCATCATGTGGGTCTTGATAGAGATGATCCACCCGGCCAGTGTTGAAGGACGACGAGCGGCGTTTGATGCCGTGGACGACATATCCCTTCTTGAGCAAGAATTCCGCAAGGTAGGCGCCATCTTGACCGGTGGCGCCGGTAATCAATGCCACGCGTTTGGTCATGTATGCTGTTCCCCCGGCTTTAAACTACAAAGGGTGTGCGTACTGCGAAAGATGGAACGGTATGCCGGTGTCGCCGTCGTGCGCATCGCGCACTACCTACGCCTTGCCGGAAGAACAAATCGCACCACGATTTCCCACCCGTCGAGCCTTCGGGTCTGCAGAATTTTCCTCCGGCGGGTATAGCGCACCCGACAACGAGTAGCAATTTTTGGGATTTGGAATGCCGTGTTGGGCGATATGCCTCTCGATGTTTTTGAGACTGATTGGCAACGGCAGTGGCTCGTCGAGCGCGGCGTCGAGATTATTTCCGAGGCGAGCCGCCACCTCACGGATGAACTGAAAGCTCATCATCCGGAAATTCCTTGGCAGAAAGTGGCGGGCATCGGCAAGGTGCTGCGCCACAACTACGAAAGCATCGTGGCGCCCGTCATATGGAAGCTGGCGCAGGCTGATTTGACTTCTCAAAAAGTCTGCCGAGAGGAACTGGCAACCGAGCTTGTCCGCAAACAGCGCGGTTGACGGTGACGATTATGTCGGCGCGGCCAGACGCGAAAAATCTGTCACACAGCCGGGACCACCTCTTCTAGGGCGTCTTTAGCTTCACGGTTTTGGGATGACAATTGCGCCGCGACCAAGGAGTCGACATCACAGCACGGCTAGGGGGAACAACACCCAGGGCACCGGCCTCACCACTTCAGGGATGTAAATTCGGCAGGTATAAAGTCGCGAATTGCTACCGCCGAAACGAAATATTTAGCAATTTCTTTGTCGCCTTCCGCAATGTGAGAGATGAATTTTCGACTCATTATGCCAAGCAGGCATTTGTGCTTGGGATCGAAAACACCGGAGCCTGAATTTCCGGTCGTGGCAACATCACCGATCAGAGTAGCAAACTTATCTTGAAACTTATCCGGCAGGATCTGCGGCGAGACGATGTGGGACCGCGCGGCATTCGCGTAGTCCACAACGATTACCGCATCGCCTGGCTTAGGTGACGCTGCACATAGCTGCATTTGCGGGAGCTTGAGAGGCAATTTTTCCTCGTCGATCGACAAAAGAGTCAAATCCACATCTTCGAATGACCCTTGTTTCAAAACTGTCGCGGGCAACGCCACGCCTGCGATCTGCACGCCCATCTTGGCTTCTGCGGCAGTGAGATGAGCAGCCGTGATAACCAGCCCCGACTTCAGGTATATCCCGGAACCGTCTAGCGCCCCGTCTCGAATAAGTCTCACCGAGGCAATCCAAGGATCACTGGCTTGTTTGCGATCCGCGGCTTCGGAAACGGGCGGCCCTAAGAGCGCCACAACTAGGCCAAGGGCAAACGGGAATCGCATGTAACCCTGACTGAGCGTCATGCCGAAGCCATAGCACACATGTCTGACGTTCGCCCCAGTCTCTACCATCTACCATCTACCATCTACCATCTACCATCCGAGACTGCGGAAGGCGAGCGAGCGCCCTTGCGCTCAGGCTACCCCTGCATTCCGTGCCAATCCAGCTAATCCCTAGCCAAACATATTTGAAATTTTAGCGACCTAGCCCGGCGTGCCCATTCGCTGCGTCGGGTATCCGAGGATGGTTCTGGTCTCCCCCGTTTGGCGGTCAACGTACACGAATGCCGCACCCTCGATGCGGTAGCGACCCTTCCACTCGATGGAGAAGTTCGCATCCATCTCTTCGATAAGGATGGGTTCGGGATCCCCGTCCCGTGCAAGCTGCGCGGCGAGCCCATCCTCTTTATCGAGCAGCCAGGCATCCCCCGATTGCGTCGAGAAGAGGATAAGCTGCCCGACAGTAACGATTCGTCCGTCGCGTCTGGCTGCGCAACGTTGAATGTGGCGTACCTCATCGGCGAGACGAAAATCCTTGCCGTCAACCATGCGCTTGCCCGGTCCCCGCTTGATGGGTCTTCGAGGGGCTGCCATGGAGCTTTTCACCAAGCTGTTCAGCGATCTTCTCGTGTTCGTTTATCACTGCTTCGATCGCATTGTCATCCACGGCTATTTGAGCGGTTTGTCACGCCCAGAGCAGGTCGTATTCTTCTTTCGCCAGGTCGTCGGCGCTCCGGTGGTGAGCAAAGAGTTGTTGAGCCAGCGGACCACCGACTACCAGAACTGGGTGGAGGCCTTCGCTCGCAATCATGACATCCCGATCCAATGGGCCGAGAAGGGCGTGCGCAAAGAGGACTTTGTTCAGCCCTGGCTGCGCCGCATGGTGAAGAAGGGTGCCTACGGTGTGTACTTCATCTTCAAGAGCATGGAGCAGGGACCAAGCTTTCGGGTGACCGTGCCGAAGTTTCCCACCAAAGATCCCAATCACCGCATCTTGGCCCGCCAGAAGAGCCGCTTCACGCACAACTACTTCTACATCCGCGACGAAGTGCTCGGCCCCATGATCATGCGTGTGGCGACCTTCTTTCCCTTCCAGACGACGTATTACCTCAACGGCCACAGCTACATCGAGCAGGAGCTCAATCGAGCCCAAATCGGCTTTCGCAAGAACGACAACGCCTTCCTCGCTGTTGACGATGTCGCTGCCCTCCAGGCGGCCGCAGACAAATTGAGCCCCGCCATCATCCGCGAGCGGCTTGACTATTGGACCCTGATCCTGGGGCCGAAGTTCTCCGTCAAGGAGCGCAAGCGCATCAATCTCTCGCGCTTCTATTCGATCTCGCAGATCGAATACTGCCGCAACTTTATCTTCAAACGTAACTTCCCCATCCACAAGCTCTTCGAGCGGAGCTGTGAGCTGGGGCTGTGGCGGCTGACAGCCCACAAGATCTCCGAAATCTTCGGGCAACGACTACATCGCAAGATGTCCGGCAAGCTCGCCACCGTCATCGACCAAATCGAGCATGGCCATCATGTCTATCGCGCCTACTTCAAGCACGCCTTTCTGAAACAGTACGAGAAGTTCTCGACGTTCCTGCGCAACGAGCTCTGCTCCAACAACCTCAAGGACTTCGGGCTCAGGAAGGGCTTGGACAATCTCGAAGCCGTCCGGGAGAAATTGCAGGTCATCACCAGCCGTTTCGCGTCCTTCCAGGCCCAGTGGCTCAACGTTCACGTGGACTTTCCGCTCCTGCAGCGCATCGCTCTGCCGATCACCATCGGCTCGGTGCGCTATCCCGGCATCAAGATCCACGAGACGCGCATCATCCGGCTGATGGAAGTCCTCTTGCACGGTGGAACGCACGTCGGTGGTTGGACGGCCAAGCAGATCCATGAGGCCGTCCTGACCACCTTCGGTCTCTCGGAGAGAGGCTATCGCCTGAACCAGCTGCGCTATGACCTGCGCAAGCTCAAAGGTCATGCCCTCCTTGAGCGTGACGGATCATGTTATGCTTACCGCCTTACCACCAAAGGCCTTGAGGTCGGCCTCCTATTCCTGTTCTTTCACAAACGTCTGTGCGGGCCGCTCGCCAACAGCCGGTTCCATCATCAACCCGACGTCCGACATCGACCCGATAGCCGGCTCGAGGCGGCCTACCACCGTGCTGATGCAGCGATCCAGAAGGTCGTCGATTTGCTTGCCGCCGCTTGACGCTGCGGCTTCTCACTGTTGCACTCGTTTTGTCAAACATCCTTCAGGCTAGAATCTA
>Ga0209331_1000634_pt1 | contig 12492 bp, 12 predicted proteins | sample JacPinW_OM3H0_M3_FD_187971 | JGI IMG/M metagenome (GOLD analysis project Ga0209331, IMG submission 187971) | Forest soil microbial communities from Algoma, Ontario, Canada - Jack Pine, Ontario site 1_JW_OM3H0_M3 (SPAdes) (version 2) | ecosystem: Environmental > Terrestrial > Soil > Boreal... | reverse complement strand
GCGACCGTTGCGGCTGAGGTGCTGCAGCACAAGCGCGGCCCCAAGGTGATCGCCTTCAAGAAGCGGCGGCGCAAGAACTCGCGCCGCAAGCGCGGTTATCGCGACGAGATCACGGTGCTGCGCATCACCGAGATCCTGACCAACGACAACAAGCCGACCATCGGCCCGCGGCCGAAGCGAGAGAAACTGGTCGCCGCCGCGCCGGCAGATGGCGACGACGAGGCGCCCAACACTGCGAAGAAGGCCGCGGCGAAAAAGGCCCCCGCCAAGAAGGCGGTTGCCAAGGCCGCGGCAAAACCGCGCGCCAAGGGCAAGAGTGACGACAAGAAGTGATCCGCGTCGCGAAAAAGTTGAAGCGTGATAAAAAGTGAAATGATTCCCTCAAGGAATTGATCTAGAGACTACAGCGAAGTTGGAGACAAGCCATGGCTCACAAAAAAGCAGGCGGTTCATCGCGAAACGGACGTGATTCCGCGGGCAAACGCCTCGGCATCAAGGCCTTTGGCGGCGAGCATGTGATTCCTGGCAACATCATTGCGCGGCAGCGCGGCACCACCTGGCATCCCGGCCTTAATGTCGGCATGGGCACCGACCATACCCTGTTCGCCAAGGTCGAGGGCCATGTCGAGTTTCGCGCAAAAGCCAATGGCCGCACGTTCGTGTCTGTTGTTCCCATGACCGAAGGTGCGGCCGAGTAAACGGTGGACAACATGAGTCCGCCGGGTCCTGTTGAACCGGCGGAGTTTTAAGGGCTCCAAAGGGGAGGCGGGAAACCGTCCTCTCTTTTTATTTGTGTCATTGCGTTTTGTGTTCGCAATCCAAGGAGCCCGACATGCTGCAGGATATCCCGACCCCCGCGCTGCGCGAGGCGAGTAGCATCGTCCTCGAGACCGAACGGCTGACCCTGCGCAGGCCGACACTCGCGGACGTAAAAGCGATTGCGCGTCTCGCCAATGATCGCCGCATTGCGGAAAATACCCGCCGCCTGCCGCATCCCTATTCCCAGGACCACGCCATCGAATTCGTTCGCGGAACCGCGAGCGAACCCCGCGGAACGGTGTTCCTGATCGAGAACAATTTTGTCCCGGTCGGCGTGGTCGGCATCGACTGGCGCGAGCAGCAAGCGCCGGAACTCGGCTACTGGCTCGGGGTCGAGCATTGGGGCCAGGGTTTTGGCACCGAGGCGGCCCGCGCGGTGATCGATTTCACCTTCGAGGAATTCGATGTCGAGCAGCTGATATCAGGCGCCCGCGTCTCTAACCCGTCATCGCGCAACATCCTGGAGAAGTGCGGCTTCCAGTGGAGCGGCGTCGAGCTGCACCGCTTCGAGGCGCTGCGCTCCTCGACGCCGGTCGATTGCTTCAGGCTTTCGCGCGGCGTGTGGTCGTCGCTGAAGAACTGGGGCAGCTCGACCCGGCGCGCGCGGTAGGCGCTCCGTCGTCATTTCCGCAAAAAACAACGGATGTCGTCCCCGCAAAAAGCGGGGACCCATAACCACCGATGTTTGTTGTTAGGCTTGCCGGCGGCCCCAGCTCTCGCAAAACCAACGCTCGTGGTTATGGATCCCGGCTCGCGCGGAGCCTGTCATCGGGCCGGCCAGAGGCCGGACCCGTTGGCTTGGCCGGGACGACGATGGAATTTGCCTCACGCCCCAGATCCCGCTCGCGCAGGAAAATATAAAGCCCGGCGCCAATGATGATCGCGGCGCCGAAAATCGTCGCCCAGGACGGTACGTCGCCGAACACGACATAGCCGAACATCACCGCCCAGATGATCATCGAAAATTGATAGGGCACCACGATCGAGGCCGGCGCCAATTTGAGCGAACGGTTACCGCAGAGCAGCGCACACACCGAGATGCAGCCGGCCGCTACGAACAAGCCCACACCTCCCGGCGTCGGCGCGATCCAGCCGAACGGCGCCAGTATTGCACCGAAAACAAAGGTGCCGATGAACTGCGCCGACGCCAGCACGATATCGGGGGTCGCGCGCAACGAGCGGGTGATCAGCATCAGGACCGCAAACGCCATGCTGCCGGCGAGCGCGATCATCGCCGGCCAGCTGACGGTCTGCGCTGATGGCCGCAGCGCGATCAGGACGCCGCAAAACCCGATCAGGATGGCGCTCCAGCGCCGCCAGCCGACCCGCTCGCGCAGCACGATTGCCGACAGCGCGGTGACGAAAATCGGACACGCCAGATAATAGGTGACGACGTCGGCGAGCGGCAGATACACGGTTGCGAGGAAGAACGCCGCGACCTCGAGCGTCGACAGCACCACGCGAAACAACTGCAGCCGCGGCCGCTCCAGGCGCAAGAATTCCCGGCGGCGCCGCCAGATCAATGGCGACAGCACGATTAGCGCCGCGGCGCCGCGCAGCAACAATAATTGCCCGACCGAATAGGTCGCGACGATGAATTTGCCGAGCGTATCGCCAAACGCGAACACGCCGACAGACACCAGCATCAGGCCAATGCCGGCAAGGCGCGCCGAGCGCTCGTCGGAGGCGGTGGAGATTTTGGCGAGCAAGCTCATTTCGGACCGCGACGTTCCTCGATTCGTCATGGCCGGATTTGTTCCGGCCATCCACGCCCATTGTGCGTGCTGTTTTAAAGACGTGGATGCCCGGGACAAGCCAGGACAAGCCCGGGCATGACGAATTGAGCGGTATGGATTGCCGCGCCAAACCCTCTGCGATACCGATAAGCCAACAAACGTTGGCAAACCTCGCAGGAACCCGCCATGGCCGAGTTCGATCCCGCAGCGCATCGCATGGTGCCGCAACAGCGCTGGTTCGAGGATTTTGTGCTCGGCGAGCGCTTTGTCATTCCAAGCCGCACCATGACATCCGCGGTATTCGCGGCGTTTCAGGCCGCGAGCGGCGATACCCATCCGGTGCATTACGACATCGAATATTGTCGCGCCCGCGGCATGCCGAACCTGCTCGCCCATGGTTTTCAAACGCTGATCCACACGGCGCCTGGAAGCGGACTGTTTCCGTTTATGGTGGAGGAATCGCTGGTCGGCTTTTTGGAGCAGTCGAGCCGGTTCATGAAACCCGTGTACGCCGATGACACGATCTATCCGGCGCTCGAAGTGGCGGAATTGACGCCAGGCCGCACCACCGGTGTGGTGACGCTGCGCTCCACCGTTTTCAATCAGCGCCGCGAGCTGGTGCTGGAAGGACTACAGAAATATCTCATCCGCCGGCGGCCAGGCCAGACATGAATGCACAGTTTTCCCAATGGGCGTTGGTTAACAGCCGCGACTTTCTCGGGCGCCTGACTTGAAACCCCAGAAAAAGCCCGAAAATATTGGCTTTTCGTAACAATTTTGGCCTGTAAGAGGTTGCCGCGTTGCCGCCTCTGCCTTACCTATGGCGCATGAAATTCCTTGACGAAGCAAAGGTCTATATCCGCTCCGGCGACGGCGGCAATGGCTGCGTGGCGTTCCGCCGCGAGAAGTATATCGAGTTCGGCGGGCCCTCCGGGGGCAATGGCGGCCGCGGCGGCGACGTCATCATCGAGGTGGTCGACGGATTGAACACGCTGATTGATTATCGCTATCAGCAGCACTTTAAAGCCCAAAAGGGCACCAACGGCATGGGCAAGGACCGCCATGGCGCCAATGGCAAGGCGATCGTGCTCAAGGTGCCGGTCGGCACCCAAGTGTTCGACGAGGATCGCGAAACGCTGATCCACGATTTCACCACATTGGGCGAAAAATTCGTGCTCGCCGAAGGTGGCAATGGCGGTTTTGGCAATGCGCATTTCAAATCCTCCACCAACCGCGCGCCGCGCAACGCCAATCCCGGGCAAGAGGGCGAGGAGCGCTGGATCTGGCTGCGGCTGAAATTGATCGCGGATGCAGGTCTGGTCGGCCTGCCCAATGCCGGCAAGTCGACCTTCCTTTCCAAGGTCAGCGCCGCAAAACCCAAGATCGCCGACTATCCCTTCACCACGCTGCATCCGCAGCTTGGCGTGGTGAATGCCGATGGCCGAGAATTCGTGCTGGCGGATATTCCAGGCCTGATCGAAGGCGCGCATGAAGGCGCAGGCTTGGGCGATCGTTTTCTCGGCCATGTCGAGCGCTGCCGCGTATTGCTCCATCTGGTGGATGGGACCTGCGAACACGCCGGCAAGGCCTACAAGACGGTACGGACCGAACTCGAGGCCTATCAGGGACATCTCGCCGACAAGATCGAGATCGTCGCGCTGAACAAGATCGACGCCGTGACGCCGGAAGAATTGAAGAAGCAGAAGGACCGGCTGAAGCGCGCCGCGAAGAAGACGCCGCTGCTGATGTCGGGCGTCACCGGCGAGGGCGTCAGGGACGCGCTGCGCGCGCTGGTCGAGGTGATCGGCGAAGCGCCGGTGTCCGGCAAGGCCAAGAGCGCGGCGCAGGTTGAGCCATGGGCGCCGCCGACCCCGCAAGGCTGAATTTTTGCGGGCGCGCGCTTCCCTGGCCGCGATCTTGTAGTATTCCCTACCCGCCTGACACTCCTGCTTCAAAACCTTGCCGTAAAGTCCTATCCATGGCCCGCCCCAGCTTAAAAAAATTCCGCCGCATCGTTGTTAAAGTCGGCTCATCGCTTTTGGTCGATTCCGACGCGGGCGAGGTGCGGGCCTCCTGGCTCACGGCGCTAGCCGCCGATATTGCAAAACTTCATAAGGAGGGACGCGAGCTGTTGATCGTGTCCTCCGGTTCGATCGCGCTGGGGCGCAGCCGGCTAAAACTGCCGCGCGGCACCCTCAAACTCGAGGAAAGCCAGGCCGCAGCCGCGGTCGGGCAGATCGCGCTGGCGCGAACCTGGTCGGAAGTATTGGGCCATCACGGCATCGGCGCCGGGCAAATTCTGGTGACGCTGCAGGACACGGAAGAGCGCCGCCGCTACCTCAACGCGCGCTCGACCATTGCAAAACTGCTCGAATGGCACGCGGTACCCGTGATCAACGAAAACGATACCGTCGCCACCAATGAAATCCGCTACGGCGACAACGACCGTCTGGCGGCCCGCGTCGCCACCATGGCAAGCGCGGATCTCTTGATCCTGCTCTCCGACATCGACGGCCTCTACGACGCGCCGCCCGCCAGCAATCCCAATGCAAAGCTGATCCCGATCGTGGAAACCGTCACTTCGGAAATCGAGGCGATGGCGGGCGCAGCCGAATCCGAATTGTCGCGCGGCGGCATGTACACCAAGATCGAGGCGGCGAAGATCGCGACCACCGCCGGCACGCATATGCTGATTGCGTCCGGCAAGATCGAGCATCCGCTTGCTGCGATCGCGGACGGCGGGCGCTGCACCTGGTTCCTGACCCCCGCCAATCCCGTCACCGCGCGAAAACGATGGATCGCCGGATCCTTGGAGCCCAAGGGCACGCTGACCATCGATGCCGGCGCGGTGAGCGCGCTGCGCGCCGGCAAAAGCCTGCTTCCGGCCGGCGTGATCCGGGTCGACGGGCAATTCGCCCGCGGCGATGCGGTGGTGGTGCGCGGCCCCGACACCCACGAAATCGGCCGCGGCCTCGTCGCCTATGACGCCGACGACGCCGAGAAGATCAGGGGCCGCTCGTCACCCGACGTCGTGGCCATCCTTGGCATCAGCGGCCGCGCCGAAATGATCCACCGCGACGATCTCGTGGTGGGCGGCCCGCGAGGCACGGTTTCCCAAGGGTAGCTTCCAAGGCTAGGCCATTGGCCGAGCCGACCGCTAGCCGCCGGCCCCTGCCGCCATATCTGTCACTGCCCGCCAGCCATGCCGCCTCCGCACTTCGCAAAAGGCAGATTTCCGTGCTAGGACATGGCGTTAACTGAGGCTGGAAACGAATATGAGCGCGCCGCTGAAGGCGATCGACGGCAACGCCGATCTGCCGGCTCTGATGACCGAGTTGGCTGCCCGCGCGCGCGCCGCCGCGCGGGCGCTGGCGCTTGCCTCGCCGGAACAGAAAAATCGCGCGCTGCAGGCGATGGAGCTCGCTATCCGCGCCAATGCGCACCTGATCCTTTCCGCCAATGCGGAGGACGTCGCGGAGGTTCGCGCCAGTGGCGCCAGCGCTGCCTTCATCGATCGGTTGACGCTCACGCAATCGCGGATCGATGCGATGGCCGACGGCATTGCGACCGTGCGCGATATCCCCGATCCCGTCGGCGTTGTGACCGAGAGTTGGCAGCGGCCGAATGGCATGACCATCGAGCGGGTGCGGGTGCCGCTCGGCGTCGTCGCGGTGATCTTCGAAAGCCGCCCCAACGTCGCGGCAGATGCCGGTGTACTGTGCCTGAAATCCGGCAACGCTGTGATCCTGCGCGGCGGCTCGGACAGTTTTAGATCCTGCCGCGCGATCCACGATTGTCTGGTGCAGGGATTGCGCGAGGCAGGTCTCCCGGAGGCCGCGATCACGCTGGTGCCGACTCGTGATCGCGCCGCGGTCGGTCTTTTGCTCAGCGGGTTGAACGGCGGCGTCGATGTGATCGTGCCGCGCGGCGGCAAGAGCCTGGTCGCCCGCGTCGAGGCCGAAGCGCGCGTGCCGGTGTTCGCGCATCTCGAAGGCGTCAATCACGTTTATGTCGATCACGCCGCCAACCTCGAAATGGCGAAGTCGATCGTGCTCAATGCAAAAATGCGCCGGCCCGGCGTCTGCGGCGCCGCGGAGACCTTGCTGGTCGATCGCAAGGGCGCGTCCACCAATCTCAAGCCGCTGGTTGAGATGCTGATCGACGCCGGTTGTGAAGTGCGCGGCGACGAGGCGGTGCAGCGAACCGACTCGCGTGTAAAACCCGCGACCGACGAAGACTGGGATACCGAATACGAGGACGCGATCATCACCGCGAAAGTGGTAGACGGCGTCAGCGCGGCGATCGCGCATATTCACAATCACGGCTCGCACCACACCGACGCGATCGTGACCGAGGACGCAGCCGCGGCAAGCAAATTTCTCAACGAGGTCGATTCGGCGATCGTGCTGCATAACGCATCGACGCAATTTGCCGATGGCGGCGAGTTCGGTTTCGGGGCGGAAATCGGCATCGCCACCGGAAAGTTTCACGCCCGTGGCCCGGTCGGCGCCGAGCAATTGACCAGCTTCAAATACCGCGTCCACGGTACCGGGCAAACACGGCCGTGAAGGTCATCGCGTTTTCAAGCGAAAGCCTGCCCCGGATGCGATCCGGGGTGGAAACCGGTTCGGGTGAAGAAAACGCGTCAAACAAAAAAGCTCTGCGCGCGTGGTGGCTCAGTTGAATAGAGCCTCATTCGCGCGGCAATCCGTCGCACAAGCCATCCCGCTCTATACCAACGGTATGCGCATCGGCCTGCTCGGCGGTTCCTTCAATCCGCCGCATGTCGCGCACCGCGCCGTCAGCCTGTTCGCGATCAAGCGCTTGAAACTCGACCGCGTGTGGTGGCTGGTGACGCCGGGCAATCCGCTCAAGGATCTCGGCGCCTTGCACGATCTCGACCAGCGCATCGAGGCGGCGCGCCAAATGGCTGAAGATCCGCGCATCGATATCAGCTGTCTCGAATCCGTCATCGGGACGCGCTATACGGTCGACACCATCACCTATCTGCGCCGCCGCGCTTCCGGCTTGCGCTTTGTCTGGATCATGGGCGCTGACAACCTCGCGCAATTTCATCGCTGGCAGAACTGGCGGCGCATCGCCGCCGAGGTGCCGATTGCGGTGATCGATCGTCCGCCACATAGCTTTCGCGCGCTTGCCGCGCCCGCGGCGCAGGCTCTCGCACGCTATCGGCTGCCGGAAAACCAGGCCGGCAGGCTCGCGGACCACAATGCCCCGGCCTGGGTGTTTCTGACCGGCATGAAATCGAACCTGTCATCGACCGGGCTTAGGAACCCGGACGGCAGCTGGAGAACAAAGTGACGCGGCGGCTTCACTGGAATATTGAAACCGTTAACCCCACATGCGTAGTATAGCGAGCGGGCGTCTGGATTCGGCGTTCGCGATACAGTGAAAGGAATGGTCCCTGGCCACATCTGTATTGTCCAAGTCAGTTTTACCCAAGGGTTCTAAAACCGCGCGTAAAACATCGACCCAAGCTGCGGCCTTGAAGGCGCAACCCGACGCCGACAAGACGCTGAAACTGATCCTCTCCCGCCTCGACGATATGAAGGCGGAAGAAACGGTCACCATCGACCTTCGCGGCAAATCAGCCTTCTCCGACTACATGATCGTCACCACCGGCCGGGTCAACCGGCACGTCGGCGCGATCGCGGAGAACGTCGCCAAAGGTCTCAAGGAAACCGGAATCAAAAACATCCACATCGAGGGCTTGCCCAATTGCGATTGGGTGCTGATCGATTCCGGCGACGTGATCGTGCACGTGTTCAGACCCGAGGTCCGTGAGTTCTACAATCTGGAAAGATTGTGGGCGCAAGGCCCAGTGGCGGCGAAGGCGATCTAGTTTTTTCGAGCTGATGTGAAATTGGCTCGGGCGCATGCTAGCGTGCTAGCGCGCATCGTAACGCGCGCGAGTAATTAATTATGCGCCTCGTCGTCATCGCCATCGGCCGGCTGAAGCAGGGTCCGGAGCGGGAACTGGCAGAGCGCTATCGCGAGCGGTCCGACGACATCGGCCGCAAGCTCGGCTTTCGCGGTCTGGAGATTATCGAAATTCCAGAAAGCCGCGCCCGTGACGCGACCAGCAGGATGGCCGAGGAGGCGACCGCGATTTCAGCCGCGATGCCCGAGAGTTCTGTCCTGGTGGCGCTGGATGAGCGCGGCGAGAATCTCGACAGCGTCGCTTTTTCCCGGCATCTCGGCCGCTGGCGGGACGAGGGGATCGGCAACACTATTTTCGCAATCGGCGGTGCGGACGGACTTTCGCCCGATTTGCGGCGCAAGGCGAAGTTGAGGATGGCGTTCGGCTCTGCGACCTGGCCGCACCAAATGGTCCGTATCATGCTTCTGGAACAGCTATATCGGGCCGCGACCATTTTGGCCGGCCATCCCTATCACCGCGCGTGAGCCGGAACGCCGCAACGCGCCGATCGGAATAGATGCAGACGACGCGGAACATTCAGTCCTACCCTGACACCGCCGGCCGCGGCCGGCGGGAGCTGGTTCGCGTTCTGCTTTCCATTGCCTTGTTATCCGCGGGCTTTGCCGGAATCAGTCTGTTACCGGCGGCGGCCCAGGTCGCCGCCACGACACAGCAGGCGACCGCCGTTTCACCTGACGCGATAAAAGCACGCGAGCAGGAACTCGAAGCCGCCCGCGCACAACAGAAAAGCGCGGCGGAAGCGCAGGAGAAGCTCAAGGCCGATATCGCCGCGCTCGGCCAGGACCGCAGCAAGCTCAATCAACAATTGATCGACATCGCCGCCCAAGTGCGCAGCGTAGAGACAAGGATCGGCGACGCCGAAGCGCGGTTGCGCCCGCTCGACAGTCGCGAGCAGCAAATCCGCGGCTCGCTCGATTCGCGCCGTTCCGAGATCGTCGAGGTGCTGGCGGCGCTGCAGCGCGCCGGCCGGCGCACGCCGCCGGCGCTTCTGGTACGCCCCGAAGACGCGCTGCAATCGCTTCGCACCGCCATGCTGCTCGGGGCGGTGGTGCCGGAATTGCGGGGGCGGGCGGAAAAGCTGGCTGGCGACCTCACCGAATTGGTTACGCTCCGCAAGACCATCGCCACCGAGCGCGACCGGCTTGCGGCTGACCGGGACAAATTGCGGGATGACCAGACCCGGCTCGCCGCCCTGATCGACGAGCGGCAGCGCCAGCAGAGTTCGATCGAAAAGGATATGGAGGCGGAAGGCGCCCGCGCCATCGGGCTGTCCAAGCAGGTCGACAGCCTGCAGGGCCTGATCGCCAAAATGGAGCAGGATTTGAACAGCGCCGCCAAGGCGGCCGCAACCGCGAGCCTGCAGGGCGCGCCTGCGACCGAGAACGGCAAGCCCAATCTGGGGGCACTCAAGAACCCGGCGCGGCTGAGCCCGGCTATTGCCTTTGCCTCCGCGAAGGGTTTATTCGCGTTGCCGGTTAATGGCGTCAAGATTCGCGATTTTGGCGGTTCCGATGGTGCGGGCGGCGTAGAAAAAGGCATTTCTTTGGCAACCCGGCCGGGAGCCCAGGTCACAACGCCGTGTGACGGCTGGGTTGTTTACGCCGGGCCGTTTCGCAGCTACGGACAACTCTTGATCCTCAACGCCGGTGGCGGGTATCATGTGTTGATCGCCGGGATGGAGCGCATTTCGGTTAACATCGGCCAGTTTGTACTTACGGGGGAGCCGGTCGCGACCATGGGGACGACCTCCAAGGTCGCCTCTATCCTCGCCGCCAATGCGAGTCAGCCCGTGCTCTATGTCGAGTTCCGTAAGGACGGCACTCCAATTGATCCAGGCCCATGGTGGGCCGCAAATGAAGGCGAAAAGGTTCGCGGATGATGCGCAAGACTTCTGTAATTCTCTTAAGCGCCGCGACCGGTGCGGCATTGACACTCTTCGTGACCCAGCCACGCGCCGTGCTGATGGGATCGAGCGCGCGTGCCGCGACCTCGGACACCTATCGCCAGCTCAATCTGTTCGGCGACGTGTTCGAGCGCGTCCGCAGCGACTATGTCGAGAAGCCCGACGACTCAAAGCTCGTCGAATCCGCCATCTCCGGCATGCTGTCGGGCCTCGACCCGCATTCGAGCTACATGGATGCCAAGAGCTTTCGCGATATGCAGGTGCAGACCCGCGGCGAGTTCGGCGGGCTCGGCATCGAAGTCACGATGGAAGACGGCCTGATCAAGGTGGTGTCGCCGATCGACGACACGCCGGCATCCAAGGCCGGCATCATGGCCAACGACATCATCACCAATCTTGACGACGAAGCGGTGCAGGGCCTCACCCTCAACCAGGCGGTCGAGAAGATGCGCGGGCCGGTCAACACCAAGATCAGGCTGAAGATCATTCGCAAGGGTCAGGACAACCCGATCGACGTCACGCTGGTGCGTGACAACATCCGTGTCCGCTCGGTGCGCGCGCGTGTCGAAGGCGACGATATCGGCTATATCCGCATCACCACCTTCAACGAACAGACCACCGAAGGATTGAAGCGGGAAATCACCAACCTGCAAAACCAGATCGGCGACAAGCTGAAGGGCTTCGTCATCGACCTGCGCAATAATCCGGGCGGGCTGTTGGAAGAGGCGGTCACGGTTTCCGACGCTTTCCTGGAGCGCGGCGAGATCGTCTCGACCCGTGGCCGCAACGCCGAGGAAACCCAGCGCCGTGCCGCGCATCCGGGCGATCTGACCAAGGGCAAGCCGGTGATCGTTCTGATCAACGGCGGCTCGGCTTCGGCTTCCGAAATCGTCGCCGGCGCGCTGCAGGACCACAAGCGGGCGACGCTGGTCGGCACGCGCTCGTTCGGCAAGGGCTCGGTACAGACCATCATTCCGCTCGGCAGCGGCAACGGCGCGCTGCGCCTCACCACCGCGCGGTACTTCACGCCGTCGGGCAAGTCGATCCAGGCCAAGGGCATCGTGCCCGATATCGAGGTGCTGCAGGACGTGCCGGACGAACTGAAGTCGCGGACCGACACCAAGGGCGAAGCCTCGCTGCGCGGCCATCTGAAGTCCGAGGGCGACGAGAAGACCGGCTCGCAGTCCTACGTGCCGCCCGATGCCAAGGACGACAAGGCCCTGAAGATGGCCGACGATCTCTTGCACGGCATCAAGGTCAATCCGACCGCGCCGACCACCGCCGACAAGGCCGCGAACGACAAACCGGCCAACAAGGCGGACAACTGATCGGTCCAGGTCCAGCCAGTTAGGTTTTGTGGAGAGGGCGGCCTCCAGGCCGCCCTTTTTGTTGCGGTTCCAATGCTTCCGGGCCGGCGGCCGAAGCTTGGGGAACTGCCGCCTCCTCGGCCCGCCGTGGTATCGTCAGCCGGTTGATTCGGGGAGGTCCATGGCAGAGGCGGCCGACGATCTGAGCACGCCGCTCGGACAGACGACGGTGAAAGGAAAGCGCAGGTTGCGGCTGCCGTTTACGGCGACCCAGGCGCTTGCCGTGCTGCTTGGCCTGTTCCTGGTTACCTTTGTCGGCTTTGCCCTGTTCAACGACAATCCGCTGGGCGGCGAACCAGCTGTCCGTGTCGCCATCCGCCAGCCGGCGCCGGCGGACGAAAAATCCGCGATGGCGCCTTCCAGCACGCCCGACCACGGAGCAAAATCCGCGCCCAAGCAAGTAGCGCCGGGCGAACAAAAGACCGTCACCATTATCGACGGCTCGAGCGGCGCACGCCATGACATGGTGATCGGCAGCGACGGCGCGGAGAAAGCCGAGCCTGACGCCGCGCCGGTCATGATGGCCGGGATCGATCAGCGTCTGCTCGAAAAGTCGCGTTACGGCATGATCCCGGTGATATCGGATGGCCTAAAGCCCTTCACAGTCTATGCCGCCGAGGCCGACCGCGTCAAAGCTGCAAAAATGCCGGTTGTTTCGATCGTAATCGGCGGGCTTGGCGTCGGCGCCGCCAAGACCACCGATGC
>Ga0209331_1000631_pt1 | contig 12509 bp, 14 predicted proteins | sample JacPinW_OM3H0_M3_FD_187971 | JGI IMG/M metagenome (GOLD analysis project Ga0209331, IMG submission 187971) | Forest soil microbial communities from Algoma, Ontario, Canada - Jack Pine, Ontario site 1_JW_OM3H0_M3 (SPAdes) (version 2) | ecosystem: Environmental > Terrestrial > Soil > Boreal... | reverse complement strand
AGACGCGTGCACCGCAATCGTGCGCGCCTTCACAGACAATGTCTCGGAGTCTCACTCTCAACGCTTTGCGCCCATGGCGTCGGTTTGCCCGTCGCGGAATGCACTCGCGATGTCGGGAATTGGGCCGCATCTTTTTCGCGATGTTCTTGCGGGCGTCAGAGTCGTAGGAACGAGTCCCTAACCACCTTACCGCCCCGTCAGATCAGGCCGCTCCCCAAAGATCTTAGTTGTTGCTCGAATTCGCAGTGACAGCGTAGCGATTGCTTCCGGCTCCACCGAGGCGCGCCGGCTGCTTGTGAGCCCTCCAGTCGCCCGCCTCGATGTAGCTCTTGACCGTGTGCCACTGAGCCCAACTGCTCGTGTCCCCCCTCCCGGTTTTGGAAATTGTGCTGCGGGAATAAATGCCGCGCTATCCGAATCAATAGCTATGGGTAGTACCGCTGCGCACCTCCACAACGAGGAGGAGGTGGAACATGAAGTTACTGTGCAAGCTTCTCATCTGGACCTTTTGTGCTTGCTTATTGGCGTTCAGAACGCAAGCCAGGAAGGGGCAGCGCCCAATAACCTATCACTGCGTGCTGGTGGTTACGATTGTCGTCTGCTTCGCGGGCTTTGCTCACGCTCGCTGGAAACCTGAGTACGCCAATATGCCTGCGGAGGTCAGGGCCTGGTACGCGCAAGCGCAAACCATGCCCGACTCCCGCCCTCGAAAGGAGAAGGGTTACGTCGGCTGTTGCAACCATGGCGACGTGGTTGACGCGCAGTTTGAGGCCAAGAAGACCCCAAGCGGCTACGTCGAGGAGTGGTACTACAAGACCCCGGAAATGGCCGAGTACAAGAGAATTCCCAATGACATCATTCATTGGGGAGAGGCGGCCCCTTACGGCCTTCCCACACTGTTCGTCTACAACGGTGAGGAAATCTGCTTCTGGCCACCCAACGGAGCAATCTGATGACGCACACCATGGCAGTCCTCAGAGCGCGCCAAATACCTCCGAGTCTGGTGGTGGAGTGCGCCGGCGAGTGCACGCATACATTTCCAATCTCGGAAGGCCACGCTTTCCCTGTCTTACTTCCTGGCGCTGACCGCCCGGTGATGGCCTTCTTCTGCAGCCCGTACTGCTACCTCGCCCTTCTGCGCCCCGAAAACTGTTGCGGGAGGTCATAATGACGAAGCGAGAAAATCGGTGCGCAGACTGCGGCGCCAAGTTTGGTCTGGTCGTCCACCATCACGGCAGGCTCAAATTCTGCCGCAAGGCGTGCAAGGACAACTTCCTCGCCAAGCTCCAGCGAGACAGGGATCGGATGAAGGCGTGGCTCGCCTTACTTAGGCCGACCTAAGCAAGCCGCCGTTCGCAACAGTTCTCAGGGATGGCCGGAAACATCGTAACGCCGATTCGCGCAAACCTTTGGGGGTCACACCTCCCGAAGATAGTCTGGCGGTTTCGACAAGCCGGCGAATCCGGAAGCAATCAATAAAATCAGGACCCTGCCGGTAAAGGCCGGCTTTCCTCATTGATAGTGATGATGTCACGAGGGGAGTGCAGCTTGATCACCAAACGGATTGGGCTGGGTGGTCAGGCAACGGCCCAAAACTGCGTGCGCGTTTGCGTCCCATGCTCTCTGATCAACAGACATAGGCCATTGGCGACCTTACCTGGGAGGGCTGGCGGCGGCAGCAATAGACGGCAACCGGGCTTTCAGTCCTTCGCCGCTACGAGAACCTGTGCTACAAAAGCTGTGCCAAGAATGCATACCCTGAAAACGCGACACCGGCTTCAGTCCACTCCGCCATCTTCGAGGCGCAAGCAGCAGCCGTGATAGTGACCAAGGGGCACCGACTATGGATCCGATCAGACGCAATATCCTCGCAACGAGCGCCGCCGTGTCGGTGCTGGCCGCAGCGCCGCGCGTGATTGCTAACCAGAGTGGGCAAGGAGGAGCTACCACCTCGTTCTACGAGAAAGGCAACATCCGCATCCGTTACCAGGAGATCGGTTCTGGCTTTCCACTGCTGGTCACCCCGGGAGGAGGCTTGAACTCGCGGATCAGCAATTGGCCTACCGCGGTGTTCAACGCGATGGAGGTTTTCAGGAACGACTTCCGCTGCATCACGATGGACCAGCGCAACGCCAGCGGCGGCGAATCCACTGGCCCGATCCCAGTCGACGACCCGTGGGGCGCTTTCGCCGATGACCAGTTGGGGCTGATGGACCACCTCGGCATCCACCAGTTCTTCTATATGGGCTACTGCATCGGCGGCCCGTTCGTGCTCAAGCTGATGGAGCGTGCCCCAGAGCGCGTCGTAGCGGGTGTGCTGTGCCAACCGGTCGGACACCGGCCGGAGAACCCGGACGTGATGTACACTTCCGGCCAGGATGTCTGGGCCAAAGAGTTCCGCGCCCGTCGGCCCGAGGTGTCGATGGAAACCATAGAGAAGTACCTGCACAACCTTTACCGCGTGCGGCCCGACTTCGTGTACAGCGTTTCCCGCGATTTCGTGCGTTCCTGCCAGACGCCAATGCTTGTCCTGCCGGACGACACTCCGGCACATGCCTACCAAACCTCCGTCGACATCGCATCGCTGGCGCCGAATGCTGAGGTAACGGTCTATCCCTGGAAGGACCCCCCGGAACTGAAGGCCCGGACAATCAACCGGGTGCGTACCTTCCTGAAGGCCCATCAACCTGTGACAGCGGCCCGCTAGTCTATCTACTGCGCTGCCCTTCCCGGTGGGGCGCTGACCTACTTTATCTGCTGTAGCCCCGCTGTAGCCCGGGCGATTCCTCGGCTTGCCAGCAGCCGAGACGGCTCGGAACCGGCGCGGGTCCGCACGGGTTATACCGGCATGATCCAGTTCTCCGCTGAAGACCGTTTCATCTGGTTGGAGCTTGTCGGCAATACGATGCCGCCGCGACACCCAAACAACGACGATAATGACGAAGAAGAAGGCGACGAAGAGGAGGAGGACGACGAAGTGGAGCCGGCGGTTATCAGAGAGCCGGACGAAGGCGAATAGGACGTCGCCGAAAGGCCTGAGCTGAATCGCACCTGCGTCCCCGTAAAGGCGCCTCGTTTAAGGTCGGCCGGGTTAACGGCTAGAATCATACTTCGGCAAATTGGCAGTGGCTCCGCACCGCGACCGGATCCAAGGCAGACGCATTAGACCAGGAGTGGACGACACAGCATGAGTAGGGCCTTCATTAAGGAAACGGATGAGACTGTCGAGAACTTGCCCGACCGGCCGATCTCGTCGCATCCCAACATGGTAACACCCAAAGGATTTGAACTGATCGAATCCGCCCTATCGCGCTTGCGCCAGGAACACGCGCTGGCGCAGAGCGTCAACGACCGGGCGGCCATGGCCCGCATCGCCCGCGATCTGCGCTATTGGACTTCCCGGCATTCCACTGCTGAAGTGGTTCACCCTCCGAACGATGCCGCCGTGGTGCGTTTTGGCTGCGAGGTGACGATCGCCCGGAATGGGGACCGCCGCGAGACCTACCGCATCGTTGGTGAAGATGAGGCCGAACCCAGCCGGGGGACGCTTTCCTACGTCTCGCCCCTGGCCCGGTCACTGATCGGGAGGCAGGTGGGCGATGTGGTGCGCGTGGGAAGTTCCGAAGCGGAAATCCTCGAGATCAAGTTTTGAAAATGCGTTAGCACTTCGCCTGCGTGCCACAACCTGACTCGTGCACCGCAGCAAAACAAATAGTTATTCGATCACCTCGTCAGCCAGGGCCAGGAATGCGTCCGGGATGGTCAACCCGATGGCTCTCGCGGTCTTGAGATTGAGGACCAGTTCGAACTTCGTGGCTTGTTCCACAGGTAGATCAGCGGGGTTTGTGCCCTTGAAGATCTTGTCAACGAAGTATGCAGCGCGCCGATACATATAAGGAAGGTCCTCTCCGTAGGACATCAGACCGCCGGCCTCTGCCCATCCCTTCGCTTGAAACATTCCGGGCAGCCGCTTCTGTATCGCGAAGTCGACGATCTCCTTTCGCTGCTGAAGCGTGACAGCATCCTGCAAGACGAGGAGCGCCTCGGGGTACTCTTGGGCAATCGCGGCAAAAGCCGCCTCAAAGTCCTTCGGCCCTTGCACCTCATGAGATTGAAGCGTTAGTCCCAGCATCCGAGCCGCACCTTGCGTCTCTTTCCAAGCGAATGCGAGTGCGGGGTTGCCCGGATTCCAGAGAACCGCTCCTCGCGACAGCCCGGGCACTACTTTCTTGAGTGCCTCCAGGCGTTTTGCGCTTGCTTCCGCAGTCAGCTGCGCGCCTCCCGTGAGATTGCCGCCCGGGTGCGCAAGACTGGCGACCAAGCCGGTGTTCAGCGGGTCGATAGCGTTCGGGTGCACGATCGGGATGGTGGTGGTAGCTTTCTTGACGGCAAGGGCCGCAGGCGTCGTGACCACGACTATGACGTCAACGTTTAGTCGAACCATCTCAGCGGCAAATTCTGGAAATCGCTCCGCGCGGCCCTCTGCATATCGGCGCTCAACGATGAGGTTTTGGCCCTCTACGTGACCGAATTCCTGGAGCCCCTCGAACAACGCGTCATAAAATGTCTCGTGTCCATGGGCGATAAACCCCATCCGCCAAATTTTGCCCGACTGTTGCGCGAGCGCGCCGAGCGGCCAAGAAGCTGCCGCGCCGCTCACAAGGGTAATGACATCGCGCCGTCTCACGCGGTCCTTCCCTGAGCCTCGGGACCCCAAGCCAAACGCCGCGGAGTATATTGAACTGCTGTCAGGACGGGCAATGCCCGCTTCGGGTCAGTTCCCGGCATTATCGCACCTTGTTTTCTCCGCCTAGGCAAGCAGCAAATGTGAGATTGGGCTGAGCTTTCCATTTTGTAATTGCCTCGTAATGGTGGCGATAGGTCGTTAGTGCATCATACCTCGCAGCAAGAAAAGAAGCGCAATGCCCCTCGACTGCGCGCGTCCACACCCTGGCCACGTTCATCTCGGGATGTTCGAGAATCGCAACAATCTCGTTCTTCAGTTCGTGCTCCTGGCAGCCGTCGTTTTCATTCTGTTATTTCTCTCATTCTACCCTTAGTTGGCCCACGGTTTTATGTTGCGGCCGAGTTGGGTTTGCGCGCTTCGGCCTCGGCCAGCGCCGCTACGATCTTGTGGGGCGTAAGAGGCGTCTCATTGAACTCCACCCCCAGCCCTCGCAAGGCATCGTTCACCGCGTTGAAAATGGCCGCTGGCGGCGGGATGGCGCCGCCCTCGCCCACGCCCTTGATGCCGTATTCGGTGTTGGGCGATGGGGTCTCTATGTGGTGGATGGCAATGCGGGGGATGTCGGTCGCGCCCGGCAGCATGTACTCGGCGAGCGTCGATGCCTGAGGCTGCCCGTTGGCGTCGAATCCCATCTCTTCAAACAGGGCGGTGCCGACGCCCTGCGCCGCCCCACCTATGCTTTGTCCCTCCACGATCATCGGGTTCACCATTGTCCCGCAATCCTCGACAATCACGTAGTCGAGAATTTGGACACTGCCGAGCGCGCGATCGATCTCGACGACCACGGCATGGGTGCCGTAGCTGTATTGGCCGCTGTCGACCTTGGGTTTGAACCCCGCAGTGACCTCCATGCCGCCGGCATCGGCGTCCGGTGGCAGGCGTTGCGGATGCATGTACTAGGTGATAGCGACGTCCCGAACGGGGATGTCGCCGGACGGCCCATAGAACACCCCAAGACGCAGTGTGACATCCGCAGCCGTGCATTGAAGAAGGTGGGCCGCGATGGTGGCAAGCCGCGCTTTCAGTACCTGGCACGCACGTGCCACCGCCCCGCCCGCCATCGTGATCGAGCGAGACGCATAGGTTCCGGTGGAATAGGGTGTGATCGCGGTATCGCCATGCACGACGGCGACCCTGGCAACGGGAATTCCGAGCACCTCGTGGGCGATCTGTGCGAGCGATGTTTCCATTCCCTGGCCATGGGAATGCACGCCCACGCGGATTTCGAGCCCGCCATCCGGAGTGAACCGGACTGCTGCCTGCTCGTGACCGGGCGTGAACGGATAGCCTGCCGCGCTGAACAACGCCGTCCCGTGCGCGCTCATCTCGATATAGTTCGCAAAACCGACGCCGATGAGCGAGTCGCCGGCCGCCACGGCCTGCCTGGCGCGTATCGCCGGCAGGTTCACGTGCTCGCGCGCGATGTCGAGACTCCTGCGATAGTCGCCGCTGTCGTAGACGTTGCCGGTCACGGTGAGGAACGGCATGGCGGTGCCCGGCACCAGATTGTCATGCCGCACATCGCAGGGTTCCCGCCCGACCGCTCGCGCAACCGCATCGATAGTCAGCTCGATTGCAAAACAGATGCCTGTGCGGGCGACGCCGCGATAAGGAACGATCGGCGGCTTGTTGGTGGCAACGCTGGAGGTACGGGCACGATAGCCCAGTAATGCATAGGGCCCAGGCAGGTGCCGCCCGGCCATGGTGCCCTCGAGGCATGAGGTGAACGGCCAAGCCGAATACGCGCCGGCGTCTACGGTGATATCGGCATCGACCCCCAGCAGCTTGCCGCGCTCGTCCGCATAGGCAGTGACGACGTAGTGATGTTCGCGGCAGTTGGCGCCGGAGATCAAATGCTCGCGGCGATCCTCGACCCAGCGGAACGGCTTCTTGAACTTCAGCGCGAGCCAAGCGACGCATAGCTCTTCCGACTGCAGCACGCATTTGTAGCCAAACCCGCCACCCACGTCGGGCGCGATCACGCGCACGCTGCGTTGCTCGATGCCGAGATGCTCGGCGATCGCAGTACGGATCATGTGCGGTACCTGCGTCGAGGTATAGATCACGAGGTGGCCGCTCCGCTCCTCCCAGTGCGCCAGAACGGCCTTGCCTTCGAGCGGATTCATCGCCTGGCGCGCCATGCGGTATTTACGCCGCACCACCACCGGCGCAGTGGCAGCGATCTCGGCAATTCCCTTGTCAAACACCGTCTGCAAGAACAAATTGTCCTTCCATCCCTCGTGCACCAATGCGGGCGGCGCATCACGCGCCGCAATCGCATCGATGACGGCCGGGAGCTCTTCGAGATCGAGCTCTATGCGTTCGGCAAGATCTTCCCCCTGGGCGCGCGTGGCCGCCACGCACATGGCGACGGCTTCACCAACGAAGCGTACCTTGCCCTGCGCCAGCGGCGGATAATCGGAAGGCTTGAAGCCGGGTAGACCGAGGTTTGCCTGAACCGACCGGATATCGAGGTCTTCGCGAACAAAGACCGACGCCTCTGCACCGGGCGGCTTGCGGATGAAACGAATGCGCGCGTGGGCGAGAGGGCTGCGAAGGAACGCAACCTCGCGCAGGCCGGGCAGCGCGATGTCGCCGACGTAGCACGCAGCGCCGCGCAGGAATCGGGCATCCTCCTTGCGCAAGATCCTCGCGCCGATACCCTGGCGGTGCGAATCCGGACCGCCCATTCCGGGTTGCCGATCCGGCTGCGGAACGGCTTGGTGCCGTCCCGAACGCGAAATCATTTCTTGACCAATGGGCAGTCCGACTCGCTGAGCGGACGGAACACGTCGTTGCCAGCCAGCGTCTCCTGCACCTTCTCCAGATCCCATGGGTCCTTGGCCTCGCCGGGCCGGCGAACTTCGACCAAATACATGTCGTGCACAAGCCGGCCGTCCTCCCTGATCCTGCCGTTGCGGATAACCGCATCACTGACAGGCATCTCGCGCATCCTTTCGGCGACCGTATTTGGATCAAGCGTCTTGGCGGCTTCGAGGGCGCGCAGATAATGACGCGTGGCGGAGTACACGCCGGCTTGGCCCATCGTCGGCATGGCATTGTGTCGATTGAAGAATTTCTGCGCGAAGGCGCGACTGGTGTCGTCGTAATTCCAGGTGAAGCCGGTGATGTAGACCAAGCCCTGTGCGATATCCAACCCCATGCTCTTCACATCGGTAAGGAACGTCGCTGGTGCGACGAAGCTGATCCCAGCCGTCTGCAGGCCGAACTCGTTGGCGGACTTCAGCGTATTGACGATGTCGTTTCCGCCGCTTGCAACCACGACACCTCTTGCCTTGGAGGCTTGGGCAGCCAGGATAAGAGAGCTGAAATCCTGCATTCCGACCGGATGCTTGACCGAACCCAGCGTCTTGCCGCCCATCTGGTCGATGGCCTTGCGGAAATCCGCTTCCAGTGCATGACCAAATGCGTAGTCGGCTGTGATAAAAAACCAGCTGTCGAGTTTCTTCTTGCTCAACGCCTTCACCAGACCGTAGGAATTGGAATACGTGTCCCACATCCAATGGAAGGAATGTGGGCGCGCAGCTCTTGCCGGTCAGCGCAAGCGAGCCTGCGGTGCTGGTGATGTTGATCTTCCTCAGCCTGCGAGCGACCTCCTGCACCGCAAGCGCGGTGCCGGAGTTCGGCATGTCGACAATCAGCTGGACATCCTCGTTGTCGTACCAACGACGCGCGATCGTGGCGGCGATGTCCGGTTTGTTCTGATGGTCGCCGCCGATCGCCTTGACTGGCTTGCCCAGTACCGTGCCGCCCAGCTCATCGATGGCCATTCTGGCAGCAGCCAGCGAGCCCGGACCGCTCTGGTCGGAGAAATTGCCGGCCATGTCGTTGAGCACGCCGATCGTAATGGATGGCGGCTCGGATTGTGCATGTAAGACCGTGGTGGCGCAGGCCAACACGCAAGCTGCCGAGATGACGACGCGAATTGTCATGACTCTCCCCGTCATAGAACGTGCTCGTTTGCATGCTAACGACGTGCCTCAAGCTGTCAACGGCCGCGGGTGGCGCGCGTTATTGCTGTAAAGAGCAAACGCTCCGCGTGATCGGGACGGTCCTGAAGCGGATCAGGAGCTTCGGTCGGTGGTCGCAGCTTCCACTCACGGCGACGGCAGATAGGGACGGACCTCGAGAAAGCCGCGATAGATCATATCGCCCGCGACATAGAGAATGACTGCAAGGCCGATATAGGTAATCCAGCGGTGCCGTTCGAGCAGCCGGGCGATCAGGCTCGCGGCAACACCCATCATCACGATCGAGAGGGCTAATCCGAAGACGAGTGCTGCAGGGTGCTCGCGCGCGGCGCCCGCGACCGCGAGCACATTGTCGAGCGACATTGACACGTCGGCGACGATGATCTGCCAAGCCGCCTTCCACAGCGTTTTGGGCGCGAGAGTACCGCCGCTCGCAACCTCCGCCGATGTAACGTGTCGGGAGTTGCGAAGCTCGCGCCACATCTTCCAGCATACCCACAACAGGAGGACACCGCCTGCGAGCAACAGCCCGACGATTTCCAAAAGCTCGATGGTGAAGGCCGCAAACGCGATCCGCAGCACCGTCGCGGCGACAATCCCGATCAGGATCGCTCGCCCGCGCAGTTTTGCTTCGAGTCCGGAGGCGGCAAGCCCGATGACGATCGCATTATCCCCCGCCAGCACGAGGTCAATCATCACCACCTGAAGCAGCACCGTCAGCCCATGGGTGGTAGTGAGGGTCTGCAGGACGTCAGCCGTAGACATCTGATTACCGCCAATGCGTTAGGACTAGGACCGGGTCCTTGACTCCTGAAAAGGGTTGCTTGCTTATCCGCCCACCGTAGGGAGATCGAAATGCGAATGCATCGGATTGCAATGGGCGTAGCACTTTCCGTCGCGGTCGCTTGCCTGGGAGGACTGGCCGGCGGTGCTTCGGCTCAGGATGCTCCTCAAAAGCTTTCCGGCGTTGCAGCCTGGAATCAGCTGGTGGGCAACTCGATCACCGGCAAGGAAGACGGCGAGACACTGGTGGAATATTACGCTGCGGACGGAACCGCCAAATCGATGCGCGGCAACGAAATATCGACCGGACAATGGGCGCTCGTAGGCGAAACAATCTGCTTTCGATACGCCGACGAAAAGGAGATGGAATGCTACCGGCTGGACGTCATGGGCAACACGGTCACTTTCACGGATAAAAGCGGCACAGGCTCCCGCTATGAGATCGTCAAGGGCAATCCACAAGGACTCTGAACTCTCGAGCCGATGCGATCGGCAAAGCTCGATGGCAGCCGCTTACTCCGGCAACGGCTTTCCGCGCGTTTCCGGCAGGAACGGAGCCGCCACCAGGCTCAGAATGTAGACCGTCGCGATCATCACCGCGGCCTGGCTGAACCCGCCAAAATTCGCGATCAGCCAGCCCGAGATCAAGGGTCCGATCCAGGCAATCAGGCGCGGCGTGTTGAACACGAACGCCGCGGCGGTTGCGCGCACGCGCGTCGGGAACAGTTCCGGCAGCCACGCCGCCATCCAGGTGTACTGGCCGGATACAAAAATGCCGCTGAACGCCCCGGCGAGCAACAGAAGCGTGAGATCGTGGGTCCAGAGAAAGAACACAGGCACAGACAGGAATGCCAACGCGACATAGGCCATGGTGACCGGCTTGCGGCCATAGACATCCGCAAGGAAGCCGAACCCGGCATATCCGAAGATCGCCGCGCCATTTGCTGCCATCGCGACGTAGCTCGCCCACTGCTGCGCCGGCAGGCCCGCTTTCGCAGCGAGGCTCGCCATGTAGGGCGGCATCCAGGCGGAGATTCCCCAGAAGGCAAATGTAGTAGCGAGCGACATCAGGAAAGTCAGGATCACGCGAGTGCGGATCTCGGGCTCGGCGAACAGATCAGCCAGGGTGAAACGGGCGAGCGCCTGCTCCTGCCCGCTCAGGGCAACGCCGCTGCGCTTGCGCTCGGTCGCGGCGGCGCGACGCTCGTTCACGCGCTCCCATTTGTCGGATTCAGGGATTGCTCGCCTGATCCACAGGGTCAGCAGCGCCGGCGCAACGCCGAGCAGGAACATGATGCGCCAGGCACCCGGGCCGAGCGGGTTGATGAAGAGCCACGCGAACGAGGCCAGAAAGAACCCGATGCCGAACCCGCATTGCATCAGGCCGACGCCCTTGCCGCGATTCTTGTCGGGCCAGAGCTCGGAAACGATGGAGGTCCCGGTCACCCATTCGGAACCGATCGCAAGCCCGACCAGAAACCGCAATGCGGCGAACGACACCCAGTCCCATGCGAAGGCGCTCAGCCCCGTCATGATTGAATAGGCCAGGATCGCCAGCATCATCGCGCGCTTGCGCCCGATGTAGTCGGCAATGACGCCGCCGATCAGGCCGCCGATGCCCCAGCCCAGCAGCGTCAACGCGATCACTGTGCCCGCATAGACCGGGATCTGCGCGTAGCTCGAAGGATCGAGCAGCTCACGCAAGGCGACGCCGACCGAGATCACTAAGGCATAGGTCTCGTAACCGTCGAAGACCCAGCCGAGGTTGGATGCGATCAGCGTGTTCCATTGGGTGCGACCCAGGGATCGGTACCAGGGCTGCGAACCTGCGGCGATGTCCGACATGGCACTACTTCAGAATCTCCACCGTCAGCGGCTTCAGGCGGAAATTGTTGCAGGCGTTGAACAGAACCGGACAGTTTGAGATGGCGACGATCTGCGGCATCAGCGCCCGCATCACCATATAGTCCCCCGGCTTGCCCTTCGGTGGGCGGATTTCCCACTTGCCGTCTGCATCATACGCCACCGTCATGAAGATGTTGAAGCAGGCGTCGATGTTGAAGCTCCAGCGGTCCATGCCATATCCACGAACGGCTGCCTCCAGGTTCGACTGGCAATTCGGGGAGCCCTTCGCAACCTCGCCGTAGCGCGCGAGGTTCAGATGCTCGCTGCAGTATCCGCCGCCGCAATAGTTCTCGCCGGTGAGGTCTTCTTCGATCTTCCACATCTCCCGCGTGCGGTTGCTATAGAGGACGTCCGGCGCGGTGAACTTCCAGCTCAAATTCACGGCCCGGCTGGAATGCATGCTGAGCAGCTCGCGGACATCGTCGCGATTGAAGGAGATGAAATCAGCGACTTGCTCTCCCTGCGGCTGGGTAAGACGCAGCCGCTGACCGGATTCGATCTCGAAGCTGATGTGTCCAGCCGGTGCAATCGTCACCGGCACCCCAGGCTCTAGCACGGTCGTTGCGCCACCCATTCAAAACAGCTCCTTCGCGATTGCTCCAACTTCGGATAAACTCAACTTTGCTCGCGACGGCCCGATGGGGGAGCGCATCGTTCGACGCGTGCCCGGAACGCGCGCCACACACCGGCGTTCATTGCATCAGCAGCGCAAGGAGCGTCTACAATGACCTACCGCGGCCCGTCCAGCAATCGCGTTCCGCGCAAACGGCGCACTTACATGGGCCCGGCGCGCAGCAGCACGGGGTGGAGCAGCGGGACCTTCATAGTCATCATTCTAGCCGTGCTTATCGTGGCGCTCGCGATCGCATACGGCATCAACAGCTGACGTGTTCGAGAACTGCCGGCCGCCACGCCCGCCGGCCCACAGCATGTTTCGATCCGATGGAATCAGACGTCGTCATGGCCGGGCTTGTCCCGGCCATCCACGTCTTCGCCGAGGCACACAGACGTGGATGCGCGGGTCAAGATCCTATGCAGGCGTAGCGGGCGAGGTGGTACCAGTGCGGTTCCAAACCACCATT
>Ga0209331_1000630_pt1 | contig 12511 bp, 9 predicted proteins | sample JacPinW_OM3H0_M3_FD_187971 | JGI IMG/M metagenome (GOLD analysis project Ga0209331, IMG submission 187971) | Forest soil microbial communities from Algoma, Ontario, Canada - Jack Pine, Ontario site 1_JW_OM3H0_M3 (SPAdes) (version 2) | ecosystem: Environmental > Terrestrial > Soil > Boreal... | reverse complement strand
CCAGCTCATCCGTGAGATAGGAAACAATTCGCTCGGTCCCGCCATAAAGCCGCGGCGGCACGCTCTCCATAAGCGGCGCGATCTGCGCAATTTTCATGTTTTTTCACTCCAGGGGAACCAGCTATGGCGGGAACGTAAGTGCTACGACTACGCGATGTCTGTATAAAATTGCTCACTAATTCTCGTCGCGTCCGGCGGCCAAATGCCTTCAACAGGCGCGCGTCGCGACCGATCCGACGAACAAGGCTCTTCTTCCGTCCCAGCGCAAGGTTGCGCCGAACAGACGTCGCCTGCGGGAGACTACGGCGTAGTAACCGATGAAGAACTCATTGAAGGATTGTCGTCAGTTTGTCCGCGAAACACTTCAGCCCTTGCTTCAGCTTCTGCCTTCTTGACCTCGTATTGAGCCATCCGCATTCTGATCTGATGTTTGATGGCGATTGTCGCAGGAAGTTTGATTTTTCGTCCAAATCGGTGCGTACGCATTGGGCGCTCCTGTGGCCGAGCACTGTATATAGTCACGATTGACAGAAAATCACCGGTTTCTCCTTGTGAAAGTCCACCCGCACCCCCATATGCAAGTCTAAGAGGACGTTGATGCCGCAAGGCTCCGTCATTGGAAATCACCACGAGGTCGAGCTGGTGAGACCGGATGTACGCGCATCCTCTCTTTTTCGTTCTGGTGAACCTCGTCCTGTCAGATCCCTCTATGTGCTGCCTTGCAGCCAGGCATGCCGATTGGAACGTGAAAATGGCCTGTTTTGACTATGGCGCCGCCGCGGAGCTGTTCCCCAGCAGGCAAAGAACGAGGGCGATGGGAGCCGTAACGTATATGAGATTTGCCGCAGCGGCCGAGGCAATCCGCTACGCAGTTGAGGAGATCCCGGCTAACTCGCTCCGGGGGGCCTTTCTTGAGGTGAACGAGGAAAGGTTCGACTCCAACGAAATACGCCGATTGTATGAAAGCGTTGAATATCCGTTGCCTCGACAGCCCGCTGCAATTCGGGACCGTCTGCTTTCGGTAAGACGAGCTTCCTAGAGTCGGCTCGCGCGGCATACATACAAGTTGTCGGGAACCAAATGACAGAGAACAAGGAGAAATTCGTACGAGCCGATCGGGTGCCCACGAACGGGGAGATCGAATTGGCATTAGAGCGGCTTAGCCCGAATTGGGCCCGCGCTGCCCCTCGGCCGCGCACTGGAGGCATAAGCTACATTCTTCAGAGCCTGGCGCACGGCCGCTCGCACGCGGTGGTCCTGGAGATTAAACGTTTGCCCCGTCGGCTTGGTGATTCGCCTTAACCTTGCGAACCGCGGCAGGCAGCCCGCCACCAGGGTCGGGCGAAATATCCTTCATGAGCTTGCGCAGGAAAAGCCTGACCCTCGAACCGCGTGCGCCATTGAGACGTGGGCGGCGCCGGGTCGTGGTCTCAATGCGTATCGAAAACACGCTGATAAACCTCGACCGCCTCCTCGATTGCCACTCGCTCGCCTGCCGTGGGGCTGTCGGGGTTGCGCGCTGCCGGCAGACTGCCAAACTTCATTAGACATGCCATCAGTAGCAATCTCGCCTTGGTCGCCGTGAGATTCGATCCGGAGATGAAGATTGACGTGCCGTCGGCAAACCCTTCGGGGGCACCGCGCCCGACCCGGACCACCGGGAGTCCGCTCAGCACCGCCCTTTCCATATGTTTCTGGCGCGCCTGCGACGTCATCGAACCGTACGGTACCTGACCTTCTATGACGAAACCGGCGAGGCGGCCGAGGCCTAGCTTGCGCTCGACGAGAAACGCCAGGTCGGGCTCGAGTGCCGGGTCCTCGCCGAATTCTTCGCCGCAATATCCGCCATCCTTGACAATCGAGACCGACGGGATGGCATTGGGCAGGATCTCGCCTTCCGGCCCCTTGATGGCGATCTCGACGGTTTCCATGCCGTCGCGCCCGCCACGCACGGCGGCAACCTTGCTCGGCAGCCGGCTCGTGTTCACCTCCGACAAATAGGTGTGTTTGTAAGCGGGGACATAGAGCAGCATCGGCTTGCCCACATGGTTGACGCCGCCGAGGATGCCGCCATGGCCGCCGGTGGCAACGTAGCCGCCGGGCCGCGCATCGGCCTTCATGACCTCGCGCGCGGCGAAGGCGCGCTGCTCCTGGATGACGACAACGCCGGCACGGTTGCGGCCCTGTTCGTCGGCCCAGATTTTGGAGCCGATGTAAATCAGGGAATCGACGATATTGTGGGGGCCGTCGTTGCTGATCTGGCCTTGCGGCCGCTGCGCGGCATTGCCGCAAATCGGCACGGGTGTATCGATCAGAAGATTGAACCAATAGGCGGTTTCCTCCACCGCCGGGCTACCCTGGGTGACGATTGCGCCGTCGTATTTGCCGCTCGCCATGACGCGCTGGGCGATGTTCGTAACCCGGGCGAGCGCGGGACGCGGCGGTGCTGAGGCAAGGTGGCGCGGCTTATAGGGAAAGAAATCCTTGCCGCGCACTTCGGGGCCGATGTCGCCTTCGCCGACGTCAGTGCGAAGCCCGGCAGGGAGACCCTTTGTGTAGCCGCTCGGGGGCAGCAACCGATAGAAATCAACCTCGGCAAGCGACGAGATCACACTGGCCCGACCGTCGGCGCCGACCGACAGCCGGTCGATTTCCGCAAAACTGCGCGATCCGTCCGGAAAAAACCCCTGGCGCGCCTTGTCGGCGGGCGCGTTCGGGACCGCGCATTCCTCTTCCCAAGGCTCGCCATCCGCCTGCCGTGCCATGTAGGGCAGCGGATAGAGCCCATCCTCGGGACGAAGCTCGACCTCGTAGACCGGCTTGTCGCTCGCGCCACGGCGCTCCTTGTGAAAGCCGCCTTCGGCGTCGATGAACCCATCTGCGGTCGCATAAAGTTCGGCCGCGTCGCGTTCGAGCGGGTGCGCCGAGAATTGCTCGACATAAACTTTGACCGGCGCGGCGAGCCGCTGCGCCCGAAGCGCGTCGAATTTTGACGGGCCGCCGTCAGGATTCGTCAGCAATGGAAGATTGAATCTCTGGCGTGCCTTGTTCGAGGTGACGAGCGGCGGCGTATTCTGGATCGTGGCATTCGGACCGGAGAGATGCGCGATCCGCAGTTTCGATTTCGACTCCATGCGAGTTCTCCTATTGGCGAGGGCTACTGCACGGCACGCGCCGGCTGTCCTGCCGGCGCGTCGCGCAGCGGCAATTCGTCGATCAGGGCGCAACAGGCGACATGGCCGGGCGCGACAAGATGCGGCGGCGGTACCACCGCGCCGCAGACCGTGCGGGCGAATTTGCAGCGCGGTGCGAAGCTGCAGCCCTCTGGCATCAGGCGAAGGTCGGGCGGGCTGCCCGGGATCGCCTCGATGTCCTGCTTCCGCAATGGGTCGTGCAGGATCGAGGCTAGGAGCCCCATCGTGTAGGGGTGGCGCGGCTGCAGCAGGACCTCGCAGGCAGTGCCGAATTCGACGATCCGTCCCGCATACATGACTGCGACCTTGTCGGCGATTTGTGCCGCGACGCCGAGATCGTGCGTCACAAAGATCAATCCCATGCCGAGCTCCCGCTGTAGCCTGCGCAGCAGAAGTAGAATCTGGATCTGCACCGAGGCATCGAGCGCCGTTGTCGGTTCGTCGGCCAGCACGAGGCGTGGTCGGCACGACAATGCCATCGCGATGAGCGCACGCTGGCGTAGGCCGCCCGACAGTTCGTGCGGGTAGCAATCGAGCCGACGTTCCGGCGAAGGCACCTTGACCAATTGCAGGATTTCGAACGCGCGATCTTGCGCGATCTTGCGCGAACAGCGCTCATGGCGCATCACCGTTTCGGCGATCTGGCGGCCGATCGTGTAGACTGGGTCGAGCGCCGTCATCGGCTCCTGGAACACCATGGCAACGGTCGAGCCGCGCACCGTCGCCAGTTGCCGCTCGCCGAGCGCCGTGATGTCGTGTTGGCCGACCTTAATGCGGCCCCTGATGACGGTGCGCTTGCCCGGCAAGAGACGCATGAGGGCGCGCATCGTGACCGACTTGCCGCAGCCGGATTCGCCGATGATGCATAGGACTTCGCCCGGCATCAGAGCGAAGGACACGCCGTTCACCGCCCATACGGTCTCGTCATGGTCAACGAACCTGACGTGAAGATCGTCGACCTCGACGAGGGGGCGGTCGGATTGCGGCGCTTGATCCGGCACGGCTTTCTCAGCACCCAACCGCATCAGCGGCGCGTCGCAGAGGCACCGGCCCCATGCGCGCCCGGCTGTGACCGGACTGGGGATTGTCCATGTGGCAAGCGACCAGATGCGCCGCATGATGTCCCGATCCGCCGAGCGGCGGGGGCTTGATTGCGCAGATGTCCTCGGCGAACGGGCACCGGGTGCGGAAACGGCAGCCGCTCGGCGGATCGACCGTGTTGGGCGGATCGTCGGCAAGCGGCGCGGTCTCGACGCGCCGACGCGGATCGGTCGCCAGGCGCGATTCGAGCAGCGCCTTCGTGTACGGATGTTTCGGCTCTCGATAGATGGCGTCGGTCAGTCCGATCTCAACGACCTGGCCCAGATACATGACCAGCATTCGGTCCGAAACGTAGCGCACGACGTTCAAGTCGTGCGAGATGAAGACATAGGTCAGTTTCAATGTCTGTTTGAGATGACGCAGCAGGTTCAGCACCTGGGCCGCGATCGATTTGTCGAGAGCCGAGACCGCTTCGTCCAGGATGACCATGCGCGGGTCCAGCGCGAGCGCCCGGGCGATATTGACGCGCTGCTTTTGCCCGCCGGACAGTTCGTGCGGATAGCGCGAGGCAAACAGGGCGGGGTCGAGGCCGACGCGTTGCAGCAGGTCGTGCGCGAGCGTTCTCGCCTCGGCGCGGCGCATGCCATGGACGCGCGGACCGTAGCCGATCGAGTCCACGATCGAAAGGCGCGGATTGAGCGAGGAATCGCTGTCCTGAAACACGATCTGCATGTTGCGGCGCAGTTCGCGCAGCGACAGCCCTTGCGGTCCACCCACCAAGTCGCCGTCAAAAATGATACAGCCCCCCTCTTGTGGGATGAGGCCCATGAGAATGCGGGCCAGCGTGGACTTGCCGCAACCGGATTCGCCGACGACGCCCAACGTCTCGCCCTTGAGCACGACGAACGAGACATCGTCTACGGCCTTGATGGAGGCGATCTTGCGGTTGAGCACTCCGCCATGAATCGGGAAGTGCTTTTTAAGATGCTCCACGATCAGAAGCGGCTGGGCCTTGCCTCCGCGATCGCGCGGATCGTCGGGCGCTATCCGCGGTGGCGGATTAAGGCACGGCAAGGCTTCGAACACCATCCCATCACCCCTCAGGCCCTGATGTCCATCGCCTGACGCAGGCCGTCGCTGACCAGGTTGAACGACAGCGAGCAAATGAAGATCGCGGCGCCGGGCAGCGCGCAGACCACCGGCTGCACATAGATCGACTGTCGCAGCGTGGACAGCATCAATCCCCAATCGGACGTCGGCGGGGCGACGCCCAGGCCGAGAAAGGACAGTCCGGCAGCGAGCAGGATCGACACCGAGATGAGGCTCGACGCGTAGATCAGCACCGGCGCAAGCACATTGCGCAGCACATGGTGGAAGATGATGGAGAGGCTCGACGCGCCGCTGGCCCGCGCGGCATCGACAAAATCGCGGCTGCGGATCTGGGTGGTGGCCACCTCGGACACGCGGCACAGCGGCGGAATGAACACGAGAGTGAGGGCAATGAGGCTGATAGCAATCCCGCCACCCATCGTTCCCGAGATGGCGACGGCAAGCAGCACCGATGGGAACGCGTAGAACACGTCCATGATGCGCATGATCAAGGTGTTGATCCAGCCGCCGGCAAAGCCGGCCAGTAGCCCGAGGAAACCACCGATGCAGGTCGCGAGCCCGACGGGGACGATGCCCATAAGAAGCGATATGCGGCCGCCGAAGATCAATCGCGAGAGCATGTCGCGACCGAGCTCGTCGGTGCCGAGGATGAAGCTCTTGTAGCCGATAGGCTTGAGGCGATGGATCATGCTGGTCGCGTTGGGGTCGTATGGCGCGACTAGGGGCGCAAGGACGGCGGCCAGCGCGATGATGGCGATGACTAGCGCGAAGAACAGCGTGACGTAATCGCGGCTCAGGCGCCGGCCGACCGTCCGCCAATAGCCGCAGGCTCGCGCCGTCAGCGGCCCTTGCTTTGCTCCGGGAAGCAGTGGCAATCGCAGCGTCGTGTCGCTCATGTCGCGCCTCAAGCGCGCTTAATGCGCGGGTCGATCGCTGTCTGCAGCAGATCGACCACGAGATTGATGAACACGAACCACAGGGCGAGAACCAGCATCGCGCCCTGAAGCATCGGGATGTCGCGGGTCAAGATCGCCTTGTTGAGGAGAAATCCCGTGCCTGGCCAGGTGAAGATCGTCTCGATCAGGATGGAACCGCCGACGAGATAGCCGAACTGCAGGCCCATGACGGTGAGTACCTGTGGCAGTGCGTTACGCAGCGCGTGGCGCAGCACGCCCCAGCCCCGTAGACCTTTGGCGCGCAATGTGAGGATGAATTCCTGCGACAGGATGTCGGCTATGGCGGCCCGCGTGCTGCGCATGATGATACCCAGCGGCACGAGCGCCGTCGCGATAACCGGAAGCACCGCGTATTTGAGCTGGCTCCACTGCAGCGGATTGAAGCCGGCGGAGCCGGCGGAGCCCATGCCGGTAGCCGGCAGAACACGCAGCTCGACCGCGAAGATGATGATCAGGACGATGGCGAACCAGTAATTCGGTACGCTGATGCCGATCACCGCAAGGCTAGTAGCGATGCGGTCCGGCACGCGCCCGACGTAATAAGCGGCAAGCGTTCCAAGGAGAAGCGCCAGGGGGAAGGCCACGGTCACCGCGCCGATCGATACGTACAGTGTATTGGCGAGCGCATGCAGCACCTCGCCCAGCACCGGACGGTTGGTCTGAATCGACATGCCGAAGTCGCCCGAAAGTGCGCGCAGCAACCACTTTACATATTGGATCGGCACTGGCTGATCGAGACCGTAAGCATGTTTCAGGTAGGTCACGTCCGCCTGTGTCGCATCGGGCGGCAGCAGGTTTTGAACCGGATCGCCCGGTGCCAGATAGACGAGGCAGAAACAAATGATCGTAACCCCGATGGCGATCGGGATGGCGAGCATGATCCTCCGTACCGCGTAGTACCACATCAGGTCGTTTCGACTGCGTCGGACGATGACCCAGCAATTAAGATGCCAAGGCCTGCCACGGCATTCCGCCGATCTTTCGGGCGGAACGCACAGGCACGGTGCAGAGTGGCGCCGGGATACGCAGCTTCGTGCACAAAAATGCAACCAGCCGCCTGGTGTGACGGCGGAAAGGCACAGGCCGCCGGGATCGCGCGGGGTCTTTGCAAAGGCACGGTCCTTGCAAGAACACCGCGCAGGAAGAGCAGTGGCTTCAGACGCAATTCAGCGCGGAGAGGTGCTCGTAATGCTCAATCTGCACAAGACCTTTACCTCGGTTTTGGTTGCGCTGTTGATGGCGTCGGGCGCATTGACACTCCAGCCGGAAACGGCCGCCGCGGAGTCTGTTTTGCGCATTGCTATGACAGCCGGCGACATTCCCGACTGGGCCGGACAGCCCGATCAGGGTTTCGAAGGCTATCGGTTCGTCGGGTTCAACCTCTATGACGGGCTTGTCGACTGGGATCTGGCGCGCAACGACCAGGAGGCCGACATCAGGCCCGCGCTGGCGACGAAGTGGTCTTCCAATCCCGACGATCCAAAGAAATGGATTATCGAACTGCGCCATGACGTCAAATTCCACGACGGCTGCGATTGGAATGCCGATGCCGCGATTTGGAACTTCGAAAGGCTGACGTCGAAGACGAGTCCGGCCTTCAATCCCCTGAACTTCGCCCGCGCGCGCTCCCGCAGCAACGACATTGACCATGTCGAGAAGATCGACAGCTCCACGATTGCGATCCATACCAACACCGTCGTCTCGCTGTTTCCCTATAACCTGCCGTTCCTGCTGATGATGTCGCCTTGCGCAATGGCGAAGGCAGGGAACGACTATCAGGCCTATGCCAAAGCGCCGGCTGGAACGGGCCCCTATAAGTTCGACAAGGTGGTGCCGCACGAGCGGCTCGAGCTCGTCAAGAACCCCGATTACTGGGACCACAACCGCATTCCCAAGCAGGACCGCGTCGTGCTGTTGCCGATGCCGGAGGCGTCGACGCGTGTCGCGGCGCTGCTGTCCGGGCAGGTCGATTGGGTCGAGGCACCACCGCCCGATGCCATCGACCGCCTCAAGACCGCCGGGATGAACATCGTCACCAACGTGTATCCGCACACTTGGCCTTATCTCCTGAACTTCATGCGCGGGCCGTTCGCGGACCTGCGCGTGCGTCAGGCTGCGAACTACGCGGTCAACCGCGGCGAGATGGTCGAGATGCTCAACGGCGTTGCGGTCCCGAGCTATGGGGTCTTCGTGCCGACCCAAAGATTCTACGGGCGTCCGTTCGAACACAAGACCGATCCGGGGAAGGCGACGGAGCTTCTGAAAGCGGCCAAATGCTATCCCTGTGCAATCACGGTTGCGATCTCGACATCGGGGTCGGGCCAGATGCAGCCGCTGCCGATGAACGAGTTGATGAAGGAGCAGCTCGAAAAGGCCGGGTTCAAGCTGACGTTCGATACGCTCGACTGGAACACCATCCTGACGATCTATATCCAAGGTGCGGTGAAATTCCCCCAGTATGATGCCGTCAATTTCAGCAGCGGCGCGACCGATCCGCTCAATTACCTGAAGACGGTCATGAGCAGCTACAAGGCCCCCAACGGGGCAAACTGGGGCGGATATTCAAATCCCAAGGTGGACGAGCTTGCACTGCGTGCGCTCACTACCTTCGACGAGGCGGAGCGCGATAAGCTGGTCACGGAAGTCCACGAGACCACCAGCGCTGACGCGGTGCGGGTCTTTATCGTCAGCGATCTCAACCCGCGTGCACTATCGCCGAAGCTGTCGGGCTTCGTCCAGGCGCGCAGCTGGTTTCAGGACATCACTCCCGTCGTGGTCGGAAACTGAGCGGTTGATTTCCCGCCTGGGCAGGCTGCCGCTTTACCGACTTCCGAATGTGGCACCACCCGGAAGACTCTGATGGCAGGCGCTAGTCTAAATTCCGGTTACTGACGCGCTGCGGGCGAGTTAATACTCAGGCCGAGTTCGTCTCACTATGACCCTATCTCAGAAGTGGAGTATCATAAGTTCTGGACCGATGGATGGGCGGCCAATGTCGCTCTAAAAGGGCCTTAGCTGCCGGTGCAGGCCGGAGAGCGCGCTGGTGACGAAGATGTTCATCTGTCGCAGCAGTGGTCCTTGGGAACCACATTATCGAGTTTGAACTCATAGAATAACTGCGGCCTGATCCCGATCCTGTCGCCCCATCATCCTTGCTTCCTCCCGGTGATCTCGATCAGTAGGAATCATTGTTCACAGCCTTCGTCGAGCCCTTTTTCGGCAGCATCGACCCCGATGCGGAAGTTGCACTCGTCGCGGGCATCGTATCGAGGTGCCGCCATGGCGCAACTCGATCTTGTCGACTGACGAAGAACCGACTGCCATGCACAAGAGAGCGCACCTGCTTTCTGTTTGAAAATAGCCGCGAAGGCCGTATCAAATTAGCGTTCGCTGCTCACTCTCTCAGAGAGGAGCCGCAGCCCCGCGGTGCGCTCCGCCTCCTGGAGTGTTTGTGACGGTCATGCGGGAAAGACGAGATCATCAACAAGTACCGCTTCAGCGCTTTCGCAGGCGCCTCGAACCTGCCGGAGCGTTAGCGCAATGCTTCAGAACGGTTCTTATCACCGGTACTGTGACCAACACCTGCTGCGAGTGGTCGGCGCACGACGCTACGCTGCGCAACTTACGACCATTATGGTGAGCGGCGGCAATGCCGCCCGCACGGACGCAGAGCACAACGCCACCCTTGCGAGCTATTGCAGCTTCTGCAATGTCATGAGCACAGACTTTCTGATCAAGCGACTGGAGCTCCACGCGGTGCGCCGGAGGGCCGACGCGTAGTTGGCGCAGGTGATGTCGCTGGTTAGTTTGCTCTTCACGCGACCGCGTCGGAGAACAAGCTTTTTTTGACGACTGCGTGAACGCCCCAGTTCCCATCCACCACTTGCGTGATACCGAAATCAACCGCAATCGACATCAACGATATCGCCTCGTCTTCCGAAAGGCCCTTGGTGCTCATCAGAAATGCCCGCATCTTGCGGAACGCATCTTTCAACGCGAGATCGACCGAGGATTTCTCGTAGATTGTCGACTGGGCTTTCTCGCCGAGCTCCTGCAGATAATTGGCGTAGCTGAACCCGTGTATCAGCCACTCATCCTGAGTCTCGAGCAGCGGGTAGTCGAGAGCGGCGAGCGAGGTTCCTGCCAGGGTTGCTTTTTTGTGGAGAATGACCTGAAACGTTCCAGTCAGTGAGCATTCGATCGCTGTGCCGCACAATTCCGAGTCGCCTTGGGAGGCATGCGGGTCACCCGCGGACAATAGCGCTCCAGGCACCGCGACCGGATAGTACATGATCGCCCCCTTGCCGATACGCCAGTTGTCGATATTGCCGCCGAAATAGCTGGGCGGGATCGAATCGACGATGTCCGCTTCCTTCGGGGCGAGCCCGATCACCCCGAAATGCGGGCGAATCGGAATCCGGACGTTTTTGAGGACGCCGTGATTCTCCTTGATCGTGCTATGGTCGACAGGGACACCCGGATAATCGATGGTCTTGTGCACCACCCCGAATGGGTCGGTCTGCGGCGTCCACTGAAAATTGTACACGGCCTTCGCCCAGTTGCGCTGTCCGGTCGCATCGATCTCGTAGATCGTGATCACCTCGCGCGGCTTCGGATCGGTCATCAGCTCCTTGTAATGGAAGCCCCACCACGCGGCCGCGTTGCTGCCAAACGATTTGCCGGCATGAGCTGGGTTGGCGCACGGCCGCGGCTTCACGTCCATGATCCGCAATTCCAGGACATCGCCAGGCTCCGCATTGCGCACATAGATCGGCCCGGTGCAGATGTGCACTCCCAGTCCCTCGCCCGCACCGCGCCCCAATAGTTTGCCGTCCAGCGGACCGGCGCCGCGCCGATTCACGCCCTTCTTGTCCTTGGTCCACAAATAGACGCTCTCAGCACCCGGATCACCCTTGACCATACGCTCGGCATCATCATTGGCATGGTGGGTCAGCGTCTCGATGGTGACATAGTCGCCGGGATCGATCTCGACTACGGGCTTGAGCAGTTTGCTGAAATAGCCCCAATGGACCGTGGTGTCGGTCGCGGGCACGTAATGGTGCTTCGGTTGGCCCTGCCGCGCGGCGGCAGTCTGGCCCGCAGCCGGCGAGACAAGCGACACTCCTCCGCCAGTGAGGGCAGCGGCGCCCCCCGTAGCGGCGAATGCGCTTTTCAAGAAGTGGCGCCGTTCTGTATCGAGGTCGTCCAGCAGCTTTTGGCGGTGCCGCTCGAATTCGGGGCAATTGCGATCATCACCTGCGCACATCGTGTGCACCTCCCGTATCGAGGAACGTGGATTTAAGCTGCGATCGGTCTGTTCTGGTGAACTCATGCAGTACTTGTGCCAATTGTCCATTCCGTAGCCGTTATGGAGTCTTCACCGGGTTGGCACGGACATCCTTGCGCAAGCTCCCAAAGGCGGAGATTCACGTCGCCATCGACTTGCTCGGGGCCCGCGTATCGATCATGGGGTGCGCTCGGTCGGGCACGGCGATCTGGTCGCGCTGCTCGCGGAGCGGCGCATCGCATTGGGCGTCTGCCCGACATCGAATATGGCGCTTGGCCTCTGCACCTCCATGGCGGAGCATCCGCGCGTATGGCTGGAGCAACGATGATCTGCGTGCGGTGGCGCGAACCTCGATCGAGGTGAGCTTCGCCAAGATGCTCCTGACGCTTGGGAACGCCAACATTAAAGAAAGCAGCCAAGGCCCGCTCCACTCGATATGGCGTATGAGCTTGTCGGTGAAGTCGATGGCAACGGTTCGGCCACGTCGACGACTGACCGTTACGTTCAGGAACCCACGCCTTCGGGAAATTTCGTCGGCGGATGTGGCGAACCTAGCGCGGCACGCGATTGCTAAGGGTTGCTTTGGTCTGGACGCTACGAAGGCCGAAATCAGGGCCGTATGACCCGGGTCGAGAGGCTTTGGAAGCTGGGTCTCGCTTTCCTTGAGATTGGGCGCAGGTGGGGGCTGACCCGGTCGGCCGCGGGTCCCCATCTTCTGTCGCGCAATGTCGTCCTCGCTGAGACGGTCGCCTTCACGCCCGGATCGCAGTCTTCCCAGTGTCTTCGGATCCAATGCGCCTGGAATGGGCGTGCTCTCACCCTCTCGCGCTTCTGTAGCAGCGCGCGTCACGCCTGCGTGCGAGGTTCAACCGTTTGCCGCGGCGGTTTGCGCCTCCTGTCGCGAGGTAAATCGCAGCCGCCGC